>ENA-OPYY01000148-OPYY01000148.1-human-gut-metagenome-genome-assembly--contig:-NODE-148-length-29959-cov-3.084305_pt1 | contig 29959 bp, 32 predicted proteins | sample MGYA00242472_ERZ504481 | MGnify/ENA primary metagenome ERZ504481 (study PRJEB26092, sample SAMD00036265) | human gut metagenome | host: Homo sapiens | study: EMG produced TPA metagenomics assembly of...
TTGGATTGAAGTTGACGGAAGAAGAAGACCACAAAATTAAAAAGAATATGCGTCCAAACATGACATGACCATAACAGATGTGTTACAAAAAGGAATTGATTTGCAATATGCAATGGAAGATTCCGAAAGAAGCTAAATGTGAGAACTCTTTCCTTGAGAAAGGAGAACAATGGCATATTCAAGGAAAGATAAGAAAGGAAGGGTATTAAGAAAGGGAGAAACACAACGTAAATGTGATGGAAAATATGTGTATACATATACAGACACATTAGGTAGAAGGCGAAGCATTTATTCAAAAGATATTAAGATATTAAGAGAACGTGAAGAACAGTTGATTAAAGATCAATTAGATGGTTTGGATACTTATGTTGCGGGGAGTGCAACAGTTAATTTTGTTTTTGATAGATATATTTCTACAAAATCAGAGTTAAGAGCTACGACGAGGACGAACTATAAATATATGTATGATCGTTTTGTGAGAGATGGATTTGGTAAAAAGAAGATTGCTGCTGTCAAATTCTCAGATGTTCTACAGTTCTATCATCATTTACTGAAAGATAAGAAAATACAAGTGAATACACTTGAGATTATTCAGACAGTGTTGCATCCAACCTTTCAGTTAGCAGTAAGAGATAATATTATTAGAAACAATCCAAGTGATGGAGTAATGGCACAAATCAAGAAGTTGCCTGGAAGAAATCATGGTATAAGACATGCTTTAACCTTAGAGCAGCAAAGAGCTTTCATAAGATATGTTGAAGAGAATGAAAAATTTGAAAGCTGGGTGACATTATTCAAGTTTTTGCTTGGAACTGGTTGCAGAATAGGCGAAGCAGTAGGAATCCGATGGGAAGACATAGATTTCAAAAAGAGGATCATTAGTATCAATCATAGCTTGATTTATTACAGTAGAGAATATAAAGAACATTCTACGTGTTCATTTTCTATATCGTTACCAAAGACTGAGGCGGGTATACGGATTATCCCTATGATGGATACAGTTTATGAAGCTCTTAAAAAAGAATATGCTTTTCAAGAAGAAAATGGATTTAACGAAACAGAAATTGATGGTATGACTGGATTTGTTTTCTCAAATCGTTTTGGAAATGTACATAATCCGCAAGCTATCAATAGAGCCATTAAACGTATATATGAGGCGTATAATGCTGAAGAAGTAGTAAAAGCTGCTAAAGAAAAAAGAGAGCCAATTTTAATACCACATTTTTCATGTCATCATTTGAGGCATACTTTTTGTTCTAGGTTTTGTGAAAATGAGACAAATTTAAAGGTAATTCAGTCTATCATGGGACATGCAGATATTGAAACTACGATGGACATCTATGCAGAAGTTACCGAAACAAAAAAATATGAGTCGATACAAGAACTGGCAAGAAAATTAGATGTATTTTAGGAAAGAGTCTGATTTGGTTTTGCTGAGGAGGTACGACAAAATTTGTAAAGTACGACAGGAGTACGACAAACTAAGAAGTCTTAATCAGGTTTAAGGGTTCATAAAATAAGTGATAAAAGGCAATTAAGTGTTGCAATAAAGGAAAATAAATTGTATAATTCTTGCTAGTGGTTGTAATCCCGACCATGAAAACGATCGGCGGTGCAGAGTCCAAAAAAGCTGCGAAGCCTGCAGCAGAAAAAGCTCCGGAGGCTGTAAAAGAGGCAATTGATTTCTCAAAGGTTCAGATTGAGCCATTGTTTGAGGAAGCAGTTGATTTTGAGACTTTCAGCAAGTCTGATTTCAGAGCTGTAAAGGTAAAAGCATGTGAAGCTGTTAAGAAATCCAAGAAGCTGTTACAGTTCACTCTGGATGACGGATCAGGCACAGATCGTACGATTTTAAGCGGTATTCACGCTTATTACGAGCCGGAAGAACTGGTTGGAAAAACACTGATCGCTATCACAAATCTGCCTCCAAGAGCTATGATGGGAATTGAATCCTGTGGTATGCTGTTATCTGCAATCCATGAGGAAGAGGGAGAAGAAAAACTTCATCTTCTGATGGTGGATGACCATATTCCGGCAGGAGCGAAGCTCTACTAAGGATAAGAAATGACCTCAGATCTGACAGCAAAAATTCATTTTGACAACAATTTTAGAAATAACCACGAAGTATCATGAAGCGTGGTGAAGAGTTGTTATCTGCGAACTATATCGGGAAACCGATGATTTGAGCACTTTTTGAAAGAAAAATTTCAAAGAGTGCTCTTTCTTTGTTAGGGCAAGGCCCTGTTTTACATTGTGGAGCTTTTGGCTGCTCCGAAAAACGAAACTTTGAAAAACAAATAAACCACCTGCTGTGTGGGCAATGTCGTCAGTGTTACTTACAAGCGGAAGTTAAATGACGATGACATCAATGTGGTACAGGGAGACTCTGGTCATTTTTCTGATGCGCCCTAATGGTTAATGGCAGCCAAGATGGAGACCATTAAAGATGAGTCTCTTCGGAGGCCTGCTTTTATACCCTTAGGTAAAAATATAAACATGGGTATCATATGTTGTGCATAGATAATAGAGATGCCGCGCTTGAATCAGAAAAAATAGCCTTTGATCCCAAAGTTCTTAATGATAACTTTAAAGCTATTAATGACACCTTTGGGCATCAGTATGGAAATGAGGTACTGGTTGAAATGGCCGGTATTTTTTCCAATCAGTTCCGCAGTGGTGACATTGTAGGCAGATTTGGCGGGGACGAATTTCTGGCTTTCCTTCCCAATACAAGAGGATTTGAGAGAATGGAGTATGTATTTCAACGTCTTGTAAAGGAATGTGACAGAAATTATGAAAAAGACGGAGTAGTGATCAATGTTTCTGCTTCTTTTGGAATTGCAGTAGCTCCGGATCATGGTGTGACTTATGAAGAGCTGTCACAGAAAGCAGATGAAATGCTGCTTGCTGTAAAGCGGGAGAATAAGAAAGGGTATCGGCTGTATCAGCAAATATCTGCAGATAAGGAGTTATAAAAAAGAAACCCGAGAATGCTTTACAGATTTTCTGTACAGCATTTTCGGGTTTTCTTTTATGGAGGGTTCAATATGTACCGGAATTAATAAGCTCTGTATACTGTTTTACTGAATGTGTTTAATCTCCATATCTTTTGGGAGAATTAAGTTTAATATAATTGCCATTACAAATACAACAGCAACTACATTTGCGGAAAATACAGACTGAAGTATTTCCGGGAAAATATGCCAGATACCGATTTCGCTTGCTGTGGTAAATCCAATACCTATGGAAAGAGAAAGAGCAGCGATGGTAATATTCCTCTGGGTAAAACCTGCTTTTGCTATCATCTGGATTCCGGAAGTCAGGATGGTTCCAAACATCATAATAGTACATCCGCCGAGAACAGAATCCGGAAGGGAAGCAAAAAAGTTTCCTACAGGAGGAAGCAGTCCGGCCAGGATCATGCAAACGGCACCGGTCATGATGGTGAAACGGTTTACGACCTTTGTCATGTTGATAAGTCCTACATTCTGAGAGAAGGACGTAACCGGCGGGCATCCCAGACAGGAAGAAAATACAGAGGCATAACCGTCGCAGGCAAGGGAGCCTGAAATTTCTTCTGTTGTAATATCACGGTCCAGACCGCCGGAAACCATTGCTGTAGTATCGCCGATTGTCTCTGCTGCGGAAACAAGGAAAATGATTGCAACAGAGAAAATAGCTCCGGGATTGAATTCAGGCGCATATGGCATGATTTTCGGGAAGGAAATGATTCCTCCGGAAAAGATAACAGAGAGATCTACTTTTCCCATAAAAACAGCCACGATATAGCCTACGATCAGGCCTACTAAAACGGAAAGCTGTTTCCAGTATCCTTTTGCTTTTATATTCCAGATCAGGCAGACCAGAAGCGTAATGGTTCCGAGAATGAGATTCTGGGCAGAACCAAAGTCGTCTGAGTATCCTCCGCCGAAAGATCTTGTACCAACAGTAAAAAGAGAGAATCCGATGGCAGTTACAACGGATGCGGCAACAATTGGAGAAATAATTTTTTTCCAGTATTTTGCCAGTAATCCCAGCGTACCTTCCATAATACCGCCAATCATGACTGCGCCCACAACTGCAGGATATCCGTAATTGGCGGCAACTGTACTGAGTACTGTTACAAAGGTGAAACTGACTCCCATTACAATAGGAAGGCGGGATCCAATTTTCCAGACTGGGTAAAGCTGGATCAGTGTTGCAATTCCTGCAACAAACATGGCATTTTGGAGAAGAATGGCAATTTCAGCCTGTTTAAGACCTCCTGCACCGGCAATAATAGTGATCGGCGTAAGATTGGCAACGAACATTGCCAGAATATGCTGAAGACCAAAAGGGATTGCTTTCATGATAGGAACCTGCCCATCCAGACGATAAATGTTGGAAATGTCTGCATTTTTGGTGTTCTTCATAACAGAGTGCCTCCTTTTTAAATGATTTTGTCACTTTTTTTGTTCCTCCATAAAATTAATTATTATTGCGATACAACTAATTTAATTTTAACATAAAAAAATAATTTGTCCACAAAAATATTGGTGATACCTTACAAAAAGTGTTTGCGAGGTGCGTCGCATGGCTGACATGATTTCCAGGCACTTGTAGCAGACAGATGTGTTGTTTTTCCTGGTAAAAGGCAGTATACATTAATATGTAAAGAGATTTAAATAAAAATTTGGTGTGAAGCTGCAACTGGATTTTCAGATTTTACAAAATTTTTATAACTTACGAAACTGCCGTAGACAGGCAGAGTGTTCCGCGGTATATTATTAACAGAATTACGAATACGTATTTCTGAAAAACAACACAACGTACGTATATTGTGCAAAATTCTGTATTGCCTCATTTATAGTTTTATGCCAAGGGGATTCGTATGCTGCGAAGCCATATGAAAAATAAGTATATACTGTACAGTTTTGTGGGAAAATTTTACAGACAGGAAAAATGCAGGAATAATGAATGGAAGTTAAAAAGAACATGGAAGCAGAGATAACAATTCCGTTTCAGGAGGAATACGAAAAACTGAAGCTTCTGATCTCCCAGGGTGTATTTGAACTTGTTTTGCCGGAAACAGATAAGGGAGATATTCGTCTTGTCTATCTGATGAATGATGCTGTGGAAAGCTTTCTGATTTTCCGGCAGGCAAAGCTGACAGGTACTTACGAGCCTGATTTTGAGGGGGAGTTAAAAGCAGATCTTGAGAAAAGGGGAAATCAGTATATCCTGATCGTCCATCAGGGAAATTCTGTATTTACTGTTTTTTTCAGAGATTTGGATTTGGAAACTCATCTTTTTAATTATGGGAAAACAGGCCATTTCTGGGTAAAGGAGTATGAATATCTGAGACAGCTGGAATATCGTATTGCTATTTTAAGGGATAAAAGAGAATATCTTGGAAAAGAATTTTGCACGGAGGAAGAAGAAAAGCTTTCTTATCTGGCAGAATTTCCTCCATTAAATTTTTGCTGTTATCCTGCGGTGTCAGAAAAGTATATTGTGCCTTCTTACCCTAAGTGGAAAGTATCTGAAAAAGCGCTTAATGAAATGATGAAACTGGCGCAGGAAGCAGGGGACCACAGTCTTATCAGATGGCTGAAGGTGTATTCTTATGTTCCGGGAAGGGTGATCGCAAGGAAAATTGCCTGTATGCTGCACAGGACAAAGCATACAGAGCTTGTAGATCTTATAGACAGAAAACTGGCTCAGGCGGCGGCCGTATATCAGGACCGGCAGTTTGTGACAGAAAAAAAGGAGCAACACAGCTTTTCCACAGATGGAAAAGAGGGTGGCTTACAGGAAGAGGAAACTGCAGAACAGACAAAGATCCGAAATATACAGGAAAGGGCGGAAGCAAGAAAACGAGAACTGGAGTGTTCCGGCAAAAAGGTGGAAATGCTGAAAGAAGAGCCTTTTTTGTATGCAAAGGATTCTGTAGAATATAAGGTGCATCTGATGATCTGGAAAACAGAAGGCAGAAACCGCAAGGTGGATGTGGAAACCATTAATTAACTAAAAAGAAACGGAAAGGAATAACGGAATGGGAAAATTAATCAATCTAAATGGAGATGCTGATAAAAACAAAACACTTCAGAAAATTCTGGAGCAGCTGGATACTTTAAAAGATGAGCTGGCAGAGCTGCTGTCTGAATCTGAGGATACGGACACAGACAGCGCCGGAATGGATGCCCTTACAGAGGCTCTGGACGCCCTGGAAGACGCTGCAGAACTGATTGATGAGGTTCTGGACTGATGACTCAGAGTTATTTATAAGCCGGAAGTTCTTTCAGAATAACGGCATATTTTCTGAAAAGCTGCTGTCTTTATGCTGGAGAAATGTAGGATCATGTATAATCACAAAATTGGAAAGCGGAATCTGTGCCGGGATTCCGTTTTTTATTTCCCGGTTTTATTGCTGATTTAAGAGGAAAACAGTTTTTATTTGTGTTTGTAGTAAAAAACAGCAACCTGAGTACGGTCTCTCAGCTGTAATTTATCCAGAATAGAGCTGAGATAATTACGAACGGTTCCTTCGCTTAAAAAAAGCTGTGAGGCGATTTCCTTATTGCTGAGCCCGTCTGCAATAAGACGGATAATTTCAAGTTCCCGGCGGCTGATATCATAATCTTCATAATGGAAGGAAGAACCGGAATGAATAAGCTCCGGAATTCTGGACATGATTTCTGTGCCAAAAACGGTCTGACCGGAACAGACTGCCTCAAGAGCAGGCAGGATACTTGCATAATCCTGTTTCAGCAGATAGCCTTTTGCCCCAAGCTTCAGGGCCTTTACAATATACTCGTCATCAGAAAAGGTAGTAAGAAGAAGGATTTTCGCATCAGGAAATTCTTCCAGTATCTCAGCGGACGCATCAAGTCCGCTTTTTTCTTTCATTCGAATATCCATAAGAAGTACATCCGGCTGATGGATTTTGTACAATTCTGCAGCTTCTTTTCCGTCTGTACCGGAAGCAGCAACAGTAACTTTTCCGCTGGCTTCCAGAATGGTTGTCAGTGCGCCGGAAACAAAAATATCATCATCGACAATTACAATTTTCATAGTTTAGGTCTCCTGTTCTTTTGGAATGGTAATAAAAATACGGAAGCCATGGTCCGTGGTGATCTGAACAGTTCCATGTAAAGGGATAAGTCTGTCCCGGATATTGGAAAGTCCCATTCCTCTGTTTTGTGGGGAAAAATTATCAGCTTCTGTAACCTGCTGAGACAAAGAAGTTCCGAAAAAAGTCCCGGATGTTTTATTTGCGGCAGAACGTTGAAAGTCGCAGGGATTTTTTTGAAGGTTTCCGTTATCCTCGATACAAAGCTGATACAGGGCAGGGTGTTCACGCATGACAATATGTGCGCCGGTGGCGTTGCTGTGCCGCACCATATTGGAAAGAGCCTCTTTTACAATACTGATAAAGCAGTATTTGATCTCACGGGGAATTTCAAGTCCCATATCATAATCCAGAGAAACAGGACAAAACTGAAATTCTGAGATCAGTCCTTCCACAGATTCCCTGAGATTGACGGATTCATCATGAAGATCATGGACGCTTGTGCGGATACTGGTCATTGCCTGGTTAAGAGAAATATCCAGACTGTCCAGAAGAGGAGAAACAGCCTCAGAGCTGCTGACTGCTTTTGCGGCTCCTGTGATCAGAATAGAACGGGACAGGAGATGACCTACATTGTCGTGGATTTCTCTGGCAATCCGGTTTCGCTCTTTTAATGTAGCTGTGTATATTTCATAATTCTGCTTTTCCACAAGCATATGATTTTTTTCTTCCAGAAGAAGATTTTTTTCTGTGCTGTCGTCCCGCAGCTTCATAAAATCCTGTCTGAGCTTTTCTTCGGATTCGGTGCGGAACTGAAGGAAAAATGCCACAATAAAGAACAGGATGCCCCAGAAGGAAAAAAGAAAGATATTTGAGTTTATTGTCCGGATTATATAAAGGTAAAGAAAGCAGCCTGCAAGCGCAGGAAGATAAAAATGATCCTGAATCAGAACATAAAATACTGCAGGAAAAAATGCGCACATTTCAGGTAATGCAAGAGCAGCAGCCATGAAGCTGCGCACAGAAACAGATGCAGCTTTTTTGATTCAGAGAAATAGCCTGCGCAGCAGGTTCCCACACTCAGAAGAAAAGCGCAGATAAAAGTATAATCCGGTTTCTGAAAAAACAGAAAAAAGAAACCTGATAAGATAAGTAATCCTGTATTCTCAAGATGGCGCATGACAGTTCCTCTCCTGATTATTATTTCTGTTAAGAATCCTTATGGATCCTATGTTCCAGATGGTTTCAGTATAATACAAAACAATCACCGGGGCAAAGAAAACAAAGGAAGAAAAGAAGAAAGTGACATTTGTCATATGAGAAAATGACGGTATTCACTACCAGAAGAAGCTGTCAAAGGTTATAATTTTTTCATGCTCAGGATAAGCAGCAGGTATGGAGCCTGAAAATAAACAAAAGCTTTTATTTACGTGTCTTTGCAGGGGGACACATACAGAGGTTCGCATATTTTGGTGTATGTATATGGCATATTTGTCTGCGAAGAATTTTATATTTGCTCCTTTACAGACAGGAAACAGAAAATAAAAATTTATCGGGAGGAAAAAGATGAGCGGAACAGATTATGCAAAAGAAGGAATTGTACATATAGAAAATCTGGTAAAAAGATATGGTTCTCTGGTGGCTTTGGATCACCTGAACCTGGATATCCGGGAGGGAGAAATCTTTGGTCTTCTGGGACCAAACGGTTCGGGAAAAACAACGGCCATCAACTGCATACTTGCTCTTTTAAAATATGATAAGGGAAGCATCCGGATTTTTGGTAAGGAGATGGAGCCTGATAATTATGAGGCAAAAAGGCAGATTGGTATTGTACAGCAGAATGTGGCAGTATTTGATGAGTTTACTGTGTATGAGAATATTGACTATTTCTGCGGCCTGTATATAAACGACAGGAAAAAAAGGAAACAGCTTGTGGAGGAAGCAATTGCATTTGTGGGACTTGAGGATTACAGGAAAATACGCCCAAAGAAGCTTTCAGGAGGGCTTCTGAGACGTCTGAATATTGCCTGTGGAATCGCACATAAACCACGGCTGATCATTCTTGATGAACCTACTGTAGCTGTGGATCCTCAGAGCAGGAACCGGATTCTGGAAGGAATCCAGCAGCTGAACAGACAGGGCTCCACTATTATTTATACTTCTCATTATATGGAAGAGGTGGAGCAGATCTGTACAAGAATAGCAATTATGGATCATGGAAGAAGTATTGCATCAGGAACAAAGGAACAGCTGACAGGAATGATAAAAACAGGGGAAAAGGTGACGGTAGAGGCTGTTGTACTGAAAGAAGAGCAGCTTGTACAGATTCGGGAACTGGCCCATGTATTTAAGGTGGATTATGAAAATGATATTCTCAGGGTGCAGTGCACAGAGGCAAAGCATAATCTTGTGAGAATCCTGCGGTATCTGGAAGAGCAGGAGATCAGCTTTGGAAGAGTTTACTCAGAGATTCCTACTCTTAATGATGTATTTCTGGAAATTACAGGAAAAGAGCTTCGGGATTAGGAGGAAAGGTTTATGGTTCAGTTAATTAAATACAGCATTATCCGTAAAATAAAGAACTTTAACATTATATTCTGGCCCTGTATTTTTCCCCTTATTATGGGAACTCTGTTTTACTTTGGATTTGGAAATATGTCAGAGTCTGATTTTGAGACTGTTCAGGCCGGATATGTAGAGGAAGGCGCGGGCAATCCTGTTTTTTCTCAGTATCTTGAGGAAATTGAAAAAGGTGGAACTCTTATCCATGTGGAGACTATGACAGAAACGGAGGCAAAGAAACAGCTGAAGGAAAGACAGCTGGACGGGATTTTTTTCGGAGCAGACACACCTTATCTGCAGGTTGCAAAAAGCGGAATGGCGCAAAGTGTGATGCAGAGCCTTCTGGAAAGCTACCTGAACGGTAAGAATACGCTGGAAACCGTGGCAGAGATCCATCCGGAAAATATGGAGCAGGCAGTGGCAGCCATGTCGGATTATAAGGAAATTGTGGAAAATGTATCTCTTGGAGGAAAAAGTACAAATAATAATTCTGTGTTTTTTTATGCTCTGGTAGGTATGGCCTGCCTTTATGGCTGCTTTGTGGGAATGGGATCAGCGTTCTGGCTTCAGGCAAATGTGACAGATCTTGCGGCAAGGCAGTGTGTGTCACCTGTACACAGAATGACTATGATCCTTACAGAAATGCTGACTTCGTTTTTATCCATTTCCTGAACGTAGTGATTTCTCCTGCTTTATCTGAGATATGTTCTTCGTATGGAATTTCAGGGAAGTATGGCGCAGATGCTCCTGGTTTCCCTGGTTGGGTGTATTGTCGGGGTCAGTATGGGAGTTTTTGTTTCCAGTGCGTCAGAGTTAAGCGAAAATATAAAGGTAGCGATCATGTTGGGCATTTCCATGACAGGAAGTACTCTTGCAGGCTTAATGAATTCCAAAATTAAATTTGCAGTAGACCAGAATATGCCGATCATCAATAAACTGAATCCGGCAGCTCTGATCACAGATGCATTTTACTGCATTAATGTTTATGATGATCCGGTGAGAATGAAGACAAATCTTATGACGCTTCTGCTTATGGCTGTGGTACTGACGGCCGGTTCATTTTTGGTAGTAAGGAGAGTTCGCTATGACAGTATTTAAAGGCTATATGAAAGTAATCAGACAGAGCAGATGGCTGATACTTATGTATGTGGCAATCTTTTTTGCCTGCACGCTTCTGATGCAGTCAGCGGCAGGAAAGACGGAGAAAAGTTTTCAGGCAGAGTCCTTGAAAATAGGAATTGCGGATGAAGACGGAGGAATGCTCGCTCTGGCACTGAGTACATACCTGGATAATTTTCATGAAGTGATACCACTGGAAAATGACATTTCTGCTATGCAGGAAAAGCTTTTTTACCGTGATGTGGAGTATATTGTAAGAATCCCGGAAAATTTTTATCGGAAATGTATTGTGAGTGGAGGAATGCTTCCTGTTACCACTGTTCCGGATACCTATTCCGGCATTTATGTGGATCAGCAGATCAACAGCTTTCTGAACAATGCAAGAACCTTTCAGGCAGCAGGATTTACAGAGAAGGAAATGGCATATGCTCTCATAAAAGACATACCGGTGAGAGTGGAGCTCGACAGGTCATCAGGGTCAGGAGGGCCGCACCAGTATATTTATTATTTTCGGTATGTTCCGTACCTGGCGCTGGCTTTGCTGGGTTTTGTGATAGGAAATGTGCTGCTTGTTTTTCGTAAAAAAGGTCTGAAGCACAGAATGCTGGCATCTCCGGTTTCTTCCAGACACCAGGCTTTGGAGGGAATCCTCTGTATGATCGTGACCGGCACAGCCCTGTTTGTACTGATTATTCTGGTAGCATTGATCTGGTATGGAAAAGAGTTGTGTGCAAACGGGAACTGGGGATATTTTGTTATGAATACAGCCGCCCTGTTTTTTGTAGCTCTTTCCATTGCTTATTTTTCAGGAAGTCTTGTAACAAATAAGGATGCGCTGACAGGAACCATGAACATTATTTCGCTAGGAATGTGTTTCCTCTGCGGAGTATTTGTTCCTCTGGACTATATTTCCACAGGGGTAAAAAATGTCAGTCAGTTTCTTCCTGTATACTGGTATGAGACTGCAAATGAAATTCTGGGAGAGTTTACCGTACTGACCGGCAGTGCAAAAATACAGATATACCAGGCGGTTGGTATTCAGCTTGTGTTCGGAGTGGTGTTTGTGTGCCTGACCCTGGTTGTGGAAAAATACAGAAGTACAGGGAAGTAAGGTGATTTAGTCACAGGAAGATCTGATTAAAGCTAATATAAAATCGCTTGAAAAAGCTTACCTAGATGCTATAATAGAAACAGGTAAATATTTGAAAAGGATGGTACTCCTGTGAAGAAGAGTGAGAGATGCCTTGCTATTCTGGAAATACTACAGAGACAGCATAAAGTAACAGTTACTGATTTAGCGCAGCGATTTGGAATATCAGAAATGACAATAAGGAGAGACTTGAATTTTCTGGCTCGTCAATATAACATCTCCAGAACTCATGGAGGTGCTGAATTGGGTAATCAGCCTGTAGTAAGAATGATTTCATTTGATGAAGCCAGAATTGCTCATAAAGAAACAAAAGAAAAAATTGCAGCTATGGCGGCAACAATGATACGAAGTGGTCAGAGGATATTTGTAGATGCAGGCTCAACTACCAGAATCATTCTTAATTATTTGAATGAGGAAACGAGGCCGTGGTAGTTGTAAATCATCTTAAAGTTGCGGAACAGGCGTTGCAGTTCGAAAATCTGTCGGTCATTATGTTGGGAGGCGATATGATTCGAATTACAAATTGCAGCTCAGGTCCGGTGGCAGAAGAACAGTTAAAAAATTATCAGCTGGATATTGCTTTTATCGGAGCAGCAGCTATTGGTACAGATGGAAAGTTATATGACGGATATTCGCCGGAAGCACGGCTAAAGAGTTCCCTTTTTTCAGTTGCCAAAAAGGTTTATGTACTTGCTGATTCTTCTAAGATTAATACATATGATTTGAATGAATTTGGAAGTCTGTCTCAAATAGATGGATTAATAACAGACGCAGGGATAGATGAAGAAGGAATGATTTTAATGAAGCGTCATCGCGTAAATGTGATGATTGCAGAATAACAGAATAAATGTAAGGCTCTGAGGTCTGGTACAGAAATATGTTCTGTATCAGACTTTTTTTGTTCAAACAAACAATTTATTCCATAAATTTCCATGAATTAAAAACGAACATTTTGCGAACTAAAAACGAACATTATGTGCCTGGGGAAAGTGTGAAAAACTATGAAAAATGAGAGGGAAACAGGGAAAAATAACTTAAATACAAACAATATAATAGAGAAAATCAAACACTTAAAAGATGAAATGCACAAAATATAATAAGTATAATTGGTAATTAATCACATTGAATTAAAAAAAATGTTATGATAATATGTTCATATAAACAAAAAGGAAACAGCCAATTCCAAAAACAAACAAAATTATAAGACAAAGGGAGGTTTTCAGATATGAAGAAAAAGTTTATGGCAGTGCTTCTTACAGGAGCAATGGCAGTATCTATGGTGTCAGGTATTACAGTAAAAGCTGATGAAAAAGAGAGTTATACAATTGGATTTTCACCGTATACATTGACAAATGAATATTTTACAGCTGTTCTTGATGGAGTACAAAAAGCCTGTGATGAGACAGGAAATGAGTTGATTTATTTTGATCCTCAGAATGATCCAACACAGCAGGCTTCTCAGATTGACGATATGATTGCCAGTGGAATTGATGCATTGATTTATATTCCCTACGATTCAGCAGGAGCGCAGACTGTACTTCAGACATGTAAGGATGCAGGAGTAAAGGTTATTAATATTGATAATGTTATTACAGAAGATGATTATGAGCTGGTAGATGGAATCATTGCTTCAGATAATACCCAGCTTGGCTATTTGTCAGGTCAGTGGGTAGCAGAAAATCATCCGGATGGAGCAAATGTACTGGTTGTTCATTTGCAGACTGCAGAATCCTGTATTATTAATGTAGATGGCTTCTGGAAAGGAATAAAGGATAATACAGAAAATGCTGAGGCATTTAAAGAAGTACAGGTAGTAGAAGGAGAAGGTTCAACAGAAACTTCGTTTAATGTAGTGTCAGATGCACTTCAGGCTCATGATGATATTGATGTTATTTATTGCATTAATGACACTTCTGCACTGGGAGCAGTACAGGCGGTAGAAGATGCCGGAAAAACAGGTCAAATTGATATTCTTGGAAAAGATGGAGCGCCTATTGGAAAGCATGCAGTCAAAGATGGAACTATGGTTCAGACATCTGCACAAAGACCTACCTATATGGGATATCTTGGAGTAAAAGAAGCAATAGATCTTCTGGAAGGGAAAGAAATTGAATTTAATACAGCGATTGAGTCCTACAGCATTACTGCAGACAACATTGATGATTATGACCTGGACGCATGGGATTCTCTGGAAGAGTAATTGATATGGAAACATTCGGCTAAATACAGCTGGATTAAAGCAGGGCGTTGCGGGTGTATTGCAACGCCCAATTTTTAAAGAATTTATGAGAGGAAGCATAAATATGAGCGAAACAAAGTTGTTGGAAATGAATGATATAACCAAAGCATTTTCATCCAATATTGTGTTGAACGGTGTGAAGCTTTCTGTAAATGAAGGAGAGGTCGTTGCTATCCTCGGTGAAAACGGTGCAGGAAAATCAACTCTGATTAAAATTTTGGGTGGAATTTATAAAGCTGATTCGGGAGAAATCCGTATACATGGAGAGGTAAGAATATATCTTCTGCTGCAGTAGCCGGTGCAAATGGGATCAGAATCATTCATCAGGAAATTGTTCTTGTTCCGGATAGAACTATTGCTGCCAATGTATTTTTGGGGAGAGAACAAGAAATAAGTTTGGATTGGTAGATGTACCTGAGATGGAAAGACAGACACAAAAACTGATTGATGATCTTAACCTGAACCTCAGGGCAGATCAGTTAGTCAGAAGCCTGACAATGGGAATGCAGCAATTGGTTGAAATCATAAAAGCAATCTCAGCAGAAGCTAAAATTGTAGTAATGGATGAGCCAACATCTTCCTTATCACAGGGAGAGGTGGAGATTTTGTTTGGAATTATTCAGCTGCTTCAGAAAAAAAACATAGGCATCATTTATATTTCTCACAGACTAGAAGAATTATTTGCAATTACAGACAGAATAGTAGTGCTTCGTGACGGGAAAATGGTGGGAGATATTAAAACAAAAGAAGCAGAAAAAGATAATTTGATTAATCTGATGGTAGGAAGAGAACTGGATAGTTTTTATACAAAAAACAAGCATCACATTGGGGAAATAGCATTATCGGTAAAAAATCTTTCTCATGAAAAATATTTCAGTAATGCGAGTTTTACAGCACGATATGGAGAAATTGTAGGCTTTGCCGGACTGGTAGGTTCAGGACGAACAGAATTAATGAAAACAGTCTTTGGAGCTTATGCTAAAAAGAATGGAGAGGTACAGTTAGATGGGAAGTCTCTTGAAATTAAAAATCCGAAAGATGCAATCAGAAATGGTATTGCTTATGTCTCAGAGGATCGACGTGGTGAAGGGCTTATCCTGAAAAATGATGTGAAATTCAATATGGGTCTTGTCTGTTTGAAGGATTTTGTAAAAGGAATTCGTGTAAAAAATAAAGAGTGGAATTCAATGGTAGAAGAGTACAGAAAAAAATTTTCTATTAAAATTACATCTTCAAAACAGCTTACAGGAAATTTAAGTGGAGGAAATCAGCAAAAAGTCGTATTAAGTAAATGGCTGGCAAATAATCCAAGAGTGATTATTCTGGATGAGCCTACAAGGGGAATTGATGTTGCAGCAAAGGCAGAGATTTATGCAATTATTGATGCGTTGGCTGCAAGTGGCGTATGTATTATTATGATTTCTTCAGAACTTCCGGAGATTATTAATATGTGCAACAGATGTTATGTGATGTGTGAGGGAAAGATTACAGGAGAGATCAGTGAAAATGAATTTTCTCAGGAAACGATGATGAAGCTGGCAACACAGAGATAATATTTATTTAACAAAAACAGTAGACAAAAAAGAAGCAGGAGGTCTGGAAATGCATACAGAGAAAAAAAGAATACCAGGCATGTATTTTTTTAAACGAAATATAGGAACAATTATTGGCTTAATTCTTTTAATCATAGTTGTTACCATATCTACGCCAAGATTTTTGACAACTTCGAATATATTAAATCTACTAAAATCTAATTCTGTAAATGCGATTATCAGCTGTGGAATGCTGATGGCAATTCTTATGGGAGAGATTGATATTTCTGTTGGATCTACAGTAGGTCTGTCAGGCATTATTGGGGCTTATATGATGACAAATATGGGGCTTCCGGTAGGACCAACAATTTGTATCTGCCTTATGGTAGGTGCCCTGGTAGGTATTGTAAATGGTATTGCAATTTCTTATTTAAAGGTACCTGCTTTTGTAGCAACTTTAGCAACACAGAGTATTGGACGTGGGCTTACGGAAATTATTTCGGGAGGAGTTACTATTCGTGTAAGAGATGATTCCTATACAGCTATTGGCAATACTTCCATAGGAGGAATTTCTGTTATTATTATTTATGCTGCAGTGATTCTGGTATTTACATGGTTTTTATTGAACCGTACACGTTTCGGATACTATATTTATGCGATTGGTGGAAATAAACTGGCAGCTCAGTATTCCGGAGTGAATGTAAAAAAATATAATATGCTTCCGTATGTTCTTATTGGTCTTTTCTGTGGCCTCAGTGGATTGATCTGGTCAGCAAGACTGGGAAGTGCAGCTGCAACTCTGGGAAGTGGATTTGAGATGGATGCTATTGCAGCTGTTGTTATTGGCGGAACAAGTATGTCAGGCGGTGTTGGTACTGTTGGAGGAACTTTTATTGGAGTTTTAATTATTGGGGTAATCACAAACGGTCTGAATCTTATGGGCATCAATTCTTTCTGGCAGGAAGTATTTAAAGGCATTATTATTCTTGTTGCTGTCGTTATTGATGTAGTAAGAAAAACAAAAACGAAAGAGTGAGAAAAATGGCTTTTGCAGGAATTGATATAGGAACCAGTGGATGTAAGCTGCTGGTATATGATTTGGAAGGACATGTGATTTTTCGATCATCCAGAAAGTATCGGGAAGAGGGAAGGGATGGATTTAGAGAACTGAATCCTGAAGTGGTTCTGGAAAATGTCAAGATTATTTTATCAGAAGCCGGAAAAAATTGTCCGGAAAATATAGAAGCTTTGGCAGTAGCCAGTCTTGGCGAATCAGTTGTATGTCTTGATGAGAATAATAATATTCTGGCCAATTCGATGCTTACCGGAGACTGTAGGGGAATCACAGAAATTCAGGAATTGATTCAGCATTTTGGAGCACAGCATATTTTTGAAATAACAGGGCTTCCGCCAAATGAATTATATGGTCTTCCGAAATATATGTGGCTGAATCAGAATACAGATGTGATAAAAAAAGCAAAAGCTATTTTATATTATGAAGATTTTATTGGATATATCCTTACAGGAAAAAGAATGGTGAGTTATTCCTCGGCGGCAAGAAGTATGGCTTTTGATATCAGAAAAAAGGAGTGGTCAGAAGAACTTCTGGGGGCAGCTGGTATTTCTTTACAACAGATGTCCGTACCTGTGGCACCGTCTACAGTTATTGGAACTGTTTTGCCGGAGATAGCTGAAAGACTGGGATTAAATCATGAGCTAAAAGTAATAGCAGGTGGGCACGATCAGACCTGTGCGGCTCTGGGGAGTGGATTGATATCTTCAGAAAACGGCGAAATTGGCATGGGTACCTGTGAATTTATGTTTACAATGCTGCCGGAAATAAAAATGACTCCTTATATGATACAAAATAATTTTACCTGTATTCCGTATGTGTTGAACAATACATATTTATCCAGTATTGAAGTAACTACCTGTGGAATACTGAAAAACTGGGCAAGAGATACTATTTTTCAGGGTATATCTATGGAGTGCCAAAAACAGGGTAAGGATTTTTGGGGAGAAATGGAGGATAAGGCAAAAAATATACATACAGACATACTGTTATTACCCCAATTTGGCTCGGCAGGAAATCCGGATCTTTCCATGGATGCAAAAGGAACAATTACAGGATTAACAATTCATACAAAACCAGAGGAAATATACAGAGCGATTCTTGAGGGAATGGCATTTCAGATGTATCTGGCGTATGAAAGAATGAATGTAATTGGTACGAAGATGAAAAAGATTGCAGCAACAGGAGGCGGATCAGTTTCAGATCTGACCCTTCAGATAAGAGCAGATGTGTTTGGAATGGAGGTATATTCTCTGGAAAGTGAAGAGGCTGGAACATTGGGGTGTATGTTGATGTCAGCAGTTGCTACAGGAGCCTATAAGTCTTTGAAAGCAGGGATAAAAAAGACAGTAAGAATAAAAAAATGTTTTAAACCAGATTCGGAGATGCATCGGTATTATAATGAAAAATTTAAAAAATATAAGGAACTATATGAGTTAATGCACAGATTTAGATAAAAATGTGGAGGTTAAAACAATGAGGCTGGTAAATGGTTTTAAATTAATGGAATTTGCAAAAAGGTATCATTATGTACTTCCCGCATTTAATACGACAAATTTAGAAATGACGTATGCTATTGCGGATGGGCTAATGAAAGCAGAGCTTCCAGGATATATTCAGATTTCTTCAAACAATTTGAGATTGTCAAATCCGGAGATTATTGCCGAAATGGCAGCAGATGCGGTCAAAAAGTCAGAGACACCTATTGGTTTGCATTTGGATCATGGGAAATCTTTTGAGGATGTAAAAGCATGTATAGATGCGGGGTTTACATCAATTATGATTGATGCATCTCACCTTCCTTTTGAAGAAAATATAAAGGAATGCAGAAAAGCAGCAGACTACTGCCATTTTTATGGAATTCCAGTAGAAGCAGAACTGGGAGCATTGAAGGGAAAAGAAGAGGATATTATAAATGAGGCAGAATGTAAAACAGATCCCGATATGGTAGCAGATTTTGTGGAACGGACAGGATGCGATACTTTAGCTGTGTCTGTGGGAAATGTTCATGGGTTATGTTTGAATCCTCAGATTGATATACCACTTCTGGAGAAAATTAATCAGGTGAGTAAGGTGCCGTTGGTTTTACATGGTGGATCTGGAATACCTAAAGAAGTTATATGGGAAGCTAAAAAATACGGACTGATAAAAATTAATTACGGCTCTGATCTTCGTAAAGAATATATTAAGACATTTGGAAGTGCATATGAAAGTAATCATAATGAACATGATGTAATACATTTAAGCCTGGAGGCAGTGGAAGAGGTAAGCAGACGGGCACGGGAGCTGGTAACAATGATTAATGAACACTAAATTTCTTCTGTAGGTGGTGTTAGTTTGAAACATACATATTTGGGAATAGACATGGGAACATCCGCGATGAAAATGGTGCTTATTGACTCGGAAAAGGCTGTTCTCAGACAGGTTTCTGAGGAATACGAAGCAGTGCATGCAGGAGACGGATGGAGTGAGATTGATCCCGTAATCTGGTATTCTGCTATGAAAAAAGGTATCCATAAAATAATGGAAGGTCAGGATACAAGTGCTTTGGCTGGAATTGGGGTTACCGGTCAGATGCATACGCTGATTGTTCTGGGAGAAGATGGGAAAGCTGTCCGTCCTGCAATGATGTGGAATGATACAAGAACAAAAATAATTCTTCCAGAGTTAAAAAATAAAATCAGAAAGTTTCCAGAAGGGGAATATTTGTCTAAAACAATTTCAACAGGAAGTCCGGCAGCAAATCTTTACTGGATGAAAAAATATGAACCGGAGAATTTGGAAAAAATAAAAAAGTTTTTGATAGGACCGGATTATTTAGTATTTTGCCTTACCGGAAATACAGTAACAGACTACTGTGAAGCATCAACCTCATGTCTTTATAGAATTGATAAAAAAGAATGGTCAGAAGAAATAAGGCAACTAATAGGATTAGAAAAAAATACATATCCGGAAATAAAAGGAAGCGCCCGAAAAGCAGGGAAAATTTTACCTGAAATAGCTGAGGAATTCCAGTTCAGTTCAGATGTGGAGGTGATTGTAGGGACAGGAGATAATCCTGCAACAGCTATTTCTACAGGATGTCTGGGTCTTGGATATCCTGTTATTTCCCTGGGGACATCCGGGATATTTATGATGCCAATAGAGAAGCCTGAGAGCCAGACAAGAGGGAAAAAGATATTGTTTTCTTTTGATGATAAAAAATATTCTTTTCTGGTTCAGGGAGCAGTTCAATGTAATGGAAATACATTTGACTGGTGGAATCGTGATATTATGGAAATGAGGAATTTTCATAAAATGACAACAGAACTGGATGTTAGTAAAATGGCAGAAAATGAATTAATGTTTTATCCTCATTTAAACGGTGAAAAAACAATTTATGCAGATACAGAACTGAGAGGAGCATTTACAGGAATCAATCTTTCTACTACCCAGGAAGACCTGTTTTATGCAGTTATAGAAGGTCTGTGTATGGGATTTCGAGAACTGGCAGAAAAAATGAAATTGCCTATCAGGGAATATGGAAGTGTAAAAGTAGTAGGTGGAGGAGCGAAAAGCCCGGTATGGCTTCAAACAATGGCAAATGTTCTTAACGTTTCAGTTGAAAAAATGGAAGGAATGATAGGACCTGCTTTTGGAATTGCTTTGTTAGCATCTTATAAAAATGAGAATTTTTCATCACTACAAAGAATAACAGAAGGCAATGTAATAACAGAATGTTGTTATCAACCGGACAGGAAAGCTGCAAGTTTTTGTGAAAAAAAATATGAGAAATATCTGAGGATGCGAAAAGGCCTGAAATATATTGAAAATGGAAGTAAGGTGATTTAGTCACAGACTGGCCGAGAATCTTCGTGTATGATACATACATAAACAGGAGGAAAAAGGTACAGAAATAAATCTGATACAGAAGTGTGATGTAAAAGCAGAGCATGAAAATAAATCCTGTAAAAATGGAAATAATAATTATACGCGATGTCCGGGATAAAAGATTTTAGAGAACATGAAGAACCGGGCAGGAGGAGGATCATATGTCAGTTTTAAATATTACAAAAAATAATTTTCAGGAAGAAGTAATGAACAGTAATAAACCGGTTCTGCTGGATTTTTGGGCAGGATGGTGCGGACCCTGCAGGATGCTCTCCCCGGTAGTGATGAAATTGCAGAAGAAAATGACAGTATCAAGGTGTGCAAGGTAAATGTGGACGAGCAGCAGGAGCTGGCATCAGAATTTCAGGTAATGACAATCCCAACGCTGGTGGTCATCAAGAACGGTCAGATCCAGAATCGCTCTATGGGTGTGAAGCCAAAAGAAGAGATCCTGGACATGGTTCAGTAAAATTAAATAAAAAGTAAAAACAGGGAATTCCTTCAGGGTGGACAGGCCGGAAAAGGAGTCCCTGTTTTTGTATTGAACATGTTCATTCTGAAAGTTCTTCCAGTCCTTTTTTGTCCGTGATCTCGATGGTTCCACGGGACAGTCTCACCAGATTTTCACTCTGAAAATAGCGGAGCATCCGTGTGACTACCTCCCGGGCAGTTCCCAGATGATTGGCTATTTTTTCGTGAGTGATCTTTAATATATCAGTGTTTTCCAGAAGAGTTTCTTCCACAAGAAAGGCGGCCAGTCTTTTGTCAAAGCTTTTCCACATAATCTGTTCGATCAGCCACATTACCTCGGAAAAGTGACTTGCCATGATCTGATTGGAGAAGTTTGCCATTGGAGCAGATTCTTCCATCAGAGATTTGTATATATGGGGTGGAAGAACCAGTATTTCACTGTCTTTTTCGGCTTCAATGGTAACTTCAAACTGGATGTTCTGCATCACGCAGGATGCGGAAAAAATACATACGTCCCGCTCAAAAAGACGATAAAGAGTGATTTCTCTTCCCTCATCAGATACGATATATGACCGAAGCTGTCCGGAAAGGATCAGAAGCATTCCAAGACAGCTTACAGAGCCGTTGTGAAGGACGGTCCCTTTAGAGACAGACCGCTGAAAAGATGTCTGGGAAATTGTTTTCTGCTGGGCAGGTGTCAGTTTATCCCATATGGGAAAATGTGTGGAGAAATCCATATTTATGCCTCCTTTTACGGGCAGCTGGTGTGAACGATACTGCCGGCAACAATGATTTTAAGGTTTTTCTGTTAAATGTAAAATTTGTTGTGAGAAGTACTCTGGAACAAGCCCCGGTTTCTTACAGTGAATGGTGTAAACAGTAATTTAAGTATATAGAACGGTTTGGAATCTGTCAAATATCTGGAAAAGTCAGGAGGCATGTGATAAAATTTAAGTAATGTATTTTTTAATTATAAATGAACAGGTTAAAAAGAGTACGAATTTTATATTTATTTTTGGCATATACAAAATATGACAAGGGATCTACACAGGTCCGGAAGTATGGCATGATGCCGACAGGCAGGAATTTATGATAAAGCAGCAGGCGGTTTACAGGAAGGAGATTTTTATGGAAAGACATGGATTTGCAATGAAAATAAAAAAGGGCAGATGAACGCATACAGGAAAAAGCTTGGCGAAATATGGCCGGAGCTGACCGGATTTCTGGACAGAAATGAGATCAGTAATTTCAGTATCTGGAATGCGGAGGATCTGATTTTTGGATATTATGAAAACCAGGATAACAGATGCAAAGGAGAAGGGGAAAAGGCAGAAATTGCAGTTCTTACAGAAAAAATCCAGGATACGTTTGACTGGATTTCCACTCCGGGTCAGGATATGCGGCTGATGTATCATAATTTTGGCATTGTGAGAAAAAACAAAGAACTGATCCGCCACAGAGTTTTTATGACCAGACTGAAAGACGGATGCGAAGAAGAGTACAAGGCCCGCCATGACAGGCTGGTCGCAGAGCGGGGAGAGACTGCAGATCCCGGTCCGGACAGTAATTTCAGTATCTGGAGCGCCGGAGGATATATTTTCGGCTATGATGAAATTGACACTACCATGGAAACAGAGGAAACGATTGCTTCAAGAGAAGCAACGGTTTCCTGGGAAATGCGTCAGCTTGAGATCATGGACTGGATCACAAATGATGTGGACTGGATGACAGGAGAAGTCCATGCAGATGTAAAGCGTCTGGCATGGCATAACTGAACAGAGCGGTGCGGCTTATGGTTCAGCCTGCGGCAGAAAATTACTGAGGCAGGATAAGACAGCAGTGGAAGGTTTGGAGCACATATGAAAGAAAGTAAGTATGTAACTATATATAAAGAATGGAAGGAAAAAATCGAAAGCGGTCAGATCGCAGAAGGAGAACGGCTGCCTACAGAAAGCAGTCTGATGGAAAGCTATCAGGTTTCCCGGGATACTGTCCGCAAGTCCCTGAATTTACTGGAGCAGAACGGATATATTCAGAGAGGAAGAGGACGGGCATCGCTGGTAATGCCAAAACAGAGGTATACGTTCCCGCTTTCTGAAATTGCAAGCTTTCAGGAGGTAAATAAGCTGTCATATGCCCATGCGGAGACAGAGGTGGTAAATCTTGATATTTTGCAGGATTCCCACAAAATTAAAAAAATTTTTCAGCAGAGTGTAAACGGAGAGGTTTATGAACTGATCCGGGTAAGGCGCATGAAAGATGAGGCAGTTATTCTTGATAAGGACTATTTTGTAAGGGATGTTGTTCCTCGTCTTCCTCTGAATGAATGTAAGGTGTCCGTCTACCGTTATCTGGAGGAAGAGCTTGGGCTTCAGATCAGCTATGCGGTAAAGGAAATTACGGTGCAGAAGGCAAATGCAGAGGATTATGAACTGTTGGACATGGGGGATTATAACATGGTCGTGGTGGTAAAAAGCCACACATATCTGGAAAATAATACGCTGTTTCAGTGTACAGAATCCCGTCACAGGCCGGATAAATTCCGATTTGTAGATCTGGCAAAGAGAAAACTGTAGGAGAATTCAGCCGCAGTTCCAGATTCCTGCCGGCAGAGTTTTTGAGAATTATATATAGTTTATGGAAATAACAACTGTCCTGTTTTAAAACCGGGGCAGTTTTATTTTTTACTGATCAGGAAAGCAGTATATTCTGTACGGATCTTCCCGGAAAACGCTCCGTGAGGAGACGGCCGGATATATGCGGAACAGGACTTCACATGGCAGTCTGAATCCGGCAGATACATTTTTTGAACCGGAAAATCCAGGATAAATAAGAAAGTGATTTCCTGTAATTCTGGGGAGTTTATTGAACAAAGTACACAAAAACAAAGTCAAAATTTTATTCAAAAACACAACACAAAAGTATTTGACATAAATGAACGTATAAATTAATATATAAATATAAGTTGTACGTATAAATATAATAAAGAAAAAAGATATACGTATAAGGAGAATGGAAAGATGGCAGGATTTGCAAATGATGCAAAAAAGATGCTGGAGCTTTTGGGCGGCAAAGAAAACATTGTGTCATTTACTCATTGTGCAACAAGAATGAGATTCGTACTTAAAGATCAGAAACAGGCAGATGTGAAGGCGATTGAGGAGCTTTCCTGTGTAAAAGGAAGCTTTACTCAGGGCGGACAGTTTCAGATCATTATCGGCAACAAGGTTTCTACTTTTTATGATGATTTTGTAGAGGCAAGCGGAATTGAAGGCGTAAGTAAGGCAGAAGTAAAAACAGAGGCAAAAGGCAATCTGAATCTTCTTCAGCGCCTTCTGGCAAACCTGGCAGAGGTTTTTGCGCCGATTATCCCGGCAATTATTGTAGGTGGTCTGATTCTTGGATTCCGTAACATTATCGGCGATATTGCGCTTCTGGAAAATGGAACAAAAACAATCACAGCAGTGTATCCGTTCTGGAACGGTGTGTATAATTTCCTCTGGCTGATCGGTGAGGCAATTTTTACCTTCCTTCCGGTAATTATCACTTATTCTGTGTGCAAAAAAATGAATTCTGATCCGGTTCTCGGAATTGTCCTTGGAATTACTCTGGTTTCTCCGCAGCTGATGTCAGCCAGTGACTATGTGCAGGCAGTGGCTACAGGCGGGGACATCAAAACATGGGATTTTGGCGCTTTCCATATCAATATGGTAGGATACCAGTCACAGGTAATTCCGGCAATCCTTGTTGGAATTCTGTTTTCTGTGCTTTATAAATTCCTGAAAAAGCATGTGCCGGAAATGATCTCCATGATCGTAGTACCGTTCTTTTCACTGGTGCCGGCGGTTCTTCTGGCCCATACAGTGATCGGACCTTTCGGACGTGTGATCGGCGACGGACTGGCAAAGATCATTCAGGTAGGCTTTGATTCTTCCTTCAGCTGGATCGTCAGTGGTATTTACGGCCTTCTGTATCCACTTATGGTTATTACAGGACTTCATCATACAATGTTTCCTATCGACCTTCAGGCTGCGGAAACTGTAGGCGGAATCTATACCTTCCCGGTTGTTGCTCTCAATAATATTGCCCAGGCTTCTGCAGTAGTGGCTTTTGTAATCATCAACAGAAGAAATGCAAAGGCAAAAGAGGTTGGTGTTCCGGCGTTTATTTCCGGATATCTGGGAGTTACAGAGCCGGCAATGTTCGGTATTAACCTGAAATATCTGTATCCGTTTGTGGGAGCCATGCTTGCAACAGGAGTTACAGGAATGATTTCCAGATTGATCGGAGTAATTGCAAACAGTGTAGGTGTCGGCGGACTTCCTGCATTCCTTTTCATGAAAGCCCAGTATATGCTTCCATATATTGGAGTTATGGCGCTTTGTATTGTATTATCAATTCTGTTTACGCTGCTTTTATCAAAAACATCACTGAACAGTGAAAACAGAAAGAAAAACTAAAGGAGAAAAACTATGGTGGAATTAGGCGGAAAAGTAGTATATCAGATTTATCCCAAGTCTTTTCAGGATACAGACGGAGACGGTTTCGGAGATCTGAGAGGCGTAATTGAGCGTCTGGATTATCTGGCAGAGCTGGGTGTGGACTATCTGTGGATCACTCCGTTTTTTACCTCTCCTCAGTATGACAACGGATACGATATCGCGGATTACAGAAATATTGACCCCAGATACGGAACTATGGAGGACTTTGACGAGCTGGTACGGGAGGCTGCCAAGCGCGGCATGTACCTGATGATGGATATGGTTCTGAACCATACATCCACAAAGCATGAGTGGTTTCAGAAGGCTCTGAAGGGTGATCCGAAATACAGAAACTATTATATCTTCAAAAAAGGAAAAAATGGTCTTCCGCCTACAAACTGGGTGTCAAAATTCGGTGGAAACGCATGGAGCTACCTTCCGGAAACAGATGAGTATTACCTTCATCTGTTCCATGTAACCCAGGCAGACCTGAACTGGGAAAACCCGGAGGTGCGTCAGGATATTTATGATACTGTAAACTTCTGGCTGGAAAAGGGGGTAAAGGGACTGCGTTTCGATGTGATCAACCTGATCTCCAAGCCGGACGTTTATGAGGATGATCTGGAAGGGGACGGACATCGTTTCTATACAGACGGACCAAAAATCCACCAGTATCTTCAGGAGCTGAACGAGAATACCTTTGGAAAATATGACGATGTGGTAACTGTAGGAGAAATGTCTTCTACCACATTGGAAAACAGTATCCGCTATTCCAACCCGGAATCTAACGAGCTGTCCATGATCTTCAGCTTCCATCACCTGAAAGTGGATTATCCTTCCGGAAATAAATGGGAGATCGAGCCTTTCCGCTTCCATGATCTGAAAAAGCATCTGTTTACCTGGCAGGAAGAAATGGAAAAGGGCGGCGGCTGGAATGCTCTGTTCTGGTGCAACCATGATCAGCCGAGAATTGTTTCCAGAATCGGAAATGAAAAGGAATACCGTGTAAAATCTGCAAAATGTCTTGCCACAGCAATTCACGGTCTGAAGGGAACACCTTATATTTATCAGGGAGAGGAGATCGGTATGACAAATGCCGGCTATACCTCTATTGACGAGTATATGGATATTGAAAGCCTGAACTATTATAATATCCTGAAGCTTCAGGGTAAGAGCGAGGAGGAAGTGATCCGTATTCTGGGCGCCAAGTCCAGAGACAACTCCCGTACCCCAATGCAGTGGGATGCTTCTGAGAACGCAGGCTTCACTAAGGGAACTCCGTGGCCGAAAGTATGTGATCGCTACAAAGAGATCAACACAGAGAGCAGACATGAGCCGGATTCTGTTTTCCAGTATTATAAAGAGCTTGTGAAGTTAAGAAAAGAGCTTCCTGTGATCCAGAAAGGCGCTGTGACACCTCTTCTTCGCGAGGATAAAGAAATCCTTGCATACAAACGTGAGTATCAGGGAAAAGAGCTTTATGTGTTCTGTAATTTCTTTGACGGTGAAGTAAAGGTACCGTATTCCATTCCGGAAGACTGCAAGAGCATTCTTTCTAATTACGGAGAGGAGATCAGCCTAAGGAGCTTGTTTTAAGACCTTATGAGGCAGTGATGTTCCTCCGCTGAAAAGAGGCATACTATGAAATTTAAAGCGCTTACTACCTGCTTTGCCGGAGGCGGAACAGGTCATTATACCCAGCAGGGCAGATTGAGCCCAGATGAAAAAAATACAGAAAATCAGGTGATCAACCTGCACCCGGAGCTTTCCTGGGAAGTATTTGAGGGCTTCGGGGGCGCAGTGACAGATGCAGCGACATATGTGTATTCTCTGATGAATGAGGAGCAGAAAAAAGAAGTCCTTTCTACATATTTCAGTAAAGAGGGACTTGGCTACCAGCTTCTGCGTGTTCCTGTTGACAGTTGTGATTTTTCTCTGGAGACCTATGATTCACTTGTGGAAAAAGAACCCGTAAAGGTGGCGGTCCAGAGAGCGGGAAAATATATTTTCCAATGCTTAAAGATATTTTTGCAGTCTGTGAGGAGCAGCCGGAGATCATGGTTTCTCCCTGGTCTCCGCCGGAATATATGAAAACAAACGGACAGCGCCAGCGGGGCGGACATCTGAAAAGGGAATACTATCCGGACTGGGCTGAATATATCTGCCAGTACATCCTTGCCCTGCAGGCAGAGGGATTTCCGGTAAAACGAATGTCCATTCAGAACGAGGCCAACGCAGTACAGAAATGGGATTCCTGCCTGTACAGTGCAGAGGAGGAGAGGGAGTTTCTGAAAACAGCTCTTTATCCTGCGCTGAAAAAACATGGGCTGGATAAAATTGAAATCTACATCTGGGATCATAATAAGGAACGGCTTTATGAACGGGCGGTGGAAACCATTGACAGTGAAACAGAAAAAATGATCACCGGAATGGCCTTCCACTGGTACAGCGGAGATCATTTTGAGGAAATGGAGCTGGTGCGGAAACGATTTCCCGGACTGAAGCTGATCCTTTCCGAAAGCTGCCTGGAATACTGCAAATTCCGGTCAGATGATGTGACAGAGGGCGTTTTTTCTCTTCTTCATGAGCTGATCGGGGACCTCAATCATGGAATGAGTATGTTTCATGACTGGAATCTCTGTCTGGATGAAGAGGGCGGTCCTAATTATGTTGGAAATTACTGTCACGCTCCCTGTCTTTTCCATAAAGGAAAGAAACGGCTGCTCCCCCAGCCGACCCTTGACTGTTTTTATCACATCTCTCATTATCTGCGTCCCGGAAGCGTGCGGATCGCCCATTCTGTATACACAGATAAGATAGAGTCTGTTGCATATAAAAATACAGACGGAAGCATCATTCTGGTTCTTCTGAACCGGACAGAAAAACAGCTTCCTGTAAATCTGAGGCTTCATGGACAGACTAGGACTTTAAATGTTCTTCCCCAGTCCGTCACTACCTGCACAATAGAATACGAATGATAAAAATTTTCGGAATAATACAGAAATGATTTGAAGATAAAATAAGGCACTGCCCACGGATAAAAACGTTGGCTGTGCCTTATTTGGATGATCTGTTTTTTCTTTCCTTGTATCGTGAGGCCTGGTCATTGCATTTTCCGCAACAACCGCTTACTTATCCGGCTTACCAGATATAATTCTGAATATATTCCTGAGTGGTGTTGTCGATCAGGTGATAGGTAAGCTCTGCCATGGCTTCCGGAGATTCATGCTCTGTTCTGGACAGCCATGTTTTGATCATTCCGATACAGCCGCTGAGACAAAAGGCATAGGCATAGCGTATCTCGGTGTCAGTAGCCGGTAAGCTGCTTGGTTTGAGGAACTTGCTGGCGATCAGCGTCTCAATTCTTTCTACAAAATCCATGTCCCCGTTAGGGCCCAGAAGGGCAAGGGACAGATCGCGGTTGCTGTCCAGAATGGAAAAAAATCGGGCAAGGAAGGGAATGATTTTTTCCCGTTCTGTACAGTCCGTGGGGCAGCCTTCCATGGCTTCCCGGATATCCACCATTGCTTCTTCCTCGATTTTTTCAAGCATCTGGTAGATATCCGTATAATGCAGATAAAAGGTGGAACGGTTAATATCCACCTCATCTACCAGTTCCTTTACAGTGATCTCTTTGATACTTTTTTTCTGCATCAGGCGGGCAAGTCCCTGCCTGAGCTGCATCTTTGTTTTTCTGACTCTTCGGTCAACTTTTTCAGCCATGAAAAAACCTCCAATCTTTTTGCAAAAAAGGCATTGTTTTGGTAGAAATGTCGAATTTTATGTTTAGTAGACAAAATACAAAAAAATGTCTATTAGTAAATATTAAGCTCTTTTTTTGTCGCTTGTATTTTTTTTCAGTTTTAGTATAATACGTTTTGTAAAGAAAAGCAACACATTGTTTATTAATAGAAATAAAAATGGTTAATAGAATTTAAGCTATTACTAGAACACAAACTGATTAATGGAATACAATGTGATAAACAGAATCAGATAAAAACTGTAGATCAGAGTGTATCTGATTCTTTTAAATAAAGCATTTTCTACAATAAAATATATCATGAAAGAAAGGGAATGACTATGATCAAAAATGAGTGGAAGAATCTGCTGAAGAACAAAATGCTGGTAGTTGTTGTTATGGCTATTATCATAATCCCGGTCATTTACGCAGGATTGTTCCTGAAATCCATGTGGGATCCATATGGAAGTCTGGATAACCTTCCTGTAGCAGTAGTCAACAATGACAAATCAGTGGAATACGAGGGAAAAACTTTAAGTGTGGGCAGTGATATGGAAGATGCCCTGAGGGATAATGATTCCCTTGATTTTCATTTTGTGGACAGTAAAGATGCAGAGCAGGGCCTGAGAAATGGTACATATATATGGTAATTACATTCCGGAAGTGAATTTTT
>ENA-OPYY01000149-OPYY01000149.1-human-gut-metagenome-genome-assembly--contig:-NODE-149-length-29744-cov-1.245602_pt1 | contig 29744 bp, 33 predicted proteins | sample MGYA00242472_ERZ504481 | MGnify/ENA primary metagenome ERZ504481 (study PRJEB26092, sample SAMD00036265) | human gut metagenome | host: Homo sapiens | study: EMG produced TPA metagenomics assembly of...
CATTTGAGCAACTATTTCACTCGTGGCTTACCAGTCTTTCCTCAGTAAGCTCTTTAACGGCCGCACCCAGAGGTGTGACTTCTCCTTTTTTTAACTTTTCTCTTATTTCATCTTTTGAAATATCCGCCCAAATAACTGCTGTTTTTAAATTTTCTAAATGATTTTCTTTTAAAATTTCCTGAATAATACTCCATGTCCATTCTACATGAACTTTTCCTCCGCTTCCTCCTGCTGATCCAATAATCACAGGTATATTCGCTTTGGCTCCTTCTGTAATCATAATTTCCAAATCTTTTTTACATGCCTGACGGCTTACAATAGCAACACCAGCTCCTAATTTATGTGGTCCTGCATCTGTACTTCCTGCATCTACTATGATTGCATTCGGTTTCTCCTTCATCCCCCTCATGAATGACTCTTTGGGATACCCATAGCCCAAAATACCACATGGAGCTAAAATTTTAAGTTCCTCCATATCGTCCTCCAACTTTGTTTTATAGTTAATTTGTTTAACAATTAGACTATACACCCGTTTTAGGCACTATGTCAATATTATAATATATTTTTCTTATTTTTCATACATTTTGCACATATATACATATTGAATTTTGTACAAACATTCTTTCCTTTATTTCCCAATTTTCTCCCCAACAAAAAAAGATGATACAGAACTGTTCTCAAACAATTCCATATCATCTTTTCTATTCTCTTTATTCCACCATGGCTTCTTTTTCTTTATAATGATGCACTTCTTCCAACATCATATCTTTTACCTTCATCAAACGAATTTGTGTACTTCTCTCGTTTTCATCAAGCTTCATGGTAATATACTTAATATTCTGTTGTGTCTCCGGAATAATAACATGCTCCAGAGCATTTACTCTGCGTCGTGTCTTCTCAATTTCAGAAGCCATTAACTGACAGGACTTCTCCACTTCCGCAAGCCTTAACATATCCGGCAAAATATCTGCCAGAGATTTCACAGCTCCGTCTAAATCCCCTGAGGTAAATGCGAAACCATAAGAATAAACATCATTTGCATCTGCGGTTCTGGTCTTTGTCTCAAAAACCGGAATATCCACACTCATGACATTTTTCTTCCCTGCTTCCAGATAAACCTCCTGCTTGGGAGACATTAAAGCTGTGTTTAATATCTGCTCAGACATACCTGCTTTTGCAATGACAAAGTTCTTATTTGCGGATAAAATCCCTGCCTCTACCTTCTGGCGCAGCGCCATGTTCTCCCTTACCAAATCAAGGAACTGCCTCATAAGCTCATCACGCTTATCTTTCAGAAGCTTATGTCCCTTTACCGCCGTTACCAGCTTTTTCTTTAATCGGGTAAGCTCCATTCTGGTAGGTGTTACCTGCGTAGATGCCAAAATATCACCTCTTTCTCCTTATTACAGAATTTGCTTTAGAACTTTCCGTAATATTCATCTAAGAACTTATCATCAATACGTTTCAGCTCACTTCTCGGAAGGATGGAAAGCAGCTTCCAGCCAATTCTTAACGTTTCTTCAATATCACGATTTGTCATATATCCCTGTGAAACGTATTCCTGCTCAAAGGCATCTGCAAATTTCGCATAAATAATGTCAATATCAGAAAGAGCTGCCTCACCTAAAATAACCATCAATTCTTTTGCTTCTTTGCCTCGTGCATAAGCTGCAAAAAGCTGGTTCATGGTATTGGAATGGTCTGCTCTTGTCTTTCCTTCACCGATACCTTTATCTTTCAGACGGGAAAGTGACGGTAATACATCGATTGGGGGCGTAACGCCTTTACGATATAATTCACGACTCAAAATAATCTGACCTTCGGTAATATATCCTGTTAAGTCAGGAATTGGATGAGTTTTATCATCCTCAGGCATGGTCAGAATTGGTATCATGGTAATACTTCCCTTTTTGCCTTTCTGACGTCCGGCTCTTTCATACATCGTTGCAAGGTCGGTATACATGTAACCAGGATAACCTCTACGTCCCGGTACTTCCTTACGGGCTGCGGATACCTCACGAAGGGCATCTGCATAGTTTGTGATATCGGTTAAAATAACCAATACGTGCATATCTTTTTCAAATGCAAGATATTCTGCTGCTGTCAGCGCCATTTTCGGTGTTGCAATACGCTCAACAGCCGGGTCATTTGCCAGATTGATAAATAATACCGTTCTGTCAATAGCGCCTGTTTCTTTAAAACTCTCTGTAAAGAAGTTCGCTTCCTCGAAAGTGATACCCATAGCCGCAAATACAACGGCAAAGTTCTCTCCTGAACCACGTACCTTTGCCTGTCTTGCAATCTGAGCTGCAAGCTGTGCATGAGGCAGACCGGATGCGGAGAAGATAGGAAGCTTCTGTCCACGAACCAGTGTGTTCAAACCATCAATGGCAGAAACACCTGTCTGAATAAATTCTTCCGGATAGCTTCTTGCAGCCGGGTTCATAGGAAGACCATTGATATCCATTCTGGCATCCGGCAAAATTTCCGGACCGTCATCAATCGGGCGCCCCAGACCGTCAAAGACACGTCCCAGCATGTCTTCAGATACACCAAGCTCCATACTTCTTCCTAAGAAACGAACCTTGCTGTTTGAGAGGTTAATACCTGTGGAGCTTTCAAAAAGCTGTACCAGAGCATTACTTCCGTCAATTTCAAGTACACGGCAGCGGCGTGTTTCGCCGTTTGCCAATTCAATTTCACCCAGTTCATCAAAATGAACGTTTTCAACGCCACGAACCAACATAAGAGGTCCGGCAACTTCCTGTATTGTTCTATATTCCTTTGGCATTAGAAGTCCTCCTTCCCTGTTATATTGGAAATTTCTTTTGCAAGCTGTTCTAATACAGCTTTATATTCTTCATCCAAATTTTCTTCTAACACATATTTAAAACGTCCAATTTTCTCACGAACATCAAGTTTTACTAAATCCTGAATATTTGCGCCTTTTTCCAGAGCTCCACACCCTGCTCATAGTATGCAACTACCAGCTTCATTAACAAATACTGTTTTTTCAGAGAGCTGTAAGTGTCCACTTCATGGAAAGAGTTCTGGTGCAAAAAGTCCTCACGGATAGAGCGTGCTGCTTCCATTTTCAGACGGTCGCCTGCTGATAAAGCATCCATACCAACCATCTTAACAATTTCTTCCAGCTCTGCTTCGTCCTGTAAAAGACTCATCATTTTCTGACGACCTGTCATCCAATCCGGTGCAACTTTCTCGTTAAACCATTTTTCCATATTGTCAAGATATAAGGAGTAGCTGGTAAGCCAGTTAATTGCAGGGAAATGTCTCTTGTATGCAAGAGAAGAGTCCAAGCCCCAGAATACCTTTACAATACGAAGAGTTGCCTGAGATACCGGCTCAGAAATATCACCACCCGGAGGAGATACTGCACCGATTACAGACAATGCTCCCTCTCTCTTATCTTTTCCAAGAGAAATTACATGTCCTGCTCTTTCATAGAACTGTGCCAGACGAGAACCGAGGTATGCAGGATATCCTTCTTCACCCGGCATTTCCTCCAGACGTCCTGACATCTCTCGAAGAGCCTCCGCCCAACGGGAAGTGGAGTCTGCCATAAGTGCAACAGAATAACCCATATCACGGAAATATTCTGCAATGGTAATACCTGTGTAAATAGATGCTTCACGGGCAGCAACCGGCATATCGGAGGTATTGGCAATCAATACCGTTCTTTCCATCAAGGACTGTCCTGTTTTCGGGTCTTTCAGTTCAGGGAACTCATTTAATACGTCTGTCATTTCGTTTCCACGTTCACCGCAGCCGATATAAACCACGATGTCCGCCTCTGCCCATTTTGCCAGCTGATGCTGAATAACTGTTTTTCCGCTTCCGAAAGGTCCCGGAACAGCGGCAACACCACCCTTTGCAATAGGGAAGAAGGTATCAACTACACGTTGTCCTGTTACAAGAGGCATTTCCGGAGGAAGCTTTTTCAGATATGGACGACCTCTACGAACCGGCCATTTCTGCATCATCGTCAGCTCTTTGTCACCCTGCTCTGTTGTAATCACAGCTACAACATCCTCAACGGTAAATTCTCCTGCTTTAATTTCTTTTACAGTACCGCTCATGCCATAAGGCACCATAATTTTATGGTTTACTACGATGGTTTCCTGAACAGTACCGATAATGTCACCATTTTCTACATGGTCTCCTGCTTTTACTGTGGGAACAAAATTCCATTTTAAATTTCTCTTTAAGGAAGGAACTTCCACACCTCTTTTTAAGTTTGTTCCGCAGACCTTCATAATATCATCCAGAGGACGCTGAATACCGTCATAAATACTGGTAATCAGACCCGGTCCCAATTCAACAGACAGCGGAGCTTCCGTGGACTCTACCGGCTCTCCCGGACCAAGACCTGAAGTTTCTTCATATACCTGAATTGACGCTTCATCTCCGTGCATTTCAATGATTTCACCAATCAAACGCTGATTGCTGACACGAACAACGTCAAACATATTTGCATCACGCATGCCCTCTGCAATAACCAGCGGACCTGCTACTTTTTTAATTATACCTTTGCTCATGGCCACGCATCACCTGCTTTCTAATTATTACTGAATAGAATATCAGAGCCTACTGCCTGTTCCACAGAATTTTTTACGCCCTGCACACCGTCTCCGGTATTTCCTGACACGCCGGGAATTTGAATAATCGCCGGTAAAATTCTCTCCTGATATTTTTCTATTACACTTTTGCACTCGGCAGCCAACGCTTCCGTAATATAGATAATCCCATATTCGTGACTGGCAAGTGCCTCTATTTTTTCTTCTGCCTCTTTACGGTCGGCTACCGGGAATGTATCAAGACCCAGCGCAGCAAATCCGTATATACTGTCATAGTCGCCCACAACTGCAATCTTATACATACATTTCCCTTACCCTTTCCCGGATTGACTCCTCAGAAAAACCGTTTTGCTTTCCTGAGAGAATAATTCGCACTGTTTTTATTTCATTTTCCCTTGCCAGCACATAAGCTACCAAAGGTCCTACTGAAAATGACTCATATTTCTGCGGCTGCATCGCCTGCATCATGCGGTTGTCGCACCATCTTTCAAATGCGGAGGAAGACTCTGCAATCGCCTGCCCTCCTTCTGCATAAGCAGTGCCGGATAAATATTCCGTAACTGCCTCCATACCTGCTGCGGCTGCTTTTGCCAGCTGGTCTACATTTATAGATTTACATGGAGCCATTGCACGCTTCATAAATTCAATAGTCTTTGCGGTCTTTTGTGAGCGCACTGCAATTTTAATATCCGCAATAGCAACAACAGACTCGGCATACTCTTTGATGATGCTGTCTTTGGCTGCCTCACCGGCTGCATAAATCGCATCCAATGCCGCTCTGTCAATAATCACATCGCACAACTGCCCGTCTCCTGTATGCAGCAAGGTTTCATAAGCTTCTCTTGCCGCACCTGCCATATTTTCCGGAAATCTGGAAAATTCTTTGTTTTTAATGATTTCCAGCATCTCCTTGGGGCTAATCTGCGTATCCTCATAATAAATATTCAGATTTTGATTATCCATTCCGGAGCAGGCATCTTTAATTGCTGCTTTCAGATTGTGAAACAGATTAGGATAAGAAAGCACGTCAAAAACAGACATATCTACACCTAAATCCTTCATGGTTTCCCATATTTTTTCTGTTTCTCTTTCTAAAATTGCCTCTGCGCTTCCTGTATCATTATCTCCCCATCCCTTTTCCTGTAAAATCTGGATACATTGTTCCTCTGTTTCACAGGCAAGCAACTGGTCTATAATCTGGGAAGTAAATAATGATGTCTCCAGCGCACGTATTCGCGCAACCGCATAGGTATACTTTGTGTCAAACAAATCAATTCCTCCTTTTTGCGGTTATGCTATGAAAATAATAAACTATGAACCTTATCAGAAAGCTCATCCTTTTGAGAATGAAACATTGCCTTAAATGTACAATTCTCCTCAATGCCTCCATATACAAGAACAAAGCCGCCTTTTACATTTCTGGTTTCTTTGGAAACAGTAAGCGCTCCGCCCTTTTCCTTTGCAATGCCTTTGATTTCTTCTTCAAAGCCCGGTGTCATCTTTTCCAAATCTTCCTTTGAGAAGCAGATTTCTCCTTCTTCCGGAAGAACATATTTATAGAGCATTTTTCGAAGCATTCCAAAATATGTGGTTTCGTCTGCGCTTACTAAGGTTTCATAAGCCTTTTCAAGCACTTCTGAAATAATTTCCTGTTTTGCCTCTAAAAGAGCTTTTCTTCTCTGCAACGCACAGGAAGACTCTGAGCGTTCTGCAAGATTTTTTACTTCTTCCTCTGCATTTTGAGAAATACGGCTGCACTCTGCCTCTGCTCTCTTCTTCGCTTGGGCAAGGATTTCATCCGCCTCTTTTCTCGTATCTTCGAGAATTTTCTCTGCACAGGTATGGGCTTCTTCAAGAATCTGGCTTTTCATTTTTTCTAATCCAGTCATTCTTCGCTCTCCTTTACTTATTCCATCTTTTTCAAAACTGCCCTGCTCTTTAGAACTGAAGGTTTGTTACAGACAGAATAGAAATAAGAAGCGCTAAAATCGCATAAGTTTCAACCATTGCCGGGAAAAGCATTGCTTTACCGAACTGTTCCGGTTTCTTTGCAACAATTCCGATAGCTGCTGCGGAAGTCATTCCCTGATATTTACCGGAAATCAAACCAACAATACCGATAGGAAGACATGCTGCTAATACCAATAATCCCTGCTGAGGTGTCAGTTCAAGCATTCCGCCGCCTAATAATCCGATTTTTGATAAAGTGATAAATCCAACCAGCAAACCGTAGATACCCTGTGTACCCGGAAGCAGCTGCATAATCAATACTTTTGCAAATTTGGAAGGGTCTTCAGAAACAACTCCTGAGGCAGCCTGACCTGCAATACCAACACCGATTGCAGAACCTGCACCTGATAAAAATACTGCTACTGCTGCACCTAATAATGCGTAAACAATTCCTAAATGACTCATAAATACGTTTCCTCCTTAACATCTACATATTTTGTACTAGACTTAAACGGGTTGAAAGGTTTTCCTCCACCCTCATAAAATTTGCCGAAAAACTCAACAAACTGAAGACGGTTTGTATGAACGTAAGCTCCCAGCACATTGATTGCCATGTTAAACGCATGACCGAATACAAATACTGCAAGAAATACAATGGCTCCAAAGATACCATCTCCTGCCATACTTCCCATCTGGTTAATAACAGATGCAATAACTCCCGTTGCCAGTCCCAGAGCTAAAAGTCTGGAATAAGATAACACATCACTGAGCCATCCCGTTACGTTATATACATCATACAAGCCCAATGCCAGACGAAGCCCCGGATTTTTATTGGCACGTCCTGACATGAGAATAATACCTACTACACCTACAATAGAAAGAACCTTTCCTGTTCCCGCTACTGCCGGTGGGAAAATACTTGGGTCAATCTGTGCAATGGATGCAAAGATTTCGCTTGGAAGCAGCATCAGCAGCAAACCAATTAAAAATACGTACCAAAGCACAACGTCACAGAAGAAATCCAACACTTTCTTATCCTTTAACAGCATATAGCCCTTAATACCCAAACCGGTAAACAGGTGAATAACACCAAATGCCATAGAATAAATAAGCATTTTCATAGGGTCATTCAAAGGTACAAACCAAAGAGCCTTTACAAGTCCGCCCTCCGGAACCTCTACGTGGAAAAAGGTTCGTGCCACTACATCAATGGCATCTCCGAAATATCCTCCAAAGAGAACACCCCATACCAACGTAGAAATACCGCAGTACATGAACATTTTAATGGCCTTCTTTAAAGACTGCTCCATTCTCGGGAATTTCTTCAGTACAAAGAAACAACCGAGGAAAATAATGAGTCCATATGCTGCATCGGATAACATTAATCCGAATAAAAACACGTAGAAGAAGGACATGATTGTTGTTGGATCAATCTCGCCTTTCTTTGGCAATCCATAGGACTCCAAAACTCCTTCTACCGACTCTGAAAATCCATTGTTGCTAAGAAGAACCGGGCCTTCCTCATCCTCTGCCAGCTCCTCCACATCCATACTCAAGGTATACTTTTCATTTAGCGCCTTTTCTAATGCGGGAACTGCTTTTTCCGGTACATAACCGCTTATCATGAAAGTCTTCTTAGATTGCGGAAGCTGTCCCAGTACCTCGTACTTTTCAGCTCTGGCACGGAAATAATCAGATGCCAGCCTGATATTCATTCTTTCAGACTGCTGTTTTCTAATATTTTCCTGACAATCTAAAATTTCTTTCTGTAAATCTCTAATCTGCATTTCCAGCTTTTCTTTCTCTTGTGCAGGCGTCTGTGTCACAGGCTGTGACGGTCTGGCAAAACCGTTCTGCCTGAAAACCTCTTCGACCTTTCCCGCATCCTTTTTCATACACAGCACTGCAATATAAACTGCGTCCTGTCCAGAAGAAAGAACAGTAATATCTACTCCGGAAATTTCCGGTGCATTTTCTGCAATCAGACTGTACATTCCGTCTAAAGTCATCTGTCCGGGCATTGTTCCCACCAGAAGCTCTGTGCTCTTTGTCCCTTTCCATGTCATGGGAACATCCAGCATCATCCACGGAGTAAGCATTTCTATCTGATTTTCAAATTTTTGAATATTGGCACGGTACTCTGCAATCTTTTTCTGATTGCCGATGATATCCGAAACAATATCCATAATTTGCTCCTTATGTTCTGCCACTGTCTCAAGCTCCCGCCGCTCTATCAGCTTTTTGCCTTCCAGACCGGAGAACATAGACACCTTTTCCGGCACGTATTCCTGAAGAATATCCAAAGCCATATCCGCTAAAGAAGCGTTTTTTTTCAAATTTACTTCTCTCATTCTGGTGTATTCATTCGCTCAAAACCTGAGTCATCATCCAGAACCTTGGAAATCTCCATAACGCCCATGGACTGAATTTTTTCCAGAATTGCTTTCCTGTCCTTCTTCAGTGCGCAGATACTTACCTTTTGCATCTGCAATACTGCCATATCCGCATTCCTCCTTTTTCGTAGTTCTACTTTGCAGTACGCCTATACCAAGCTCTCAATAATTGCGTCTACTGCTTCTTTTTCTCGAGATTTTGCAGTTTCCTTAATTTCTGCAATCTCTTTGCCGACATCCTTTAATGCCTCCTCGAGAGTCTTCTTGCCGGCATCCTGCGCAGCCCGGCACGCTTTCTTCGCTGCCTCCTGCGCCTGTTCAATCATTCCGGACTCCAGGTTTTCCGCTTCTTTTTTTGCATTTTCAAGAAGCTTTTCACTCTGGCTCTTGGCTTCAGCAATGATATCATCCGCTTTTTGCTCTGTTTCCCGGATTTCTTTGATTGTTTTTTCTACCACAGTATCACCACCTTCACATAACTTGATATTACTATGAATTATACATTTTGTCAATTTATTAACGTATTATTCTTGCTACTTTCACGAAATTCCTGCACTTTTATCGATTTTTTAAGGCAACAAAAGGGAAACTGCACAATTTTGCGCATTTCCCCTTTTTATCCTTTGTGTATTTTATCTAATTATCACAGTATTAAGCTGTTTTTTTCATTTGTTTTCACATTAACACTTTACTCGTATAAATAATTAGCGTATTCTGATAATTCAATGCTGTTCCCATCAATCCACTGATATCCGCAATTAATAAAGGTGTCATTTTCCAACTCTAAATCTGCACGCATTGCAGCTACAACAGTCGCATACCCCATGCCATAGGAATTCTGTACAAAAGTTCCGATTTCTGTTCCTTTCTTCACTGCGTCAATCTGTTTCTTTCCCGCATCAATACCCAGCACCGCAATTTCTCTGCCCGATGTACTCACTGCATCTAAAACAGCATTTGTGGCATGCTCATTTGTTCCAAAGTAACCTTTTACATCCGGATACAGCTTTAACACAGCCTCTGCCATTTCCGTCATACTCGTTTCCGGATTTTCATGAGAGACATTTACAATTTCGATTTCCGGATAATTATTTGCAATGGTTTCTGTAAATCCGATTTCTCTGTCTCTGCTTGTCTGAGATGCAGCAACATGTGTCATCACCGCAACCTGTCCCTGACCTCCAATGGCTTCTGCCAGCTTGTTTGCAGCCTCTGCTCCCATTGAATAATTATCTGTTGCGCATACGGAGTTGACTAAACTGCTTTGCACCCCTGAGTCCAGAACAACAACAGGAATATCATTTTCTGCCGCTGCTTCTAACTGTGCTTCACAGGACTCCATATCAATAGCCGCCAGACAAAGGACAGCAGGATTTTCAGAAAGCACCGCATCAATAATATTAATCTGGCTTTCTACATCCGTTTCCTCTGAAGGACCTTCAAAAGAAATTTTGATTTTATCTTCACCTTTATATCCCATTTTTTGGTTTAAATCTTTTACCGCATCATCCATACCTCTTTTTACACTTGCCCAGAAGCTGGATTTTGTATTCTTTACCACCACCGCAATATAACTGCCCGGTTCAGGATTTAACTCCTCCAAAGAAGTATAATCCCTTGTTCCTGCCTGCTCCTTCAAAACCTGCATGGTTAAATCATTTGCCATATTCTTTTCTTCTTCCGGCTCTTTTGAAGGCTCTTTCTCCTCCTGCGGCTTTTCTGTACTTGTAGTATCGGACTGCTCTTCCGTTTTCTCTGTATGATTTTGGCTTTTATCAGATTTTGGCTTTTCCTTTGAGCCACAGCCACTGATAACTCCTGCTGCCAGCATGCAGCACAGCAAACCCACCAGTACTTTCTTCATAATCTTACCTGCCTTTTACTCATTTTATCTAAAAGTTTTACTACTTTCCCATTATACACGAAAGTTTTTAATAGTCCATACCTTCTATCTTTGTTTATAAAATTTTTCGAAATGCCATAAGCTCTTAATTTTCCTTAAAAGCGGCACATTCCTTCAAAATCACATAAATTAAAAAAGCAGATACAGGTCCCAAAACAAATCCAAAACCACCATACAAAACCACTCCCAAGTAAACCGATACCAGTACCAAAAGCGGCGACACACCGACATGATTTCCGATAAGCCTCGGTTCTAAGAATTGTCGCACTGCCGCAGTCAAAAGATACAGCACAAGCAAGCCGATGCTCATTTTTATTTTCCCCTGAAGGAACATGAGCAGCGCCCCCGGAATAAGAAAAGTTCCTGTTCCCAGCACAGGAAAGGCATCAAACATCCCAATGGCAACACCAAAGCCTACGTAGTGCCTGACCTCAGCGCCCAAAGTCCGCCCACACACAGCAGGCAAACCACAAAAATAATTTTAAACTGCGCTTTTAAATATGCTTTTATCCCTGCTGCCATTTCCCTGATAATATGAATAAGGTTTCCAAATATTTTCCACTTTTCCAAAGACGCATACACACGCTCCCTTTCCTGCAAAAATAAAATGGCAAACACAATACAAATTGCCAGTATACCGACAAAGCAAACACAGCCTTTTACAGAAACCACCGCCGTATTCATACTGTTCTTCCCCGAAAAAATGCACCGCAAGAAAAGTTCTGCCTGTCTGCTGATATAAAAACAGCTTTTATCCGCAGATATTCCTGTAAGATGCTCTATTCCAAGGCAAAGCTTCCATAAAATATCCTGCGCTTCCTCTTTCAATTCCGGATAATATTGGACACATTCCCACAATTTTCCGGTCAGATACTGCAAGGTAAAAAGCATACTCAAAACCACCAGCAACACGCCCATAATAATAAAAATCATTCCCAAAGCAGTTTCTGACAGGTGCAGCTTTTTACTCGTCTGCTTTTCACATATTCTCTTTGCCGGTACATGGACTGCTTCCGCCAAAATCCATCCTAAAAAAAACGGAAGTATAACAGGAAATACATATTTCATTCCCAGAAATACTCCTGCGCTCACTCCCGCTGCAATCCCTGCCTTTTTCCAATTCATAATTTATTCCCCCATACCTTTTATCCTTTACACTTAGTATGGTGAAACAATTCTTTCCTATACTATTGGAAAATTTCCAACCGGCATTACCTGAAATTCCATTTTCTTCCCTTTTGCAGGATGTAAAAAAGACAATTTATATGCACATAAAGAAACACCATGATTTGCATCCTCTTTCGTACATTTCGCATTGTACTTTGCATCACCGAAAATCGGCAGTCCTGCATGTGCCAGCTGCACTCTAATCTGATGATGACGCCCTGTTTTCAAAGAAACCTCCAAAAGGCTTCCCTCTTCTGTTTCTTTCAGAACCTTATAGGAAAGCTCCGCCCGTTTACTGTTTGCCGTTTTCTTTGCAACCACTTTAGACGTATTAGTTCTGCCGTCCTTTTCTAATTCATCAATTAAAGTTTCCTGTTTTTTATCCGTATGTCCCTGTGTATATGCCAGATAAGTTTTTTCAAATTTTCCCTGCTGCATTTGTTTACTGAGCTTTGCTGCGCTTTCTTTGTCTTTCGCAAACACAAGAACCCCCTGTACCGGCTGGTCCAGTCTGTGGATAACTGCCACATAAGGTTCTTGTCCTTTCTTTGCCAAATAGTTTCTCAATGCACATTCCATATCCAGAGTTCCCAACCGTTTGCTCTGAACAGGAAATCCTGCCGGTTTTTGACAAACCAAAATATATTTATCTTCATATAAAACAGTATCTTCTATATTTATAGTATTCATAGCGCCCTCATATATTCCTGTGTTTTTAATTTTTCCAATTATAACACAAAAATCGAACAACCGCTATATCTAATACTTGGATATAACGGTTGTTCTAATTTTCTTCGTTATTCAATTTTCTTATTCCTTTCTTATTTAAGCTAACCTTTTTTCTTTCCCTATTTGTATAAATCCTTTTAAGATTTATTGAAAGTTTATATCAATCTATATATGATAATAAAAAGTTTCTAACAAGTAGTTCGGGCTATTTGCCTTCAAAATATTTCTCTATACATTTCTTTTTAATATAACAACTATTTTTATCTACCAAATACAACAGGCTTATTTCAACGAATAGAACTCATCATATTGTTTTTCTTTTTTGCTATACTTTAAAATGATATATAGATACTTTATTCTTTTAAATTATATTTCTTTACATATAATCTAAAACCTTTTTATTACTTTTGTGGTAAATGTTCAATATGAGGACATTTTTGATATTTACCTGAAATGCTTTTCCTACTATTATATATTATATTGCTGAGGAAGATTTTTTATTTTCTTATTTCAGGTCTTTCATAGGGATTTATGCCTTACCACTCTCATATTGATAATTTGATTTAGTAGTTTCCATTGGACTAAACCTCCTTATCTTTATTTAAAACTCCACATTCTTTTCATTCATTATTTTTTCCTTGGTACTTTATCATTACTTTCTGTTTATCTTGTATTCTCCGTACACTTAAAACTTTTATAATGATTTATCTTTTGTACCTTGTAGCCATCTTCAAAATTGATTTCTCGTCTCTAATTTTGAAATGGATATGAAATAATGTTTTGTAAAAGGTGTTTTGTTTTTGTTGATTTTATAATACTACTTCCTCAGCAATTTGTCAATATCTTTTTTAATATTTTTTATCTTTTTTTATAATATTATTTTTTCTTCTTTTTAAACTGTAAATTGTATATTTATTTCAGAATTATATAGACAATTTATAATAATTAATCAGACAGCCTTGAAGCAAAATCGTGCGCTCATCCTGTGTCATCTCACCTAATCTTAAAGTAAAAGGTGAAAGTCCGTCTTTTACAACATAAGCTGTAAGCTCGTTCTTACCTTCTTTTACAGCTTCCTGTATATTTGGAATGTAAAGATAATCCCCTTTAGCAAAGGGCAGCTGCTCTTCTGTAAATAAAAACGGAAGCATACCCCAGTTTATCAGATTGGAACGATATCTTTTTGTGGCATACTCTCTGGCAATATTCGCCCAGCCTCCCAATACCTTCTGGCAAGATGCTGCCTGCTCTCTGGCTGAGCCGTCTCCCGGCTTTTCTGCAAAAATCGTACTTCCGATACCTGTATTTTCCCAGCTCATTGCTGCAAACTCTGCCTGTATCTGCTCTTTCATCTGACAAAGCCCGGACACCTTCTCTTCCGGAATTTCTCCCTGCTCTCTGGCTGTTTCTCCTTTTTGAATATCCTTTGCCAGCCCCACATAATCCGGCGCTTTTCTGGATAATGCAAATTCCGCCAGTCTTATAGGGTTGGAACGGAAAGAAGAAGTCTCTCCCGAAGGAATTAATTCATCCGTGGTAGTAACAGGGTCATGAATTTCTGCAGTTACCTGCAACAACAGGTTTTCAGGAAGCTTTGGCATCTTTGGCCAGTCTTTAATATTCGGTCCAAATTGAATTTCCACATCCGGCTCTGCTACACCCTTGCTGTCAAAAACTCTGTTCTCATAAATAGAACCGTCAAAGAAATATGTTGGTTTTCTATACGTTCCTTCGTACTCGGTTGCCGCTGTCAGACATCCTTTATTGGCTGCCGTTGCTGCAATAGAACGGGCATCCATCAACGCCACAGAAGAAATTTGTCCTTCCTGTAATTTCGAGCCTTCACGATTTGGGAAATTTCTGGTAGAATGGCGGATACTTAGCGCATTATTCGCCGGTGTATCTCCTGCACCGAAGCAAGGTCCGCAAAATGCGGTTTTTACAATAGCACCTGTCTGCATCAAATCTGCCAATACGCCGTTCTTTGCCAATTCCATATAAATCGGCGTACTTGCCGGATAAATACTCAGTGAAAATTCATCTGCGCCAATGCTTTTCCTTTCAAAATATCTGCCGCATCACAAATATTTTCAAATCCGCCTCCTGCACAACCTGCAATAATTCCCTGTTCTACATATAGTTTTCCATTTCTTACTTTGTCCTTTAAGGTATAGGAAACATTTTTCGCCGAGACTGACCTTTGCCTTTTTCTCCACTTCATCTAAAATATCCATTAGGTTTTTATTCAATTCCTCTATGGTATAAGTATTTGCCGGATGGAAAGGCATGGCAATCATAGGGCGGATTTCTGATAAGTTTACATAAACCATTCCGTCATAATAAGCCGTTGTCTTCGGCTGAAGCTCTTTGTAATCCTGTGCTCTGCCGTGTATCTCATAAAATTCCTTTACTTTGCTGTCTGTCTGCCAGATAGAGGATAAACAGGTGGTTTCCGTAGTCATAACATCAATGCCAATTCGATAGTCCACACTTAGTTTTCCTACTCCCGGCCCTACAAATTCCATTACTTTATTTTTCACATAGCCGGAAGAAAAAACAGCTCCGATAATTGCCAATGCAATATCCTGAGGACCTACACCGAAAGCCGGCTCTCCGGTAAGATAAACGCCCACCACATCAGGATAGGGGATATCATAAGTTTTTCCTAAAAGCTGTTTTACAAGCTCCGGACCTCCCTCACCCATAGCCATAGTACCTAAAGCGCCGTATCTGGTATGGCTGTCAGAGCCTAATATCATTTTTCCGCTCTCTGCCAGCATTTCTCTTGCATATTGGTGGATAACAGCCTGATGAGGCGGTACATAAACGCCCCCGTACTTCTTTGCGCAGCTTAATCCGAATACATGGTCATCCTCGTTAATGGTTCCGCCCACTGCACACAGAGAATTGTGACAATTTGTAAGTACATAAGGAACTGGAAATCTCTCCAGTCCGGAGCTCTCGCTGTCTGTATGATACCTACAAAAGTAATATCATGAGATGTTAATTTATCAAATTTCAACTTCAGGAAATCCATATTTTCAGAAGTATTGTGATTTTTCAAAATGGAATAGGCAATTGTATTTTTCTTTGCTTCCTGTTTGCTCAAATGAAATTTTTGCTCCAGTCCCGTCTCGTCGCTTACAGGTTCCTGCCCTTCTGTCAGCCATGCGCCGTTTTTATATAATTTAATCATAGCAGCTCCTCCATTCTTTATGTCGTGAATTTCCTTCCATTATAAATTTTATCGTGGTAAATTGCAAGCACTTTATCATGCTAATTCAAAAAACACCCCGGCTATGAGATTTTTTATTCTCTCATTGCCGGAGTGTTTTCTTAAGCTAAGATTAATCTTGTTTTTCATAAATTCCATATAACTGGAAACCATGAGTGCAATTTTAAAGGTCAGGGCATCGTCAAATACACGGATATCAAGTCCTGTACTTTTCTGAATTTTCTCTAATCGGTAAACCAGCGTATTTCTGTGAAGGAAAAGCTGTCTTGACGTTTCTGAAATATTCAGGTTATTATCAAAGAACTTATTGATTGTATTCAAAGTTTCTTCGTCTAAAGACTCCGGAAGCTTTCCGCCAAATACTTCCTTCATAAACATTTCGCAAAGCGGCATTGGAAGCTGATAAATCAGACGTCCAATTCCCAGATTGTTATATCCTACAATATTTTTCCCTACATAGAAAATTTTTCCTACGTCCAGAGCCATCTTTGCCTCTTTATAAGAACGGGATACATCCTTAATTTCATGGATAATATTTCCGTAAGATACACGAACCTGAGACATGGCCTCTGCATTCAGCATATCTACAATCATTTTCGCAATATTTTCAATTTCTTCATATCCGTCATTTTCTTCCAGACTGCGAACAATAATAATATTTTTCTCATCAATAGCCGTAATGAAATCATTATTTCTGGAAATAAATAAGTTCTTCAGAATTTCAATGGAGTCCTGATCCTTTTCATTCTTTGTTTCCACCAGAAGTACAACACGCTTTGCTTCTACTGCGATATGAAGCTTTTTCGCTCTGTTGTATACATCAACCAAAAGCAGATTATCCAAAATTAAATTCTGAATAAAGTTGGATTTATCAAAGCGTTCTTTATATGCCACAATCAAATTCTGGATTTGCGCTACGGCAACACGTCCAATCATATAAGCATCTTCGTTTCCGCCTTTTGCAACTAATACATACTCTACGGTCTGGTTATCGTAAATTTTGAAGAAATGATAACCTTTCATCACCTGACTGTCAGCCATAGACTCGGCAAAACTTCTCACATCCCCGAAGTCCTCGTTTTCAATGGCAAATGTAGTAGAATTCACCTTTCCGTCTATGTCCATAACACATAAATCAATTCTGGTAATCGCTCTGAGTTCGTCTAATGTTTTTTGTATTATCTGACTTGATATCATAATCATTCTCCTTTTAATATTTACCCGAAATTTCTAAAGTAATAATAACTGATTTTTTTTAAATTATCAACCTGATGTGAAAAGAATTTCATAGGATGCAATTTCCTATGAATAAAAGAATTCCCGCCTGGAATACCAGACGGGAAATATAATTTTTATTCTTAGTTTGTGATAACCTGTTCTGTTTCTTTATCGAATACATGAACTTTTTCCATATCAAGAGCAAATTTAACAGTATCACCTGTTCTTGCTGTTGTACGTGGGTTAACTCTTGCTGTCATTGGGAAGCCTTCTGTATCAAAGTACAGATATACTTCAGCACCTAATAATTCGTATACAGTAATTTTGCCTTCTACGATGCTATTTGGGAATGCCTGAATACGAGCTTCATCATCGTATACATGTTCCGGACGAATACCCATAACAACTGTTTTTCCATCGTATCCACCATCGATAAGAGCTTTTTTCTTAGAAGCCGGTACCTGAAGTACAGTATTTCCAATCTGTAAGTATACTTCATCACCTTTTACTTTTACAGTTGCATCTAAGAAGTTCATCTGAGGAGAACCGATAAATCCAGCAACGAATAAGTTAGCCGGAGCGTTGTATAATGTCTGAGGTGTATCTACCTGCTGTACAACACCGTCTTTCATAACAACAATTCTTGTACCTAATGTCATAGCTTCTGTCTGGTCATGTGTTACATAGATGATTGTAGCGCCTAATCTTTCATGTAATTTAGAAATCTCAGTACGCATCTGAACACGAAGTTTTGCATCCAAGTTTGACAGAGGTTCGTCCATTAAGAATACTTTAGGTTCACGCACGATAGCACGTCCCATAGCAACACGCTGTCTCTGACCACCGGAAAGAGCTTTCGGTTTACGGTCTAATAATTTTTCAAGGTCAAGAATTTTAGCTGCTTCTTTAACCATTTTATCAATCTGATCTTTTGGAACTTTTCTTAATTTAAGACCAAAAGCCATGTTATCATAAACTGTCATATGTGGATACAGAGCGTAGTTCTGGAATACCATTGCAATATCTCTGTCTTTTGGTTCTACATCATTTACAACTTTATCGCCGATTTTTAATGTACCGCCGGAAATTTCTTCCAGACCCGCAATCATACGAAGTGTTGTAGATTTACCACAACCTGAAGGACCTACAAAGATGATAAATTCTTTATCTGCAATTTCAAGGTTAAAATCTTTTACTGCTTCAAATCCGTTTGGATAAGTTTTGTTAATATGCTGTAATGATAAACTTGCCATTTCTCATTTTCCTCCTAGACGATATGTAAATATCCGTTTTTTGCTTTTTGAACTGTGTTTAGTATACAGCTATCTTTGTTTTTTTTTTCCATAGTTCAAATGCCCAAATATTTTTCCAACTCTTTGTAAGCCTAGACAATGCCAATAGCATTACTGGCATTTTGACATATTTTTCTGAATTACATAAGCAATCTGCACAATTCCGCCCGTAACCCTCTTTACACAAGCCTTTCTCTTACTTATAATAATGGCTATATAAAACGAAAACAGAAAGGATACGCACATGTTTCGATTAATGGGAAGCATTTATAAAGATACACATATATTAAAAAGTACGGTTATATGCGATGATACCAAGGACAGCCGGACTCAAAAGGTCTTTCATTCTCTGGACAGCATCTGCCATAAATTCGATTTGCCATCTCCTATATGGCTGGACGCCAATGTTAAGGATTTTCAGAAGTTTTCCAAAGTACGTTTTTCTCAGGATAACTTTATTGAAATTCTGGATTTTGATTATTTTGAAATTCAGATTATTGAAGAAGATTAAAAATGGGATTGTTGCTTTAAATTTTAAAGTAACAATCCCGTCTTCTCAATTATAATCTTTCTAATAATTCTTTTCTTCTTTCTTCATATCCCGGTTTTCCCAAGAGCGCAAACATATTCTTTTTGTAGCTTTCTACACCCGGTTGGTCAAATGGATTTACTCCTGTCAAGTAACCGCTAATACCGCAGGCAAACTCAAAGAAATAGAAGAGCTGTCCTAAATAGAACTCATTCTGCTGTGGAATTTTCACCATAAGATTTGGTGTATTTCCGTCTGTATGTGCAAGAATTGTTCCGTTCATAGCACTTTTATTAACAAAATCCATGCCTTTTCCCGCCAGATAGTTTAAGCCGTCCAAATCGCTTTCTGCTTCTTTGATAATCACGTCTTCTTTTGGTTCTGCGATTTCAAGAACTGTTTCAAACATAATTCTGGAGCCGTCCTGAATAAACTGTCCCAGAGAATGTAAATCAGTAGTAAAGTCTACGGATGCAGGGTAAATACCTTTCTGGTCCTTTCCTTCACTTTCTCCGTATAACTGCTTCCACCATTCAGCAACATAATGCAATGTTGGTTCATAATTTGCAAGGATTTCTACTGCTTTTCCTTTTCTATGAAGGATATTACGAACTGCCGCATATTTTAAAGCATCATTTTCTGCATAAGAAGTATTTAATGCCAATTCTCTTCCTGATGCAGCACCTTCCATAAGTGCATCAATGGAAACACCGCTTACTGCGATTGGCAAAAGTCCTACTGCCGTAAGTACAGAGAAACGTCCTCCTACATCATCAGGTACAACGAATGTCTCGTATCCTTCTTCTGTTGCCAGAGTTTTCAGCGCTCCTCTTTCTTTATCGGTAGTTGCGTAAATTCTCTTTGCCGCTTCTTCTTTTCCGTACTTTTCTTCAATCATTTCTTTGAAAATACGGAAAGCAATCGCAGGCTCAGTCGTTGTTCCTGATTTTGAAATAACATTAATGGAGAAATCTCTGTCACCGATTACTTCAGCTAAACCTTTTACATAAGCTCCGCTGATGTTATTTCCTACATAATAGATTTCAGGTGTTTTTCTGTCTTCTTTTCTCAGATTGTTATAAAATGGGTGTCCCAAAAAGTCAATGGCTGCTCTGGCTCCTAAATAAGAACCTCCAATACCGATTACAAGAAGTACATCTGAATCATTTTTAATTTTGTCCGCAGCTTTTTTAATTCTATCAAATTCTTCTTTATCATAATTAACAGGAAGATCAATCCATCCAAGGAAATCATTTCCCAATCCTGTTCTGGACACGAGAACCTCTTTCGCTGTCTCTACCATTTTTTCCATTGCTGCTACTTCTTCTTCACGAACAACATTTACTGCTTTTGAATAGTCAAATGTAATTTTATTTTCCATTTCTATTTTCTCCTTTGACTTTTATTTGCATTAATACCTCTTTAGTTTAGCAAATCCATCTTATTTTATCAAGTTCATCTCTAACCAATTTCACAAAATTTTACAATGGATTTTCTGTTTCTTTTATTATAATTCCCAATCTTTTCGCCAGACTAACTGCCTGTGCAGATTCACTTTTACTCCTTTTAGTTCCTCCATAGTATCAGAAACAATGATTTCTTCTATGTCACATGTGGCGAAATCTATGTCTTTCAAAGAAGTTTTAAAAAAACTTGCTTTACGAAAACATACGTTATCTACCCAGAAATTTACAAATCGGCATTTACCAAATCCTGCTTCGGTAAAATCTGTATCTTGAATTTTTACAAAGCCAATATGAGCTGCATCAAATCCCGTTTCCATAAAGTTGCACTCTAAAAATGTAACATGATTTATCCTGCTGCCGTAAAAATCAGCACCCACTGCTTTACATTTCTGAAAAGAACAACACTTAAAGTAAGCATCGCTAAAATTTGAATTTGAAAAATCACACTCCACAAATCGAACATTTGTAAAAGAAGTTTCAGAAAAGTCACATCCTGTAAATCTACACCCTCGAAATACAGTCTGTTTAATTTCTAAATGCCCGGCATGAATTTTTGTCAAAAAAATATTTTCGAATAACCGGTTATAATCTCATATTCCTGCTCTGCACTTTCTTCCAAGATGTTTTTTGCATCTTTCACAAGTGCTAATTTTTTCGGTATGACAGGTGCTTTCAATTCCTTTTTGCTCATTGCTTTTCTTGTCCTAATACTGCCGGACATCCTTTCTTTTTATTTTTTCCTTTGTTCTTGTTGATGCAAATACTTTTCTCTGGTAGCAAGTCCACCACGAATATGACGTTCTGATTTATTTACATCAAGTACTTTTCTTGCACTATATGCTAAAGCGGGGTTAAGTTGCTGTAATCGCTCGGTTACATCTTTATGTTTGGTCATTACTATTTAGAGCTGTTTTATTTTCACACTCGTCTTCCACTAAAATGCTTTCATTTAATCCCAAATCTCCCAATAATCGAAGGTAAATATCCACATTTCCATCTTTGTCTACTTCGATTTTCTTAATCAGTCTCTTTAACTGTACATTGGTCATCTCATGAACATCTGTAATATCCTCAATCTGCTTAAAGGTATCGTTTAGAATTTTTTCCATCTGGTCTCCCTTTGTCAAATTGCTAGATACCATTTTCAACTCATTTTCCATACGCTCCAGTTCTTGCCGTGTGCCACCTAATTTATCATTCAATTCTTCTCTGGAAATCAAATCATCGGTGTACATATCCATGTATTTCTGTCTCATTCTCTGTAATCTGGCAACTTGTAAGTTTAATTCCTTTTCGTACTCTGCATTTTCATCTTTTGCTTTGTACACTCTTTGAAATTCTTTCACTACATAATCAATCACTTTATTTTTTGCTGTAGAATCCGATTGAAATATCCCTGTAAAACCTGGATTAATTCTTCTTCATCTACAGCAGTTTTATTTGGACAGCTATCTGCTCCTTTTCCATTTCTTCCGGAACAAACCCAGCGCACATAAGTATTTTTGTAAGTACGGACTGTTCTTCTAAACGACCATCCACATTCTTTACATTTAATCAACGTAGAAAATAAATATTTGTTACTTTGACGTTCATGATTCAAGTTAAATGCATCGTTTCTTCCACGAAGAATTTCCTGTGCTTTTTCAAACACTTCATCTTCAATCATACGAAGCTCCGGACGTTCCACAACAAGCCATTCCGTTTCATCCTTCTCTCTTCTCTGACCAGTCAGAAAATCACTGATTTCCTGCTTTCCATTGATAATCTTTCCCGTATAAATCTCATTGGTCAAAATCCGACAGATGGCATTCTGGCTCCATTTGCAATTTCGCTTTGTTCGATACCCTTTTTCATTCAGCATATTAGAAATCTTGGCAGCACCGTAACCTTCTTCTGTGTACCACTTGTAAATTTGATTGACAACCTTAGATTCTTCTTTGTTAATCTCAAGGTTAAAATAATCCCCGATCGTTTTATCATAACCGTACACAATATTCGGAACTCGTCCCTTTTCTGCATTCAGTTTCTTTCCAAATTTCACTCGCTTAGATGTATTAGCGCTTTCTTCCTGAGCCAATGCTCCAAAGATGGTGAGAACAAACTCACTATTTCCCATACTTGTCATATTCGCTGTAAGGAACTGGGTTTCAATACCTAACGCTTTCAGCTTGCGAACATTCTGTAAAAGATCCACGGTATTTCTGGCAAAACGAGAAATGTCCTTTACAACGACCATATCAAACATTCCTTTTTCCGCATCAGACATCATACGAAGAAATTCCTTACGATTTTTGATTTTGGTTCCGGAAATACCTTCATCTGCATATAATTTTACTAAGACATCTCCGGTGCGCTGCGTATATTCAGAGAAAAATTCCTTTTGAGCTTCTAAACTGTTGAGCTGGTCGGCTTTATCTGTGGAAACACGGCAATAGGCTGCTATCTTCATAGTGTTACCTCTCTGTATCAAATTTATTTTCTGTTACATCTATATTATATATCAAAATAAAGATTCGTAAACAGAAAAAGAGAAAATTATTGAAATTAATCCCATCTCAAACTACTCTACTTTTATTTATCTTTTAATCTCTTGAGCGGACCGCAATCGGAAGGAATATAAATAAATACTGCCGTTTTCTCAATGAAAAATTAAAGAAGTTTGAGGGAAAAACACCGAAAAAACAGCTTGATCAAAAGTGTGGCTGTAAAAATCCAGACAAGGGATTTTTGCGGCCAAAAATAAATTTCATCTTTCATAGAAAAAAGGATCCTACGCAAGGTGGAAGGCTAACAAGCCTTGTCCTTGCAGGGATCCTTTCAATTGCTACTGAGGATGCCGAAATGTGATATTAACCGACAGCCCCTTCTGCTTTATTCTATATCTTTTTGTAATCCGTTCATTCGACAACCTCTATCTGGCACGCTTTCATGACCTTCAGTGCAGTCTCATGACTTTCCGGTGTTACCCCTGCGTATCTCGTTTAAATACGAGCTACACCGGTTCTCTTTGCTGCCTCAGCAACCGCTTTGGCTACCGCTGGTCCTACTCGCTTATCAAATGCCTTCGGAATAATATACTCCGGAGAAAGTTCCTCATCTGTGATCAGATTTGCAAGTGCTTCAGACGCTGCCAATTTCATTTCGTCATTGATTTCTTTTGCTCTCACATCAAATGCACCACGGAAGATTCCCGGGAAAGCAAGTACGTTGTTGATCTGGTTCGGGAAATCACTTCTTCCTGTGGAAACAACTTTTGCTCCGCCTGCCTTTGCATCATCCGGGTAAATCTCCGGAGTCGGGTTCGCACATGCAAAAACAACTGCATCTTTGTTCATGGTCTTAACCATCTCTGTTGTAACAGCACCCGGTGCTGAAACACCGATAAATACATCAGCGCCAACCAGCATCTCTGCAAGAGAACCGGATTTTTTAGCCAGGTTAGTAACTTTAGCCATTTCTTCTTTGATCGGATTCATGCCTTCCGGGCGTCCCTCGTAGATTGCACCCTTTCTATCGCAGAGAGTGATATCTTTGAATCCTGCTGTCAGAAGGAGACGTGCAATAGAAATTGCAGCAGCTCCTGCTCCGTTCATAACGATACGAACATCTTCTTTTTTCTTTCCTACAACCTTCAGTGCGTTGGTCAGACCGGCAAGAGTGATAATCGCTGTACCATGCTGATCGTCGTGGAAAATCGGGATATCACATTTTTCTTTTAATTTCTTCTCAATTTCAAAACATCTCGGTGCTGAAATATCTTCCAGATTTACTCCGCCAAAAGAACCGGAGATCAGATAAATTGTATTAACGATCTCATCTACATCATTGCTCTTGATACAAAGAGGGAATGCATCTACATCGCCAAATGCCTTGAAAAGTACACATTTTCCTTCCATTACCGGCATTCCGGCCTCTGGTCCGATATTTCCAAGTCCAAGAACAGCTGAACCGTCAGTTACTACCAGACACATGTTCCATCTTCTGGTAAGATCATAAGATTTATCCACATCCTTCTGGATTTCGAGACAAGGCTGTGCAACACCTGGTGTATAGGCAAGTGACAGATCATCCTTATTTTCTACAGGTACTCTTGTTACAACTTCAATCTTACCTTTCCATTCTCCATGCAGTCTTAAAGATTCTTTTGCATAATCCATTTCTATTGTCCTCCCTGGTATCTTAAATTTTGCGAAACCGTATCATTCAACTCTTCTATTGTTGCTGTTCACTCCGTTCACAGCAATCTTCTAATCTATTAATAATTACCGGTAAAGAATTTGCTTTCTTTTGGAAGCTCATATCCATCAAAATATTTATTAAAGTCAAGTCCGAGATATCCACACAGATTAGCAAGTTCGACCATCGTATTATCGTTTACAGGTAATCCATGCTCTCTTCTATCTTTTTCTGCCAAAACTTCTTTTTCACCATGTGTATAAATACGATCTTTGCCTTCTGCCTTCGGACTTTCTCTCAAAGCTTCCAGGTATTCTGAAAAGTGTCTGCGGATTGCTTGAGGATCACCAAATGCAGCCGGATCGATTGCCATAAATCCATGACAGATTCCTGTTTTATCCGGGAATGTGCAGCAATGATCCGAAGTAACACCCATAGAAAGAATGGAACTGAATAGTTCACACAGCATACCATATCCATATCCCTTGTGGCTTCCTGTAACCTCTTCATTTCCACCAAGGGGCATGATTCCACCGCCCTTCTTTGCAACAATATTGGAAAGGACATCCGGTGCATCTGTACTTGCATGACCATCTTTGTCCAGGGCCCATCCATCCGGAAGTGGTTTCTCCATTTTATTGTACATTTCGAGTTTTCCTCTTGTAACTACCGTGGTAGAACAGTCAAAGAAAAACGGGTACGGGTCTGCCGGCATAGCTACTGCGATTGGGTTTGATCCAAGCATGGCTTTTTTGCCAAACGTAGGAACCATAATAGCCTCTGAATTTGTACAGGCCATTCCCAGAAGTCCCTCATCGCATGCCATCTTTGCATAATATCCAGCGATACCGAAATGATTAGACTCACGGACAGTTACAATTCCAACTCCGGTCTTTTTGGCTTTTTCGATTGCTTTTTTCATTGCATAAACGGAAATAAGCTGTCCCATTCCATTATGACCATCAATCACTGCAGATATCGGTGTTTCAAATACAATTTCAGGCTTTGCCTGCGGATGGATCGTTCCCTTTTCGATTCCCTTATGATAACGCACCATTCTCTGCATGCCATGACTTTCTATTCCATAAAGGTCAGCCGTAAGAAGCACATCCTTGATCTGATTGCTTTCTTCCTCTGTAAAACCAAACGCCTTGAATACGTCTCCGCAAAAATGATTCAGTGTCTCATGTGACCATTTCACATATCCCATTGTTTCGTCCCTCCTTCTGGTGTTGCCGGTTTTATTTATTGGCATTACCAATTTACATTTTAATTATACCGCCGGTATTACCAAAATGCAATAGAGGTCATATCAATTTTTCCTGTAAAAATGCCCAAAATTTCTCAGGATTTTTTTTGCATTTCTTCCATATAACGTTCAATCGTATCCATATGTTCGGACATACATCGTTCCGCCTGTTCTGCATCTCCGTTGATGATTGCCTTAACAAGCCGATGATGCTGGTCATCAACCTCTCTGACAGAATTATTCTTTTTCATAATGTAGTCTCTCGTCCCGGAAACAATATTCTCAGTAAGCTGATCTGCTGCCGCAAGGACACTGTAAACCATCGGGTTATCTGCGATCTTTGCAATCTTCTTGTGAAGTTCGCGATCCAGTTCACCCCGTATCTTTTCATCTTCTGCGGCGTCCAGCCGTGCAAGAATCACCCATAATTCTGCTGCATCCAGCGGTGTGCACTTTCGTGCCGCAAGAATTGCCGCTTCTCGCTCCAGTGCCGCACGGAACTGCTGATTCTGGCGCAGATATCCATTATTTAATTTAAAAAGTATGGATAAAGGTTCGATCAGCCAGGTATCCAGGTCCTCCGTAATATAATTTCCGCCTCCCGGCACCGGCTTGACTATTCCCAGCAGTTCCAGTGCTCTCAAAGCTTCTCTGACTGCCGGTCTGGATACTCCCATAATCTCCGCCATTGTCCGCTCCGCCGGAAGGGCATCGCCCGCTTTGAGACTGCCATTCTGAATGTTCTCTATAATCTGATTTAAAATCCCGTTGAAAGCCCGTTCATCTCTAATTTCTTTAAACATGCTCCATTCCTCCACATCCCATTTCCGTCCGTGTATTCTTACAGGCGGTATCATTTTTTCACCGTCTTTCCCATACATTTTATTTTTGGTACAACTGTACAGTACGACAGATATTTCTTATAATATAGCATTCCTGACAGTTTACAGCAAGTGGAATGGATTTTGACCAAGTTGCTGTGAACGGAGCGAACAGCAATCACATTAAGAAGGGACCACTCACCGGAACTGGATTGTAATCTGTCAGTCCAACGAATTGCAGAATCCATTTCCTCTCTATAATCTAAGAAGTACTCCGAAAAATGCCGCACAATATCGTATTCATTTCCAAACATAAGCATACCCGCTGCTGTTGGATGCAATTTCCCATCTTCTTCGGAAACAGCCGCCGCTCCAATACTTCTTAAATACTCATGATCGTTCAGTCGTTCAAAAGGATGCCCTTCCTTCAAAGTTCTATGGCTGTTTCGATACCCATGAATTGTATCATAATTCAAATCTTCCATAGGAACCTTGTCCAAAATCTCCATGTCCATCGTTCTCTCTGTTTGATCGCGAAGCATTGCTTTTACTTGCAATCTGGTACAATGGTAATCTCCCTCATAATTTCTACGGAACGTTCCGTTAAAATATCATTATTAATATAAACCGGCTTTTGCTCCCTCTTCGCCATAGGAACATATATTACCATGATGACATCTTTCCTTTCACCTATTGTATAGGTCTCGATATCATCATCCGTTAGTAAATTGAGGTTTACTTTCTTCGGGTTATTAATCGTATCCCAAAAATCTTTACACAATTTCGATTCATTTTGCAATCCGGTTGTTTGCCAGCTCCCATCTTTTTCCTCTTCAATCCCTAGAATAATAACACCGCCATAACAGTTTGCAAAAGAAGAATATGTGTCCTATAACGAGATCGGCAATCCTCCATTCGCTTTCTTTACTTCTCTTCTGTTATCTTCTCTATATTTATCGAACTGTGAAATATCAAATTCTTTTCTCATAATAATCAAGGTCTCCCTTCAAAATCGCAACTTCTTATTCATCAGTTTACCCTTTTTCCATCAAGAACACAAGTAAACTTGCAGCTCAAAATCTTTTATTTTCTCTCTTGCTTGTCCTCTTCCAAACCTCTTTCAGCCATCTCCTGCATAACTCGGTCAACTTTCTTCGCATTCACCTCAATAAATACTTTTAATATGTAATTGGCGGTCACTTCCGCAGTATTCGGATTGTGAAAACGATAATTCAATTTTTGTTTCTTCATAGAGGTGCTCCCACCTCCCTTTTCTCTTTGTCCATTACTATGAAAACGTCTACTGAAATAGTCCTAAACTTTCAACAAAACCTTTACCTCTCGAACTTTATCTTTGACAAATTCTACTCTTCCGTATTTTTTCATATAAATAAATCTGATTGTCTGAACCCCTCTTTCTCTACTCACAGTTCTAATACTCAATCCATTTTTAAGCGTTTTGAATATCCCTCTATATAACGAAAGGGAAATGGGCTCTTTTACAGGGTTGAACTCCATATTTCTTTTATTTTTTACAGAACAAGATCCACCCATGTTTAACATTATCAATTTTCTCTCTATGTCATCCCATGAGTTTTTTCTTGCCGGGATCCCCCAAACCCTTAACAATAAATTAGCTTTTACAAAAAATGTAAAAACAACACTTCGTGGAAAATTGGTGTTTGAAGACAAAAAACAGCCATACAATTTCATCTCTGAAATCATATAGCTGTATTTATCCAAAAATATATTTTTTATTGCAAAGCCAATTAGCGGGTATGAGAATGAAAACTTTTCATACACAACAACACATCATTCCCTGACTTCTTAAGCTAGTTCTTAAACTGAACTATTATTTCACGATTATCATATGTATCATCCAACAACATGTGCACTAATTCTTCGGCATGTTCATCAGCTCTTTGTAACAATAACGTTGTATCAATAGATGGATTGGTTTCGAAATCCTCTTTAGCTTTTGCTAATGCCTCCGCAACATCCTCTTTTTTATTCCAGTTTAAAATAGCTTTCTTTTCATCCATAAACTCGATAGAATTCGGATCAATATTCGGAGTTCCTTGAATAGCAGCATGTGGAAGTTTAACTACGATCTTATCATCACCACGTTCTTTTACTTCTGCCTTCGATAAATCCACACCAGCTCTAAGAGTCGCATTATAATACATAACAAAACTTTTCTTGGTAATAAAAGGGATTTTCCCATCTGTCATAGGTACTCGTGAAGTATATGTCATTGTCTGAGTTGTTAATTCAGCAGCATCTTGTAGTTTAGCCGTGATATAATTTGTAGGTAGTGAATCTTCTTTAGTAAAATATGCATGGATTCGCCAGCCACATACACCTCCGATTAGTGTGCTTACTAATATAACTATACACCATTTTATTATTTTTCTCTTGATAGAAGACATGTATTTAATGTTATCGACTACATCGTCACGGTCATCAATATCTTCCAGTTCATTTCTTAATTTTCCCATATGTATATTCTCTCTTTCTCATTTTTTGAATCATTTTACAACTTTTGTATTGTTGTGTCCTCAGTTTAAAGACTTTCATGCAATCTACTTCTATTCATTTAAAAATCTATCTCATACTCCAAATATCTTCTGGATTCATTCTGAACTTCACTGACAACAGTTGCATTCCCTGCACACTTCATGCCTTTCAACACTGCATCGATTTTAATTGCTTCACTTTCTTTGATTCCTGAAGAATTACTCAACTTTAACATAAATTTCTGATGAAGTAATGGTGCTGTTTCATTCATTCGCATAGATATTAGTGTTTTTACACTAGGATCATGCTTCAAATATTTCACCATCGGATTTACAGGAACATGTCCTGGGAACGTCATTTCTGCTGCAACTTCTACTGTTGAATACTTTTTAGCATTATAATCATGCTCAACACCAACCATTCCTATCGCTTTTACGTTAGCCTTCGTTTTCTTTTCCGAAAAAGCAGTCTTTTCCTCTTTATATGTAACTCTAAAGTGTTTTG
>ENA-OPYY01000151-OPYY01000151.1-human-gut-metagenome-genome-assembly--contig:-NODE-151-length-29633-cov-1.127805_pt1 | contig 29633 bp, 39 predicted proteins | sample MGYA00242472_ERZ504481 | MGnify/ENA primary metagenome ERZ504481 (study PRJEB26092, sample SAMD00036265) | human gut metagenome | host: Homo sapiens | study: EMG produced TPA metagenomics assembly of...
GCAAACAGATATAATTTCAGAAATTGTGCGTTTTCCGTCAACCAGATATTCTTGAGCATATCTTAGCAATTCTCCTAAAGCAGCAGTCTGCTCCTTATCTGTGAGCTGTTCAATATATCTTAAGTCAACAGTGTCTTTTCCAATGGAAAAACTGTCTTTGCCATGACATTTTATTTTAAAATCTTTATATGAGGCTTTTTTCGTACTGCTCATAACACGTTTAGAAGACGGCATATAAAAACTCGGTACCGATGATGGGGGCAGCGGATAGTCCGAACAAAGCTTTTTGACCTTTTCTGTAATATCCAGAGCCTGATAACGGTCCATTTGAATAACAGTATCTGCAATATGAAAGAAAGCCCCTGAGCTGCCGGCTACTAATATAGTAGAAATACCTGCTTTTGAAAATAATTGAGGCGCTCGTTCTAAAAACGGAGTGATGGGTTCTTTGTCACGGCTGATAACCTGCTGCATAAACCCATCTCGTACCATGAAATTCGTAGCAGAGGTGTCTTCGTCCAGTAAAAATAAGGTGCTTCCGGCTTCCATACCTTCTACAATTCCGGCAGCCTGTGAGGTGCTGCCGCTGGCATCCAAGGTTGAAAAACAATGGGTATCTTTCCCGTTAGGCAAGTCGTTGATAAACAAGGATATGTCTACGTCTTTAATGAAACGCCCGTCTTCTGCACGCAGCTTTACAGCGGAGGAGTCTGTAAGGACAAATTCTCTGCCGTCTCCGGCAATATGATTGTATACGCCGTCTTCAAGGGCTGTCAAAGAGTAGATTTCCGTGGTAGCCGCCGCCTGCAATTAGAGTAATACCCTGAGGGATTGCCATTCCTTTTATTTTGCCTCTATGGGGAAGCGTAAATTCCGTTTCCAATGAAGCGGGAGATTGAAATGGAACTGCATTTTTCATTGGTTTTTGGGAAATACCGCTTTCTCTTGGGAGGATTGAATGATTGGCAACAAAGGCAACAAGCTGATGCTTTTTTAATTCCTGTCGCAGAAATTCTTGGTCTTCGGCAAGGAAGACAACGCTTTCCACAGCTTTTTGGGGAAGATTTTTATAAAGCAGTGATTTTTCCACACAGGAAGGAAGAAATTCAAAAAGGATTTTTCCAGTTCAAAAGCATTGATGGTTCTTCCGTTGGCAGGAAATCCCACAGTAAAACGAACCGTAACAAAGTCGGAGCTTATTTCACAGGCAGTGCGCTCTAAGACCTTCTGTCCGCAGACAGAGGTGGAGATAGAACCGCTTTTGCCGGAGCCTTTTGCTTTAAAATTATAGATGGAAAGCTGCTGGGAAAATTTTCGCAAAATATAATCCTGCACAGCAATCCGTATGTTTTTTGCAGAAAAGCAGAAGGCAGGGAAAGCAGCAATTTTTGCCGGAACCTGAATACTTAAATGAGAAGGGGAGGCAAAGGGGTCTCCCTGCACATGGTCTATGGAAAGAAGAAAGTGCTTGAAATCGTAAATGCCTTTTAAGGTCTTGTAGGCAGGGTAGCTTTTCTGGTGAATGGAAGAAAGCTGTTGTCTGAGCTGCTGTGAAGTAAACATATTAAAATCCTTTCATTGAAAATAATTTTTATAATAAAGTCAGATATAAAAAAAGATTGTGCTGTTGCGCAATTTCCTATGAAACAAAAAAATCCCTTACATCCTAAGATGTAAGGGATTTACGTGCGTTAGAGGATTCGAACCCCCGACCTTTTGGTCCGTAGCCAAACGCTCTATCCAGCTGAGCTAAACGCACATTTGTTAGCTGACTGCCTCAGCAACAAAACTGATTATAGGGTATAAGTTTAGAAATGTCAATACCTTTTTTGAAAAAATTTAAAAAACGAAAAAAAGATATGGATTTTCTATGAAATAAGCTGGAAGAATTATAAAATACGTGATAAGATAATAAAAGATGCAGGGGAGAAAATTTTAATTTTATACATAAAGGGGAGAATATACATGGAGAATGAAATTACATTCAGAACCTCGGTGGGAGGTTACAGACGTGATGAAGTTATTGAATACGTAGAAAGCATGAACGAGCAAATTTTTTGCTTAAAAAAGGAAAGCGAGGAGCTGCCGCAAACTACAAGGCAAGAATTCACGAGCTGGAGACGCTTTTGGTACAAAAGGAAGCGAATGAAGCTACTCTTATAGAAGAAAATGGAGCAAAGCTTGAGGAATATGAAACAGAAAATGCAAAGTTAAAAGAAGATTTGGAAAAATTAGAAGAGCAGTATAAAGCAGTTCATTCGGATGTGGCAAGACTGGAAGCAGAAAAGAGAGTGCTGAAAGAAAAACTGGGCAGAGAAGTATTAAGACTTCGTACCGAAAATCAGGATTTAAAAGAAAAGCTGCAGGAAGCAGAACAAAACATCGGCTCAGAGGCAGATTATGAAGGCGTAAGAGATGCTGTCTCAGAAGTGCAGTATAAAATCGCCGAGTATGTGAATATTATTAACAAAACACAGCAAAGCCTTGGAGAAACCTATCAGAAAATGAATGGGATTAAGAAAAAAGTAGCGGAGCAGATGGAGAAGAATAAGAAATAAAAGAACAACAGCTATCAACGAAATTGCTGATAGCTGTTGTTCTTTTGCATAGTAGACATTATGATGCCTATTTAATTTTCATTTTTATGTCTTTTTGCCATGCTTTGTGTATGTTGTTTAATTGCAAGAAAGCTTTCTGTACTGATGACATGTTCCATACGGCAGGCATCCTCAGAAGCTGTTTCAGGAGCTACGCCCAGTTTTATCAGCCATGTACTTAAAAGCTCGTGGCGCTCATATATTTTTTCTGCAATGGCAAGCCCGGACTCGGTCAGGGTGATATAGCCTTCCTGATTGACATTGATGTATCCGTTTAGGCGGAGATTTTTCATGGCAACGCTGACACTTGGCTTGGAAAAGGACAATTCATTTGCGATATCAATAGAGCGAACCTGAGGCTTGCGTTTGCTGATAACGAGAATGGTTTCCAAATAGTTTTCAGCAGATTCCTGTATTTTCATGCAGCGACTCCTTCCTTCAAAAATATACTGATATTAGGATACCATATTTTGCTAAGAAGTTCAAACCAATAAGAACTTGAATGTTATTTATGTTTACATTCCGAAGGTTTTGTACTAGAATAAAACACATAATATTTGACGGAGGAAAGTAAATGGGAACAGTAATCATACCGAAAGACTATCATTCATGCTTATCCAGATACGAAACACAGGAGGCAATCGGAGCAATTAAAAATCTTATGCAGAAAAAGCTGTGTATGGCATTAAAGTTAAAAAGGGTAACAGCGCCTTTGTTTGTTGACCCGGCTATGGGATTAAATGATGACTTAAATGGCGTGGAGCGTCCAGTAAATTTCGATATTCCTGACGCAGGAACTACGGCACAGGTAGTTCATTCTCTGGCAAAATGGAAACGTATGGCGCTGTACCATTATGATTTTCATGTGGGAAAAGGACTTTTGACAGACATGAACGCAATCCGCAGAGATGAAGAGCTGGATAATCTTCATTCTATCTATGTTGACCAGTGGGATTGGGAAAAAAATTATTACAAGAGAAGAACGCACTTTGGATTATTTAAAAAGTACGGTACAGCGTATTGTAGGTACAATCTGCAATGCGTTGGATGAAATCAAATATCAGTATGAGAATTTGGACACAGAGCTTTGTCGTGACGTGGCATTTATCACCTCTCAGGAGTTGGAGGATTTATATCCGTCTTTGACACCAAAAGAGAGGGAGCAGGCTTATACAAAGGAGCACAAAACAGTTTGTATTATGCAGATTGGGGATGTGCTGGCATCCGGAGAAAAGCATGATGGCAGAGCACCGGATTATGATGACTGGAAATTAAACTGCGATATTTTATTCTGGCATGAGCCTTTACAGTGTGCGCTGGAAATTTCTTCTATGGGTATTCGTGTAGACGAAAAATCTTTAGATGAACAATTAAAAAAGGCAGGCTGTGACGAGAGAAGAAATCTTCCTTTCCATAAAATGCTTTTAAACGGAGAGTTGCCTCTTACCATAGGCGGCGGTATCGGTCAGTCCAGAATTTGTATGCTGTTTCTGGGAAAAGTACATGTAGGAGAGGTTCAGGCGTCTATTTGGGATGAAGAAACCCTGACAGCATGTAAAAAAGCCGGAATTGAGATTTTATAGAGGAGACGAAGATGGAACAGAAGACAAAGAAATGGCTGGTTGCGGGGGCGCTTACGATTGCTGTGGCAATAGGCGTAGGAACATGTTACAGCAACACCTCTGACAAAAGCGGCAGGGAAAATAAAGAAGCTGTTGCAAGTAAAGAGGATAAGAACAAACCTAAAGAAGCCAAAGCAGCACAAAAGGACAAGAAATCTTATTATCCTTTGACAATCAAAACGAAAGGTCCGGATGGCAAGGAATATGAAACTGTCTATGAAAAACAGCCTGAAAAGGTGGTGGCGGTTTATCAGGGAAATGTAGAAACGATGTTAGCCCTTGGTCTGGAAGATAAAATTGCGGCAGTAGCAGGAATAGAGCAGCCTATTTTAGAAGAATATCAGGAGGCTTTTGGCAAGCTGAAAAATCTGGAGGAGTTTACACCTTCTAAAGAAACAATTACAGCAGAAGAGCCGGATATGATTTTCTCATGGGTTTCTTATTTTGAGGAAAGCACATTGGGAGAGCCGCAGGAATGGCTGGACCAGAATGTGAACGTTTATATCAATACGAATACGGCATCTGAAAAAGATACGCTGGAAAATGAATATCAGGATGTTGAAAATATAGGAAAAATCTTTCAGGTAGAAGAAAAAGCGAATGAGCTTGTAAAGTCTATGAAGGATAAGGTAAAAGAAATTAAGAAAAAAGTCGAGAAGACGGAAAAAAAGACTTCCGTTTTGATTTTGGAAAAGGGAATAGACGGGTTTATCAATTACGGTGCGGACAGTCTTGCGGGAGATATGGTAAATCAGATTGGCGGAACTCTTGCAAAGCAGGAGAGTGCAGTGATGACGGCAGAGGAAGTTGCCGAGATAAATCCGGACGTACTGTTTATTACTTATACGCCGTATTTGGACGATGATGAGGAATTGATAAAAGAAGAAAAGATGGATTTATTTTTGCAGGACGAGATGTTTGCAGAAATGAATGCAGTGAAAAATAACAAAGTCATTCCCGTTATGTTAAATGAAATTTTTGCCAGCGGTGTTCGCACAGTAGATGGCGTAGAGACACTTGCTGAGGGAATGCAGTAATAAGGCTGTCACTTTAAATACATATCACCAATATTTATACATTTTACGCTCAGTCTGCGCTTACTTTGAGCTTGCAATCTCAAAGCATGCTCGACAAATTCGCTCAAAGTGTATAAATATTGGGATAATGCTTAAAGTGGCAGCCCTCTTGTTTCATATTATTTTAAATCTTTCAAGGTTATGAGAGTATGAAAAGTACCGGAAGTAATATCATAATACATTTCTAAATTCCCCTGATACTGTTGTACGACTTTATTAATGCTTTTAATGCCAAAACCATGTCGCTCTTTATTTGCTTTACGTGAAATGGGAAAACCATTTTGATTGTATAAAGGAGCGCTTTGGCAGGAATTAATAACGATTATAACAATGAAATTGGAATTTTCCTTTTTTTGTACGGTGAGTTCAATAAAAGACTCAGGAATATTTTCTGCTGCCTCCACTGCATTATCCAGTAAGTTACAGAATAATGATGTTATATCGTGCTGATAGATATGTTGAAGCGTGTTGCTTCTGATGTCAGCATGAAATGCGATATGTTTGTCATTGCACTGCCGTTGATAACGACAGAGAATAGCGTTTAGCATTTCATTATCACAAATTCGCACAGTCTCTTTTAAATCAGAAGATTTCATAAGCTGTTGAATATAGATGTCTATTTTTTCGGAACAATTTTGTTCATTGAGCAATTTAATTGATAAAAGGTGTTTTTTGATATCGTGAATTAGAATACGTTGATTTTCATTTTGTGAAAGTAACATTTCGTAATATTCAACAGAGTCAAATTCTTTTTGCAGTAATAGCTGGATATCAATAAAATCGTTGTACTTTTTTTGAAGATACTGGTTGAGTCCGAATACCAGAAGATTAATCAGGAGCAAAAAAATAGCACAAGCTGTCACCATAAAATTAGCAGGTGGAGCAATCGCTGTATTTTCGCCGATGAAAAGAAAAGTATACATAATAAAAATACTTGAAATCGGTATTAACATCAAAAAAAGTTCGGAGTGGTAATGCAGTCTTTGGTTCGTGTTTTTTCCTTTGAACAGATGAGCCAAAAGATAAATAATTGCAAAGAAAAATAATTTGCTGAAAATCGCATAAAAAATAAGTCCAATGCCTTCATCTGTGAGAAAGTAGGGAGAAAACTTTAACGTAATCCCCAGAACAGCGAGTTCGGACAGTCCCATAATTGTGGTAAGGATAGCGGAATGAAATAATGCAAACAGCAATTTGAGCTTAAATTGTGTGTAAAGAAAAATCACGTTTGCTATAAAAAAACAAATAATATTAAGTTTTGTTTGCCTAAATAAAGATAGAAGAAACAGTATTGTATAAAGGGTACTCAATGAAATCCATCTCATTCTGACGGAATGAGATGGGAGAAAAAGACTAGATGCGTATTGCCATAAAATAATAGCTTCTACAAAAAAAAGTAAAAAAAAGCAAAATGGTAAGAGTCATTTATTCTACCTCGTACTTTCAAGAAATATAAGATAAGCATTTTTGAAAGAGCTGTATTTCCTACGAGTCAGATAAGCCGTAGTTTGCATATTTGCCAAACGTATAGTGGAATGATCAAAGTCCGTTATGTGCTCAAAATTAACAATAAAACTACGGTGTGTCTGAAAAAAGCAGTTCTTAGGAAGGTGTTCCAGCCAGTAATTCATATTATGTATAGAGTCAAAATCTCGCTGAACAGTATGTACAGTTACTTTTCGTCCATGTGCTTCTATGAAGACAATCTGAGAAGTAGGAAGCGTATATACCCCTTCTTTGGTGTCAATAGGGATTTTAGCGGTCATGGTATTATAATAAGCCAGAGCATCTTTCATGTTTCGGAAAAACCTTTGTCTATCCAAAGGTTTGGAAAGATAACGAAATACATGAAAACGCATTGCTTCGTCCAGATATTCCGAATAAGAGGTGACAATAAAAATTATAATGTTTTTATTTGCTTTTTTTAATTCATTACCAACAAAAATTCCGTTCATGCCGGGCATTTCAATGTCCAGAAAAACAATATCTTTTTCACCTTTATCAGCTAATAAATCCTCACCGTTTGTAAAAGAAACTAACTCAGGACATTTTAGATGATTTGTTTGGAAGTAGTATGTAATAAGTTTTTGTAATTGTTCGATTATCAGAACATCATCGTCACAAATTAAAATACGCATTTTATCACCAATCTTTCTATATGCTGTTTATTTGAGTATATCATATAGAGTTTCTAAACGCAAAAATGCGTACGAAAAGACGATTTATCTACAATTTTGGTCTATTATATGCTTTTTTTCATTTCTCTTTACAAGTATTTCGACGAAGTCTCTGGCAAGTTCTATATCCGATTGATTACATAATCGTAGTTTATCGATGATATCCTGAGGAATATTGTAAGCGTGCATACTGCCAAGTAGAAGATAGTCTGGTGTAACATTGAGGATGTTACAAATTCTTATAAATGTATCAAGACTTGGTTTTTGTCTGCCATTTTCGATTGAGGACATATGGTTATTGGAGATATTTAATTCTTCTGCAAGCTTTGCCTGCTTTATTCGCAATTCCTTTCTACGTGTTTTAATGCGGTTCCCCATGTCATTATATTGAAATTCTATTTTTTTCACCTTCTTTCGTTGAAAGTTCACTCAAATTTTACCAATGAGACCAAGTAAAAAGAAGAATACTATATAGAATTATTCTGTTATACATATAGTAAACTTAATTTTTTAGATGAATATTTCTGTATTACATATTATTTTTGATGAAAAAGGAGTAAATATTTCCAATATTGTTTAAAATTGCTCCATTCGTTCCAGATAAGTCGAATATAAGTCGAAAATAGTATATGATTGCTTACGTGACAATCAATGACAAAATTTTCAAAGAAAGGAGATGTAACATATGAAGAAACAAGTAAATACATTGGTAGCAAAAGGGCTCAAAACAGCATTAGATGTTGTACTGCGGACAGAAGCTAATACAGCTTCCTGTGCAATTATATATCAGCCGAAAATGCCCAAAGAATTAATGAAGTATAGGAGAAATAAGTAATGAAAAAACGTACAAATACAGTAATTAATTGGTTGGTGCAGTATAATGTAATAAATGAGACGGAGAAAGAGCTTTATCAGTATGGATTATATAGTTTGTTGCTATTGATATTACCATTTATACTTGCAAGCGGTATTGGATTTTGCTTAGGAAGTATGAAACATGGAATTATGCTTATTTTGCCATTTTTAGTTATAAGAAAATTTAGCGGCGGTTATCATGCAAAATATCTACGCTATTGTATATTAGGATCTTGTATTCTACTGTTCTTGAGTATAACGTTATCAATACATATGAAATATGATTGGAAATTGGGAATATGCACAGGTATTGCCGCTGTAAGCTTAATCGTTTTTAGTCCGATAGATAGCGAGAACAGAAGACTGGATATTGATGAAAAAAGGAGATATAAAAAAATAACAGCTTTTTGTGTGATATTGTTTGGGCTGTTAAACATATTTTCCTTTTTTTTAGAAAAGCATATTTATACAACATGCTTTTCGATTGGAATAATATTAACAGCAGGTCTACAAGTACCTTGCATTGCTAAAAAATATATAAATCGACCAAAAAAGAACTGTAAATGTCGTTTGATGCAAACAATATTGAAATTGTGATGAAAATATAGATAATGGAATGGTCATTGGTTTCATAATTTTTAAAAAATGCTAGCGTTTTCAAAGAAACTAAGAAATTTAAACATGAAAAGGAGAAAAGTATTATGATTAAAAAGAAAATGATGGTATTGGCATGTACTTTAGCAACTTGTGCAGTGATGAGTGATATTCCGGTAGCTGCGGATACAGTTTCATATAACTGGCAGTTTAATAGTGTTGCAGAAACAGAAAAAACAGGGGCAGGATATAAAAATGACAATGAACAAAAGTATTATCTCTCAATAAACGCAGGAAATATTTCTGCTAGCAATATGTTTGGAACGAGAATTCGAAGATCATCTGATAATGCTTATATGAGTAGTTATATATTGCATGATAGAACGAAAAAATCAGTGCCTTATTCTTATACAGAAAGAGCAAATACAAATACTAGATATTACATGAGAGGAAAAAAAGACTCAGCTAGTGCATCAAACCTTCCATTAAATGTAGCAGGAAAAGTAACATATTAATAATGTGTTATACTGTTTAAACTTATCCCCATTAGAACTTGCTTGTATTACAAAAGTTTTTCTAATGGGGAGGTTTAAAGAGAAAATTGTTTAATTTAGTATGGGTAGGAAGAAAATTATGAAAAAGCGAGTATGTTTCATTACTGTTTTGCTTTGTTTGAGTATGGTAGGGTGCTCTGCAAATGAAAAGAAAGAAAACATGTCAGAAGCGACAGATAAGAAAATAAGCATAGAAGAAAGCAACGAGACGGGACAGGTCGATATTAAAAGGTACGATTACAGAACATGTAACTGTAAATACAAAAATGGAAATTCCTGAAAAAACATTTGCTACTTATAGCACCGAACTTAAAACATTTGATAAAGAAAAGCTTGCCTCTCTTTTTTGGACGGAAAGCAGTAAAGAGGAAATTTATGTAGAAGAATATGAGGATAAATCATTAGCAATGACTTTTCAAGATGAAACCGTGGCATTAGGAACGGGGGTCAATTATGTATCGCAAAAAGTGATGATATAAGATATTTGTCAGATATTGCTTTTTACGGCGAAGAAGAGAACCTTCTGGAAGAAAAAGATTTGGCGTTTATGACAGCAGAACAGGCTGTACAGAATGTGGAAGCATTTTTATTCGAGTTGGATTTAGGGGTGGATTTTGGAGAGAAAAAAGTTTTGCATTGAAAAAAGAGGATATGTCCGGCATACAGGATATGATGAAGGCTGATGAACATTTAGGAGGCTTTTATGAGTCAGGTAAATTTCAAGAGCGTACATTTAATACAGAAGATGAATTCTATTTTATAAAATATACATTTAGTCTTGACGGATTGCCGATTTTAGGAGCAGAAGATCCAAGTATTCGAATGACAGGAGGCATGGAGCGAGGACAGCTCGCTCAGAACATGGAAGCCACAGTTTTATTTTCAAATTCCGGTATATGTGAAATAAATTTGCAGGGGATACTGAGTGAATTAGAGAAACAATCAGAAAATAAGGAAGTTATTCAATTTGATGAAATAGAAAAGGCATTAGTTAAAAAATTCGGAGATGTTATCTTATCTCAAGAATATAATTTATCAAAAATTTGGTTGGAGTATTTTCCAAAAATAAAAGAAGACTCTTTTGAAGAAGTGGAATTAATTCCGGTGTGGTGCTGCGTATTTGATATCAATGGTGAGAAAGTGGATTATGCACTTCGATTTCATGCGTTTACGGGGGAAGAAATATCGTGAGAAAAGTATTTGCAGTAGAAATGAAGCGGGCAATCAATATTGGATGGATTATAAGCATTTTAGGGATTTGTTTTTCTATATGCTTTGATTCATGGAATGATTTGCTAAGAGCCTTCGCAACTCATAATGGAAGTGTCCACTATTTCTTTTGGAATTCGGCATTTGGAGGAGCTTGCCGTACTTATTTTTTGCCTATATTTGCGGCGTTGCCGTTTGCTGCTGCCTTTTGTAAAGACTATAATGAACATGCGCTTTATTTTATTGTCTCCAGAGAAGGAAAAAAAGATATTGTATTGCAAAATACATCGTCAATGCCTTGTGTGGCGGTCTTGTGGTTGCAGCAGCTACGGGAATATTGATTTTATTTCTGTCATCAGCATTTCCAATGGCAGATTCTGTGTATCAAGAGCCTTTTGTTTCAGACCGATTTCATGTATGGATAGCCGTATATCATCCGGTAGAATACGCATTCGTAGAAATTGTTTCAGGATTTTTAAGAGGCATGCTGTGTGCCAGTATTTGCGTTGTGCGTTTCCATCTATATATCCGATCCTTTAGTAGTGCTTGTATCACCATATTTTGTCAGCTTTCTTGCGGTTCAGGCATATCGTATTTTTCATGTCCCGGACCGGTATCGTTTAGATAAATTATTGACCGGTAACATGATTATTCGCTCCAGTGTATTTACTGTTTGGATTTGTATAGTTGTTGTATCGGTAATTGTAATTTTTCTTGGGATTTTCTTTCAAAAAACAGTATTAAGGAGGCTGGAAGATGGCAGACTTTATTAGAGCACTCCGCATTTCTGTCTATAATTTAAGGAGGACAATTTCATCAATACGGATTTTAACAGTTTTGCTTATTATGCTTGTTTTATTACGCAAAACTTACAGGCGGTATTAGAATTTAGTGATTTTGTTAAAATAGGAATAACGCCGTATTCATTTCCGCATTTGGTTAACGATTATGTTTGTCAGCTTGTCATGATGGCAGGAGCAGTCATTCTTTTTTGCAATGCTCCTTTTGAAGATGACGGGTATTTTTATATGCTGCCACGTGCAGGTAAACGGTCATGGGCATTGGGGCAGGTAATTTACATTGTCAGCGCTTCGTTTCTTTATGTTATGTTTTTACTTTTGATGTCTATATTGCCGTTAATCGGTCATATGGAGTTTGGGAGTGAATGGGGAAAAATTTGGGGAACCTTGGCGAAAACAGATGCAGGAGTACAGTTCGGACTTTTGTTTTCTGTAACAGAATATATGATTAGTAATTATAGTCCGATATTTGCTTTGGCTGTAAGCGTATTGCTGGAATGGTGCTGCGTAAGCTGGTTAGGATTAATGATATATTTCTTGAATAAACTGACAGGGAAAGCAGTGGGAACTTGCGTCGGAGCTTTTTTTGTATTGCTTGATATTTGTATTTCAAATGACTGGATGCCTTGGGCCAATCGTTTTTCTCCGATTACGTTGGCGCAAATAAATGCTTATGCAGGATATAATCTAAAGTATCATATTACATTTCAGTATGGAATTGCATTTTTTATAATAGGCATTTTTGTTTTGAGCGTTTTAAGTATTTTAGTAAATTATAGAGAAAAGGCAGAAAACTGGTTACAGAAGTTGGAGGTAAAATGGATACAGAAGCAACGATAGTAGTAGAAAATCTTGATAAGCGATTTAAAAATCAGTCGGTATTAAAGAATGTAAATGTAAAATTTTCTAAAGGAAATATTTATGGAATTATCGGAAGAAATGGTTCGGGCAAAACAATTTTATTGAAATGTATTTGTGGTTTTTGAGACCGACAGCAGGTACTGTTTCTGTGAATAATAAAATTGTCGGACAAGATATTGATTTTCCCCAGAAGCTTGGGTTTATTATTGAAACACCGGGATTTCTGATGAATTATTCCGGATATAAAAATTTGAAATATCTGGCTTCCATACAGAAAAATATAGATGATGAAGCAATTAAAGAGTCTATGTCATTGGTTGGTTTAGATTCAGCGGATAAAAAACATGTAGGCAAATATTCTCTCGGAATGCGCCAACGTTTAGGAATAGCACAGGCGATTATGGAAAAACCGGATATTCTGATTTTAGACGAGCCAATGAATGGCTTAGATAAGAACGGAGTGCAGGAGATGAGGAAACTATTCTTGCAGATGAAAGAGGAAGGTAAATTAATTCTCCTGACGAGCCATAACCGTGAAGATATAGAAGTATTATGTGATGAAGTTTACGAAATGGAAGACGGTATACTTACAAAAAAACAAGGAATAGTCGGTTAATATCGGTTTTTAGACTCTAAATCTTAAAATAAAAGCCTCCCATAGAAATCAGCATTTTTATGCCTGATGTTCTGTGAGAGGCTTTTGCTTTTTAGTTTACATAATCCTTCCAGATATATCCTTTCTGTCCTTCAAAATAGACCTCATACCAGCCGCTTCCGTCTACGTTTGTGATAGTTACGGCAGCATCCGTATATAAAGTGCCCAGAATTTCGGAGCCGCTTTTTGGCTCTGAACGAACATACACACTGCTGGCAATGGTGGTTTCCTTGGAGTCTCCCACAGCAAATTCGCTGTCATCGGGTTCTTCCTTCTCATCTTCTTCGTTGTCATCTTTTTTGTCATTTTCTTTTGGAGGGACTTTTTCATCAGGCTTTTCTTTTTTATCGTCCTGTTTTTCTGTCTCTTGCTGTTTATTATCTTCCTCGTCGTCCTTGTCGTCTTCTTCTAAGACAACCGGAGAGCCCATACTGTTTGGAATACTTTCCTCTGCCTTTTTTGCCAGAGCCAGAATGCTGGAATTGTCTTCTGTGGCAGTGATTTTTCTTACTTTTACCTTGCTGGTATCCGTATCTTCAATAGCGCCTACATACATAAGGGTTACTTCATTTCCGGGAACAATTCCGTTTTCCAAATCAAGCTGTGCTTTTTCACAATTATCGAAGGACAGAGTTTCACCTTCTGAAGTTTCAATGGATATTTCTGTACCGGTGTATTTTACTAATGTTCCGCTTAAGGAGGAGGAAACCGCATCAAGCTCGGCTTCTTCTGCTTTTTGAGAATTATCTTCTTTTTGACATCCTGTAAAAGATAAGGTGGCTGTTGCTGCAAGTAATACAAGTAAAAATTTTTCATAGACAAAACCTCCTGTGTTATGAATTTGCACGTTTTTCTAAGTGCTTGTTAAATATCAGAAGAAAGCCGACTGTTGCCATAATAGCGGCAATCCCATCTGCAATAGGCTGTGCATAAAACGCACTTCTTGCCCCAAAGAAAATAGGAAGAAGGATGGTGAAAAGCATATAGTTGCCTTTTCTGGAAAGAGAAAGGAACAGGGCTGTCTTGCTTCTTCCAAGGGCTGTGAAGCCATCCACAAATACATATTGAAAGCTAAGAGGAATAATCATTAAAGTGAATACTCCGATGCCCCATGTACAAAGCTCAAGCTGCAAGGGGTCTTTGGTGAAAATGTGGATGAAATACTGAGGTACAATACGGGAAAGCACAAACATAAGAGTAGTAAAGCAAAGGCAGAGAATTAAAATATATTTTTCTGCTTTTTTTACTCGTTTGATTTCTTTTGCTCCGTAATTATAGCTTAAAATTGCCTGTGTACCGCTGGAAATTCCCAGCATAGGACCGGTAATCAGCATCATAAAGCTCTGTACAATGGTGGCACAGGTGATTAAAATATCGCCCTCCGAAGGTCCGCCGAATTTTTGCAGAACCGAGTTTAGAACAATGATAATTACACTGTCTGTGGCAAGGATTAAAAAGGGTGAAATCCCCAGTGTCAAAATCTTTTGCACAATCACAGGTGAAAAAGATTGTTTTTTCAATAACGTAATTCTAATCGGTACTTTCTTGCCGATTAAAAAGCAAAAGGCAAAGGCACAGGATGCAAATTGTGCAATAACCGTAGCAATGGCAGCTCCGGCAACCTTCATATCCAACAGGAAGATGAAAATCGGGTCTAATATAATATTAGTAACGGCGCCGATTAAAACGGTAATCATTCCAACGGCAGGGAAGCCTGACAGGTAATAAAATAATTCAGCCCAATAGCCATAAGAGCAAAAAAAGTTCCCGCAGTATAAATAGTAAGGTAAGCATCTGCATAAGGGAAGGTTACGGGGCTTGCGCCGAACCAGTTGAGCAGATATTTTTTACTTACTAAAAACAGTATAGTCAGTACAGCGGAAAAAAGAACCAGCATGGCAAAGCTGTGGGCAAGAATAGACTCTGCCTGCTTTTTTCTTCCTGCGCCCATACGCATAGACATCAGGATAGAGCCGCCTAAGCCAATCAGCGTACCAAACGAGGTTAAGAGTGTGACAATAGGACCGCACACGCCTACACCTGCAAGGGCGGCATCGCCGATTTCTTTAATATTTCCAATAAACATTCGGTCAATGATACTGTATAAAACAGTAACAAACTGCGCAATCATAGAAGGAATTGCCAGCTTTAAAACCAGAATGGGAATTCGGTCTTTTCCTAAATCTGTTTGATGTTTCATTTCCTTTGTTCTCCTTCATGGTTATCTGTACCTTGATTTTAATACGAATTTGAGAAAAAGGAAAGAGAAAAAGCTTGCTTCTTGTAAAATGCCCATGTTATACTGAATTCAAGGGAAACACAACAAGGGGAGCACTGCGCAGGCGGTGCTTTTTATTATGATGAAGGAGCAGACATGTTAAAGATTAAAAATTATGTAAGACCTGAGAGTCTGGAAGAAGCGTATGAGCTGAACCAGAAAAAGTCCTCCTGTATTTTAGGAGGAATGTTATGGCTGAAAATGGGAAACAGAAATGTAGGAACAGCCATTGATTTATCAAAGCTGGGACTGAATGAAATTAAAGAAACAGAAGAGGAATTTCAAATCGGGGCAATGACTTCTTTAAGAGAGCTGGAAGTACATAAAGGGCTGGCAGCGTATACAAACGGTGCAATGAAGGAAAGTCTTCGCCATATTGTAGGGGTACAGTTTCGAAATCGTGCTACCGTAGGAGGAAGTATTTTCGGCAGATACGGATTTTCCGATGTGCTCACCATGTTTTTGGCAATGGATACAGAAGTGGAGCTTTACAAAAGAGGCCGTATCTCTTTAAAAGAATTTGCAGCAGAAAAGCCGGACAGAGATATTTTGGTGCGTTTGATTGTAAAGAAAAAGCCTGCTCGCATGGCATATATCAGCCAGAGGAACAGCAGTACCGATTTTCCTGTACTGACTTGTGCAGTTTCCATAAAGGAAGACGGAAATGTAAAAGTGGCAGTGGGAGCTTGCCCTTTCAGAGCAAAACTGGTGGAGGATAAGGAAAATATTTTAAAAGGATTTCTGAGTATGGAAGCTTCAGAAAAAGAAAAGGCAGCCTGCGACTTTGCCCTTTTTGCAAAAGAGCAGGTGAGAACAGCAGGAAATATGAGAGCTTCCAAGGAATACAGAAGTCTTCTTGTTCAGGTTTTGGTAAAAAGAGCGCTGTTAAAAGCAGGAGGGGAAAATGGAAATTAAATTTAAGCTAAACGGAAAAGAAATAAAGGCAGAAGCAGAGGCAGATACCATACTTTTGGATTTTTTAAGAGAACAGGGCTGTTACAGTGTAAAAAGAGGTTGTGAGACAGCAAACTGCGGCTTATGTACGGTTTTGATGAATAAAAAGTCTGTGCTTTCCTGCTCCATATTGGCGGTACAGGCAGACGGACAGGAAATTGTTACTTTAGAGGGAATGCAGAAGGAAGCCGAAGAATTCGGAGATTTTCTTGCAAATGAAGGCGCAGAGCAGTGCGGATTTTGCAATCCTGGCTTTATTATGAATGTATTTGCCATGTTGGAAGAAATCGAAGAGCCAACAGAAGAAGAAATTTTGGAATATCTGGCAGGAAATCTCTGTCGCTGTTCCGGATTTGTGGGACAGACCAGAAGTATTTTGAAATTTTTGAAATATAAGAAAGGGGCAAAAAAGAAGCATGAGTTATGTAAATCAATCTGTACAGAAAAAAGATGCAAAGGCGTTGGTTACGGGGCAGCCGGTTTATACAGATGATATCGCTCCGGCGGATTGTCTGATTGTCAAGGTGTTGCGAAGCCCTCACGCACATGCCATGATAGAAGAAATAAAAACAGATACAGCCAAGAAAGTTCCGGGAATTGCCTGTATTCTCACTTATGAGGACGTACCTCAAGAGCGTTTTACCATGGCGGGACAGACTTATCCTGAATTAAGTCCTTATGACCGTTTGATTTTGGATAAGCATTTAAGATTTGTGGGAGATGCCGTAGCCATTGTAGCAGGGGAAAACGAGAAAGCTGTGGACAAGGCTTTAAAACTCATCAAAGTAAAATATGAGATTTTAGAGCCTGTATTGGATTTCCATAAAGCAAAGGACTGCGAAATTCTCATACATCCGGAAGAAAACTGGGAGGCAAAGGTTCCTGTGGGTGCAGACAATCACCGCAATCTCTGTGCATCCGGTGTGGAAAGCAAAGGCGATGTGGAAGCTCTTTTAAAGGAATGTAAATATGTGGTAGAGGGAACGTATCATACAAAAGCAAATCAGCAGGCGATGATGGAAACCTTCCGTGCCTATACGTATTTGGATCATTTTGGTAGATTGAATGTCGTGGCGTCCACACAGGTTCCTTTCCATATAAGAAGAATTTTAGGAAGAGCGCTGGGTATCGGCGCATCTAAGGTAAGAGTAATAAAACCACGTATCGGAGGAGGATTTGGAGCAAAGCAGACTTCTGTGGCAGAGGTATATCCGGCGATTGTGACCTTTAAAAACAGGAAAGCCGGCTAAAAATGATTTTCTCCCGCTTATGAGTCTCAGATTTGTTCCTCTCCCCGTCATGAGATGGAAGTGAAAGTGCGTTTGGGAGCAGATGAAAAGGGCTTGTTAAGAGCCATTGACATTTATACGCTTTCCAATACAGGAGCTTACGGAGAGCATGGACCTACAACCGTAGGTTTATCCGCTCGTAAACCGCTGGGCCTGTACCGAAATACACAGGCATATCGCTTTACTTATGATGTAGTATATACAAATCACATGTCAGCAGGAGCGTATCGTGGATACGGTGCAACACAGGGGATTTTTGCGGTAGAGTCAGCCATTGACGAGCTGGCAGAAAAAATTGGCATGAACCCCATTGCTTTTCGAGAGTTAAACGTGTCAAGAGAAGGAGACGCTTTTGTAGGATATGACGGAAGTCCTGTGGTTACAAGCTGTACCTTGGATAAATGTATTGAAAAAGCAAAAGAGATGATAGGCTGGGACAAAAAATATCCCTGCTATGAGACAAAAGACGGAAAAATCCGTGGCGTAGGGGCGGCTCTTGCTATGCAGGGTTCAGCCATTGCAGGCGTTGACGTAGGCGGTGCAACCATTAAGCTGGGAGAGGATGCTTCCTATACCTTAAGCCTTGGAGCTACGGACATGGGAACAGGCTGCGATACCATTCTGGCACAGATGGCGGCTGATATTTTAGAGACAAAGCTGGAAAATATCGTGGTATTCGGTGTTGATACAGATATTTCTCCTTACGACTCCGGCTCTTATGCTTCTGCAACCACCTATGTTACAGGAATGGCAGTGGCAGACGCCTGCAAAGAGCTTCGTGAGAAAATCAAGGAAATCGGAGCAGAGATTTTAGGCGTTCCCGTACAGGAAACAGAATTTGACGGACAGAGAGTTTATACGCTGGATGGAGAAAGAGAAGTTTCCAAAGAGGAGATTGCGGTAAAAGGAACTTGCGGAAATAATCAGTCCCTTCATGTAACAGTCAACCGCTCCTCCAAAATTTCTCCGCCGCCGTTTATGGCAGGTATGGCAGAGGTAGAGATTGATAAAGAGACAGGAAGCATTGAAGTGGTAGACTACGTGGCAGTGGTAGACTGCGGAACACCTGTCAATCCAAATCTTGCCAGAGTACAGACAGAGGGCGGTCTTGCACAGGGGATTGGAATGGCTTTATACGAAGATATCCAGTATAACGAAAAAGGACAGATGCGAAATAATTCCTTTATGCAGTATAAAATTCCATGTCGACAGGATGTAAAGAAAATTCGTGTGGAATTTGCTCCAAGCTATGAAAAATCACATCCGTTCGGGGCAAAATCCATAGGAGAAATCGTTATCAATACTCCGTGTCCGGCTATTGCCAATGCAGTTTACAATGCTGTGGGACTCCGCATAAAAGAAACGCCCATTACTCCTGAGAAAATAGCCATGGGATTATTAGAAAATAAAATTTGACAAAAATTTGACGCTTTTAAAGGTATAATGAGAAATCGCTAAAAAATTATTAGAAACAAGGAGAAGAAGTGATGAATAACCACAAAAGCGAAAAGAAAATCATGTGGTACAGCCTTGCTTTTATGGCCTTTTCAACAGTATGGGGATTTGGAAATGTTATTAACGGCTTTTCTGAATACGGCGGATTAAAAGCAATTGTTTCATGGGCATTAATTTTTGCCATTTATTTTGTACCATATGCGTTAATGGTTGGTGAAATGGGGAGTGCTTTCAAAGAAGCAGGCGGCGGTGTAAGCTCCTGGATTTTGGAAACAATCGGACCTAGAATGGCTTATCTGGCAGGATGGACCTACTGGATTGTGCATATGCCATATATTTCACAGAAGCCAAACGGCGCAGTTATTGCAACAAGCTGGGCAATCTTCAGAGATGCACGTATCAGTCAGATGGATGTAAAGTTAATGGCAGTTATCTGTCTTGCATTATTCCTGTTTGCTGTGTGGGTTGCATCTAAGGGAATTGGCGTTTTAAACAAACTGACATCTCTTGCAGGCTCTACAATGTTTATCATGTCTATTCTTTTCATCATTATGATGATTGCTGCACCTGCAATTACAGGAGCAGACGTAATGGACATTGAATGGTCAGTAGAAACCTTCATGCCTACATTTGACAGTAGGTTCTTCCTGAACCTGTCTATTCTGGTATTTGCCGTAGGCGGATGTGAGAAGATTTCACCTTATGTAAATAAGATGAAAAATCCTGCAAAGGACTTCTCAAGAGGTATGATTACACTTGCCATCATGGTTACTGTATGTGCGGTATTGGGAACAATCTCATTAGGAATGATGTTTGACTCCAACAATATCCCACCGGACCTTATGACAAACGGTGCTTACTATGCATTCCAGAAATTAGGTGAATATTACCATGTGGGTGATTTCTTCGTAGTAGTTTATGCTCTGACAAATTTAATCGGACAGTTTGCAGTTTTAATTCTGTCTATTGATGCGCCTCTGCGTATGCTCTTAGACAGTGCAGATGATAACTATATTCCAAAAGCTATGTTTAAACAGAATAAACACGGCACTTATACAAATGGACATAAATTAGTTATGGTTATCGTATCTTTACTGATTATCGTTCCTGCATTTGGTATTGAAAGTGTAGACGTATTAGTAAAATGGCTTGTAAAAGTAAACTCTGTATGTATGCCTCTGCGTTACCTTTGGGTATTCGTTGCATATATTGCATTGAAGAAAGCAGGAGACAAATTCCATGCAGAATATCGTTTTGTTAAAAATAAAACTGTTGGTATTATCTTTGGTGTATGGTGCTTTGCATTCACAGCATTTGCCTGCATCGGTGGCATTTACTCAGAAGATCCATTCCAGTTAGTAATGAACATTGTAACTCCATTCGTATTAATCGGACTTGGATTTATCATGCCAATTATTGCAAAACGTTCTAAAAACAAATAGGAACAACAGTGCCCGGCTCTGAGGAGTACGGGCACTCTGTATATAAGATAAGGAGGAAAAATATGTATCAGGAAACAGCAAAAGAACTTATTCAGTTTATCGAAAACAGCCCAACTTGTTTTCATGCAGTGGCTTCCATGAAAGAAATGCTGGAAAAAGAAGGTTATACAGAATTAAAAGAAGCTGATAAATGGGAAATTAAAAAGGGCGGAAATTATTATGTGACAAGAAACGACTCTTCTCTGATTGCATTTTCCGTACCGGAAGGAGAAGCAAAAGGCTTCCGCATTATGGCAAGTCACAGCGACTCTCCATGCTTTAAAATTAAAGAAAATCCGGAAATGACAGTGGACAACAAATACGTGAAATTAAACGTAGAGCGTTACGGCGGTATGATTTGTGCTCCTTGGTTTGACCGTCCGCTTTCCGTAGCAGGCCGTGTAATTGTCAAAGAAGACGGAAAGCTGGTGACAAAGCTGGTTGACGTAGACAGAGATTTACTGATGATTCCAAATCTTGCCATTCACATGAACAGAGAAGTAAATGACGGATACAAATACAATGCACAGAAGGATTTACTTCCGTTATTCGGTGATATTGCTGCAAAAGATACCTTCATGAAAACTATTGCCGAAGCAGCAGATGTAAAAGAAGAAAATATCTTAGGCCATGACTTATTCCTCTACAACAGAGAAAAAGGTTCTGTGTGGGGAGCAAATGAAGAATATGTTTCTATCGGAAGATTAGATGATTTGCAGTGTGCATTTTCATCCTTGAAAGGTTTTCTGGCAGGAGAAAAGAAAGAATACATTGCAGTACATTGTGTACTTGACAATGAAGAAGTGGGAAGCGGTACAAAACAGGGTGCGGCGTCTACTTTCTTATATGATGTGCTGGTTCGTGCAAATCAGGCTCTGGGACAGGATTATGAAGATTATTTAAGATATCTTGCCAACAGCTTTATGGTTTCTGCTGACAATGCTCATGCAGTTCATCCAAACTATACAGAAAAGGCAGACCCTGTAAATCGCCCATACTTAAATGAAGGAATTGTAATTAAGCACAGCGCAAATCAGAAATATTGTACAGACGGTGTTTCAGCAGCAATGTTTAAAGATTTATGTAATGAAGCGGAAGTACCTTTCCAGACATTTACAAATCGCTCTGATATTTTAGGCGGCTCTACACTTGGAAATATTCCAACACAAAGGTTGCTTTAAATGCAGTGGATATCGGACTTCCACAGCTTGCAATGCACTCTCCTTATGAAACAGTGGGAGTAAAAGATACCGAGTATCTGATTAAAGCGGCAACAAAATTATTCTGTTAATGTAAAGAAGCTGTCATTTTAAGTCGCATCGAGAATATCTATACATTTTGCGCTCAGTCTGCGCTCACTTTGAGCTTGTAATCTCAAAGCGTGCTCGACAAATTCGCTAAAAATGTATAGATATCTCTGATTGCTCTTAATGTGACAGCTCTTTCTAAAGTTTATCGTAAGTTTTTTCCTTATTTTCCGGAGCTTTTAAAAGCAAATATTTACGAATTGCAAAGATAACGGCAATAGCGACAACGCCGATAAGTGTTTCTACCATATTAAGGTGTTCGACTACCATTTGCCTTGCAATGGCAAACATTAAAACCTCCAGAAGATTTTCAGCCGTATGCTTTGCCAGCATCTTTACGAATTCTACGCCAATGAGAAGTGTCAGCGCATTTCCCAAAAATTCGGTAAATTGTTCCGGACTGATATCCAAAAGCGGAATACGGATAAAATTATAAAGCATGGGAATAATTAATGTAATAATTACCAGAAGCATTACCGCAGATAAAACGATTTCCGTGTATCTGGATATGGTATAGATAATTTCATTTAGTTTTCGTTTCATGGTTCTCCTTTCATATCGTAATTTTGTTCTTTAAAAATTTGTAACAATTCCATAGTTTTATCATATCATAAATCCCCGAAAAACCGAAGAAAAGATTGAAAAAACGGGAAATAATTTGTAATACAAATTTAAAAAATCCCAACTTCACACTTGCCAAGGAAAAAAATTATGCTATTATATACAGGAAGTTTGAAAAATGTTTCAGAAATGTTACAGATATTAAAAAAGTAAGTATAAAATTGTTATTGGAGAGGTACATAGAAATATGAAAAAAAGATTAGCATGTCTGTCATTGATTTTTGCTATGGCAGCTACACAAATTCTTCCAGTTTCCGCTGCAAGAAAAGATGATGTACAGGCTCAGAAATCAGAAACTCAGAATAAACTTTCAGAAGCAGAAGCAAGAGCAAATAGTCTTGAAGAGCAGAAGGGCGCTATTATGGGACAGATTAGTTCCTCTGAACAGGAATTAGTAGACGTTCTTTCTCAGATTGATATTCTTGCCGGAGAAATTACAGATAAAGAAGCAGAAATTGAAAAAACAAAAGAAGATCTTGTACAGGCAGAGCAGGAAAGAGACGAACAGTACGAAGCAATGAAGAAAAGAATTCAGTACATGTACGAAAATGGCGGAAGCGATGCTTGGGCACAGATTTTATTAGAGTCTGATAGTATTGCATCTATGTTATCCAAAGTGGAAAACACAGAAAAGATGTATGCTTATGACAGAGCAGAGCTGAAAGAAATGAAAGAAGCTGTTCAGGAAGTTAAAGATTTAGAAACAAAATTAGAAAATGAAAAATCTGAATTAGAAACTGCCAAAGAAGAACAGGAAGGCATGAAAGGCGCTCTTCAGACTAAGATTGACGACTTAAAAGCAAATGCAACTGACTATGAAGCACAGATTGCAAATGTAAAAGCACAGGCTGAACAGTATAAAAACCTGATTGCACAGCAGACAGCAGAGCTTGAACAAATTCAGGCACAGGAAGAAGCGGCAAGAAAAGAACAGGAAAAACAGCAGCAGGCTCAGCAGAATAATAATAACAGTAGTAACAATAACAGCAATAGTAATAAACCATCAAATAATAACAGTAGTAATACAAATAATAATAAACCAAGCAGTAATAAGCCGAGCAATGGTGGAGGAAACTCAAAGCCAGAGAGCCAGAAACCATCATCTAAACCAGAAACAGAGAAACCATCCACACCATCTTATAATGGTTCAACAGGTGCAGCAGTTGTAGCCTATGCAAAACAGTTTATCGGAAATCCTTATGTATACGGCGGAAACAGCTTAACAAATGGTATTGACTGCTCCGGATTTACACAGCAGATTTACGGACACTTCGGATACAGCCTTCCACGTACAAGTGGTGCACAGGCAAGCTCCGGTGTAAGAATTGATTATTCCCAGCATCGTGCAGGAGATTTAATTGTATATCCCGGACATGTGGCAATCCTTACAGGAGACGGCGGAATTGTACATGCTTCCAACAGCGCTCCATATCCAAAGGGTGGTATTAAATATACTGCAAACGCATTATACAGAGATTACATTGCAGTTAGAAGAATTGTTCAGTAATTAATTACATAGTACATATTAGGGAGAAATACCGTTTTTGGTATTTCTCCTTTTCTGTATGGTAAATTTTAGGAGAAAAGTGATGAAAGAAGAAAAGAAAATCTTAATTGTAGAAGATGATACAGATATTAATAATCTGCTTTTTACAGCTCTAAAGAAGCAGGGATACACTGCCACACAGGCGTTTTCCGGAACGGAAGCAAAAATGCTGCTGAAGATGGAAAATTTTGCATTGATATTGTTAGATTTAATGCTGCCGGGCATATCGGGAGAGGAAGTTTTGGAATTTATAAAAGAGCAGGGAAACAGCGCAGTAGTTATTTTGACGGCAAAGGACACACTTGACGATAAGGTAAACCTTTTAATTGCGGGAGCGGATGATTATATTACAAAGCCTTTTGAAATACAGGAGGTATTGGCAAGGGTTCAGGTGCAGCTTCGCCGCAGTGTTCAAGAGGAAACAGCAACGTGCTTTCTCATAAACAAATGGTGCTGGACAGAGAAAAATTTCAGATAAAAGTAGAGGGACAACTGATGGGGAAAATTACAAAGCAGGAATTTTCTATATTAGAACTGTTGTTAAAGCATCCGAAACAGGTATTCAGCAAGGAAGATATCTTTGAATATGCTTGGGAAGAGCCATATATGGGAGAAACAAAAACTTTAGATGTGCACATCAGCAATATTCGGAAAAAGATAAAAGAAGTTACAAAGGAAGAATATATTGAAACAGTATGGGGAATTGGATATCGCTTACAACAGTAAAGAATTATGCCGCTCATACTTTACTCTTTTTTTACTTTTGATTTGCGATTTTTTAGGATTGAAGAGATATGATAAGAGCAGATAAGGAAAGGAGAGACTGTTATGAGTGAATATTTGTTACAAACCAGAGGTCTGACAAAACAATATGGGCGTCATAAAGCAGTGGAAAATGTGGATATCCACGTGAAAAAGGGTGCAATTTATGGATTTATAGGAAGAAACGGAGCAGGAAAGAGTACTTGTCTGAAAATGGTAAGCGGACTTTCACGTCCTACCGCAGGTGAGATTGAATTTTTTGGTTATTCAGGGAAGGAATTGAAAGACCTTCGTTCTAGAATTGGTTGTTTAATTGAGATGCCCGGATTATACGGCAATATGACAGCTTATCAAAATCTGAAAATAAAATGCGAAATGCTGGGAATTAACAAAAAAGGATATGTAGAAGATATCTTGAAAACCGTAGGAATGGAAAAAACAGGAAGAAAAAAAACAAAACATTTTTCACTGGGAATGAAACAGCGTTTAGGCATTGGGCTGGCGCTGGTGGGAGAACCGGATTTGCTGGTTTTAGATGAGCCTATTAACGGCCTTGATCCACAGGGAATTGTGGAAGTTCGGGACACCATACAGAAGCTTCGTGACGAGCGAAATATGACTATTTTAATTTCCAGTCATGTGTTAGAGGAGCTTTCAAAGCTGGCAACCCATTACGGAATTATTCATAATGGAAGCTTATTGCAGGAACTCAGTCAGGAAGAATTGATAAAACGCTGCTCCGAACGTATGGAGCTGGAATTGGATTATCCGGAACAGGCGCTTCCTATCTTAGATAAAATGGGATTTACCAACTATCAGGTCATGGACAAGCATCGTATTTATATTTTTGAACGATTGGAAGAAAGCGCTCTTTTAAATATGGAGCTGGCAAAAGCGGGGATTTTCGTAAGAGGAATTGCAATTACCAATGAAGATTTGGAAAGCTATTTTTTAAACCTGACAGGAGGTGCTCAGCATGCTTAAACTGATTAAAATGGATTTATATCGAATGTTTCATACAAAGGCTTTTTATATTATTTGGATTATTCTTGGGGCAGCTGTTATTTTTTCAACTACGATGTCAAAGGAAGACTATCAATATATGCAAGAGGAAGCGGCAAAGGGACAATTAGAAACCGTGTCAGAGGAAGGAACGCTGAATTTTGGATTAAGTGTTTCGCTACCTACAAAGCCAGAAGAAAAAGTAACAATCTTTGACCAGATTTTTGCCAATATGCAGTCAAAATTTATTGCCCTGTTTCTGGTGATTTTTACTGTATTGTTTTCCACAGCGGATCTTACAAGCGGATATATTAAGAACATTGGAGGACAGGTAAAGGATAGAGGGAGTCTTATTCTTTCAAAGGCGATTGTATTGTTGCTTTATACAGTCTTGACATTATTTTTATACCTTGGTATACAGGCAGTTTGTCAGTACGCAGTATTCGGAGCGTCAAAATGGGGAAATATGGAGATGTTCTGGAGATATTTCGGGACAGAAACGGTTCTTCATTATAGTTTGGTTTTACTTTGCATGGCAATGGCAATTATTTTAAAAAGTAATATGCTTAGTATGACCTTATCTGTCTGTATGTGTCTGAATGTACTTATTTTGGTATACAGTCTTGTAGATAAGGTCTTACATGATATGGGAGTGAAAAACTTCAGCTTTATTGAGCATACAGTCAGCGGAAAGATTTCTCTGCTTTCTATGACGCCGAAAGCTTCTGAATGCGTAAACGCACTGGGAATAGCCGGAGTATTTGGAATTTTGGCGATTTTTCTGACGGTTTTGGTATTTCGAAGGAGAGATATATAGATGAAATTCTGGATTGGAATTTTAATTTTTATTCTTTTATTACAAACTTATTTTTTAGTAAAAATGCAGCGGCAGATACGGGATATCTGCCGCCAGCTTGCGTTTCTGATGAAGCATGACAGCAATATGCTGATTACCGCAAATATGAAAACAGGCGGTTTTGAAAAATTAGTAAGTCTGTTAAACGAGTTGTTTCAAATGCGAAGAAAAGAACAACGGGAATTTAAGGAAAAGGAACAGATGATTGCGGATACCTATACAAATTTATCCCATGATATTCGCACGCCCCTGACTTCTCTTAACGGTTATTTTCAGCTCATGGAAAGTGCAAGTGCGGAAGAACAGAAGCATTACATGAAGGTAATACAGGAGAGAATTGAAAGCTTAAAGGAAATGCTGGAAGAATTATTTATGTTTACAAAGCTGAAGAATGACAGCTTTGTTTTAGAATTAAAAACCTGTTGCATCAACCGCATTTTAAAGAATACCATTTTTTCTTATTACGATGACTGGTCAGGGAGGGGGATTTTGCCTGAAATCAGCTTGCCTGAAAAACAGCTTTATATGGAGGGGAACGAAGCCGGATTAAAGCGGGGGCTTCAGAATATTATTAAAAATGGTATGGATCATGGGCAGGAAAAGATAAAGGTGCAGCTTTTTGAAAAAGAAGAAAAGATTTGTCTCTGGATTTGCAATGAGGTGACAAATCCGGAAGAAATCGACGTATCCAAAGTATTTCAGAGATTTTATAAAGCAGATGGGGCAAGGAGTAAAAATTCCAGCGGATTGGGGCTTTCCATTGCACAGGAATTTGTTCTTAGAATGAAGGGGGAAATTCATGCGGAACTTTCCGGAAATGAGTTCTGGGTGAAGGTGAGTTTTCCGCAAAAAAATAGTAATCTATAATTCACGGCTTTATGATATAATCAAAGAGTCAATATCAATGTGAATATTATTACCAGATAATAAACCAATTAATTTCAATGGAACATATAGAAAGATTTCTACGGATTTTAGTTACATTATTGAGGATAGTTAGAAGTTGTTGAGCGAAAGGAGCTTTAACAAAAATGGATAAAAGAAAAATGGAACAAATTCGTCAAAAATATGATTTGGTTATACATATCAACGAGGAAGCAGATGTTGAATTTTGGTATGCAAGAGAGCTTATGAGTTTGCTGGGATATGACCGTTGGGAGAATTTTGACAAAGCGGTTGGTCGTGCAATAGAGTCTTGTAAGACATCGGGAATAGAGGTATCGGATCATTTTCGTGAGGTCAACGAAAATGATAACAATAGGTAAAGGTGGAAAAAGAAAAGTTAAAGACTATATGCTTACTCGTTATGCTTGCTATCTTATTGCCCAAAACGGTGATCCTAAAAAGGAAGAAATTGCTTTTGCTCAAAGTTACTTTGCGGTTCAGACAAGAAAGCAAGAGCTTATTGAGGAGCGTATTTCTTTGATAGAAAGAACACAAGCAAGAGGAAGATTAAAAGAAGCGGAAAAGAGATTATCACAAAATATTTATGAGCGTGGTGTTGATGATGCGGGTTTTGGACGTATTCGTTCTAAAGGTGATAGAGCATTATTTGGCGGATATTCTACGCAGGAAATGAAAAGCAAGCTTGGAGTAAAAGAGAACAGACCACTTGCAGATTTTCTTCCTACACTTACCATTGCAGCTAAGAATTTGGCAACTGAAATGACAAATTACAATGTTGAAGAAAAAGACTTACAAGGTGAAAAAGCAATCACGGATGAACATGTTCAAAATAACTCTACAATTAGAGATATGCTTGGTCAAAGAGGAATTAAGCCTGAAAATTTGCCACCGTCAGAAGATATTAAAAAATTGGAAAGAAGAGTTAAATCTCAAGAAAAAAAGCTTGCATCGAAAGCGGGAAAATTGCCGAGTTTAGATGAAAAATTATAACAATTTTTGCAGGGCTTAAAGTGAATGTTTATACTACAAAAGACAAGGTAAAGCTAACGGATTTTTGTCCGTAGCTTTGCCTTTAATTTTTTTAAAAATCCGTAGTGTTATAATGGCATTTTGAACATTTGTTAATAAAGTTCACAAAATGTTTTCAAAAAAGATATTGACATAAGTTCAAAACTGGAGTATTTTAAAAGCGCAAAGAAGAAAAAATTCAACGCCATACAAGAGAGGAGGACACCATGGCCAGACCGCAGAAACTCAGATGCATTTGTTCAAAGCCCAAAGTGACAGGTTTAATACCGGAGGGATGTCCGGGAAGTGGAAATATTAACCTCACTTATGACGAATATGAGGTTATTCGCCTTTTGGACTATATAAAACTGACACAGGAGCAATGTGCAGAAAAAATGAACATTTCCCGTCCCACAGTAACCCGCATTTACAACGAGGCAAGACAAAAAATTGCAGATGTGCTGGTAAATGGACAACGGCTGACAATCAGCGGAGGTGACGTTACCGTATGTGAAGAAATGCGTCCGGAATGTGCAGGAAAGAAATATTGTTGTCACAGATAGGAACAAAAAAATGGGAGAGAAGACTATGAAAATATTAATTATAGGTGGTGTTGCTGCGGGAACAAAAACAGCAGCAAAATTAAAAAGAGAAGACAGAAGTGCAGAAGTTACCGTAATCACAAAGGATAGAGATATTTCCTATGCGGGCTGTGGACTTCCTTATTATGTAGGCGGTTTGATTGAAAACCGTGAAGAGCTGATTGTAAATACTCCGGCAAAATATGCAGGACTTACAGGCGTAGAGGTAAAAACAGGAAAAGAAGCCATTGCTCTTTGCGCAGATAAAAAAGAGGTAATTGTAAAAGATGTTGAAACAGGAGCGGAAGAAGCCTACGGTTATGATAAGCTGGTTTTAACAGTAGGCGCTTCTCCTGCAAAGCTACCGATAGAGGGCACAGACCTTTCCGGCGTATTTCAGATGCGCACACCGGATGATGCAGAAAATATTCGTTCCTATGTGGAAGAAAATCAGGTGAAAAAAGCAGTTGTAATCGGAGCGGGCTTTATCGGTCTGGAGGTTGCGGAGAATTTAAAGGCAAAAGGCGTTCAGGTGACGGTTATTGATTTTGCATCACAGATTTTACCGAATATTGTGGATGCGGAAG
>ENA-OPYY01000152-OPYY01000152.1-human-gut-metagenome-genome-assembly--contig:-NODE-152-length-29612-cov-3.123046_pt1 | contig 29612 bp, 30 predicted proteins | sample MGYA00242472_ERZ504481 | MGnify/ENA primary metagenome ERZ504481 (study PRJEB26092, sample SAMD00036265) | human gut metagenome | host: Homo sapiens | study: EMG produced TPA metagenomics assembly of...
TGCGTTTCCTTCCGATATCGGAATAATATAGACATCAATATTGGGCGCCATATGGGTCAGCTTCTCCATCACTTCGATCCTAGGCCTGCGCCAGATTCCCCTGTGGTTTGTTCTTCCCATGACCACTTTAGAGACATTGCTCACGATCGCGTATTCCGCAATCTGATACGCTGCATCCTCACCATACACCGTTACGATTTTTGCTCCCAGCGCCTTTGCCAGTTCCAGATGGCTTTTTAAGGTTTGTTTCGTCTTCTCTCCCGCTTCCTGCATGGCAGGTGTTTCCACATAAAGTGCCGTAAACTGGGCATGAAAAGCATAGGAAAGTCTGGCTGCTGTACGGATCACCTTGGCGCTGGATGGCGCAGCGGAAATACATGCCAGTATATGTTCTCCGGTATGATAGCCGGTATTTCCCAGAATATTTCTCTCTTCCTCCGCAATCCGGTTCACCCGGTCCGCACTTCTTCGAAGCGCAATTTCGCGCAGTGCCACCAGCTTTTCTCTTCGGAAAAAATTCTCCAGTGCCCGTTCTGCCTGCACCGGACTGTAGATCTTTCCTTCTTTCATACGCTCGATCAGATCTTCCGGCTCAATATCTATCACCTCTACCTGATCTGCCTGATCAAACACACTGTCAGGAACACGCTCTTTTACTTCTATATTCGTAATATTCCCTACCAGATCATTGAGGCTTTCCAGATGCTGGATATTCATCGTGGTATATACATTGATCCCTGCGCGAAGCAGCTCCCGTACATCCTGATAGCGCTTTTCATTCCGGCTTCCGCGGACATTGGTATGGGCGAGCTCATCCACCAGGATCAGCTTTGGTTTTCGCTCCAGCGCCGCATCCAGATTAAACTCACGAAGCTGGATTCCTTTATAATCGACCATAAGGGGCGGAATTTCTTCCAGCCCCTCTGCCATTGCCTGTGTATCCGGACGTGCGTGCGGTTCGATATAACCTGCCACTACATCCACCTGATGCTTTTTTGCCTCATGGGCAGCTTCCAGCATGGCGTATGTCTTACCGGATCCTGCCGCATATCCAAGAAAAATTTTCAGTTTTCCCTTTGTCTGTTTCTCTTTTTCCTTCTCCTCGTACTGTAGTTTTTTCAACAGCAGCCCCGGATCAGGTCTGTTTTCCTCTGTCAAAGCAACCTCCTATTTTCCCATTGCCGCTGCAATATCCAGATTACATCCAAGTACATTTACCCGTTCTTCTCCAAATACACCCAGTGTTTTCTTTTCTGTATTTTCTTCTACGATCTTTTTTACTTCCTCCTCAGAGAGTCCGGAATTCTTTGCCACTGTCGGGATCTGAACCTCTGCAGATTCCGAACTGATATGTGGATCCAGACCGGAACCGGAAGCTGTCAGAAGCTCTGCCGGAACATCCTCTGCTTTCACTCCCGGATGCTCTTTTAAGAACTGCTCCAGATCTTTCTCCATCCGCTCTTTTAATTCCGGATTGGAATTTGCGTAGTTATAAGAACCGGAAGCAACACCTGCATATTCTCCGCTTTCTTTCTGCTCTTCTGTATAAGTATTGTAATTTACAGCGGAAACTCTTCCCTGAAAATAACAGTCCTCTGTAAAATCCTGTCCGATCAGCGCAGAACCTACCGCCTCTTTGGTATCTGTTGTGAGGTTCCCATCTTTGTCAACTTTATTTCCATCTGCCTTTGCCTTCATTGTAAGCTGGCTGACCCCTGTCAATGCCAGCGGATACACAAATGAACACATCAGCATCATAACAAGACAGAAAACAACTGTTTTTCCTACTGTTTTTCCAAATGCTTTCATAGTCTGCTTCCTCCTACATTCCGATCATTACAAGCAGCGGTGCTACCAGCAGGTCGATCAGTTTAATTCCTACAAACGGTACAACAATTCCGCCAAGTCCGTAGATTCCCATATTACGAAGTAGCATTTTCTCTGCTTTCATCGGTCTGTACTTGACACCTTTCATCGCAATCGGGATCAGTCCCGGTATAATGATCGCATTGAAGATCAAAGCAGAAAGGATCGCACTTGCCGGCGTAGAAAGATGCATGATATTCAAGATCTGCATCTGTGGAAGTACCATCGTAAACATGGCCGGGATAATGGCAAAATATTTTGCAATATCATTCGCAATACTAAATGTGGTCAAAGATCCTCTGGTGATCAAAAGCTGTTTTCCGATTTCCACCACTTCCAGAATCTTTGTCGGGTCTGAATCCAGATCCACCATATTTGCTGCTTCTTTGGCCGCCTGTGTTCCGGAATTCATTGCCAGACCAACATCTGCCTGTGCCAGCGCCGGAGCATCGTTTGTACCGTCACCTGTCATGGCAACCACTTTTCCTTCTGCCTGCTCTTTTTTGATCGCCTCAATTTTATCTTCCGGTTTACATTCTGCAATAAAACCGTCAACCCCTGCTTCCTTCGCGATCGTTGCTGCTGTCAGCGGATTATCACCGGTACACATGATTGTCTTGATTCCGATCTCGCGAAGTCTTTCAAAACGTTCCACCAGTCCCGGTTTTACTGTATCCTTCAAATAAATCACACCTAAAATCTTGTTGTTTACGCATACAACAAGCGGAGTACCTCCAAGATTTGAAACTTCTGTTACAATCCCTTCCAGATCCGGCGGGATGATTCCGCCTGCTTCTTTCACAAAAGTCTTGATTGCTTCGGAAGCTCCTTTTCTGACTCTGGTTCCGTCTTTTAAATTCACACCGCTCATCTTAGACTGTGCAGTAAACTCTACAAAATCCATCTGGTCTGCTGCGCCATCGTCGATCGCACAGCCAAAATTTCTTCCCAGTTCTACTGTAGATTTTCCTTCCGGGGTGGCATCCATCAAAGAACACATCACACAATAATCTGTCAGATCTTCTTTTGCAACACCCTTGACCGGATAAAATTCTGCTGCCAGGCGGTTTCCGTATGTAATGGTTCCTGTTTTGTCAAGAATCATCGTGTCCACATCTCCGCATGCCTCAACTGCTTTTCCGGACATGGCAATTACATTGAATCTGGTCACACGGTCCATTCCCGCGATTCCAATAGCTGAAAGCAGACCGCCGATCGTTGTCGGGATGAGACATACCATCAGAGCAATCAGCCAGGAAATCGGCATCTGTACTCCAAGATACTGTGCAAACGGGTACAGAGATACAATCACGATCAGAAAAATCAAAGTCAGCACGATCAGCAGTGTGTTCAGCGCGATCTCATTCGGAGATTTCTGTCTGGATGCGCCCTCTACCAGTGCAATCATTTTATCCAGGAAAGACTGTCCGGGTTCTGCCACGATTTTAATCTTTAACCAGTCAGAAACAACTGTCGTACCTCCTGTCACAGAGGAAAAATCTCCTCCCGCCTCTCTTGTAACAGGGGCGGATTCTCCCGTAATTGCAGATTCATCTACAGATGCAACACCTTCGATGATCTCTCCATCGTTCGGAATCACCTCTCCGGTCTTTACAAGCACGATATCTCCTTTTTTCAGTTCAGAAGCATTGATCACTTTCTCTTCTCCATTTGCCAGAAGCAGTCTTGCTTTTGTATCCTGCTTTGTCTTTTTCAAAGAAGCTGCCTGTGCCTTTCCTCTTCCTTCTGCAACGGACTCTGCAAAGTTTGCAAATAACACGGTCACAAACAGTACGACTGTTACAACTCCGTTGTACACGCGATATTCTTCACTTCCGCCGAACAGTGTTGGAAACACTGTCAGGACCAGAGTGAACAGAAATCCGATTTCTACAACAAACATGACCGGATTTTTTATCATGTAGCGCAGATCCAGTTTTTGAAATGCGCCCAGAATGGAGGATCTTAAAATATCCTTTGTAATAAATTTTGTCTTATCTTTCTTAGCCATGTTGGATTCTCCTTTCCGCTCATTTTCTACTGCCATAAGGACAGATGCTCAGCTACCGGTCCAAGTGCCAGCGCCGGGAAAAAGGTCAGAGCGGCAAAAATGTATACAATAAATACAAGAATGATCATAAAAGTTACATTATCTGTCTTTAGCGAACCGATTGATTCGTTCACTTTCTTTTTCGCCAGCAGAGATCCTGCGATTGCAAGCTGTGCTACAATGGAAAAATATCTTCCAAAGAACATTGCCAGCCCGGTCGTGATATTCCAGAATACACTGTTGTCGGCCAGTCCCTCAAATCCGGAACCATTGTTCGCCGCAGAAGAGGCAAACTCGTACAGAACCTGACTCAGTCCGTGATATCCCGGGTTCGTAATGCCGCTTGTTCCTGCCTGTGTTGCCACACCCAATGCAGAAAATCCAAGAATTAAAAGTGGATGAATCAAAATCACAAGCGCCACCAGCTTCATCTCTCTGCCTTCAATTTTTTTATTCAGATATTCCGGTGTACGTCCTACCATCAGGCCACAGATGAAAACTGCCAGGATCACATACATAACCATATTCATCAGACCCACACCTTTTCCGCCGAACACACAGTTAAGCATCATGTGGAGCATTGGAACAAGACCGCCAAGCGGTGTCAGTGAATCATGCATGTTGTTAACAGTTCCTGTTGTAAAGGATGTTGTCACCGTTGTAAATATTGCAGACTGCGCGATTCCAAAGCGAGTTTCTTTTCCTTCCATATTTCCTGCCTGTGCAAGTCCCAGTGAATGAGTCACCGGATTTCCTGCCATCTCAGCAGAATAGCAGATTACAAGTCCTACTACAAAAAGGATGGACATTGCTCCGAAAATCACTGCTGCCTGTCTTCCCATCAGCATTGGCTTACCAAACTGTTTTGGTGCAACTGCTTTTCTCGCTGCATTTTCTTTTCTGTTGTCATGGATCATATGGCCAAATGCTACAACGCAAGAGCCCGGAAGTATCATCATGGAAATCGTTTCTATTATATTAGAAATAACAGTCGGGTTCTCAAACGGTGTCGCTGAGTTTGCACCGAAGAATCCACCTCCGTTTGTTCCCAGATGCTTGATTGCTTCCAGTGCGGCTACCGGTCCAAGTGCCAGATCCTGCATCTTTCCTTCGATTGTCTGTATCGTTTCATTTGCCTGTAATGTCTGCGGCACTCCCTGACTTACCAGAAGAAGACCGATTACAAACGAAAACGGAATCAGGATTCTGGTCGTTACGCGGATCACATCTTCATAAAAGTTTCCCATCTTTCTTCCGGAAACTCCGCGGCAAAATGCCATACATGCTGCATAACCGCTGGCAGCTGAGGTAAACATCATAAAAATGATCACACACAACTGACTTCCGTAAGAAAGACCGCTTTCTCCTGCATAATGCTGCAGGTTTGTATTTGTCATAAAACTGATGATCGTATTGAAGGAAAGACTTGCCTCCATTCCATCAGCTCCGTTCGGATTTAAAAACAGCAAATTCTGTAATCGTAAAATCAAATAACCGATAAATACCATTACTGCATTTGCCAGTACTAAAGACATCGCGTACTTTTTCCAGCCCATGTCTTCTCGTTTGATTCCGCAAATTTTATATAAAAAATTGTCGATCGGATTGAACATCTTATCCGCAAATGTTTTTTGCTTTGTGGCAATGTGATACATATATTTTCCCATCGGAATGACCAGTATCAAGAAAATTGCCAGTGTGAGTATAATCTGTAACATCTCTCTTCCTCCTGTTGCTGTCCTTTCTCTTTTCTCACAATTTCTCCGGATGTATCAGCGCATACACAAGATATCCGGCAAGTAATAAAACTAAAATTCCAAGAACGATCATCTTTATATCCTCCTATTTTTCTTTTGGATTGATCAGCGATTCACAAAAATTCGCAAATAATTTTACACATCCAAAACAAATAATTAAAATTCCTAGTGCAATTAAATCCATCATATTTTTTTCCTCCTTGCTGTTCCCTATTGTAGGACATTGCAAATAAAATCTGTATTAAGCTGAAATGGATTCGTATAAAGATGGTATAAAGATTCGGGTGAAAAAAGGGGGATTGTGAAACACCTTCTCTTGAATTAGCATTTAAAATTGCAGAAGTATTTGAGGTTTCGATCGACAAAATTTTTGAATATAGGAAGGAGAACTAATATGAATGAACAAACTATAATTTTATTTTTTCTTATTGTTTCATTAGGTGTAACACTCAGCCTATATATTTTTAAAGCTAAGAAACAGATGAATTATATGGGGGATGAACGGTGGGAAATGATACAACTAAAATCATACAGAATTGCCAGTATCTCCACTTGGCTTTTAATAATAGTACTTTTAATTTTGCCCATTTTCGTAGACAGCCAATCTACAATCACCATACAACGACTAACCATTTTTTGTCTATTTTACATTGGAGCCCGTAATCTTCTTGAACTTTCTGCAATAATATATTTTGATAAACAATTATAAATAAGTTTTGAACTCAGTAGATACGGACGTTCCGCCTTCTGGAAGAACCGTCGAATTGCTTCCTGCATTTTTTATCGCGGTTAATATTCTGGCATTGACCTCTTCGTCCCAAAAGTATACCTTGTTACATTTGCAGATTCCCCCGAAATCTTAAGAAACTCAGTGGCTTTTTATAACATTCTATAGTATGCTAAAAACAAAAAGGAGTTTTGCACAATGTTTCACAACAAAGTAGTTGTCATCACAGGCGGCGCACAAGGTATTGGAAAATGTATTGCCGAAGAATTTAAAAAGAACAACGCTTTTGTCTGTATCATCGACAAACAGCCAAATGATTACTTTGTCGGCGATTTGGCTGAAAAAGAAGTTCTGCACCGCTTTGTGGAAACAGTAATTGCTGACTATGGCAAGGTAGACTATCTGATCAATAACGCACTGCCGCTAATGAAAGGGATCGAGGAATGTTCCTATGAAGAATTTAACTACGCTTTAAAAGTAGGCATAACAGCGCCATTCTATCTTACAAAGCTTTTTCTTCCGTACTTTGCTCCTGATGCGGCAATTGTAAATATCTCTTCCTCCCGGGACCGTATGAGTCAGCCACAGACTGAAAGCTACACTGCTGCTAAAGGCGGTATAGCAGCTCTTACGCACTCCCTTGCTGTCAGTCTTGCCGGGAAAGTTCGTGTAAATTCAATATCTCCCGGTTGGATCGATACCGCTTACACAAAATATGACGGTGCAGATGTGATTCAACACCCTGCCGGCCGCGTTGGGAATTCTCTGGATATTGCCAATATGGTACTATACCTTTGTTCCGATAAAGCAGGTTTTATCACTGGGGAAAATATATGTATTGACGGCGGCATGACGAAGCAGATGATATACCACAATGATTATGGATGGACTCTGAATCAGGAAAATAATTGAGAAAGAGGGGCGTATCACAATACATGATACCCCCACTTTGAAACCTTAAGTATTACATTTTCCGAACACAACCACTTCTGATTTACTGATATTTTTCATTCTATAAAATCCTAATCTAAAATCTTTCCGCCAATCGAAACTGTCACGACCTGCCATGGAATAAATTTTCCGCTGTTTTGCAGTGCTTTCTTTGCCGCCATTTCCAGACCTCCGCAGCATGGCACTTCCATACGAAGAATTGTTACACTCTGAATCTCATTTTCCGCAATGATCTGTGTCAGCTTCTCACTGTAATCTCCTTCATCCAGCTTAGGACATCCAATAAGCGTTACTTTCCCACGCATAAACTCCTGATGTACATTTGCGTATGCATAAGCTGTACAATCTGCGGCAATCAACAGTTTCGCCCCATTAAAATACGGCGCATGTACCGGAACCAGTTTGATCTGGCATGGCCACTGTGCCAGCTGTGACGACTGTGCGGCACTCTTTTGCTCGGTATTATGACCGCTTTCTGGATGAAGCTGTCTCATTCGCTGTCCCGGACAGCCGGAAAATTCTGTCGTTGACTGCGCTGCTTTTTTCTCTGGTTTTCCAGCACTGCCTGCTCATCATAGGGGGCAGCCTCCCGCTCCACAAAACGGATTGCTCCTGTCGGACACTGCGGCAGACAATCACCCAGACCGTCACAATAATCATCCCTTAACAGTTTTGCCTTTCCATCGACCATCCCGATTGCACCTTCATGACATGCAGCAGCACAGACTCCGCATCCGTTGCATTTTTCTTCATCTATCTGAATAATTCTTCTGATCATCTTGATTCCTCCCTTGTTTTTGTAGTTCAAGTATAGTACAATCAAGGCAATATTTCGGTTGTTATAACCACAGAAAGGAAGATTTTATGAAAAAAGTTCAGACCCCTCTGTTTCAGGGAATTACAGAAAATGAATGGAACGAAATGCAAAACTGCAGTTGCATGCGTCAGCAGTCTTTTGAAAAAAATGAACTTATTTTTCGAATGGGAGAATCCGTCCGAGAAATCGGAATTGTTCTGACGGGAAGTGTTAATATCGAAAATGTAGATCTCTGGGGAAATAAAAGTCTGCTGAGCAACATCTCGGCAGGACAAGTATTTGCAGAAACCTACGCTTTTTGTCAGGAGCCTTTGATGGTGAATGCAGTAGCCGCTGAATATACAAATCTTCTTTTCCTGAATCTGGAGACTTTGATGCAGCCCCGCTATAAAGATACTCTCTGGACGGACAAGATCATGCAGAATCTCCTTCGAATTTCCATTTACAAAAATCTCATCCTGTCCAACCGGATTTTCTGCACAACCCCAAAGACCATCCGGGGACGTCTGCTGATCTATCTGTCCTCTCAGGCGTCCAAAGCCGAAAGCACGGTCTTTCAAATTTCTTTTAACCGACAGGAACTGGCAGATTATCTCAACCTGGATCGCAGTGCCCTCTCGAAAGAACTTGGAAAAATGCGCGACGAAGGAATTCTGGAATTCCGCAAGAATCAATTCGTTCTTCACCAGCTGCCGGAGTAGTCTGTTCTCTCAGACTACTTCCCATCTGTAAACCTATACCTGATCAGATGAGATGAAGTCCACCTCTGAAAGTACGAGTTGCGGAATGTCCGGATCGCTATACCTCTTTCACTGTTACAGTTACCTGATCTCCAGGCTGTTTTCCAATCTTGTTTCTAATTTCTTTTCGGATTCCAATAATATAACAAATGCTACCGTCTGGATTTTTAACTCCCATATTTACAATACTTCCACAGTATGGTTTCCCATCAAATGTAATCTCTGCTTTCACTCTTCCTTTACCAAATTCTTTTCTGATATCATACGGAAAGCGCACATACGCTCCGCCCTTGTCGGGAACCGGCTCGATCACAGCCTGAAACTGATAAGTTTTTTCTCCGAATTACGCAAGATCACATGCATTGGTTTTCCTTTCGTCAGTTCATCAACTAATTTGTCCAGATAACGAATTTCGCGAATGAGAGGCTCTTGAATCTCTTCGACACGAACTCCGCAGACAGTACCTTTTATCAGCATTCTGTCTGGATTTGGTTTTGGAGCATTTCTGAAAAACTCCCCATAGCTGATGGATTGCTCTACTGCACTTTCAATGTCTTGCGTTTTATATCCTGTTAGCCAGGTAATCACTGTATTGACCTCATCCTGACGTCTTCCCTTTTTTGTCGCTTTGTTTACCAGCAATGGATAAATTTTTCCAAATTCCATCTGGTACACTTTTTCAATATTCATCGTTTCTTACTCCTCTTCGTCATTCCATACTTATATGTAGGCTAAAACTCATACATCGTACCATGTGAAAACAATCGTCCATCTGTTAATTCTATACACAAAATAATCGTATTTTCATCGTCAAAGTTATTATGTCCATTATCAATCCATTTTGCAAAGGCTTCTTTCAATTTTCCAGCAATTACATGATTCTCTTTTTTCATGCGTAAATCTCAATAGTTCTCCATCCTCCTGCTTCAAAATTCATTCTAAGGCTTTCATCCCAGTCTGTCAAAATACCATCTTCTTTGCTTTTTTATTGCGAAAATATTTGGGAAATGATACAATTCAACCAAAGAATTTGGGAAAACAATAAAAGAAAGGAAGTGCCGTATGGGAAGAGTTGTAGCAATTGCAGGTGGTGATTTATTATCTACCAGAAAACTGAATGTACATGCAATTACACTATCTAATAAAACCACTCCAAACGTTCTGTTTATAGGCACTGCCAGTCACGATGCAGAGGGATATATTGATGCAATCACCAAAGAATATAACCAACTTAATTGTGAAGTAAAAAGTCTTTGTTTAGTTAGTGGAGATCAAAAAGACATCGATGCACTTTTATGCTGGGCTGATATTATCTATGTCGGTGGCGGGGATACAATTTTTATGATGCAGATCTGGAAGCAATATAAATTAGATGAAAAGCTGCTGGAAATCTATGAAAAAGATTTCGCTGTATTAACGGGCATCAGTGCAGGTGCAATTTGCTGGTTTAATTGCGGATATAGTGATAGCGGATCATTTCAAGAAGGAAATGACTGGAATTACTGTTGGGCGGATGGAATGTTAAATCTTTTTCATATGATCTATTGCCCACACTACAATGAAGAAGGAAGGGATTCTTTTGATGAAATGTTAAGAGCAAAAAATTTAGCAGGTTTGGCTATGGAAAATGATACTGCATTTGTAGTCAACAATGGAAAACCATATTTTATAAGAAGTAATCCGAATGCAAATGCATTCAAGATTCAATACAAAAATGGAACAATAGAAAAGCAAGCATTAAAATTTAAAGAGTAATACTCGTTTCTATGTTTTATGGAGATGAAAACAAAGCGGGGCTGGTCATAACAGCCCCGTAAAAATTCACTCTATTACTGCGCCACCCGCAGCATACGATATCCAATCCCCACATGTGTCTGGATATATTTCGGCTGAGATGGATTTTCTTCAATCTTCTTTCTGAGCGTTGCCATAAACACCCGCAAAGAAGCTACATCATTGTCCCAGGCACTTCCCCAGATTTCTTTCGTAATATATGTATGAGTCAATACCTTTCCAACATTTTTTGAAAGCAAAATCAGAAGTTTATATTCCGTGGATGTCATATGCAGTTCCTGCCCCTTTAAATACACACAGCCGGACACATAATCAATCCGCAGGTCTCCATTGACAAATTCTTTTTCTTCCTGATATGAGCTGGATTCCATATACTGAAGTCTTCGCAGGATCACACGCAGTCTTGCCAGAAGCTCCTCTACAGAAAACGGCTTGGTCAGATAGTCATCCGCACCTGCATCCAACGCCTCAATCTTATCCCTGTCTTCACTCCGCGCACTGATCACTATAATCGGCAGATTTGACCAGGAACGGATTTTTTTGATCACTTCCACTCCATCCATGTCCGGAAGCCCCAGATCCAGAAGCATGATATCCGGTTTCTGAGACGCTGCTTCCAAAATTGCCTGAGCACCGTTGGCCGCCGTATGGAAACGGTAATCCTGTGTCTCTAATGTAGTTGTAATCAAGTTTCTTACTGCTGTATCATCTTCTACCGCTAAAATCAATGGTTTATTCATTCAAAGTAACCTCCTCTGCCTGCAGTGTAAATGTAAAAATCGTACCATGTGGAACATTATCTGCTACCTGAATCGTTCCCCCATGCGCCTGTATGATCGACTTACAGAGGAACAGCCCCAGTCCAAGACCTCTTCTGCTGTCTGCAACTTTACTGTCTGCAGTATAAAACATATCAAAAATCTTTTCTTTTGCACAATCCGCAATTCCTTTTCCATTATCTGCAATGGAAATCGCGATCATCTGATTTTCTTTTCTTGCATAGATCTCTATTTTAGAGCCTTTCGGCGTATATTTCAATGCATTGTCCACAATATTAATAATAACCTGGATGATGAGACGGGAATCCATTTTTGCCAGAAGCAGCTCTTCCGAATGAATAAATTTCAATTCATAGTCCGAATGATCCCGGCTGATGTGTTTCAGCGCCCCCTCAATCACCTCATCCACCAATTCGATCTGCAGATTCAGATTCATAGTCCCGTCTTCCAGCCGCGTCACAGACAGAAGATTTTCCACCAGATTGATCAGCCACATGGAATCATCATAAATTCCTTTATAAAGCTGTTTTTGCTTCTCTTCACCAAGCGCTGACGCACTGTTCAGAAGAATCCCTGCATTTCCCGAAATACTCGTCAGAGGCGTCCGAAGATCATGAGAAATCGAACGCAGGAGATTTGCTCTTAACTGCTCATTCTTTGCCTGTGCAAGCGCTTCTTCCCGTTTTCTGTTATAGCCCTCTTTTTCCAATGCCAGTGCACATTCCCCTAAAATGGATAAAATCAGGTTCTGTTCATAGACATCCATCATCATCCCTTCCAGAGCAATTCCGATCACGCCATAGACCATGTCTTCGTTTCGGATTGCCAGATACAGGCAATGTGCATCCGGATACTGATCCATTCCTGTTCCTGCGCGTTTTCGATTCTCGAACACCCACTGCGCAGCCTGCCGTTCCCGCTGCTGCAAGTATAACATCTTGGCTGCACCAGGTTCTGCCATACAAAACCTGGGCTCAGAAAGTATTCCATCCTCTGCCCGATAATATATCACATTTTTTCCCATCATGCGCATCAGATGCCTTGCAGTCTCTTCAATCATCTCATCCGCATTCTTCGCCTTCTGGAGCATCTGATTCGTCTCCAACAGGATGCGGGTACGTAAAGCCATCTGCTCAGCCCGATACCCCTGCTTACGGATTTGTATGGTCAAATTACTGACGATCACGGCTGCAATAAACACCGTTACAAATGTCACTGGATACCCGTAATCATACGAAAAAAACGTAAATCTTGGATCTGTAAACAAAAAATTAAACAACAACACACTGAGCAGCGAATAGCATACGCTCCATCCTCTGTTGACCGTAATGATTGCAATGATCAGAACCCCTAAAATGTATACAATAATGATATTTTCTTCTGAAAATCCAAGATACCGGAATAAATATCCAATTCCAGTTGCTATAAAAAGGATCCCTGTCATTACCAGCAGCCCTTTTAAAAATCTTTCCCAGATTTTCATCTGTTCCTGTTTCATATCTTCGCTCCCATATTTTTCACTTCCTGTCAAATTTAACACTTCATATCTAAAAACTGCATGAAAACTTTTTTGGTTCCATTAAAATCTTATAAAGATTCTTTCTCTGCTACACTAGTATATTTAAATATGAAGACAATATCAACACATTATGACAGATAAAAATAAAAAACGGTCATGCCGAATATAACATGACCGCTGTATACTATATTATGACAGAAAAAAATATTGTGCTGTCCCTTTTCCTATTCTTCGATAACTCCGCCATTTGCTTCGATCAGACCATTGATATACGCACTTCCCAGCGCCCGGTCAAAAAGACCATATCCCGGCTTTCCGCTCTCTCCCCAGATCATGCGTCCATGATCCGGACGGAAATATCCTTCAAATCCCGTTTCAACTAGCGCCTTCACGATCGCATTCATATCCAGAGAACCTTTTTGCGTCAAGTGACCTGACTCTTCAAACGATGTGTCCGGAAGAATCTTCACATTCCTGATATGCATAAAGCCGATACGCCCCATTGCGGAATATTTACGCACCATTGCAGGGATATCATTGTCAGGGGAGCTTCCAAGCGAACCTGTGCAAAGACACAGACTGTTTGCCGGGCTGTCCACGATCGACAGATAACGATCAATATTTTTCTCACATGTAATCACCCTCGGCAATCCAAAAATCGGATACGGAGGATCATCCGGATGTAATGCCATCACGACATCGCATTCTTCTGCCACAGGGATCACCCGTTTCAGAAAATATTCAATATTCGCCCACAGCCCTTCTTCTCCAAGCTCTCCATATGCCCGGATCAATTCACGCACCTCATCCTGTGTGTAGCTGGCATCCCAGCCAGGCAGATGGATATCATCTTTCAGTGGATCCAGCCCTTTCAGCTGATCCCAGTACATCACAAGACTGGTAGATCCATCCTCAGCTTCTTTATCCAACTGGGTTCGCGTCCAGTCAAAAACCGGCATAAAATTATAAGTAATACATTTGATTCCGTACTTCGCACAGCGCTGGATCGACTCACAGTAATTTTCAATATGACGGTCGCGTTCCGGTCTTCCAAGTTTAATCTCTTCTGTGACAGGAATAGACTCTACCACATCAAATACCAGACCATTTGCCGCACATTCATCAACCAGATGTTTGATGCTCTCTTCCGGCCATACTTCTCCCGGCTTCACATCATACACAGCAGAAACAATCGAACGCATTCCCGGAATCTGACGGATTTTATCGAGTGTGACCGGATCACTGTCTCCATACCAACGAAATGAACTCTTCACTTGAACTACCTCCTATACTCTTACTTTCACCACAATTTTCTTTACGTGACAGGAACCATTTGCTGTCATTCGTCTCGGAGCATGTCCGTCTTCCGGCGGCACGATTGCAAAATCCCCGGCTTTTAAAATGACACTTCCAAAATCCGCAGGTCCTGATAAAAAATCAGATCCTTCTCTGCATCATACTCCACGGACGGAATCAGATTTTCTACCGGCTCGTAACCGAAACATTCTTCTCCTTCCACTACATATTGTACATCGAAGTATTCTTTATGACTTTCAAACGGACAATCTGCAGCATCCATTGTAGAATAACTCTGCACATTCGCATACACTTCGTTCCCGTCAATCGGTACATTTCCAACCGGCAGAGCGGCAAGATCGGTATCTCTTAAAAACGTAAACGCTTTTTTAAATTTCTCACTGAGATAATCGTATTTCTCAGCCAGTAAAATATTTGTCGTCAGCATCTTTTTTCCTCCTGATTTTTATCGGACAATACTTCCCTGTTCCATTTCCAGATTTCATCATACAGACCATAAGAAGTATTTTTATCATAGGAATATACAAGCAGTACGTCCAGCATATACGGAGAAACACTCAGCCCTGAAAGTTGTCTGGCAAATGCCATTGCCGCAATTTCTGACAGGCATGAGATCACAGAACGGTTGGAGAATGGTTTTCTCCACAGCTCAATTTTCTCTGTTCTGGTAAAAATTTCTCCTGCATATTGTTCCTCCACTGCATGAAACAATTCGTGTGCCAGCAAAATTTCCAACAGGCGCTCCTTTTTAAGAAGCGGGCAGCCGCACTGTTTTTCAAGCGCAGCCGCCTTATCTACGCAGTCTGTAAAGATTGTGATCTCATCTGGCTGTACATACTGTGCAAACAAAACCACCCCTCCTCCGGTCGGAACTTTCGGCATCTTTACTTTCATGCCCATTTTCCCGGCCAGAATCTTCGGATCTTCAGTCCCATATTTTTCACTGATGCGCTTCGCCCATTCCCGTCCGCAGGCATTTGCTTTCACAGTGTACGCATCTTTTTCCTGTGACGTAAACTTTCGCTCCAGGGGTTCTCTTGCAAATGCATAGCGTCCCCACGCTTCTTCTGTCACACCCTCCAGTGTCTGCACCATATCTTTCAATGGAATTTCCGGAAACTTTTCTGGTTCTTCCTGTACATTTCTGCCTGCCAGCGCATCCAAAAACCGGTTTCTTTTACCACTCTTGTCCATATTGCTGCATATTCCCTTCTATTATTACAGACTGTTTTTCGCTCCCACAATGATCACATCATCAGATGGATTGATCATCTGCATCTCAACTTCCATCAGCATCATAATCTTATCCAGATCAACAGATCCTGAAAAATCCATCACCCGGGCTCCGGCGCAAATATAGTAATCCGGGCGCAGGATGGCATCCTGCTGATAAATCGCCAGTTCTTCCCACATCTGAGAGACCACATTCCGGTAGCTTCCCGCTTTACAAAGAAGAGCTTTTCCATCATTTCTCTGCACTTTGATAAATCCTTTTTTATCCAGAATACGAACCGGATGTTTTCCTTTTCTGTCTGTACCAAATACATAGAAATTCTTTGTTGCACATTCTTCCTTGATTGCAGAAGGTTCTTCTTTTAAATCCTCTGCTGCCAGCTGACGTGCTTCTTCTGCTGTACATTCCTTCAAAAGATCGGTTGTCTTTACTTCTGTGGAGCCCAGCGCGATCGCTGTCAGCTTTGAAGTCTGAGGATCGATCTCGATATGAACATCCACACTGTCCGCTGCGGCACCACTTTCCACTGCTTTGTCAATTGCTTCTGCTTTGATCGAGCGGATATCTTCCGGTGTCGGGTTTGGAACCACTCGTTCCACTACATCACGTACCATTGCAAGTGCAACACCGATGGAAGAAATGACCTCTGCATTATCCGGAATGGAATAGCGAAGTCCCATTTTATCCGAACAGAATCCAATCAGGGAAGCGGCTCCTCCGCCGACTCCTACCAGACTGATCTGATCTTTCTCCAGGCGATATTTTTCTGCCAGTTCCATGATGATCGGTTCAATTTTCTCATAGGCTCTTGTCAGAATCTGTTCTGCAACCTCTTCCACTGTTTTTCCCATGTAATCTGCCAGAGGCTGCATTGCCTTGCGCGCCGCATTGGCATTTCCATAGGCAAAATATTCTGGTTTAATCAGTCCCAGCACATTCGCTGCACAGGTATTTGTGATCGTGATCCGCTTTCCGCTTTTCAGTTCGATCGCTACATAGTCCGCAGGATCTCCCTCTTTCGGGCTGAAGAATACGACTTTCGGATCCACGATTTCTTCTTCCGGAGTAAATACCGCATAGTCCATACCTGCAATATGTGCGGAACGTGGTCCCACATCTTTGACACCGCTCTTATCTGCCCGCACCATACTTCCTCCGGCAACACCGAGGACACGCACATCCAGACTGCTGATATATGTACGATGTCCGCCTACATTCGAATAATCAATGGCAGGACGTCCGTCTTTGATTACACCGATATTCGTCGTTGTTCCTCCAACTTCAAAATATACACCATTTGAGGCACGCAGATACATCAGACTTCCCATCACAGAAGCTGCAGGACCGGACAACATCGTAAGGACCGGACGTTTTTTCATTTCACTGATCTCCATAACACCGCCGTCACCTCTCATGATCATCAGAGGAACTTCTACCCCGGCGCTTTTTACACTCTGTTCTGTAGAATTTGCTGTATTGAGCATTTTCGGCAAAATGGACGCATTGATTGCAGCTGTACGTGTACGTCTGGTCAGTCCATAAAGCTTGGTGATCTCACTGGCTGCTGTCGCTTCCAGACCCATATCTTTTGCAATCTTGCAGATGCCGGTCTCATTTTCCATGTCATCCACACCGTAAGATTCACTGGCCACGATAACCTGTGCACCATCACCCACCAGAGATTTAATCGTATCTGTCACAAGCTGGTCAGACAGATTTTCATCACAGATGAAGCGGTTCTTAAGCCGGATAAAACGCCCGGATCCAAGGTTGATATCCTTCATATTCGTCTGCGCTTTTGCGATCCAGCCGCCCACACCTTTCGGACCGACACCGATCACTCCTACATTTGCCACATCTCCTTCGATCAGAGCGTTGGTCGCCTGTGTCGTAGAATGTGCAACAAAGATCACATCTTTCGGATCGATTCCATTTTCTCTCAGGCAATTCTGAAATGCCTGTACACTCCGGTCGCAACCCCTGCCTTGTCATCATGTGTTGTTTTCACAGAAGACTTTCCGATAATTTCATGGGTCGCATTGTCGATGGCAACGGCTTTTGTATGTGTTCCGCCGACATCGATACCCATACGTACTTTTCTATCACTCATTTGAAACTCCTCCTTAACCAAACATAATGTAAGTGATGGCCTGCATGATGATACAAACAATCCATGCAACCGGCAATGTCTTTTTCAGATGTTCTCTTGTTGATACTTTTGCGTAGCTGACTCCCCATGCGATCCAGCTCTGTGTCATACAGATGGAAACATTCATTGTAATAGAAGGAATGACCATCAGCGCAAACAGATATGGAGTTGAGAATCCGATTCCTTTCAGGATTCCCAGTGTTGCTGCTCCACAACCGAAAAGTGTCAGCGGTCCACGGAACAATCCAAGTGGTGCTAAAAGTGCAAACGCAATACTGATCACCAGTGTATTGTGCGGAATTACATTTCCAAGCAACGCATTAAAATAAGGAACACAAAGTTCTGCTGCTTTATTGAACATCGGAATCATAAGCAGAAATCCAACCAACGGTGCTGTATCAACTACACCATCATAAAAATCTTTATTCAGCACACGGCAGGCACCCCGGAAAGATTTCAGTTTTCCACAAACTGCCAGTGCATAAAAACTTCCAATGATAAATCCGAGAATGATCGGAACATTCAATACAACCAGCAGTAAAACCGGAAGGATCGGTGCGATCAGCGCAACTGTCGGAACATATCCCGGACGTGCTTTTCTTGCGGCGGATGCACTCCATGCATGAACAGTTTTCTTCTTTCTCAGAGAAAACATGCACATCACGATCACCATGATCAGCTGTACAGCAAGTCCGATCCCTGCCCAGCGAAGACGTGCCGGATCATCATAGGTGATCAGCTGTTTTCCGTCTTCTCCCAGGAAGAATGCCAGAAACTGTCCGGTAAGTACCGGGTTCAAGTACATTCCGGCTCCTACACTTAACATAAAAGAACCGATAGAAAGTGTCTTCGGAATACCAAGACTCATCAAGATCGGAAGAATGATCACTCCAATCGCAACAACTGCCCCTGCACCAAATAATGTAGAGAAAATTGCCGTTGTTACTGTAGAAAGCAGGACGCAGATAATGACTGGTTTATCTCCTCCAAGCTCAACAGCCTTTCGAATCAATGCATCTGCAATTCCTGTCTGAAGCAGTACACGACCAAACCATGCACCAAACACAACATTGACAAGAACACTTCCCCATCCTTCCGGACCGGACTGGAACACTTTCGTGATCGCATCTACAAAACTAATGTCCGTAATTCCCGGATATGCAGCGATAAATTCCGGATTTGTTGCAAAAGTATTTCCAATCAGTGGAAGCACTGTCCAGATAATACCCATGATCAGCATACCCATCATCAGGTTGCCGCCGCGAACTGCGTAAACGGCAAGACCTACAAATGAGACGAGCAGCAGGATTCCTATTACATATTCCATGATATTTCCTCCCTAGTTCTCTCTCTTTTCTTACATTTTCAGGATGGATTCCCAAACTTCTTCAATTACCGGGATTCCCTGTTCTTTGTTCTCTTTGATATTTTTCAGCTCCAGTTCTCCCGGATAATAAACCTCTCCGCCTTCTTTGATCGGTTCCGAAGATTTGACATCTGCAAGAATCTCTTCTACTATCGCATCTGTCTCTTCTACTGTATTGAATTTTGTCGGATCAACAGCGATCATGATCTGAGTCAGTCCGATCTCATCTCCAAATGTTCCGATCTTCTGTACAGAATTTCCATTTGTCAGAACGGTTGCGATCAGATCAAGCACGATAGACAGTCCGCTTCCTTTCCAGTATCCCATTGGAAGGACTCTCCATGTTTTTTCGATTTCCGTAGGATCTGTTGTCAGCTCTCCTTTTGTATCATATCCACCCGGCACCGGAAGCTGTACACCTCTGAGACGGCAATCTTCAATCTTTCCATAAGAAAACTGAGAAACTGCACAGTCAATCATCGCATGTTCACCATTGGAACGAGGCACTGCCATGATCAGCGGGTTGTTTCCTATTTTACGGTTCAAGCCGCCCCATGCCGGCATGTTCGGCATTGTGTTGGACCAGCAGATACCGATACATCCATGATCTGCTGCGAGCCATCCATATGTACCGCCTCTCATCCAGTGGTTATTGTTTCCTAATGCAACGCATCCGACTCCGTACTCTTTTGCCAGTTCACAGGCACGATCCATTGCTTTCTTTGCATTCAAAGGCCCGAATCCACGATGCCCGTCCCATCTCTCGATGGCTCCCATCTGCATTTCACAGGTTGCTTTCGCATTCGGATCGATCTCCCCTTTTTCCAGATAGCTGACAACACGCGGAAAACGGTTCAAGCCATGTGAGAACACACCTGCAAGGCTGTTCTGTGCAAAAATAACTGCTGCATTTTCTGCATCCTCATGATTGAATCCCCTTTTCTTCAAAACTCTTGTAAACTCCTGTACCATAACATCATATTGAACTCTCATGATAATCTCCTTTCAGTTTGTGAAAATATTTTGAAAACTCATAAAAGCGCTTTCTCTAGCTTTCATTATAGTTATCTGTCTGTTTTTGTCAATATAAGATATCAACTACACACTACTTTCAGCATATAGTATAATTTTTTAATCTGATTTTCGTGCAAATCGCTGATATTTTTTTAACATTATGCAAGCGTTTTCTTATATTTCAAAAAAAATAAGAGAAAGACTTTCAGATATTTTTCCAAAAATCTTTCTCTTATGCTTCCGCCAGCCTAAGTTGTCTGTCCTTCCACTAACTCCGGCTGAATTGTGCAGGATGAATATACCTCTGTCTTTTCAATCAGACTAGTCAACAGCTGAACACTCATCATTGCCACTAATTCCGGCTTATTATCAATTGTTGTCAATTGCGGTTCACAAATTTTTGCATATTCCGAATTATTATAACCGGTTACTGCTACTTCCTCCGGCACCTTGATTCCATAATGTAAAAGCGCTTTCACAACTCCTGCTGCCGTAATATCCTCTCCGCAAACAATTCCCGTAAATTTTTGCTTTCTCCGGATCAGCTGTTCGACCGCTTTTATACCACCTTCAATACTTGATGCGGTCTCCAGCACCTGCTGTCTTGCATTTTTGAGACCACATTTCTCCATCTCCGCAATAAATCCCTCACATTTAAGCTGTGCACTGACTGTATCCATATCTCTCAGATAATAAATCTCGCGGTGTCCCTTTTGAATCAGATGTTCCACAGCAAGCGATACTCCATACCTGTCATCGACCAGAACCGAATATGAATTTGGCAGTTCCAGCTTTCCATTGGCAAGCACAACCGGTATATTCTGCAGCAACCCGCTGATTTCCGCATTTTTACAAAGCGTATTAAACACAGAACCTACCAGTACGATTCCATCCGTCTTTTTCTCCCGTGCTGTCCGCAGATACTTGATCGTCTCTTCCAGCTCCCCGCCCGTGTTGCACAGAGAAACCTCGTATCCACGACGGCTGAACTCTCTCTCTATGGTATAGGCCGTTCTGGCATAATGCGGAACACGGATATCCACTGTTAAAACAGAGACGGTCTTCATCGATTTGCTCACCATTCCGCGTGCGATCGCACTTGGCGTATAATTATTTTTTCCAGAATTTCTTCTACTTTTTTCGGGTTTCCGGATTTACATTTCCCTTATGATTCATAACCCGCGAAACGGTTGAAATCGAAACCCCTGCTTCTTTTGCAATATCATATATATTCATAACTTCCCTCTTTCCAACATTCCATACCTTCATGAAAGGGCTTTTACAAAAGCATACGTGATAAAGCCAAGATTTGTCAAGAAAATTTCCAACAAAAATTCGGAGTTTACATCAAGATTTTTAATACTTTTTTCTACATACTATTGACTTTTCTTCCAACTGTTCATATACTGTTTATACAAACATATACAGTTGATAAACAGTCAACTGATACAAGGAGGGATACTATGGAATACCTGTTGGAAGTACAACATCTCAACAAAAATCTTAACACCTTTGCTCTGCATGATATCAGCTTTACACTAAAACCTGGATTTATCACAGGTCTGATCGGACAAAATGGCTGCGGAAAGACCTCTCTGATCAAAACTATTCTGAATTTGTATGAAAAAGATTCCGGAGCAGTCTTTGTAACTGGTCATTCCATGGAAAACGAAGAAATTGCTGCAAAAGATCAGCTTGGCGTTGTTCTGGATGAATGTCTCTTTGATGCAGACACCCGGGTTGAGACGAACGCCCGCTGCTTCGGTGCTCTCTATAGTCGATATGATCACCGCTTATTTCTGGAATTCTGCAGACGTTTTGATGTGGACCCAAAGAAAAAAATCGGCAAACTCTCCAAAGGACAAAAAGCACGTTTTCAGCTTGCCTTTGCATTTTCCCATGACGCAAAAGTGTTTCTTATGGATGAACCTGCGGCCGGACTGGATCCTCTGTTTCGCAAAGAACTGATGGGATATATGCAGGAAATCGTGGAGGACGGCACGAGAAGCATTCTTTTTTCCACCCATATCACCGAAGATCTGGATCAGATCGGAGATTACATTCTTCTGATGGATTACGGACGTCTGATACTGGATTTAACGCGGGAAGAACTTGCAGATCGCTATCTCCTTTTACATGGTACAAAAGAACAACTGGAGCAGTTAGATCCTCAAATGATCGTTTGTCAAAATTTCGGTGAATATCGAAATTCCACACTGATCGACTCTGCCAAAGCAGAATCACTCCATCTTGGCGGGCTGACCGTCACCAGGCCTTCTCTGGAAGATCTGATGTATTGTTTTCACAAAGGAGGTGTGATCCAATGACAAAATTGATTATCCAACACCTGTGGTCTGATTTTAAAAAACACTGGCTCGGGATTCTTGTGACATTGGTATTGTGTTATATTGCTACCATTTTTGTGTTTACCTTTGGATTCTGGTTTTTCATGGTGGATTCAGAAGCTTACTTGCTTTCAGAGGCTGAACTGAGGAAAATGATACTGAACGGATCGGAGACCTATACACTTTTATACTTTATTGGCACTGCCGGCATTTTGTTGTCTGTCATCCTGATTTCCAGAAAATTTCCCGTCCGGCTGTTGAAACCAATCTATTTTTGTCCGGCAGATATGAGATTAAAAAGAAAATCTTTGCGCTCTTATTTTTGGAGCAAGGTTTCTTTTTGTCTGATTTTATTTGTATTACTCTGTCTGAGCTTTACCGGAAATCTGCTGATATTTTTCCAGACTCCCGAGCTTACATTGCTACTTTTTTTGTCCTGCTTTATCCTGATTGATTTTTCCATGAAAGCAGATCCCGGCAACCGGATTCCAAATCGTAAGCTTGATGAAGCACTGGAAGGAAAAGGAATGAGCATCGTCAATGTCTACTGGTTCTGTCTGCTTGCTTTGGAATATGTTGCTTTATTTTGCCAGAGCTATCTGCAGACCTCATGGAATAGCTGGATCATTGCACTTTGGATCATTGCTATGATCGGAAATGTTTTTGCAGCAGTTTACTGCATCCGTACTTTTTTAAACAATATGATTTCTTATGAAAACTTATATTTCCCAAAACAGGAGGTAACTGTATGTTGACGCTGATCTTACAAAGTCTGTGGTCTGATTTTAAAAAACACTGGCTGAACTTCTCCATTTTATTTGCATTGTGGACCATTTGCTATTTCACATTTGGATTTTCTACTCCTTCTGCCTCCATAGGCTTAGGACTTGCTTTTGTACTTCTTCTTTCAGTAAAATTGCCGATACGCTCTTTGAAAGCACTCTCTTTTTGTCCTGCTGACACAAAGATAAAGCGTCGGTTGCTTTTGATGTACCTGTTGGTTAAAATTTTGATCTGTCTGCTGATATTCTCATTGTTTCAAATTCTGGGCGGAGGTTTCCATTATTGGATAATAACTGTCACACCTCGTGAAACAATAACCTACTTGCTGCTCCTTCTCCTCCTGATCATCGCAGCTTGCTTAAATCATGCCATGCCTTCTCCAATTCAGTTAACCGAAGAGGGGCATCAGCAGAAAATTTTCAATAGGATTCTCAATTTTGACTTTCTGAATTTTATCTGGATCCTGCTGCTTGTGGCCGAATTTGCACTTTTTAAATATGCTTCCCCCAAAAATATTCTCTGGTTTCTGATCATGAGCATAAATATACTTGTAACCGCTTACTGCATTCACAGTTTTCTAAACAGCATCCTTTCTTATGAAACTTGCTTCGAACTGCAGGACTTGACAGAAAGGAGGCCTGGTACACATTGAACATTCTTTTAAAACCGGATTCCTCACTGCCGATTTACGAACAGCTTGTACAGGCATTTAAGGAATCCATGTTAAACGGGGAGCTTTCTCCAGGTGATATGCTTCCTTCCATCCGAAGTCTGGCAAAAGATCTGGAAATCAGCGTGATCACCACAAAGCGCGCTTACGAAGAACTGGAATCCGAAAACCTCATCTACTCTCATCCGGGAAAAGGATTTTTTGTAAAGCAGGTAGATTTTCGTACTCTGCAGGAAGAACAGCTTGTTCAACTGGAACATGCGCTCTCTTCCTGTATCGAAGATGCAAAAAAACTGTCTCTTTCTTTAGATGAGGTACAGGACTTGATACAACTTTTATGGAAAGGCAGGGATTAGGATATGTCTGAACTAATTTGTAATGAACTCGCAAAATCTTACAGTCACTTTCAGTTATATCCGACTTCTTTTCAACTGGAAAGCGGATATCTGACAGTACTTGCCGGGAAAAACGGCTCCGGAAAATCAACTCTTTTACGCTGCCTTGCCGGGATTGATCCGGCCTGCACCGGTGATGTGACGCTGGATGGAATTTCTTTAAAAAAAGAGCCTGACAGCTACAAAGATCAAATTGGTTATGTATCAGAGGAACTCACTTATTTTATGGAAAAATCCGCTCTGGAAAACGGAGAGCTTCTGGGCCCTTATTTTTCCAACTGGTCCATGGAACGCTATTATACGCTGATGGACCGGATGAATTTTTCTCCCTCCAAACAGCTCTGGCAGCTCTCCAAAGGCGAATACATGAAAATGCAGACCTGTTTTGCACTGGCACATCATCCACGTTTTCTGATCTTGGATGAACCGTTGGAAGGCTTTGATCCTGTCTTTCGCAAAAACTTTCTATCGATTATGCAGGATATTTTAAATGAAGATGTAGGAATTTTTATTTCCTCCCACATTACAGAAACATTGAAAAAACTTGCCGATTACCTGCTGTTTGCCGATAATGGAATTATTACGTTCCACTGTCCGGAACAAATGGATGCCTTTCTTGCCGACAAATTAAAACGCTCTCATACACATATACGAGACCTGCTGTCCCGTAATTCTTAGGAGGTGACTTATATGAACCACAATGTTTACCACATAGAGAAGCAAACCTTTCATTTTGGAGGATACTGGCTGTTAACAGGAACCTTGTTTTTCCTTTATCTTCCGACCTCCCAGTTTGAGATGCAGAACGCCTATCATGCTCTTTCAAAAGGATTGATCCCGGATCCTGCCACCTTTCTCCCTGTCTGGTTTATTTTCGGTATTTTCGGACTCTGCTGCTATCTCTGTTATGAGCTTTTTCTCATCGCAGAAAACGGAGTGATTTCATCCCGTGTTACCAGATATCTGACACTTCCGCTCAGGCGACAGGATTATTATAAGATCAAAGCACGGATCTTTTTTGAAAAATTCGGAGTGCTGCTTCTGACACTGGTCGCAATGTTTCATATTTCCTTTCTTGGATACAGGCTGCCTCTTTCCCTGTGGAAGCGCTCACTTCCGGACTGATTCTCACCTGCTGCTTTTTGTTTTTTGCAGCGATTCTGATTTTTGCCGGATATCTGTTCCACGATCTTTACTGCCTGAAACATCATCATTAAAAATACGGATGGGCGTGTTTATGCGTCCCATCCGTATCGATCTACTTTTTCCGGTTTCTCCACCTCATATTTAGTTTATACAAAATAACGACCAGAATGATATATCCTAATGGCAAAATTACTGCCAGTGCAAGCACAACTGTCAGTTTTCGACAGCTTTTTCGTTGCTCTGTTTGCTCTGATTTTTCAGCCTTCTTTTCCTGTTTTACCGACTCGATCTTTATTTTTTTATCAGATCCTGTCAATGCGGAAAACGCTTCTTCTGTCAATGTTGCTTTCGCACTCCCCACTGGCTGTCCCTGATAAAAATACTCTACCGCAGCCTGTCTTACTCCTTCCTTTTCATTTAGAACATACTCTTTTTCCAATTCTGAAAACGAAACGCCCTTTGGAACAACAACATAGGCATCTTCCTTGTCAAAACTTTCAATATCTGATGAAGTTTCACATTCCCTCAGATTCAGCCTTTCAAAATTTGTAAATGCATAATCATACATAAACCTCGTATCCGTATAAGCATCTACTCCATATGTATGAAGCACCACCGCTGCCAGCTGCATATCATTTCCTTCCGCCATCGTCACAAGCGTTGTCTTTGACTGATCTGTATATCCGGTCTTTCCCGCTTTCGCATTCGCATAGTAATAATAGTTTTCCGGCCAGAGCATTTTATGATTCTGATCCAGAATCCTTTCTTCCGCAGTCAGATTCGTCGGTGGAACTTTGTATTCCAGCGTTGTCTCCAGTCTTCGAAACTCTTCATTCTGATAAGCTGCCGCTGCAATTCTCGCCATGTCATGCGCTGTTGTATAGTGGTTGTCATCATGAAGCCCATTTGCATTGACCCAGTTTGAACTAGTACATCCCAATTCCTGAGATATCCGGTTCATCTCTTCTATAAACTCCGCATATCCGCCATTTAAGTACTGCTTTCCTACATTTTCCGCCACCGCATAGGAGACTTCATTTGCCGAAGCCAGAAGCATCCCATAAAGTGCTGACTCCATGCTGATTTCTTCCCCGGGCTTCATCCCGATCTGCGCATCATCCCACTGCAAAAAAGAAATACTGTCCTCTGAAAACACAACGGTATCGGACATTTTCGCATACTGTAATGCAGTCAAAACACTCAACACTTTCGTAATACTCGCAGGATATCTTTTTTCTTCGGCCTTTTTTGCATAAAGCACTGCCCCGCTGTTCATGTCCATCACAATGCCGGAAGCCGCATAGATCGCGGGTCCCTGTGGCCAGTTCGAAATCTCGTTTGTATCTATTTTCTCCGCATAAGATGCTGCTTTTTCCTGGTTTTCCTGCTCCTGTGCAGACAGTACTTGTGTATTTTCCGTCTGCTCCTGCCCGGCCATCTCCTCTGCACACACAGCCACACCCGGCGTAAGAGTCAAAAGAATCGCTGCCAATGCGCCTGAGAGAACTTTCTTTGCTTTCATAATCTGCCTCCATTTTGTTTCAATTGGTTTTATTATACGCAAAATGGAGGTTAGCGTCAACGCATCAGAAATTTTTAAATCTTTCTAAATTTTCCCCGTCTTCTCTTGAGGATTTTTCAAAAACAGGATAGAATAGGAGCATTCGGAAGGAGGATTTCCATGAGTTCCAAGAACAACAACGAACATTTTTTTAATCAGGATTTTGAAGTCACTTATGAAGACGATCCGATCTTTCATTATGAAGAAGAACCACTGACAAAGCGTGAATTTCAAACCGTAGATTTAAAATCACAGCCAAAGCCCCGGGCTTCCGGTAAAAAGAAAAAGAATATTCAAATGCCGCTGCAGGGAGACGAGACCATTTTAATGGATCCGATCACAAATGGATCCGTTTCTCCACAGTCCGGCCGAAAAAACCATCAATGGGAAGAAGAACCTGACAGAAGAAAAAATCCATCACGTTCAAAACGCCCGACCTCTGATTCTGATGATTACGAGGATGAACGCCCCGCAGAGAAAAGTCTTCTTCCAAAAGGAAAAGTGACCTGCTTTCCCCTGTAAAAACCACTGCAAAATATGGGGGAAAAGCCATTTATAAAACAGCCAGCATTATCATCCGTTTCGTTTCTCTTTTGCTGATCGCAGGAACAGCCGCTTTCCTGGCTTATAATTTCTGGCGCGGCAGTGCTCCTTACGGAGATCCTGTAACTGCAGTAGAAGAAAAGAATTATTGTCTGGCCGCTTATGCCGGAGTCGCCGGATTTTTTCTTTTATTTGAATGCATCTCCTTTTTATGGGCTATGACACGGGTTCGTGTCCGTGACGGCAGAAAGACTTATAAAGAAGATACCGGACGTGGACTTTTCTCATTTATTTTTATCTATGTGTGCTCTTATGCATCCTTTTGGATCAACCAGATCATTCCACAGTCTCCGGATGTGTTAAAAGGAATCCGCGGTGCTCTGGATGTATTCGGTTCCATGCACAATGCCCTGCTTGGGCTCTGTCTGGCGGGAGTCATTTCCTGTCTGGTCCGTAAGTATGCAAAATAGATTGAGAACGACAAAACGCCGCCGGAGGTACAACGTTTATCTTTGGCAGCGTTTTTTGTTTTACTATTTACCATTATTTTACCAGCACTCCGGACTGCAGTATATCCCTAAGCAACTGATTTGCCTCTCTTTTGATCTCTTCAATCGATGTTTTCTCACCATGTGCCTCATTGATAAATCCAAGCATCCCAAAACACAAGAAACCTGCAATTTTCTTCGGGGAATATTTCACTTCTACATTCTGTCGGATTTTATTGGTATGATTTTCAATTGTTTCCAGTACAATAGTGTAAAATGCAGATGCAAGATACGGGTTTTTCTGCGGGCTGGTATACTGGAAAAATGCAAAACAGTCATAATACACTTCCAGAATACTGTTTAACATATTGCAATATCCCATTACAAGATCATTTCCCGGATTTTCTTTTTCCTGTTTTGTACGATAGATATCCGTTCCGATCTGAAGCATATCACTGAAAATATCATCTGCCAGTGCGTATTTATCACTGTAGTGTGCGTAAAAAGTAATTCTGCTGATTTCTGCCCGCTTGCACAATTCTGTAATAGAAATCTGCTCAAATGAGATCTCTCCCATCATTTCGATCAAGGTTGCCTTCAAATTTTTCTTGGTTTTGATCACTCTTCTGTCTTCCATGATTTACATTTTCCTCTTTCTGTATAATTAACTAACATTTTACAAATATTGTTCATTGTCTTTAGATTTCGAATTTGCTATAATCTTAACACTTGTTAAAATAACGGTCAATATGTAAGCTATTTTCGCCTTTCACCATAGAAACGGCGGGTTACGGATTAAGGGAGGATTTTATGCCAAAGATAGCAATTATGACAGACAGTAATTGTGGGATCATGCCTGATGATGCGCAGAAGTATCACATTCACATACTTCCAATGCCTGTCCTTGTTGGGGAAGACACTTTTTATGAAGGATGCAATATCACATCAGAAGAGTTTTACCGGAAACTTTCTTCCGGAGAACCTGTTACAACTTCTCAGCCATCGCCTGCGGATGTCATGAAGATGTGGGATCAGCTGCTGAAAGAACATGATGAAGTCGTTCATGTTCCAATGTCCAGCGGACTGAGCAATTCCTGCCAGACTGCCCTGCTCCTTGCGCAGGAAGAATATTTCAAAGGGCGGGTGCATGTTGTGGACAATCACCGGATTTCTGTTACACAGGCACAATCCGTTCTGGATGCAGTCGAACTTACCCGCCAGGGATTCACCGGGGCGCAGATCAAAGAAATTCTGGAAACGGAAGCCATGGATGCCACCATCTACATTGCGGTAGACACTTTGGAATATTTAAAAAAAAGGCGGTCGTATCACAGCAGCAGCTGCTGCCATCGGAACCGTATTGAATTTAAAGCCGGTTCTTACCATTCAGGGAGATAAACTGGACGCCTATACCAAAACCCGGGGAATGAAGTCTGCTTTTAAAGCCATGTGTAAAGCACTTGACAAGGATCTCTCCGGAAGACTCTCCGGACTCCATGACCAGGGGCTGCTCAAAGCCGGCATTGCTTATACACAAATGGATCCTGATACATTGGGATTTTTTGAAGAAGAAATGAAAAACGATACCCGGATCCTGGAAT
>ENA-OPYY01000153-OPYY01000153.1-human-gut-metagenome-genome-assembly--contig:-NODE-153-length-29448-cov-1.158453_pt1 | contig 29448 bp, 31 predicted proteins | sample MGYA00242472_ERZ504481 | MGnify/ENA primary metagenome ERZ504481 (study PRJEB26092, sample SAMD00036265) | human gut metagenome | host: Homo sapiens | study: EMG produced TPA metagenomics assembly of...
GTCAATCCTGTTCTTCCTCCTTCTGAGACACCGGAAGCACTTTCAACAAAAGTCGTCACCGTCGATGTTCCAAGTACTGCACCTGCTGTTGTAGCAACCGCATCTGCCATCAGTGCTCCTTTAATTTTCGGAAGCTTTCCTTCCTGATCAAGCATACCAGCCTTTGTCGAAACACCAATCAGTGTTCCGAGCGTATCAAAAATATCTACAAACAAAAATGCGAACACAACGATAATAAACTGTCCGATATTAATTCCTGAAAAACTCAGTTTTCCAAAAATCGGTGCAAGACTCGGCACACTGATTCCTTTGCTGAAATCCGGTAACAGACTAAACATTCCGAGTTCTGCATTTGGAACATAGAGACCACTGATCTGACAAAGAATTCCAAGGATCCATGTGATCAGAATTCCCCATAAAATATTTCCCTTTACATTTTTTACAACAAGAATTGCTGTGATGATCACACCGATCACTGCAAGAAGTACCGTGATCCCTACATCGTTCATAGATGCTTTCACACCATTCAGTTCATTATATCCTTCAATAGAAAACAACTGCACCAAAGTAGATCCACCAATTACAATCTTTGCATTCTGCAGTCCGATGAATGCGATAAACAGACCGATTCCCACACTCACTGCTGACTTTAAGTTCAGCGGAATTGCATTAAAAATCGCCTCACGCACATTTGTCACAGACAATACAATGAACACAAGACCTCTACAAAAACTGCTGCCAGCGCGATCTGCCAGCTATATCCCATACCAATTACAACTGTGTATGCAAAATATGCATTCAGCCCCATTCCCGGAGCCAGCGCAAATGGATAATTTGCAAAAATTGCCATCAACATCGTTCCTAAACATGCCGCCAACGCAGTTGCAGTAAACACTGCACCTTGATCCATCCCGGCCGCCGCCAGAATGCTTGGGTTGACTGCCAGAATATATGCCATCGTCATAAATGTTGTGATTCCGGCAAGCACTTCTGTCTTCACAGTCGTGTTGTTCTCCTTTAATTTAAACAACTTCTCTAACATCTCTCATTTCCTCCTTAAGTGTATCGATGTACTTTCTCTCATGTGCGAACACTTCCTTTGTGATCTGCCATGACCAAAACCGTACATAATTTTATCAAAGATTTGTAAGAAAGTAAATCATTCACCTATCATATATACTAATAACTATTTATAAGTCAAACACCCACTACTCTGCAATCTCAAATTCACGTCCAAAGTTCAGGATCACTGTCGTTCCTTTTCCCACTTCTGATTCAATTTCAATCAAATGCCCAATTTTTTCATAATTTTTTTACAGAGATACAACCCGATTCCTGTAGATTTTCTATCCTGTCTGCCATTGTATCCAGTAAAGCCTTTCTCCATCACTCTTGGCAGATCTTCCCTGCTGATTCCGATTCCGGTATCTCGCACAATGATGCTGTCCCCTTTTATCTGAACAATGATTTTCCCTTTTTTTGTGTATTTTAATGCATTAGATAAAATCTGCTCCACAACAAACACTGCCCACCGTTCATCGGTCAGTACTTCCACCTTCGATGGGTGAAATTCCAATTCGATTTTTTTCAAAATAAACAAGGACGAATATTTGCGGATTGCCTTTTTTGCAATTTCATCGAGAAAATAGCGCTGCAGGACAAGATCGGAGGATAGATTTCCCGCACGCAGATAAGATAATACCATCTCCACATACTGCTCCGTCTTAAAAAGTTCCGCTTCCATCGCCCTTCGATCGATCTGGTCTGACTGATTCAAAAGCTTCATCGCCGCAATTGGTGTTTTGATTTGGTGAGCCCACAATGTATAGTAATCAACCATTTCCTGATAATTAATTTCCGCTTCTGACTCCAACTCTCTTCTGTATGCTTCCAGGCGGATCAGCAGCTCCTGATACTGGTCCTCGATAGATTCCTTCGCTTTTGGAAGACTGCTAAGTTCCATTTGTTGCTGCATTGAAATATCGTGAAGCTTTCTAGATCGACGCACAAAATCTGCAAAATCAATTATCCCAACAATGCACATCAAAACTGCAGACAAAAAAGCAGCATACTGCACAGTGTCAACCGGAACCGATGACAAGAAAAATACAACGAAAAAAATAGTTACAATCCCAATATATACTGCAATCACCTTTCGGCATTTTTTGAGATATGCACCTGCTAATCTGATCATTCGATAATATACCCGATTCCTTTCTTTGTCTTGATAAACTCCTGTACCCCTAACTCTTCCAGTTTTTTCCGCAGACGAGTCATATTTACAGTCAGTGTATTGTCATCAATAAACTCATCACTTTCCCAAAGGCGCTGCATGATTTCCTCTCTCTTTACAATTGTTCCTGCACGCTCCATCAGAATCTGAAGAATCTTATAATCATTTTTTGTCAGTTCTATCTTCCGATTCTGAAATATCACACTTGCATCACTGAGATTTAACATAAGACCCTTGTGCTCCATCACACTTGCACTGCCCTGAAATGCATATGTTCTCCGAAGAAGTGCCTGAATCTTCACCGTCAGCACATTGAGATCAAACGGCTTTGTCACAAAATCGTCCCCACCCATCTGAATGGCCATAACAATATTCATATTGTCAGACATCGATGACAAAAATAAGATTGGTACATTCGATGTCTTCCGGATCTCTGTGCACCAGTAAAATCCATTATAAAACGGAAGTCCGATATCCATGAGAACAAGATGGGGCGCATACTCCTTAAATTCTTTTGCCACCTGCTTAAAATTCTCTGCGCATCGAGCCTGATAGCCCCATTTTTCCAAATGTTCTCCGAGCAGTCTTGCAATCGTCTCATCATCCTCCACGATCAATATCTTATACATCCATTTGCTCCCCTTCCTTTATTCCTCCGGCTCATTTTCTTTTTCGTAAGCCTGATTTAACCAGTCAACCGCTTTTTCCAATCCTTCCTTATCAAAAGAAAAATCAGCAGAATGTTTCTCGTCGTCCAAAACTTTTTCCCAGCAGACATCCCTCCACCAGAAAGTCGCTTTTAACCGTTCCTCGCCTCGACTACCACTTTTTCCAGACGATACCTCATCTTTCGAAAACTTCCTGTAAATGCTGATTTTTTTAAAAATGGAATACTTACAATACCGTATAAATCGATCATTTTTTGCCTTCTTTCCTCAAATCTCTTTACTCATATTTCCAATAAATTGTTATTTTTTGAAATGCACTCTCTTCCCGATAAAAATACTCTACGGTAGAAAGACCATACAATTCTCCAAGATACTGCACCATTTCCGGAAGAATTTCCTCTCGGATCTTCACTTCTGCCTGACCAAATGCGTCTGCTGACCCAAATTTCAAAGCTGATTCACTCTTCTGCCCTTCCACATCTTCCCGGAGCACCTGGCAGATCTGCTGTTTCTCATAGTTCTCATAAAATCTGTTATTTTTCCGATAATACTCCTGCTCATAAGCATCACATACCGGGAGTACAACCGATTCTTCCGGTATATGTGTCAGAAAAAGCTGCTCCTGCGGACAGCAAAGATAATCATAGACGATCGTTTCCATTTGTGTTCCCTCTCCGGTCCAGACCGGATCTGCCCATGTAGTATCTACATAAGAATACTTTCCGTCGCACTTCACAAGATTCCATGCATGATCCTGCGTCTCCCCGGTATCCGGATCTGTTGCTGTCCCCGTCACATAAGTGACAAAAATTCCCACCTTCCCTGCCAGATACTGCATTGTCTTGGCATATCCTGCACAGACAGACTCCCCATTTTGCAGCACACTATAAATATTCTGATCGTCCGTTCCACCTTCCTGATACTCGGTTCGCCAGACAATCTGCTCATAAAGATATTTGATTTTCTCATATTCCGAAACATTTTTAGGTATATCCTCAAGCCATTCCTGTGCCGCACTCTCGATTTCTTTTTGCCGGTGCATGCTCTCCTCGCTGTCATATAAGTATTCTGGAAATAATTCTATTTTTTCTGCCATTGGATAGTGTGTCATTTGCAGTGTGCCAGAGCACCAAAATAATTCGGGATGATCATTTAGCAGAAACTGATAAACTTTCCCTATTTTTTCTGTATCTGCTCCTAGGATTTCCACAGATTCCCGGTGTAAGGAGACTCCCTTCAAGAGACTCGTATAAATGCGCTGCTCTTCCTCTGAAAGCTGCCGAAAATAAAAGTCTGACGTACTTTCATCCTGAGATTCGCTTTGCCTGTCTGTTCCTGCGATTTCTTTCCACTCTGCGGTAATCTTAAATTTGTACTCATTTTTTTCCGCGCCCTCATAATTCCGACCCAACATCCAGAAACCTGCCGCTGCCAGCATAGTAATCAATATAAACACTATCCAAATCCATCCTTTTCGCCTTTTCCGCTTTATCCTTCGATTTCTTCTGTGATTTCTGCTCATATCACAATCTCCTTTTTGCAGCCTCCATCCATATTCTTTCAATGCACTCTACATATTTTTCTGCATATAGTAACAGTAATCTTAATCACATGAGGTCTTATTATGAAACCAATGCATGCTATGCAGGCAGACACACCGGACAAAGGAAAGTTAAAGATCCAGATCAACTCTGAAATCACTTCCTTCCCGATTGCCGACGCCTCCATTTCTATCTCCTATACGGGTGTTCCTGAACAAACTTTAGAACAAGTCACTACAGATTCCTCCGGTCAGACCGAAACTTTAGAACTCGCTGCTCCTCCACTGGAATACAGTCTGAATCCCACAATTGAATCACAGCCTTATTCTGAATACACACTCTCCGTCACCGCTCCTGGTTTTGAACCGATCAATATTTCCGGTACCGAAATTCTCCCGGACGTCACTGCTATCCAAAACATTACTATGCGCCCGAGCACCGCTACTCCCCAACAGGAAGTGTTTGTCATACCAGCCCATACCCTGTACGGCACATATCCGCCAAAGATTGCCGAAGATGAGATCAAACCGACAAACGAGACCGGTGAGATTGTACTAAGCCGTGTTGTTGTCCCGGAATTCATTGTTGTACATGATGGTTCTCCGCGTGACTCCACCGCCCAAAACTATTATGTAAAGTACAAAGATTATATCAAAAATGTAGCTTCCAGTGAAATCTATGCGACCTGGCCAGAAAATACTATCCGTGCAAATGTACTTGCTATTATGTCATTTACCCTTAACCGGGTATATACGGAATGGTACCGGAACAAAGGATACGATTTTACGATTACCTCCTCCACTGCATTTGACCACAAATGGATTCCGGAAAGAAATATTTATGATACCATTTCCGTCATCGTAGATGAACTATTTGCAAACTATCTTTCCAGACCAAATGTCAGACAGCCGATTCTGACACAGTATTGTGACGGAAGACAGGTAAGCTGCCCGAATTGGATGACCATATAGTAACAGCGTGTAAACAAATTTTCATTTTTCTTCATTTCCTTATATCTTTATCGTTCTTCAAAATGATTGTACTTAAGAATTGTATCACATTCTTGACAGAGGAACAATCCATGATGCTCTTTCAAAAACTCTAGGAATCCCATATGGCAAATATATTTATGCTCCCTCCTAAGTGACAAGTTTTTACTATCTTACTTGTCTTCCTAGAAGGGAGCATATCATTTTGCAAATGCTATTTTCTATTTTTTATTTTCTACTTTTGTGATTTGTTTCTCGCTCTTTTCATAGCTCCGTCTGTCTATATCTGACGTCCGACTTCAAATCCTTCTGCCACTGCATCGATCGCACGTCTTGCAGCTTTTGCATCGCCAATCACATGGAATGGAATCTGTTTTTTCTCACAGGCTTCTGCCAGCAAATGGGAATCATTAGAATGAAAACCGACCGCAAAAACCGCGCAGCTGCACGGAACTACTGTACCATCTTCTAACACGATTCCTTCCTCTGTAAACTTGCAGACTTTACTATTTGTAAGCATTTTTACATTTAACTGCTGCATTTTCATCATGACTGCGATCTTTCTAAGGCTTCCAAGATCACTTCCGATGCTGTCTTTCATCTCCAGGATCGTCACCTCACACCCGGCGCTCGCAAGTGTATCAGCGGTCTCCAGTCCAACAAGACCTCCGCCGATCACCCATACTTTTTTAGTATATTCTGCCGGATCAAGTGTATATTCTGCCTCATGTCCGATCATCGGATTTCTCATACAAGTAATGTGCGGGCGGTTTACCACATCACAAAATCCATCATAGCATCCCTGATTACATCCGACACAGTGTACAATATCCTCTACATGCCCTTCTTTTGCCTTGTTTGCAAACTCCGGATCTGCAAGCTGTGCTCTTCCCATCACCACCATATCCACTTTATCATCTGCAATCAGCTCTTCTGCCAGTGCAGCCGTATTGATTCGTCCAACACCGACTGTCACCATACCGGTTTCCTTTCGAATCCTTGCTGCGTTCTCTACGTTAAATGCATTTGGCACATCGATCGGCGGAACTTCATACATGGATGCTGCTGTAATAATATTTCCCCTGGAAACATCTAGCACATCGACCCCATGCTCTTTTGCAATTTTACAGAAACGAATCACTTCCTCGATGCTCATTCCATTTTCAAGAAGATCATCCTGTGCGTCGATACGGATAAATAACGGCATTCCTTCCGGCATTCTCTTTCTGAGTTCACCAATTACTTCCAGCGGGAAGCGGCACCGGTTTTCAAAGTTTCCTCCATATTCATCTTCTCTGTGATTCAGTCCCGCACTTAAGAAAGAATGCGGGAGATAGTTGTGGGCCAGATGGAATTCCAGACAGTCATATCCCGCCTTGACCGCACGCTCTGCCGCAGCGCCATAGCACTCGATCACTTCTTTGATTTCTTCTTTTGTGATCGCTTTCAATGTATACAGACCAAAGTTCATATCGGAAACTACAAGAATTTTTGCTTTTGGATCCATAGATGCAGCAATAGATCCCTGCCATAACTGAATTCTTTTCCCTGTTTTTGCATCTTATTCGCTTTTATCTGTCTGACTGCTGTCTTTTACAAGTTCTATAAATTTCTGCATCTCCTGCGTCACCCACTTACTTTTGTGATAAAGCAGCTGGCTGTACATCACCACAGTCGGGAGGTCTGTCCTCACTTCCAATAGCTGTTCTCTTTTCAGTTCTTTTTTCACGGTAAATTCTGGAAGAAATGAATATCCCATTCCCTTTTGTAACAAGTGGATGATTGTCTCTGTATTTCCGATCTCCAGAACCGGCAGAATCTCCAAATCCCGCTCCGATAGCAGACGTTCCAGTTCATACTGATAGGCAGCACCGGACTCTGTCAATAGAAAGGCTTTTGTTACCAGTTCCCTTGCCGGTACCTCTGCTTTTCTGTCAGAAATCTGCCCTGCCGGTGCCACAAAAAGAATCCTCTCTTTTTTTCTGTACCGCCCCACACCACTCTGCATGACAGATTTTTCGATCCAGAGTAAAGACAAGATCAATCTCATTGCTTTTTGCCATCTCCATCAGTTCCTGGGTTGTTCCTGATTTTATGATAATCTTCACTTTTGGATACTGTGCATAAAAAGAACACAGCAAATCTGGCAAAAGCGCAGTGCCAGACGGATTCTACCCCTCCGATCCGCAACGTCCCGTCCAATTCCCGTTGATCTTTTGCAAAGAAACGTGCCTGATCAGTCACCCGCATGATCTCATTTGCATAGGAGGTAAACTCCATCCCACGCTCTGTCAGCGACACACGCTTCCCAATCCGTTCAAACAACGGCGTCCCTAATTCTTTCTCCAGCTGACGGATTTGCACAGTCACTGCTGACTGTGAATATCCAAGCTGCTCTGCCGCCTTGGAAAAATTTTGGGTCGCCGCCGCCTTTAAAAATGTATTGATATTTCTTAATTCCATGATTTTTCCCTCATACCGGTAGTTTTTCTTATGAATTATTTTCATATATCTTATAAAATTTATGAATTTTACGGATAGTTAAAAGTAGTATACAATAAAATCACGCAGGCGTAAAGTTTTGCCTGATCGCTATACAACGATGACAGCAGTATCCCTGTCAAGATCTGCTCCATCTATTTTTGATTTTAGAAAGGAAGTATCATTTATGCTGAACAGTGAAAATGTTTTAAATAGCGCACAATTGGAAGAAGCAATCAAGAAATTTGTACATACGTTTTGTCAAGAAAAACACGATATCCATTCTCAAAAAGTGACCTGGTATACCGACGAGACACAGTCAGAAAAAATCAGACAGATTGGATTTCCAAAGGACGGAAGACCTGTGGATGAGGTCGTCGCAGAGATGTCAGAGGAAGTCTATCGTTACCGCGGAGATGCCAACCATCCAAGGTTCTTCGGATTCGTACCGGGACCAGCCTCTTCCATCTCCTGGCTTGGGGATATTATGACTTCTGCCTATAATATCCATGCCGGCGGCAGCAAACTGGCCCCGATGGTCAACTGTATCGAGCAGGAAGTGCTCCACTGGCTCTGCGAACAGGTTGGCTTTACAGAAAACCCTGGAGGTGTCTTTGTCAGCGGTGGCTCCATGGCAAATATCACCGCACTGACCGCTGCTCGCGACCACAAACTAACGGATGAGACGATGCACCTCGGAGTTGCTTATCTCTCTGATCAGACACACAGCTCTGTTGCAAAAGGATTGCGAATCATCGGAATCCCAGACAGCCGAATCCGAAAGATTCCGACAAACAGCGATTTCCAGATGAGAACAGAAGAACTGGAGGCACAGATTCAGACGGATATAGAAAATGGCCTGATCCCATTTGTTGTCATCGGAACTGCCGGAACAACAAATACCGGAAGTATTGATCCACTGGAAGAGATTGCCGCAATCTGTTCGAACTACAAATTATGGTTCCATATCGATGGTGCCTACGGCGCTTCGATCCTTTTAAGTCCAAAGTACCGCAATCTGTTAAAAGGAACCTCGCTTGCTGACAGTATCAGTTGGGATGCACATAAATGGCTGTTCCAGACTTACGGCTGTGCGATGGTACTTGTCAAAGATATCCGCCATCTATTCCACAGCTTCCATGTAAATCCGGAATATTTAAAGGATATTGAAAGCGATGCAACTCACATCAATACATGGGATATCGGAATGGAACTGACACGCCCTGCCCGTGGCTTAAAATTGTGGCTCACACTGCAGGTGCTCGGAACAGATCTAATTGGAAGTGCGATCGAACATGGTTTTGACCTCGCTGTCTGGGCAGAAGAAGCACTAAGAGATCTTGACCACTGGGAAATCGTGTCCAAAGCGCAGCTTGCGATGGTCAATTTCCGCTATACCTCCGAAGATCTGACTGAGGAAGAGACTGATCTTCTCAATGAAAGAGTTTCTGAGAAAATTCTTGCAAGTGGTTATGCCGCTATTTTTACAACCGTCTTAAACGGCAAAAAAGTACTGCGGATCTGCGCACTGCATCCAGAGACAACAAGGGATGATATGCGCACGACCATCCATATGCTTGACACCTTTGCAAGAGAGATACACTCTTCCATAAAAAAAGAACGACTGCCAGAAAATAAACTCATAATAAAAACCTGCCGCAGGATAAGCTTTCACGTCTCCCTTTTTAGAGAATTTCCATGAAACTTGTCCTGCGGCAGGTTTTACCCTTTATTGATCTTGTGTTTTGTGCTCTATTCTTATTGAAAAACTTTTGGAAGACATTCTGTATCCATCTTTCTACAACAGATACTCATAGATTGCCTTTGCTACTCCATCCTCATCATTGCTTGTTGTGACTGTCTTCGCAATTTGCTTAAGTTCCTCCTTCGCATTTCCCATCGCTACCGGAAAACCGACCCGCTCCAACATGGAAAAATCATTTGCATTGTCACCAATCGCCATCACCTGTAAAAGTGATATGCCCAATGAATCACAAAGAGCTTCCAGCGCCTTCCCCTTATTTGCCTCTGCCTGCGTAATCTCAATGTATCCACTTGTCGAAACAGCCATCTCCAATGTCACAAATCGTTCCAGCATTTCCTGCAGCACCAGAAGTTTTTTTCTCATCTTTGGAAAACACCTGGATCTTTTCTACCGGTTTCTCATTTTCCCGCACCCACTCATACAGATCTTTCTGTACCCTATGCGCTTTAAAATCTCTATGATATGCTACATAGCGGTATGCTGCCTGCAGGAAAGAATTATCATAGCACTTCCCTTCCTGGTGGATCGCAATTCCAATTTCTTCCTCCTGACACTTTTTCAAGATCGCACAGGCGGTCTGATTTGGGATCAGCCTGCGGTAAAGAATCCTCTGCTCCTTAAAATCATATGCTTTTGCCCCGTTGGAAGTGATGAAATACTCCACACCATCCATCCGACGATCTTTGCAGGAAGTCCTTCCAGACATCTGCCAGTAACAGGAACAACCAGGATTCCTTTCTGAATCGCAAGTTCCAGGGCCAGCTTCGTCTGCTCTGTCATCTGATGTCTGCTGTTTACGACAGTTTCATCCATATCTACTGCCAATAATTTGATTTCCATATCCATACCCGCTTTCTTCTTTTAATTTTCTATTTCCTTTTTCTTCCAAAACGGAATCAAACCTAACAATGCTCCACCTGCCGCCGGCAACATCCAGCCAAGATGCAGTTCATAAAGCGGAAGCTTTTTCGCCCATTCCGTCAGCATCCCCAGTTCAATTCCCACACCTTCCATCGCATTGATAAATGCAATACCAAATGCAACAGCCATACTAAAGATATAGACCATCTTTCTTCTCCCTATCCATTTGTGTCCAAAGGATAGAACGATCAACACAATCAGTACCGGATAGATCATCATCAGCACCGGCTGAGAAATGGTAATCATGTAAGACAGCCCTACATTGCTGACTGCAAAACTGAACAGACAGACAATTGCCGTGATTCTTCGATACGAGAGCTGCGGAATCAACTCGTGAAAATAATTTGCAAAAGATGTCGTAAGCCCGATTGCCGTCGTCATACATGCCAAAAATACTGACATTCCAAGTACAATCCCACCTGCCGGGCCAATCAGATCACTTGCCACTGCATGAAGAAGTGCTCCACCATTTGCAAAAACAGTCTGCGTCGTTGCACCGATGTATGCCAGCATATAGTAAATCCCGCTTAAGATCAATACCGCACCCATTCCTGAAAAAAATTGTATATTTTACAATGCTTTTTCGTTCTCTCACCCCAAATCCAGTGACTGCATTGATAATGATGATCGCAAATACAGGCCCTGCCGGACCGTCCAACGCATTATAACCTTCTATCATCCCTTTAAAGAACGCAATATCCTGATATTCTCCGGTCGACTGAACCGCTCCATACTGTATGACATTACCCGATTTATCTGCAAACAGACATACAAAATACAACACGGTAATGCTGAGAATCAAGATTGGAGTCATATACTGTCCGATAATATCAACAATCTTTTTCGGATTTCCACTGAAATAATAAGTCAGCGAAAAAAATACCGCCGTCACAAGCAGAGAAACCAACCACACATATTCTTGTGGAATATACGGGCGGATTGCCAGTTCATACGATACACTTCCGGTTCTTGGAAGTGCAAAGAGCGGTCCGATCAACAAATATACTGTCACTGACAAACATAGTGAAAATCTTCTACTGACCAGATTTCCTAAATCTGTGATCCTATTTCCAAGTAAAACAACTGCAACAATCCCAAGCAGAGCGATCCCTGCATCTGTCAGAATAAACCCCGCAAGTGCCTGCAAATAATTTTCTCCCGCAAGCTGTCCCATCGCCGGCGGAAAGATCATATTGCCCGCTCCAAAAAAATAGCAAACAAAGTCAAGGTCAATGAGCGATATTTGCTTCAGATTCAATTTTTCCATATATCTTACTCTCCTGTTTCCTCTTCTCTTTTCCGATTCTAAATCCGAAAATTGTTTCTAAAATATCATCAAATCTGATATTTGTCAACTGTTAGCCACTTCGTTTATTCTCTTCAAGATAATCATACCTCATATAAAATAACTGTTGCCACACTTTTCTGAAACTGTTATGATAAAGACCGAAAGAAATGACGATGAATTTCACAATAAGAAAGGACAACCAATGAAAAAGACAACCTGGAAAGTACAAGACCTCACTTTATGTGCACTTTTTACTGCGCTGACTGCAATCGGCGCATTTATTCAAATTAATATCCCCGTAGAACCCATTCCGATGCACTTTACACTGCAATTTTTCTTTGCACTGCTGGCAGGATTTTTGCTCGGGGGAAAACTTGGCAGTTTAAGTATCGGCATCTATCTGATGATCGGACTTTGTGGTGTTCCGATCTTCGCATCCGGTGGCGGACCATCCTACCTGTTAAAACCAACTTTTGGATTTTTGCTCGGATTTTTCTTTGCTGCAGGTGTTGTTGGAATGCTGACCGACCGATTTGCCCCGAAGCGGTTTCTCACTTACTTTTTTATTTCCATGGCAGGGCTCTTTGTGATGTACTTATCCGGCAACCTCTATTTCTACTTTGTCAGCAACTACATCGCACACATTACCGTATCGTGGAAAATTGTTCTGATCAACTGCTTCCTTTTAACTGTAGCCGGAGATTTTGTCCTGTGTGTGCTATCAGCAATTGCTGCGCAGCGGCTGACCATTATTATGAGAAAAACTTTACATTAAATCCATTTAGGCTGAGGTATCATTCCTCAGCTTTTTCTCTGAGAAATTCCTAAATTAGTTTTTGTCTCTTTTTTCCTTATAATCGAAGAATATACTTATAGGCATTTTCCCCTGGATGAATATAATATCCCTTCTCTATTCCATCTCATTCATAACCACAATCTTCAAAAACTTTTTGCATTGCCTTATTAGACTCTCTTGTTTCTCCGCAAAAATATTTCACTTCACCTTGGCCCATTTCTTTTGTGACATGATCCAATAATTGATGGGCAAGTCCTTGCTTTCTCTTATCCGGATGAATTGCAAGGCTCATAATCTTTACATAATCTTTTTCTCCACTCCAATTGTAAACAAAAATTTGCCCTACGATTTTTTCGCTATCCAATAACTCGTAATAAATTGCCTGCTCGTCTTCTAATAAACTGCGCCAGTCTCTTTCTTCCCAAAAATCTGTCGGAAAACAAAGTTGATCAAACTCCATCATCTCTTTGATCCATTTTACATTTAATTTTCTTAGTGTCATCGGCATTTTTCTCCACTCACATTATGTAATATCAATTTGCACAATCTCACTATTTGTTCCAATTCTTATCGGCATTTGGAAATATCCAGCACCCGAAGAAACAATGCTGTGTGTCTTGTTCGTTTTAGAATATCCGTAAAATCCCTGCTTTCCATAAGACCATTTTGTAAATAAATTCGCAAGAAAAAACTATCCTTTATGTGTATGTCCGCATACTACTAGATCTATGTTGTTTTGAATCCCATCTGCAATTCCCACCGGATTGTGATCCATCAATATTTTAGGCTTATCTGAACAAATTTTCTGCACAATTTCTGTAAGGGCCTTACGTTTTGGATTTGAATTTATATCATCACGCCCGATAATTATAAAATCTTCTGTCTCTATGATTTCATCGACAAGCAATCTGAATTTGTTTGATCTATGATTTTTCTCAGCTGCCTTTTGTTTACAAACGTTCCCGTATGGATATCACTCAAAAAAGCAATCTTAACAGGATTTTTCCTATCTTCCAACGGAATCGCATAATGCTTTATATAAATGTGATTCGCATGCAAAAATCCATATACAGTCAACAAAACAGAGACTATGATTGCCAAAATATATACTTTACTATCAGAGAAATGGATAAACATTCCTATAAAATCCTCTGCCAGAAGACAAAGGACCAAATTTAGCAAAAAACTCAAAACCACACTGCATAACTCGTAAAAACTTCTTGTCTTTTTAATCTTCCTTTTACTTGTATGATACAAAAGCATCTTCATAATCTTGTTGAATTATTTAAAAACAGCGTATTTTATGACTCCCCTCGATGTCTTTCTACCCATGCTTCAAAATCCTCAATCACCGCTTCTTTTGGATCTCTTTCATACCAGTTTTCTGTATAAGGATTCATTCCCATTGGTACTCCTTGATATTGCAGTATCTGTTCCAACTGTGCAAAGGCATCTTCCACTTTTTTCCGCTGTTTTCTAATCTTCCCTTCATCCTGCCCTTCTAAAAGGCTTGTAAAATATCCAAGCCACTCCCCGATAGCATCGCGCAGAGCGCCTGTCGACTGCACATAGAGAGCCTCCCCTTTGGCTATGAGATACTGATTTTCCTCCTTTTCTTTTGGATGTATTTTCAGCTTTTCAAACACTTTTAGCTTCGCCTCTTTTTCAGCTTCGGTCATGGAACCATCCTCCTTTTGGATGACCATCGTCTGGCTCTGACCGGTCTCCGGCGTATGTAACTGTACTTCCAAAAGACCATTAATATCGTAGGTAAACCGGATATCAATATAAACCTCTCCCGCCCTTTTTGGAGGAACATGAAATTTGATCTGTCCGAGAGGCAGATTGTCATCTGCGTAGTAATTTTCCCCCTGATAGACATTGACGACAACCTCTGTCTGATTGTCATGGGAAGTATAGTACCGTTTTTCTCTGCTGGCAGGAAGAGAAGTATTCCGCTCAATTAGTATACTCATCATATCTCTGTCACTTCCATCATGATTCCGAACGCCGACTCCAAGCGAAAATGGACAGATATCTGTCAGAAGCATATCTTTGATTTCATCGTCCCGCTCTTTGATCCCGACGACAACACCAAGCCCCCGCGCAATCATCCGGTCCGGATCGCACATCTCAATCTTTCTTCCTTCCAAAATATAACTTAAATACTGCCTTACAATCTCCATTTTACAGGAACCGCCCACAAGAACAACCTCTGTCAGTTCTTTTGGCGAAACCCTTCCATCTAGCAGAACACGCTTCACCGGTTTCTCCATCCTTCGGAAAATCTCTGCTCCAATATGCACTACATCTTGTCTGGTCAGACTCAGATCCCATGACTGCTCCTCATATCTTACCCGCATCACTGCATCTTTCGCAGCTGTCAGTTCCATCTTGCATCGCTCCGCCGCTTTTATGAGCACTGCTCTTAACTTTTCATCCAGTGAATCCCACAACAGATTCTGTTTCTCGCAGAAATATTTTGCGATCACACTGTCAAAATCACTTCCTCCAAGATGATTGTCTCCACTGACCGCCTCAATCTGAACAATATTGTCAAAACATTCTACAAGGGAGACATCTAAAGTTCCTCCTCCAAAATCGAAGACAAGAATTGTGGCATCTTCCCGCTGTTCTATATTTTGGCAGGCAAGCGCTGCTGCAGATGGCTCGTTGATGATCCGCTCTACCCGTAGTCCTGCCAGCTCCCCGGCACGCTTTGTGGCAGCTCTCGCTTTATCGTTAAAATATGCCGGAACACTTATGATTGCCTCACCGACTTCTTCCTGCAAAAATTCCTCCGCATCTTCTTTCATCTTCTTTAACAAAAATGCAGAAAGTTCTTCCGGACGAAACAGTCGACCGCCGAGGGAAAACTGCTTATCCGTCCCCATATATCGCTTAAATACACTTGCCGTCTCATCAGGATGTGCAATCATCCGCTCCTTTGCCGTCTTTCCTACATAAATCCGATCTCCATCCACGCTCACAAAGCTCGGTGTCAGATATTCCCCGCTGCTGTCCGGGATCAGCACACTCTCCCCATTCTGCCACACGGCTGCCAGACAGTTCGTTGTCCCTAGATCAATTCCAATCGTTCTCATTTTCCTCCACCCTTTCTCTCATAGACTTCCTTAATCAGTTGATAGGCTTCTTCTTTTTTTGTTTCTGCTTCTGCTCCCGTCACAATAATTCCTTCCAGTGCAGAGACCTTTCCTTTTTTTATAAAGCATCGTCACCGGCATCCGTTCTTCCGGAAGGTACAATGCCACTTCCAGCTCTATACTGTATTTTTCTTGCAGCTGCCAAAGCGCTGCCTCATACCGGGCAAACTCTTCTGCCCTCGTCGGCATCACATTCACATAGTTTTCCAATGTTGTCCCCACGGGATCCTTCAGACAGAATACAAAATAGTCATTACAGTATCTTGTATTCTGATTTTCTCCGGCAAATGCCTCCAGCATCTGATCACTTCCCGGCTTCGTCAGACGATACTGTTTCTCCTGCTTCCAGAAGCTTTCCAGATCCTGCTCAAATTTTGTATGATATCCGGTCTGTCCCAGCCATGGCACCTGCAGTTTCCCATAGGTGCTGTTGATCTCTGCCACTTCTGTTTTTACAAATGCTTCCTCACTTCCAGTTACTGCCACAACTTCCGCCTGCATGGCTGCTTCCACCGCTTCTGCCTGCAAAGTGTCAAAGTATTTCTCTCCATCTTCATCTTTCCATAACCACGCAAACACTTTCTCGGTCCCTTTCTTTCGCAGTTCTACACCCATGTAAGTATGATCCCATCCCGAAACCGAAGAAACATAGACATGATATTCCGGAACGCTAACTTCCGTACCCGCATATTTTTCCGTAAGATATGTTAACAGCGACTGTTCCCCTTCCTTCTGCAGTTCCTCTTTTGCGAGCTGAAGGTCACGTTCGGCAGACTTTGTATCCTCGATCAGCTTATCTGCTGCATCCATAGTTTCTGCCAGCTCTTCTCTCTGCTGATCCCATGTTTCACTGTCCTCCCTCGTTCTTGGAAGAATCAGGAATGCAAGCAGACTAAATACTGCCACTAGCAGATAGATCATTTTTCGGATGTTTCCATTGTACTTCTGAGGTTTCTTTTTCCCTGTCGGAGGAAGTTTCCTTGCTGCTTCCAGTGCACGCGCAACTCTGTTCAGTGTCTGATTCAGTTGCTCTAGATGTTCCGGAATATACCCGGAGGACTGTAGTTTCTCCTCCAGCTCTTGTCTGGTCAGCGCAATCTGTCGACAGATGATGTGAAATGACTTTTCAGAAACATTCCGTTCGGCAAAAATTCCTCCACAAAGTTCCCATAACACCGGCTGAAATTGATTTTCCCGAAAAACTGCAGACTGAAAAAACACATTCCACAACACTGCTTCCTGTTCCGGTTCCTCTCTTAACGGTTCCAAAAAGGTTAGAAGCTCCTGCAAGATGCGGTCCTGCTCTTCTTTCTGAACTTTCTCCAGTTTTGAAAGAATATGCTCAAAATCAAAAGCAGTTTCCTCTTCCTCGATATCCTTTGACTTTTCCAGGGAAATCGCCTCCGGAACGCTTTCCGGCACAGCATCTTTGTCTATATATTCTTTTTCTGCGCTTACTTCTACCGCAGTCTTTTGCTCTGTGTTTTCTTCCCAAACAACAATAGAATCAGCTTCTGCTCTGTTCTCCAAGCCACTGAAAGAATCACTTTTTTTCTGCTCTTCTTCCTCTGTCCAAGTATCTTCCCCGATTGCGGAAGCAAACTGGATCGCTGCTTCGTATGCCTCGTGGATTTCCTGCCATTTCTCCGGGTATTCTTCCGGGTGGTAGCGCGCTGCTAGTTTTGCATACGCCTTTTTGATCTGTTTTTTATCTGAAGTTGGCTCAATTCCAAGTACTTTAAACGGATTTCTCATGCTCCTTCTCCTGCTCCTCCTCAACACGCATCATTTTCATGCGCCGAAAATAAGAACTCATCTCGTCTGCCATCCCGGAAAGCCGGTTCAGCAATGTAGAGAAATCATTTAACATAATATCATCTTTGAAATATGGATACACAATATCATGGTCAATCTCACTCCACCCTTCCTCAAAGAGCGTTCTTCCCTGAATCTCCACATAATGCCCTTTATATTTGATAATATAGTGCAAGGAACGGTAAATTCCCCCGGAACGGATCTCAATCAACTGATCATCGTAAATTCGACTGTCTCCCGCCCGCTTATACACTTTTGGCCGCTCTGCAATATAATAGTGATCCGCATCCTCATCAAAATCTTCCAGACGATTTTCCACATACTGGGCAGGATCATTTTCAAACACCGACGTGATATATTGGTGAAAATGAATCCAGTCCTCACGGTAGAGGAAGAACACGCGGATACCGATCAAATCTGTAAAATATTTGTGAAAATTCCAGCGGTCGATCCGGTCAAACTTCCGGAAATTTTCTCTTCGTTTCCGGATGATCTTCTCCAGAAGATGTCCCGGTTCCTTCGTTCGGTAGCGGTAAGATGGATCCCCGCCTTCTGGATGTCATAGAGGTATTCATCTACAAAAATCTTTTCCGATCTCCCGGAGCGTCGTCTCCATAGACTGGTAATTCTCATAGATTGCTGTCAGTTCTTCCCAACTGATCTTTGCCTCCTCAAAATCCTGCTCTGAAATTCTGTATTTCTGAAGAAATTCTTTCTTATCTAACATTCTACTCCTCTCTTGTGCATGAAGATGCTGCACGCTTATTTCATTTGCAGCACCTTCCCTGCATCTATTCTGTTAAAACAGTGTTGCCTGCTCATATTCCATTTTTACATACTCAGCTTCTTCTACATCGATCTTGCTGCGATAATCTACAATAACGGTCTGCTGCTTTTGTCCGACCATCTTCTGCCCGAGCAGATAGTTGACATCAAATTTGCCGATGATCGCCGGTGTCGCACCTCTTGTCGGCACGATCAGCTGTACCCGGTTTGCTGCAAGCATCGCAAAGATTGGTTCCCAGATATATGTATCCTTCGCCGCACCAAATGGATTGTCGATGAAGATGACTTTCTTTAGGGAGTCCTCATTTGCATGGTAGGAATGAATACTTGCAATGTAATTGATGATTGCGATCAAAAACTGGATATAAATTCCCTGCGACTGTCCGGTACTTCCAACTGCCTCCTCATATCTTAGATGGCGGCTCTGTTCTTTGATCCGCTCTCTTTTGTAAAGTTCCAGACTGATCCGGTTCATATCTGTGACGATTGCCGAGAACATCCGCTTCATCGACAGTTCTTGAATGAGATATTTTTTCTTTTCCTGCTCGGTCTCGTATTTTCCCAGGTTTTCAATCACTTGTCCAAGATAATTGGAAATCTGCATTTGCTGCTGTTCTTCTCTCACATATGGAATCTTCAACCGGACGATCTGCGTCAGTTTCTCATCGATCATAATACTGCTGAGTTTCGGAAACTTATCCAGTTCCATGCGGATCGTATTACACCGCTGTAAACATTGATTTTCAAAACTACTTTTAATCTTCTCGATATCACGAAGGCTTTCCTCAATCTGATCTCTTCCCATTTGGATCATCACACATGCTTCTTCCAACCGCTTAATCGTCTTATCTGCCTCCTCAAAACTTTGCGGAACCGGGATCTGTTCTTTCATCTGCAGTGCAAAACTTCCTGCGCCAAGTCCGGTCAGTGTCTCTTCACACCACCCCTTTGCCTTGCCAAATGCAGTTTCTGCCGCTGTTTTTCTCGCTTTCATCTTCTGCCATCCACTCATGATCTGACGCTCGGTTTCCTTCCAGTCTAAGATAACAAATCCTGGAAGTGTCTTGACGGACATATCTTTGATGTGATACTCTTCTGCAACCCATGTAATCTTTCCGATCATCGTCTGGATTTCTTCCTGCGCTTTTCCAGTTCCCTTCTGTTTCCGGAACAATTCTGCCAGTTCTCTCTTGCACTGCTGTTGTAGCTCTTTCTGCCGTTCCTTCTCTATCTCGATCGTCCCTGCTGCAATCGGGAGCCGCTCGATTCGGTAGAATCTCTCCCTAATCTGCCCGGCGATCACATCTGCCTGTGACTGGAATCGCGTACATGCAAGTACCAGCTCCGATACTTTTTTCTCACATCTTTGCAATAGCTTCTCTTCCTCCATCAGATGTTCTTTCTGCGCCTCAATCTCTTCGTCGGACACTTCCACAAGTTTCTGCTCCTCATAGAGCTGTTCCAGCATTTTTACATCTGCCTTTCTGCTTCTTAATTCTCGCAGATAGGACGTAATCTGTTCCCGGATGACCTGAAGTGTCTCGCTTTTTTTCTCTTACATCTTTATTTTCCTTTTCAAATGCTGCGATGGCACCATCCAACTCTTCCTCCAAACGTTCCGGAATCGGTTCTTGGATCGGAATCTCTTCTTTATAATAGGCAGCATATCTCTCCCATCCCAGCTTCCGTTCCATAATCTGTGCCGTAATCTGCCGGATTCGTCCATCTGCCTCAGAAATCTCCCGTTCTTTTGCCTGCACCAGTCTCCAAAGTGCTTCCTTTGCCAGTTCCAGTTCTGCTTTCTTTTCCTTCCACGCCCTTTGATTTGCTTCCACAAGATCTGACTTTCTAAATGTGTCCTCCAGCCTTTTCAAGGATAGGATTTCCTCTGCCAGTTTCTTAATCTTCGCTGCACTTTCGGGAATCTTTCTCTCCAGCTCTACAGCTCTTGCACACAGTTTCTTTTCCTTCTCTTTTAACTGTTCTTGTGCCGCCATCACCTGTGCTCTTTTTTCTTTTCTCTCCTGCTGTTCTTCCAGCCAACCGGCATAGTTTTCGAAATAGTTTGTCACATACTCTTGCACGCCATCTGTGTCCGCTGTCAGCACTTTCTGTTGTTCTCTCAACTGTTCCTGCTTTTTATGTTCCAGATCCAATACTTCTTCTGTCCGGTGTATTTCTTTTTCCAGCTGCTCTTTTTCCAGAAAATACGCAGTTTCTTTTCCTGCAAACATCACTCCGTCCCCTGCATCAAACTGTCCATGCTCCAGATATGTCTGATCCACGACCGGGATCATCCAGCTTACATTCTGCCACTCTTCCGGTTTTGGTTCTGCAAGGATCTTCTCGTAGATCCGATGCCCGACGACAATGCTGTACGGCAAGTATGGAATCCGGCCAAGCACCTCTTCCTTTTTCTCCCCCTGCATCTGCTCTAACAACTCTGTGCCAAGCACTCCATCCCCGTATTTTCGGTAAAGAAACTCTTTCAGCTGCTCTGCTTCCGGAGTTACCTGGAATAAAATTCCTTTTTGAAGCTGCTCCAGCTGTTTTTGCAGTTCTGACTGACGATTCTGTCCGTCATGGAGTAAAATAATCGTCTCCCGCTGTTTCTCCTTTAACAACTCCAGTAACCGGTAGACATCTTTCTCGCCATATACTTCCATTCTCTGTGCTACTTTTTCTGTCAGCTCCTCATAGATTGCCAGCTGTGCCTGACATTCCTCCTCTTTTCTATGCAATTCCTTTGCCTCATGCTCCAGATCCTTAGCCATCAGCCTGTCTGACTGAAGCTGTTCTTTTTATCGTCTCACACTCTTGTTCCAGCGTTCTCCTCGACTCTCGCTCGGCATCTTCTTCCTTTTCTTTTTCTATGATCGTATCCTTAATCTGCTCCCGGAGAAGAAATGGGAATTCTTTCATCCCCTCGCCGATTTCTTTTTGCAGAGCGGTGCGCTCTTTCTCATTTTCTATAAGACGGCTTTCTAATACAGCGCGGGCATTATCGCTTTCCCGCTCCTTTTTGTCTGCCTCTTCCTTTTCTCTTCTGGAAGTCTCTCGATTTTTCTCAGCCTCATCTTTCTGCCTGTTAAGCTGTTCAAAAATCTGCTCATCTTTTCTTTTTTCTGGGCAGTCATCTCCAGTAAAGACTGGTAGAGTTCCTCATTCCCCTGCTTCATCCGCTCCATCTCTGCCTCGATAGTATGTGCCCGCGACTGTGCTTTTGCGTAATTAAGAAAATATTGGACAGACTCTTTCTCTGTCACAGTCTGTCTTAATTCTTCGACTGCCTCTTTCAACTGCTCTTTCTGCTTTTCCTTCTGTTCTCTTTCATAATTAGCTTCATCAAGATGACATTCCAGTTCCTGCAGATCTAAAGTCAACAAGATTCGCTCCGTTTCCTGCTGTTGTTCCTGCATGTTCTGTAGCGCTTCCTCCAATTGCTCCGCTTCTGCCTCAATCCGCTCTCTTTCATCAAGGAGAGTATGATAAAATACGCTTGTCTTCTGCTCATTTTCCCTGCACAGTTCAAAGTTCTGTAACAATGGCTCAAACTTTGTCAAAAACTCTTGAATCACCGTAATCTGCCTGTCGTAATTAGAAATCTGCTCCTTTTTCTTTGACAGTTCTACCATCTGTTCCCGGATATCCAACAGTGTCTGTGCCAGTTCTTCAGCATCCTTTTCCTTACCGGTCTGAAGCTGGTACGCCTTTTGGATAATCTCCTCGATCAAAAGATCTTCTACTACTTTTCGGCTTGTCCTATAATTGCTCTCAAAATAAGTACGTACATGGCCTTCCGTCTTATTGATCCCGCGGATAATGTTCCACTGACTCTCATATAATCCATGTCCTGCAATGAAACTTTGATATTCACTTTTGGAATTTTCAAAAATTTTCACTGAAAGCTTCCGGTTTGATTCGGCCTGAAGCCGTTTGATGAGTTCTTTTAGCCCTTTAAAGGTAATCCGCTCTTTTCCATTTACAAGAGGAAGATTTAAAATATCATAATCATTAAACTCATTATAAAAAATACAGTAGTTAAAATATTCAATCGCCGAAGATGAGACTTCCTCCTCCCCCTCTTTGATCCGATCTGCCTTCTTTCGTGCACAGAATCCAGTCGTCATAAACCGAAATCCACACTCTTCCTGATCCGGCCTGTCAAGGTCCCACTCGATCAAAGAGTGAATGACACTGCTCCCGGTGCTTCCCCGAAACAACTTTTCTACCGGCTGTTTGTCATCCAGTGTACAGTTTGGAATCAGATTCTGTAAAAGCAGAAGCATCAGAACACTCTTTCCCCCTCCATTTGCCAGATCATAAAGGCTGTTTTTCCCTTGAAACCGAAGGCAACAAGTCGTCATAAACTGAGTTCCCACGTTATATTTGATGTTGTTTACCCGGATTCTGTTAATATGCGGCATCGTCTCTACCTCCTGTCATAATCTCATAAATACGACTCTGCTCCGATTCAAAATAGCTCTCGATCAGCGCCGAAAAACGGTCTGTCGGATAATATCGATCCTCCACTTCCAGAAACAATCCTTGGCGGATCAGAAACTGAAATGTCTTCTTTACCATTCCTGCCCGGGAACCTTTTTCTGCACGGATCACGGAACTATCCTCATTGGTGAGAAGTGGCAAATCCCAGGCAAGCGCCATCTGCTCAAAACTGTATTCCTCCACCTCTGTCAGTGCAAGCGTCTCCACTTTCTCTGCTAACCCTTGAAAAGAAGCATCTACTGCTTCCACAATTTCCGGAACCTTGACATACTCCTGATAAGTATAAGTCGCTGAATCTGTATAAAATTTTGTGATGATGTGATAAATAATGAAGTAGCAAAGGAACAACTCCCGATTGAGCCGAAGTCCGATCATCTCCTTTAGTTCTTCATTCGTATATCCAAAAACATGATTCGATTCTCCCGGTGTCAGATACAACCCTCCCCGGTAATCATAAATCTCCAGATTCAGCGCCTTTGTAATCTTATTTACCGTATCAAATATGTCTCCATTCTGCGTATATGCCTCATAGAGCTTCGTATGTTCGCCCTGATATTTTACTGCCTCCTGGTTGATCAGTCTGGCAAAAATCTCAATCCCTGTTTCCAGCGTCTGCTCTGTCATCTCCATTCATCCTTTCCACTCTTATGTTCGTCACCGAAAAACATTCGAGAAAAGTAACTGTTTCCTCATCCGTCAGTGTTTCCAGACAAAAATCCATCTGCAACTCTTCCTCGGTGCCTTCTATTTCAAAATATTGTTTCAAAACTGCCTCAAAATTTGTCGCCGGGTGTCTTACTGCATCCCGAATTACAATCTCATGCTTCTGGCACAGATTGACGAGGAACGAATAATAATCTCCATTTGCAAAAATCTTCTGTCCATACCGTACCTCTAATTGCTCATTCCACTCCCGCAGCGTGAAACAGTCTGTTTTCTTCAACATCGCAAACAATTCCCGCACAAGTATCCGGTAATTGCTGCTGATCCGCTGTTCTTCCAGTTCGTCATCATAGACATAATCTGACTCTTCCTCTGACTCGATCTCCTCACGTTCCTCATCCATACCGCGGCGTAATGCCAGCATTTCATCCAGCCGCTTCAGATCAAACATCTTCTTCTTTTTCGCCTGAAACAAGGGCTCCGCAAGCAATTTCAATTGTTCCACATCATCTTTTTTAAGGGCCGTCTCAAGAAACTGACGGAAATAGACAACCGGACGAATCGCGTTTAATGTCCCCTGTTCCATCATACTGTCGACTTTTCTCCTCAAATCCATACACTCACTCAATAACTCCGAATGCATCGCCATCGCCCGCTTCAGTTCGCTATCCAGCAAAAAGATCTCTTCTTTATTTTTAATCTGATCAACCGGAGATAGCATGGACATTGCCCCGGCAATCAGCCTCGTATTTTTCATAAACAGATCGTGTTCCTCATCAAACCAGCAGACACTCTCCTGAAAAAATTCCCGGTAGAGAGAAAGTCCGTTTTTCAAATCATGCACAAGTACCTGCAGTACTTCTCTCTTCTGCATTTTCAGTTTGAGCACCTCATTGCAGATTCGCTTTACAATCTCACGACCGCCTTTGAAGTTCTGGGTGCGGATCATCTTCTCCAAAAGAAGCTGCTGTATACTAATCTTGCTTTCTTCTTTGAACTCCTTTGTGTTCAGATAAAATTCAATCCCACTCTCCGTAATGTAATAATAAATATTTCCTTCTTGGAAATGACTTTTCATCAGCCATACTCTGGCAACCTTCCGGATCTTCTCCTCTGGATCATAAAATTCATAGGAGAACGGCTTTCCGTCATTTTTTATCTTATCAAACACATACCCTGCAAGCTGAGCATACTCTTCCGGTGTACAGTCCAGTGCAAATTCACTCTCTAAAAACGGAATGACAAAATTTAAATAGTCCGTATAAGTTACTCCGGTATTGTTAAAATTATTTTCTTCGATCAACATTCTAAGCACTGCCATCAACACATATCCTATGTCAATCGACTTGTATTTTCCATTTTGAAACTGCTTCAGATCATGACTGACAATCTCAAAAAATGGATAATATTTTTTCATACTCTCCATCCGAAGCCCTTGTTCTGCCCGGATCTCCTCAAGTAAATTTTTATGTAACTCCATTACTTCTGATTCTCCTTGTAGTATTTTCCACCTCTGCTTCCCCGACAAGAATCAGTGCTTCCTGCGGGATATAGCACAGATCTTTCAACATCATTCTCTGCAAAAAATCTGCTGTCTCTGCATCAAATTCCTGAAGAGCAAATGGTAGTACCTCCCGCGCCCGATTCTGAATCTTCCCTCTGATTTTCCCGGGCTTTCTCTCACTTCCTCTGACTGCCTCTAAAATCTTCTCATAAAACTCCATCTTCAGCCGGATCGAATACGATGCATACTGTGTTTTTAATTCATAATAAATCGCAAACCCTTCGGGATCGATATCTCCAAAATATTCTATGGTATCTGTCTCCATTATACCAGTTTCTTCTGCGAGAGAAAAGGCTCTTATAATCTTCCACCCCTCCCCGTAAATCACACAATCATATTCCTTTCCATATATTCCGTTCTTGATCCGAAAATACATATCTTTATTTTCTACAATCAAAATTTTCCTGATATTCTTTTCAAAAAAAGATGGGCGCACCTGACAAATAAATGGCTCCCTCGTATAGAAAGCATGTAGATCCGTCTCTATGTCAAATCCCATCCGATTTAACAGATGCGTGTAAGCTCCTGCCCTTTTCCTGTGCCTTCCCCATCATCCTTTCCGTACTCATTTCCTGCTCATCTGACACTTGCTTCTCCTTTTCTCCCTCCGGCTGTTCGAATGCTTTCTCATCCCCGAACAGGTAATAGCCAAGTTCATTTGCAGTCATCCATACTTTCTCTATCCTGCAATAGTAGTTATAGAGTATATCAATCGCTTCCCGATCCTGCTCAAACGCTCTCCGGTTTCTCTTATAAAATTCAAGCACCTTCGTGCCCACATAGGAATGCAAAAGAGCAAGATATTCCGGATCTTCCACCACTTTTTCTTTATTGCCGACAATCTCATACCGTTCATAGACCGTCGCCATGTATCCCGGTTTCTTACTTCTTTTCACCGGATTTAACACTCCCTCCTGAACAAACACTTCCAAAAGCTGCTGAAACTCCCTCACTCTTCCGGTTCTGATCTCCAGAGCTTCCGCTCTTCGTTTCCCGCTGCCTGCTCAAGCAATTCCTCATAGGTGACACGGATATTCCCTGTTTTTTTCTTCTCTCTGCGCTCTGCAAAATACCGTTCCAGATTCTTTCTCATCCTCTTTGCCCCCTCACTTTTTCGTACTCCAATCATATCATATCCTATTTTGAATTTCATCCGATTTCTAACTTGTACATTAGATTTAAGTTTGTTATAATTTTCGTATAAACAAAAGCAAAGAGAGGTAGTCATTATGAAATGCCCACACTGTGTAAGGAGCTTGCCATCAGTAAAAAAGACAGCTCCTACGGCTTATGCCATACTTGCAAAAAAAGATATAAACTTCCGTCACAACAGCAGACGTATTCCAATATTCCACCAAAGCATATTCGTGAAAAATCCGAGCGCACCATTCGCGAGAATTATCGGAATATGCTTGAGATTGAGGACGAAGAAGATGTTTCCGAGACAAAAGACAAAGTCATTCTTACTATCATGATCATTCTGTTTCTTCTCATTATCGCCGTGGCAGCATATATTTTTCTGTTTTTCAAATAAGTTTTCAGACAGCAAAAAGGATTGCAGCATCTACTATTTCGATGCCTGCAATCCTTTCTATTCCTGTGTTCCTACAAAAGTTCACTGCTCTTTCTTAAATTTTTATACTCAGCTACGGAACGGTCAAAACCTTTGATATGTTTGTAAAGCCACTGAATCACATTTCTATTTACCTGCTCTACAAACTCTTCTGTCGGTCCTTCCTGCTCCTCTAACATATCGTGAAGTTCGTCTACTACACGATATAATTCCTGGTGCTGCTTTTTGTGCTCCTCGATTCCCGGATATTCAATTTCCTCCTGCAGCTTTTCCTCTGCATTAAAATGAAATTCTGTGTACTCCGCAAGGTAATCTAACATCTTGATCGCTGCAACCTTTCCACCGTCTTTCTCACAACTCTCTACAAGTGAATTAATCTTTGCGATCAACTCTTTGTGCTGGGAATCGATCATCTCATTTCCTGTTACTAAACTTTCATCAAATTCTGCATACATCGTTGTAATGCCTCCTTTTTCTATTTCTCACATCGCCACAGATAAAATTCTTCTGCAATGCTTCACTTGTGATACAGTATAACATAATTTTCTGAAAAATCACCTTAAATCACTGCAAAAACCGGCTTTTCTTTTTATTTTCTCAATTGCCTCTTCCACTTTCCGAAGCATCTTCTCCCGGTCCTCCGGAAAGGTTCCTCTGACACGGAACTGTACAAAATCATGGAAACCATCATACTTTAACCCATCCACCTGCAAATGTTCCAAAAGACATTTTTCCTCCAGCAGATTTTCCAGTTCATCTGCCGGCAAAAAGTTTCCCTGCACGATGTCACGGTATAACGGTGCCTCCTGATGCAAAAACATTGAAAAATTAATCACATGCCTCGGTCTTGTCGCATTTAAAAACTCCGCCGTCTTCTCTGCATTTTCCATTCCCCTGCCGCTTCCCGCAACTCCAGTCATAATATGGGCATCATAGATCATTCCCGCACGTTTAATCCTATCAATCGCTGTATATGCTTCCTCCAGCGTATGATCTTTATGCATCCATTCCAGCACATCCGGAAGTCCGCTCTCGATTCCAAGATACAAATGCCTCACTCCAGCTTCCCATAGCTTCTTCAATTCTACATCGCTCTTCTCCCGAATATTTGTCACGGTAGCATCCATATTCACCTCCGTGACATCCGGAAAATACTCACGAACCAGTTTCAAAATCTTAAGAAGCCTCTCCGTCTTCATTCCAAATGCATTTCCATCCCCAAGAAACACTCTCCTCGGCCTTCCATTCAGCCTTTTACTCTTTGCAATTCCTCCTCAATCTGTGCAATCGGCAATTCCCGATACTGTAAATGTTTAAAAAGTGTGCAAAACTTACATGCGTTATAAGAGCACCCGACCGCGACCGGGAGCATATAAGATCCCCGCTCCATCGGCGCCCTGCAAATTTGTCCTTCATACTGCATTCTGCCACCTCCCATTGTATCTTTTGCTTTTTCTTCCATTTTAGCACCGTTTTTCACGATTGCAAATTTCTTTTCCATTTGTTCATCATTTTCTTGTTTTTTCATCACAATTTTGTCACATTTCCTTTGTATGATAGTAATCAAACAAAGGACAACACCTTTTTTATATAGATAAAACTTTTTCTTTTTCATAACATGCCGGTCCATGACCGGCATTTCCTCCGTTGATTGGAGATTCGTGAAATAATCTAGAAACTTTTTGGATGACAGCCACATATTATTCTGATCCAGAAAAATTAAATACTAAAAAAGAAAATGTCCTATGCCGGAAATTATCCCAGTATAGCATTTTCTTTTATTTAAATTTGTGTATTACCTCTGCATATCCTTGCGTATTACCCGTGTATTACTTGTGTATTATGTAGTAAGATTCACAAGGTTTTCACTGGATGCCCACACTGAACAATCCTTGAAAATACGCTGTTTCTTAGAACTTTCCGTTCTCAGCTGCTTCCTGAATACTTACAGCAACAGCAACTGTCATACCAACCATCGGGTTGTTACCTGCTCCGATCAGTCCCATCATTTCTACGTGTGCAGGAACAGATGAAGATCCGGCAAACTGAGCATCAGAGTGCATACGTCCCATAGTATCTGTCATACCGTAAGAAGCAGGACCAGCAGCCATGTTATCTGGGTGAAGTGTACGTCCTGTACCACCACCGGAAGCTACTGAGAAATATTTCTTACCTTGTTCGATACATTCTTTTTTGTATGTACCTGCTACTGGGTGCTGGAAACGTGTCGGGTTTGTTGAGTTACCTGTAATAGATACGTCAACACCTTCTTTGTGCATGATTGCAACACCTTCTGTTACGTCATTTGCTCCGTAGCAGTTTACTTTGGAACGAAGTCCGTCAGAGTAAGATTTTCTGAATACTTCTTTTACTTCTCCTGTATGGTAATCCATCTCTGTCTCAACGTATGTAAATCCGTTGATTCTTGAGATGATCTGTGCTGCATCTTTTCCAAGACCATTTAAGATAACTCTTAATGGTTTCTTACGAACTTTGTTTGCTTTCTCAGCGATACCGATTGCACCTTCAGCAGCTGCGAAAGATTCGTGTCCTGCAAGAAATGCGAAACAATCTGTATCTTCTTCCAGTAACATCTTTCCTAAGTTACCATGTCCTAAACCTACTTTACGCTGGTCAGCGACAGAACCTGGGATACAGAAAGCCTGAAGACCTTCTCCGATTGCAGCAGCAGCGT
>ENA-OPYY01000154-OPYY01000154.1-human-gut-metagenome-genome-assembly--contig:-NODE-154-length-29384-cov-3.135455_pt1 | contig 29384 bp, 27 predicted proteins | sample MGYA00242472_ERZ504481 | MGnify/ENA primary metagenome ERZ504481 (study PRJEB26092, sample SAMD00036265) | human gut metagenome | host: Homo sapiens | study: EMG produced TPA metagenomics assembly of...
CAAATATATTTCAAGTATATATCTTGCTACTTCTATCGTTTTTTTCTGTAATTTGCCTCCGAGCAGCATAATATTCCGTTGTATGGAGCGTACCAGGTATGTCATACGCCTTTTACTTATGTGAAAAAAGAAAGGGGATGAGTGCTATCTCAAAATAAATTCGTTATTTTGCAGGAAACAAAAGGAATATCCCTATGATTACTTATCTTAAAATAAATGGTTTTAAGTCATTTCATAATTTTGAAATGGAGTTTACCCCTTTGACCATTGTTGCAGGAACAAATGCTGCTGGGAAGAGTAACTTGTTTGATGCATTGAATCTGTTGTCACGCTTGGCTGAAGTGGACAAAATACATACAGCATTCAGAGAAGGGCAAAGAGGTGATTTGTTTGAACTATTCACTCAGTATGATGAACATGCTTATGCCGATGAAATGGAGTTTTGTGTGGAAGTGCTGGTAAATCGTGAAGTGACTGATGCTTGGGGAGCTACTGCAAGATTGAAATATACGAGGTTGCGTTATGAACTAAAAATACATCGCTTTGTAAACTCCAGTGGTATTGATGATTTAGAAGTTGTTTATGAACATTTGGCTACATTGAAACATCAAGAAGACAAATGGATAAAACTTTTGCCTAAAGAACAAATAGAATTTTGGAGACCTAAAGTAATTACAGGGAAACGTGGTCAACCTTATATCTATACACAAGAGCAAAATGAATTGCCTACGGTATTTGTTCCTCAAGATGGTGGTGGAGGTAACAAGCGAAGTTTTCCCCTGAGAAATGCTACGCGTACGGTATTGAGCAGCATTGATTCTGTTGATTTCCGCCATATTCTGGCCGTGAAGCAGGAAATGATCAGTTGGCGTTTCTTACAGTTGAACCCGGAGGATTTACGTCAACCCACAAGTAAGAGGACGGGAGAAGATGTCATTGGTGTTTCAGGGAAAAACCTGGCTGCAGCATTATTTAGGATTCAGCAGGAAGATAAATATTCATTGGTAGAGATATCTCGTGAATTAAATAGTTTTATTCCCAACTATACCCAGGTCTTTGTAGAAGATGATACAGAAAACAAGCAGTATATCATTTATCTGAAGAATGTGGACGGAAAGAAATACTCTTCCCGCGTGTTGTCCGAGGGTACGTTGCGATTGCTTACGCTTTGCATCCTGCAACACGATATGAAATATTCCGGTTTGCTTTGTTTTGAAGAACCGGAGAATGGCATTCACCCATTTAGGATAAAATCAATGGCGAAATTATTGAAGGATTTGACCACTAACTTTGAAGACCATGATCTACCTTTAAGACAAGTGATTGTGAATACGCATTCTACCGTTTTTGTCGGTGAAATTCAGAAATGGGAAGATGATTTGAATGTTTCCATCCATTTTGCGGAGATGAAATCAAGAGTGCTTTCTTTGCCATCGGGCAATAAGGTGAAACTCGATGTTTCGAAAATTATACAAGTTCCTAAAGAAGGGCAATTGACTATCAATTTCTCTGAGCAAGAACGAAAGCTTTCTTTGCAAATGATTAAGGAGTACTTAGAAAATACCCTAAAGGAGTGGTAATATGGCTAGACAATTATTTATTGGATTAATCACGGAAGGCCCTACGGATGTACGTTTCTTGCAGAGTGTGGTGGAAAGGACTTTTATTGATGTGGCTTTTGAATGCGAGAATGATTTAGAACCATACGTGAAATGCTTGACTGTGGAAAAAGTGCGACTTAGTTTTAATGAATATGTAGAGAAAGCTTCACGTCGAGGAATGGAAGAGATGGGTATGGATATACTTTGTGTCCATACAGATGCTGATAGTAAGGATACTAAAAGAGCCTATGCTGAAAAGATAAATCCGGCCAAAGAGTTCTTGTCTGATAAGAAAGGGGAGATTTGCAAGAGTCTGATTCCTATTGTTCCAGTGAGGATGGTAGAAGCATGGATGCTTGCTGACAAAGAACTATTAAAAGAGGAAATGGGTACAAGGATGTCGGATGAAGAATTGGGTATAAATCGTATGCCGGAACTTTATCTTGATCCTAAGGCTACCATTATACAAGCCATAGGTAAATCTAATCGGACTACGACACGTAGGCATAGGAAGGATTTGGATATTAGTGAACTATATGCTTCCATTGGTGCGAGGTTGGAATTGGAAAAGTTGCATCTGCTTCCTTCATATAGGCAATTTGTGGATGAGGTCAGAGAAGCCTACAGACAGTTGGGATTGTTACGGTAATGTGGAAAAATCAATAGGAAATAAAGCAGTGTTTGGAACATGATAGATAGTATGGAACAAGAAGATTTTGATATACGCAACCAGCAGCCCGTCACCAGCCGAGAACGTGATTTCGAGAACGCTCTCCGTCCGTTGAATTTTGAGGATTTCAGCGGGCAGGACAAGGTGGTGGACAATCTGCGCATATTTGTGAAAGCTGCCCGCCTGCGTGGCGAGGCGCTGGACCATGTGTTGCTTCACGGCCCTCCCGGATTGGGAAAAACAACACTCAGCAATATCATAGCCAACGAACTGGGCGTAGGTTTCAAGATAACTTCCGGTCCGGTACTCGACAAGCCGGGGGATTTGGCGGGAGTGCTTACCAGCCTGGAGCCCAATGATGTACTTTTCATCGACGAAATACACCGGTTGAGCCCCGTAGTGGAGGAATATCTGTACTCAGCCATGGAGGACTACCGCATAGACATCATGATAGACAAAGGCCCTTCTGCCCGAAGCATACAGATTGATTTGAATCCTTTCACGCTGGTGGGAGCTACCACGCGTAGCGGTCTGTTGACAGCTCCGTTGCGTGCCCGTTTCGGTATCAACCTGCATCTGGAATATTACGATGATGATGTGTTGAGCGGCATTATCCGTCGTTCGTCCGGCATCCTCGATGTGCCTTGCTCCGTAAGGCTGCCGCCGAGATTGCGAGCCGCAGCCGTGGCACACCGCGTATTGCCAATGCATTGCTGCGGCGTGTACGCGATTTTGCCCAAGTGAAAGGTTCGGGGAGTATCGATACGGAAATCGCACAGTTTGCCCTCGAAGCCCTGAATATCGACAAATACGGTCTGGATGAGATAGATAATAAGATACTCTGCACCATCATTGACAAGTTCAAAGGCGGCCCGGTGGGACTGACCACCATTGCCACCGCTTTGGGCGAAGATGCCGGCACGATAGAGGAAGTCTATGAACCGTTCTTGATAAAAGAGGGTTTCCTGAAACGTACCCCCCGTGGGCGTGAGGTGACGGAGCTTGCCTACAAGCATTTGGGGCGGAGTCTCTATAGTAGCCAGCGTACCTTGTTTGGCGACGAGTGATTCATTAATCATTAATCACTAACCATTAATCATTAAAAAGAAGTGGCCGGATTAAAATCATTGGCAAAAGAAACTGCCATTTATGGGCTGAGCAGTATTGTGGGGCGTTTCCTCAATTACCTACTGGTGCCCGTATATACCATGGCGATGTCTGCACAGAGCGGCGGCTATGGCGTAGTGACGAATGTATATGCGTGGGTGGCCCTCATGCTGGTATTATTGACGTGCGGCATGGAAACCGGTTTCTTCCGCTTTGCCAATAAAGGGGAGGATGACCCGATGCGTGTGTACTCCACGACATTACTCAGTGTGAGTATGGGGGCGCTTACTTTCCTTGCATTGGGGCTGCTGTTTCTCGACCCTATTGCCGGATGGATGGAGTACAGTGAGCATCCCTGGTACGTGGGCATGATGATGATTGTGGTGGCGATGGATGCTATTCAAAGCATTCCTTTCGCTTATTTGCGCTACAAGAAGCGTCCCATTAAGTTTGCGGCACTCAAACTGCTGTTTATCTTCCTGAATATAGCACTGAATCTGGTCTATTATGTAGGGATGAAAGGGGATGACGTGGCTATGCCTTCCTTTTCAATCTGATATGCACCTCTACCATTATGCTTTGCATGATTCCGGAGTTACGCGGGTTTGCTTATGTGCTGGATAAAAAACTGTTGAAGCGGATGCTTGCTTACAGTCTGCCGTTACTGGTACTTGGCTTGGCGGGTATCTTGAATCAGGTGGCCGATAAGATTATTTTTCCTTTTGTCTATCCGGATGAGGCGGAAGCTACCGTGCAGTTGGGCATTTATGGAGCTGCCAGCAAAATTGCTATGGTGATGGCGATGCTTACACAAGCTTTCCGCTATGCATACGAGCCTTTTGTCTTCGGAAAGAGCCGGGACAAAGACAATAAGCAGGTATATGCGCAGGCCATGAAGTTTTTCATCATCTTTACACTGCTGGCATTCCTGGCTGTCATGTTCTATCTGGATATTTTGCGCTATATCATCGGCCCTGATTACTGGCCGGGATTGCGGGTAGTGCCTATCGTGATGGCTGCCGAAATCTTTATGGGTATCTATTTCAATCTTTCCTTCTGGTACAAGCTGATTGACGAAACGCGTTGGGGAGCTTATTTCTCCTTGATAGGTTGCACGGTGCTGGTAGTGATGAACATACTTCTGATTCCCCGATACAGTTATATGGCTTGTGCCTGGGCAGGATTCTGTGGCTATGGCATCGCCATGCTTCTGTCCTATTTCGTAGGGCAGAAGAAGTATCCCATTCAGTATGACCTGAAGGCTATCGGTAGTTATGTGCTGCTTGCGGCAGTACTCTATCTGGCTGCCGAATATGTCCCGATAGAAAATATTTACCTGCGTATGGCGTACCGTACCGTTTTGTTGCTGCTCTTTGTGGCCTATATCGTGCGGCGTGATATGCCTCTCGGCAGCATACCCGTCATCAGCTGGTTGATAAAGAAATAAACTACTGAATAGTAAATCGTCAAATTGTAAATATCATGGATTCTGACAACAGAAATACCTTTGCTATCAAGACTTTTCTGAAAGACTATCTTGATTTGCGCAAAGACAAGGACAATGAACTGGAAACTGTAGATTCCATCCGTAAGGGAGTGGAATTCAAAGGAGCCAATCTTTGGATTCTGATATTCGCCATATTCATGGCCTCGTTGGGATTGAATGTAAACTCCACAGCCGTGATTATCGGTGCCATGCTCATCTCGCCGCTGATGGGGCCTATCATGGGTGTGGGGCTTTCTGTGGGGTTGAATGATTTTGAATTGATGAAGCGGTCTTTGAAGAGCTTCTTGATAACTACCTTGTTCAGTGTGACCACTGCTACCATTTTCTTTCTGGTGAGTCCCGTTGCGAGGGGCAGTCGGAATTGCTGGCACGTACGTCACCCACCATTTATGACGTATTCATCGCCTTGATGGGTGGCTTGGCAGGTGTGACGGCGCTCTCTACCAAAGAGAAAGGAAATGTGATTCCGGGTGTTGCCATTGCCACGGCTTTGATGCCGCCTCTCTGTACGGCAGGCTACGGGCTGGCAACGGGTAACTTGATTTATTTCCTCGGTGCATTCTATCTTTATTTCATCAATTCCGTGTTTATCAGTCTTGCCACTTTCCTGGGCGTGCGCGTGATGCACTTCCAGCGCAAGGAGTTTGTGGATAAGAACCGGGAGAAGAAAGTACGTAAATATATCGTCCTGATTGCTATCTTGACCATGTGTCCCGCTGTCTATCTGACGGTAGGTATCGTCCAGGATACCTTCTTTGAGAGTGCTGCCAACCGTTTTGTCAACGAGCAGCTCTCCTTTGAGAATACGCAGGTGCTGGACAAGAAAATCCATCACGAGGGCAAGGGCCACGAAATACGTGTCGTGCTGATTGGGCAGGAGGTGCCCGAAGCTTCCATCGCCATTGCCCGCAGCAAGATGAAAGACTATAAGCTAGACAATACCAAGCTGATAGTCCTCCAAGGTATGAACAATGAAGCGGTGGATATTTCTTCCATCCGTGCCATGGTGATGGAAGACTTCTACAAGAACAGCGAGCAGCGTCTGGTGGAACAGAAACAGAAGATTGCCACACTGGAGCAGAATTTGGAAAGATACAAAACCTCGATGAATTGGGCAAGAAGATTATCCCGGAACTGAAAGTGCTCTACCCGTCGGTAAAGACCGTATCAATATCTCATGCGATTGAACTGGCGGTAGATTCTGTACGGGTGGATACTGTGACCCTTGCCGTCTTGAAATTCGGCAAGCATCCGGGTGCGCACGAGAAGGAAAAGATTGCGGAGTGGCTCAAGGCGCGTACGGGTGCCAAGCAATTGAGGCTGATTACTGAATAATACAAGAATTGACGGAATGAAAATAAGATTTATACTGATAGCTGTCTGCTTCCTTTTTTCTCTGCCGGGACAAGCGGATGAAGGGATGTGGATGCTGGGAAATCTGAACAAGCAGACACGCCAGACCATGAAAGAGTTGGGCTTGCAGATGTCTGTCAACAAGCTATACAATACGAAACGCCCGTCGCTGAAGGATGCGGTAGTCAGCTTCGGAGGCTTTTGTTCCGGAGTGGTGGTGTCCGGGGACGGGCTGGTGTTTACCAATCATCACTGCGGCTTCAGCAGCATACAGCAACACTCGTCTGTGGAGCACGACTATCTGAAAGACGGCTTTGTGGCACGTAATCTTAGTGAAGAACTGCCTAATCCGGAACTTTACGTCCGCTTCCTCTTGCACCAGCAAGACGTGACCCGTCGGGTACTTGGAGCAGTAAAACCGGATATGAACGAATCTGAGCGTACAAGTGTAGTAGATTCGGTGATGCTGGTCATTGGCGAAGAGGTTTCTCGTAAAGACTCCACGCTGATAGGCATTGTGGATGCTTACTATGGAGGCAATGAATTCTGGCTTTCCGTTTATCGCGACTACAATGATGTGCGTCTGGTATTTGCACCGCCTTCTTCAGTGGGCAAGTTCGGCTGGGACACTGACAACTGGGTATGGCCGCGCCATACGGGTGACTTCGCCGTATTCCGTATCTATGCCGGCAAAGACAACCGTCCTGCCGACTATTCTCCCGACAATGTTCCCTACCATCCCGAATACGTGGCTCCGATATCTCTGGACGGTTATCGTGAGGGTTCCTTCTGTATGACGATGGGCTATCCGGGCAGTACGGAACGCTATCTTTCCTCTTTTGGCATCGAAGAGATGATGACCACCACCAACCAGGCTCAGATAGATGTCCGTGGTGTGAAGCAGGCCATCTGGAAGCGTGAAATGGATAGCCGTGACAGCATCCGCATCAAGTACGCTTCCAAATACGACGAAAGTTCCAATTATTGGAAGAACAGCATAGGAGTGAACCGCACCATCAAGAAACTGCATGTGCTGGACAAGAAGCGTGCCATGGAGACCGAACTCCGTCGCTGGATACAGCAGACACCGGAGGAGCGGGAACATCTGCTGCATCTTTTTTCCGACCTGGAGTTGAACTACAAGAGCCGCCGTGATGCTTATCGTGCCAGAGCTTACTTTGCCGAATCTTTCCTGAACGGTCCGGAACTGGTGCAGCTTGCTTTGTCCATCCTCAACTTCGACTTTGAGGGGGAAGAGAAAACGGTGGTTGCCAATCTGAAAGCTATCGTTGAGAAATATGCCAATCTGGACTTGGGCATTGACAAGGAAGTGTTTACAGCGCTGTTGAAAGAATACCGCTCCCAAGTGGATTCCACCTATCTGCCCGAGCTCTACCAGACGATTGCGACAGAATACGGAGGCAACGAGCGTACCTATGTGGATAGTCTTTATGCCCGCTCGGAACTGACCACCCCCCGTGGATTGAAGCGTTTCCTGGAGCAGGACACCACCTATCAGATATATAACGACCCTGCCATCAATTTGGGCATCGATCTCATCACGAAGCTATTCGAGATGAATATGCAGGTACAGCAGGCTTCCGGTGAAATCGAGCGGAATGAACGTTTGTTCAACTCTGCCGTGCGACGGATGTACGCATCCCGTAACTTCTATCCCGACGCCAACTCCACCATGCGTTTGAGTTTTGGCACTGTCTGCGGTTATGCCCCCTTCGACGGAGCGGAATATGATTATTATACCACCACGAAAGGTATTCTGGAGAAAGTCAGAGCCCATGCAGGCGATGTGGATTTTGAAGTGCAGCCCGAGTTGCTATCCCTTCTTTCCTCCGGTGATTTCGGTAGATATGCCGATGAAAAGGGAGAAATGAATGTCTGCTTTATCTCCAATAATGACATTACGGGAGGCAATTCCGGCAGTGCCATGTTCAATGCCAAAGGAGAACTTCTGGGGCTTGCCTTCGATGGGAACTGGGAAGCCATGAGCAGCGACATCCTTTATGAGCCGAAGATGCAGCGCACCATCGGGGTGGATGTACGCTACATACTGTTTATGATTGAGAAGTATGGGAAGGCAGGAAATCTGATTCTGGAACTGAAGCTTGCCAATCCTTAGCGTGTGCCCCCTGCCTATACTTTTATGGGTGATATTTTCTAAATCACTCCACGGATACGGTCATCGAATGCCGAGAGTGCTGCCTTTGCCCCTTCGCCCATGGCAATGGCTATCTGCTTGTAGGGAACATTCGATACATCCCCTGCCGCATATACCCCCGGAAGTGTGGTACGGCAGAAAGCGTCAATCTTAATCTCCCCGGCCGGAGTCGTTTCCAGCTTGTCGCGGAAAGGAGCGCTGTTGGCTGCCAAACCGATTTGCACGAAGATGCCGTCTAACGGGAAGTCTCGTTCCTCGCCGGTAAGGCGGTCTTTGATGCGGATGGAAGTTACTTTTTCCCTGTTTCCATCGACTTTGACGGTTTGTGACGAGGTGAAGATTTCCACATTCGGCAGGCTCCGGGCTTTCTCTTGCAGCACTTGGTCGGCTTTCAGTGTATCGGCAAATTCGAATACCGTTACCTTCCGGCAGATGCCTGCCAGGTCGATGGCAGCTTCAATCCCCGAGTTACCTCCACCGATAACCGCCACATGCTTGCCTTGATAGAACGGACCGTCGCAATGCGGACAGAATGCCACGCCGCGTCCTATGTATTCCGCTTCGCCCTCCACATTCAGTTTGCGCCAGCTTGCTCCTGTGGCAATGATTACTGCCGGTGCATGAAATACCTCGCCGCCTACGGTGGAGACGCTTTTCTCCGTTCCCTGCAACTCTACTTTTTCTATCTTCCGCTCCTCGAAAATCTCTATCGGATAGTGCTCTATATGTGTGCGGAGTGCGTTGGCAAGCTCTGTTCCGGTAGTCTGCGGCACGGAGATAAGGTTTTCTATGCCTACCGTTTCCTTCACCTGTCCGCCTATGCGCTCGGCAACAATCGCCACCCGTAGCCCCTTGCGTGCAGAGTAGATGGCTGCGGAAGCTCCGGCTGGTCCGCCGCCCAATACCAGCACGTCGAAATCTCTCTCTATCGGCACTTCGTCCTCCTGAGGAGCACTGCCGAAGGCTTCTTCCAGCTTCTGCAAAAGTTCTCCTAAAGAACCGCGACCTACGTGAAGCAGCTTGCCATTAGCGTAGACTGACGGCACGGCTTGTATTTTCAGCGCATCCACTTCCTCTTGATTAAGCGCCCCGTCCACCATCTCGTGGGTGACGTGCGGATTCAGCAATGCGATGATGTTCAGTGCCTGCACCACGTCCGGACAGTTGGTACAAGTAAGCGATACATACGTTTGCAGGCTGATGTCGCCTTGCAACGCCCGGATGCGGCGACGAATTGCTTCGTCCGGCAGATTTTTCCCCTTTCCATCGGCATTCAGCACGGCAAGTAGGAGGGAAGTGAACTCGTGTCCGCCGGGGATGCCGCGGAACTTGATGCCGGTTTCCACATCGTCTTTCAGCAATGTGAACTCCAACACGGGGTTCTCTATCTCACTCATCCGGCAGGAGAGCTTGTCGGAACAGCTTGCCACATCCTTTAGGAATCCGATAAGCTCTTGTGCCTGCTCGTACCCCGGATGATAGGTGATATGAAAGACGTAGCGGGCTTCCAAATGCTGGAATACGCTCCGCACCTGGTCTAATATAGTTGTTTCTAACATGATTAATAGGATGTTTGGGGGTGAAAAAATAGTCTTTTAATATCTCTGATATAGAGTAGTTGCAGTACTTGTGAGGAAATACTCCAGTACTTCTATATAAGTATTGCGGACATCTTAAAGGAAAGCGGACGTCTTTCTATGGTGAAAGCGCCCGCTCCTCCTATTACTTATCAAATCTTTCCTACAAGGTCGATGCTCGGCTTCAAAGTTTTCGCTCCTTTCTTCCACTTGGCAGGGCAGACTTCTCCGTCGTGTGTGGCAACAAACTGTGCAGCTTCTACTTTGCGCAGCAGCTCGTCGGCATTGCGTCCGATGTTGTTGTCCTGTATCTCGGCAATCTTGATTTTGCCTCGGGGTTTATAAGAAATGTGCCGCGATATGCCATGCCTTCCTCTTCAATCATCACGCCGAATGCGCGGCTCAGTACGCCCGTGGGGTCGGCAAGCATGGGGTACTTAATCTTGCGGATGCTTTCGGAAGCATCGTGCCATGCCTTGTGCACGAAGTGTGAGTCTGTACTAACAGAATATACTTCTACGCCCATTGCTTGGAATTGGTCATATTTCTCTGCGATGTCCACCAGCTCAGTAGGGCATACGAAGGTAAAGTCTGCCGGATAGAAGAAGAAAATGGCCCATTTGCCTTTTACATCTTCGTGAGATACTGTCTTGAAACTTCCGTTCTGGAAAGCCTGAACTTTGAATTCAGGGAGTTGTGAGTTGATAATCGGTTCCATAATTTTTCTCTTTTTAAAGGTTTAGTTTTTTGTTTTACCGATGCAAAAATATAGCATTTTTCTCCGGTAGAACAAAAAAATCGATTGAAAGGTTTTATGGAGCGATAGACAAAATCTATCAGACCGATTACTTATTCGTTCCCATCCACGTCCATCTGTGCCAGATGCATTCCAGAGGGCCTTGCTTATATCCGGACAACCACCATTTGCAGAACTTCACTTGCAGCAGGAAAGTGGCGAACCCAATCAGCAGGCTGACCGTATATCCGCAATACGGAGCCAGATAAAGACCTATCGGGAAATAGATGAGCGCTCCTATGATGGACTGGGTGATATAGTTCGTCAAGCTCATTTTGCCATAGAAACGCAGGCTTCCGACGGCGTTGCTGAACTTTTTGTTTTGGTAGAGAAGTATGAAAGAGGCTACCAAGACGAGTGTAAAGGCAAGTTTCTGCCACATATCGAACACTGTGCCTGCCGATTGCTGTACGATGGCATCGTTCTGCATGATAAGTTCCTTCAGCGTGTACAGAGGAGCAAATGCGATGGCAGCCACAATCAATGTTTTCGTCCAGAAGCGGAGATTCTTCTCGGAAGAAACGAAAAGCTGTTTACGCCCGATGTAGAAGCCCAGGAGGAACAATCCCGCCGTCTGGAAGAAACGTCCGGCATTCACCGCCCACAGCAAACTTGCCTTTTGTCCCAGCGTGATGTTGCCCATGAGGAATTCCCCCCAGTTTCCAGTTTTGGTATATTCCGCCACTTCCGCATACATGGTGCCTACTTTGAGGTCGGGCAGTTGATGGGCGGGATTTACTAAACTGGCGATGTAGTGATACCATTCAACGGGTTGCAGCAGGAAGATAATGGCAGTGATAATAACAGCCTTGTCACTCCAATTACGTGCAACGAATAATACCAGTCCGATGACGACAAACAGCTGCAGGACGTCTCCCGCAGGGAAGAAAGCGGCATTCAGTGTGGCAAAGCTACCAGCAGCACCAATCGCCAGAGGAAGCGGTAGCCGAAGTCCTTGCCTTGTTTCTTCTGGTTATTCATCTGAATATAAAAAGTAAAGCCGAATAGAAGGGCGAAAATAGCGTATGCCTTTCCGGCAAAGAGTGTGAAAACGCTGTTGAACACCCCTTGGTCTAAAGCATTCAGCCAGCTTGGTGAGTCGGTGGGGTAGACCGGAAAGATAAAGTGTTCCAGATTATGGACCAGGAGAATGGCCATTACGGCAAAGCCACGTAAAGCGTCTACAACCTCTATACGAGGATTCTTGTTGAGAGTTTGTGTCATTCTTATATAAGTGTTTGGTTATACCATAATTTGGGTTGCCTTCAGTGAGAGCATTTCCTTGGGTACAGAAAGCGTTATTTCCTTGGTCAGTACTTCCAGCAGTGTATAGCGGATAAAGTTCTTATTGGTCAGCAGCACGACCTGGCGGGTAGGGCAGGGGATGGCGAAGGAACGTACCAGCTCTTTCTGGGCATCGCCCAGTTGCAGAACGGCCAGTTCGGGGATGAAGGTCACGCCTTTGCCGCTTTCTACCATACGCATAAAGGTCTCCATGCTGCCCAAGTGATAGGCAAGCTGGCTGGCACGTGCCGACTTCATCTGGCAGAAGCGCACCAGCTGGTCACGGAAGCAATGGCCCTCGTCGAGCAGCCAAAGCTGTTCGCCGTTTAGGTCGGAAGTACGGATTACCTCGTTGTTGAAGAGGGCATCTTCGCGCGACACGTAGGCAAAGAACTGTTCATAGAACAACGGCGTCTGCTGCAACTCTTCCATACCTGCCAGACTCGCTACGATACCTGCATCTATCTCTCCCGTCTGCAGGGCTTTCTTGATGTCGTTTGTTTTCATTTCGACTACCCGGATGTCGAGGTCGGGGTATTTCTTCATCAGCTGCGGAAAGAAACGGGGCAGGAGGTAAGGAGCCACGGTGGGAAGTATGCCCAGCTTGAAGGTGCCGGTCAGTGAGTGTTTTTCTTCTTCTATAATATTCTTTATACGGTTGGCTTGAACCAATATATTCTGTGCTTGTTCTATGATGTGGATACCGACGGGAGTGGGGCATACCGGCTGCTGGCTGCGGTCAAAAATCCGGGTGTCCAGTTCCTCTTCCAGTTTCTGAATCATGGCACTGAGGGTGGGCTGTGTCACGCGGCAATATTCGGCTGCTTTGGCAAAGTGGCGGAACTGGTTGACGGCAAGGATGTATTCCAATTGTTGTAAAGTCATGATGAACAAGGCATTTGAAGGTTATGTATAGAGTTCGTCTATGCAAAGATAGAAATTATCTGTTTGACAAGCCTTGATTTACCCCTTATCTTTGCAATACCCAAAAGAAAAATAGTATAAATATTTAAAACAATAGAATTATGAAAACTTTAGATTACTTGCATTTGAATGAAAAGAAAGTGGCTGGCGTAGCATCAGCATTGCACCAATTATTGGCCGACTTCCAGGTACATTACACCAATCTGCGCGGTATGCACTGGAACATCAAGGGACACGGCTTCTTTGTGCTGCACGAGAAGTTCGAGAGTATGTATGACGATACCGCCGAGAAGATTGACGAGATTGCAGAGCGCATCTTGATGCTGGGTGGCGTGCCCGAGAATAAGTTCAGTGAATACCTGAAGGTTGCCAACGTGAAGGAAGTGTCCGACATCTCTTGCGGCAGTGAGGCTGTGGACCATATCCTCGAGACTTACGGCTACCTGATTGGTGAAGAGAGAAAGGTAATTGAACTGGCAAATGAAGCTGGCGATGACGTGACGGCAGATTTGATGACCGGCTACCTGAAAGAGCAGGAGAAAATGGTTTGGATGCTCGTTGCATTCAGTACGAAAAGCTGCACGAAATAAAGGATAAAGAGTCGTGAAAAGGATAGGGTGATAAAACGGTAGCGGATGCTGCCGGTTTTATCACCCTATTATCTTTCTATAGTTTATATCACTTCTTCTTCGGTGTCCGTCTTGCCCACCCTTCTTCACTGAAGTCGGGCTCTGCATCCTTAAAGTCATTGTTGCCCTGGAAGAACTGTTTCCAGTCATCCTTTTTGCCACGGGCTTTGGTGTAACCCCGCTCTTCGCGGCTGGGCTTGCCTTTCTTCTTGTCGTTTGCAGGACTTTCGGCCTTTTCGCTGCGTTTGCCGGTGGCATCGTTCCGTTTGCCGTCTTCCTTGTAACTGCGCTTCTTGCTGTCAAACTCTTTTTTCCCATGGCTTCCGGCTGTACCCGGACGTTTGCCCCTCGGAGCCTCCTTACCCTCGTCTCCAGCAACCTCTACGGATACTTTACGGCCGTTCCAGCTGGCGCGGTTCAGGGCCTTCACTACATTGGTGGCTTCCTTTTCCTCCACTTCGAAGAAGGAGAACTTCTGCATCAGGTCAATTCGTCCCAGCTCTACACGTCCACGTGTATTGTTGTTCAGCAGGCTGATTAATTCGTTGGGGAAGAAGTTGTCCATTTTACCCAGGTTGATGAACAAGCGGGTAAAGCCGGGTTCTGCTTTGCGGCTGCTTCTACGGTCGTTGCGGTCGCCCCTCTCGCCACTTCTTGCACCACGCTCACTACCGGTTGCTGTCTCTATCTCGTCACGGCCGCGATAGTAATCCAGGAAACGGTTGAATTCATGCGAAACCATGCGTTTAATCAGGTCCTCTTTGCTCAGCCAGTCCAGCTTGCGGTAGATGTCGGTCATAAAGTCAGCGATTTCCTCCTCGTTCACTTTCACCTTTTCAAGATCGTCTATCACTTTGAGCAGTTGCTTTTCGCATATCTGTTTGCCGGTGGGCATTTCGCCTGCAATGAATTTCTTGCCGATGATGCGCTCAATCTCGCGCATTTTGCCTTTCTCTCGCAGGTTGATGATGGCGATGGAAGTCCCGGTTTTGCCGGCACGTCCCGTACGGCCGCTGCGGTGGGTATAACTCTCGGTGTCATCGGGCAATCCGTAGTTGATGACGTGTGTCAGGTCGTCCACATCGAGGCCGCGTGCGGCAACGTCCGTGGCAACCAGCAGTTGTAGGTTGCGGATGCGGAACTTCTGCATCACGGCGTCACGCTGCGCCTGACTCAGTTCGCCGTGCAGCGAGTCGGCATTATAGCTTCCTGCATCAACTTGTCAGCTATTTCCTGCGTTTCTTTGCGGGTACGGCAGAAGATGATGCCGTATATCTGCGGATAGTAGTCCACAATACGTTTCAGGGCAGCATACTTGTCTTTGGCATGTACACAGAAGGCTACGTGTTTCACGTTGCTGGTGCTTTCATTTTTGCGTCCGATGGTAATTTCCTTGGCATCGCGCAGGTACTTCTTGGAGATGCGTGCGATTTCCGGGCTCATGGTAGCGGAGAACAGCAAGGTGTTGCGCTCCTGCGGCACATCGGCGAGAATGGCGTTGATGCTGTCTGTGAATCCCATGTTCAGCATTTCGTCCGCTTCGTCCATAACCACATTCTGTATGGTGGCGAGGGACACGGTTTTGCGTTCCATCAGGTCCAGCAGTCGTCCCGGTGTGGCTACGATGATGTGTACACCCCGTTTCAGGGCGCGTATCTGGCTTTCGATGGACGAGCCTCCATATACGGGCAACACTCGCAAGCCATCGGTATATTTAGAATAATCGTTCAAGTCGCCTGCTATCTGCAAACAAAGTTCGCGGGTGGGGCAGAGAATAAGTGATTGGGGAATTCGGTTGTTGACGTTAATCTTCTGTATGAGCGGCAGACCGAACGCTGCGGTCTTTCCTGTTCCTGTTTGTGCCAGTGCTACTACATCATTGTTTTCTCCTAAAAGGTATGGAATTACTTCCTCTTGTACCGGCATGGGCTGCTCGTAACCCATTTCTTCGATGGCGCGGCGTATCTCCGGCGACACACCGAGCTCTTCAAATGTCTTCATTAAATCTTCTGTATATCTTTATATTTCGGGCACAAAGATAGTGTTTTTCAATGGATAATTGATAAACTATTGTCAATTATCCACTAAAAGAATGTCTTGCAGTTCCCTTATTTCTTCTTTCGTCAGTCCGATGCCCCTTTGCAGGTAGGTGTCGGTATCTCCATACCTTCGTTCCATTTCTTCGATGGCGGCATTCAGGAAATCTTCGCGTGCCGAGAATACAGTGGTAATGGCCTCTTGCGAACGTGTCGGAAGCCGGTAAGCGTACCGGGAGGCGGCCGGGATATTGAAGTAGTCGTTGCTGAGGCGGTAGTCTTCCATGATGATGTCTTCATCCACTCCAAGGGAGGCAAGCACAAGCGCCGATACGATGCCCGTGCGTCCTTTGCCCGAAGAGCAATGGATTACGACGGGATAATTGTTCTTATCCAGCAGGATATCGAAAATCCGGCGGTATTCTTTGGTGTAGTTGCTGATGAGCTCGCGGTTCATCCGCTCCACCATCCGGTAGACGGTATCGCTCTTGATGGTCCGCTCCTGCACGCCTTTCAGGATATGCTCCATGTCACCGGTGGGGATGGGGATGTGCACCACCTTGAATTCTTGTTGCAAGGGGCTTTGTCTGTGCGCTTCATCGAATGAGCGCAGGTCGATGATAGTCCTTATGCCTATGCTCTTGAGCTCTTTGCGCGAGCACGGTTCCAGTTTGTCTATTTCGGCAGAGCGATATAGCATGCCCCAGCGCACTCTCTTCCGGGTGGGATAGGACGCATAGCCTCCCAGGTCGCGGAAGTTCTGTATGCCGGGGATATTGATGTTGCGGGTGGCGGTCTTTACCCGGTATTTGTCACCGAATACAAGCGTGTAGTAGTATCGCTGTGTAGGGTCGGTAGTGATGACGGTCATCTTCAGGTCGGAGATGTTGGCAATGGCAACGGGAACGTCTTCGGGAATGTGCTCCGGGTTGGTCGAGGCATATACTTTGACATTCCCTTTGACGAGAGGGGCCATTTCCCATTTTACAATGCAGTTGCCCACATTGTTTTCTTCGCATACAACGGAAATGTGAGGGGAAGTGTCGCTGCAGGAAGGGAGCAGCACTGCCAAAACAAGCAAGTTCAATAAATTCCTATACATAATTCGTAACCTCTCTGATGTCGTTAATCACAAATATATGTAATTTACCCACAGAGGGCAACGGCAATGCCAGGCTTTTATATTTCTTTTTTGAACTTTAAAACTATCTGTGCTTCTCTGCAAATTCCTTTGAAACAGAGTTGTTGAAACTCTTGCATACCTCGGCGGCAAACTCAATGCCGCATTGGATGACTTGGTCCCAAGTAGCCTCGTCCATGGTATCGAGGTCCTCGTAGCGTACATTATGTTTCAGCAGTCCGAAGATGATGCCTGCGTTGAAGTTGTCGCCCGCACCGATGGTGCTGACTGCTTCCAACGGAGGAATGGAATATTCCTTGGAAATCGTGCCGGTGCGCAATGATACCTGCTCTGCACCGGCGGTACAGAGGAAGTTGCGGCAGTAGAATTTCACCTTGTCTTTGTATATCTTGTCAGCCTCCTGCAGGCCCCACATATAGAAGAAATCCTCTTGCGAGCCGCGTACAATGTTGGCGTATTCCAGATTCTCGATGATGGTGGGAGCCAGTTTGATGGCCTCCTCTTTATGGGGCGAACGGAAATTGGGGTCGTAATAGATGATGGCATGCATGTCGTGCGCGCGTTCCAGCAGTTCCAATACCTTGTCGCGCAATACGGGGTTCAAGGCATAATAAGACCCTATTATAACGATGTCGTCTTCTTGAATTTGCGGATACTCTACATCTAACCGTTGTTTGGGATAATCTTTATAGAAGATGTATTCCGCATCGCTCCGGTCGTTAAGGAACGCGAGTGATACGGGTGATTTCCCGTCAGGGAAGACATTGACATGGTCTGTGGGGATATTGTTCTCGCGCATGAAGTTGAGGATAATATTGCCCACGTGGTCATTGCCCGTTTCACTGATAAAGCAGATGGGAACGCCGATACGTCCCAGTGAAACGATGCCGTTGAATACCGAACCGCCCGGAACGGCTGCTGTGGGCTGTTCGCCACGGAATATGATGTCCAGTATGGTTTCTCCGATGCCTATTACTTTACGCATAGCGATCTTGATTTTTCTCCGAGGTAACCGCCGTGATGGCGCTTGGAGTAGTCTTCAATGGTGAATCCTGTTTCTTTCATGGTCTGTACCACCAGGATGTCGCCGATGACGGTCATGGCGGTGGTCGAAGTCGTAGGCGTCATGCCCAGTACACATACTTCTTGCGGTTTCCCGGTGCTGAGGCATACATTGGATTCGTGTGCCAGGGGGCTGTCGGGGTTTCCGGTGATGACGATGAACTTCAGTCCCGGGTTCAGGTTATGTGCCAGCTGTGTCAGCTCCACGATTTCGCGAGTTTTGCCCGAATTGGAGATAAGTAGCAACAAGTCGTTCTCCTGAAGAATGCCGAGGTCACCATGCTGTGCTTCGCTGGGGTGCAGGAAAACGGAAGGAATGCCGGTGGAGCAGAAGGTAGTGGCGATGTTCATGGCTATTTGTCCGGCCTTGCCCATACCCGAAGTTACCAGTTTCCCTTTTTTGCGGTGCACTTGTTCTACGATGAGTTCTACAGCTCTTTCATAAGCGTCCGTCACTGGAATGTTCAGTACGGCTTGTGCCTCTTTCTGCAAAAGCTCTTGAATGGATGCAATCATATTTAATGTGTTAATGTGATTAATGTGCTAATGTGCTAATTGGCTGCGCTGTGATGCCGCATGGTTAGCTGTGATGCCGCATGGTCATTGGCACATTAGCATATTGGCATATTGGCACATTAATCACATTAGCACATTATAGCAATTGCAAATATCTGCAATTTTCTATAAACGGCAATAAGTTTTATTGTATTTTTGTCGCCTCAAATAGTTTGAAACGTCAGAATGAAGAACTTAAAAGAAAATTTACTGCCAACTTTCAATCAATATACTCTGCCCAATGGCATGCGCATCATTCACGAATCCTCAGCCCTCCAAAGATGGCTTATTGTGGTTTTGCCGTAGATGCGGGTACGCGCGACGAGCTTGAAAACGAGCAGGGTATGGCGCATTTTGTGGAGCACCTTATATTTAAAGGTACCGCCAAGCGCAAGGCATGGCACATTCTGAACCGCATGGAGAATGTGGGCGGCGACCTCAACGCTTACACCAACAAGGAAGAGACAGTGATTTACTCTGCTTTCCTGACCGAGCATTTCGGCCGTGCCTTCGAACTTCTGGTGGATATTGTATTCCACTCCACCTTTCCGCAACGTGAAATAGAGAAGGAGACGGAGGTGATTATCGACGAGATACAATCCTACGAAGATAATCCTTCCGAGCTAATCTTCGATGATTTTGAGGACTTGATATTCAGGGGGCATCCCTTGGGACGCAACATTCTTGGCAATCCCGAACAGTTAAAGCTGTTTCGCTGTGAGGATGCTGCCGCATTCACTGCCCGCTTCTACCATCCCAACAATATGGTTTTCTTTGTTCTGGGTAATCTGAGTTTCAAGAAAGTTGTGCTTATGGCAAAAAAACTTCTGGCGGATATACCGGCAACACCGGTACATTATGGTCGTACTCCGCCTCCCCTTTATGTGCCCGAGCATCTTGTAGTGCATAAGGATACTCACCAGGCACATGTCATGATTGGCAGCCGGGGATATAATGCATACGATGACAAGCGCACCGCACTTTACCTGCTGAACAATGTCTTGGGTGGCCCGGGCATGAACAGCCGCCTGAACGTCTCTCTCCGTGAACGTCGTGGGCTGGTCTATAACGTAGAATCCAACTTGACTTCCTATACCGATACGGGAACTTTCTGCATCTACTTCGGTTGCGACCCTGCAGATTTGGACTACTGCACCCGCCTGGTATATAAGGAATTGAAACGCTTGCGTGATGTCCGGATGACTTCCTCGCAGCTTGCGGCTGCCAAGAAGCAGCTTATCGGGCAAATCGGTGTAGCTTCGGATAATAATGAGAACAATGCGCTGGGTATGGGAAAGACTTTCCTGCATTATAATAAATGCGAAACTTCCGAAGCCGTGTTCCATCGTATTGAACAGCTCACTTCGGAAGCTCTGTTAGAGGTGGCAAACGAGATGTTTGCCGAGGACTATCTTTCGACGCTCATTTATCGCTGACCGCTTTTTTTATTTGAAAACCTGCAACATAGGACGCCCTATCCATACTTGTGGCTGTTTCAGCCCGAAGATGTGGGCAATGGTGGACGCAACGTCATACTGCATCATGCTTTCGTGGAATTCGCCTCCTTTCTTTATGTTCTTTCCGGAGATGATGAAGGGAGTCTGCATTTCCTGCATGGTCTTGCCGCCATGTCCTTTTTCAATGCCGCCGTGGTCGGCAGTAACGACGAAGATTGTTTCTTTCAGCATGCCTGCCTCTGTAACGGCCTGGATGATACGGCCTACGTAACCGTCAAGCTCTTTCAGCTTGGCATAGTATTCAGGAGTATCGTGTCCGGCTTGATGGCCTACGTGGTCGGGGTTGTCGAAGCAGACAGCAAGCAGGGTCGGATGTTTCTCCTTGATATACTTTTCTGCCATGCCGCATAGGGCTTCGGGATGTTTGTTGTAGTCGGGTGCTTGTGCATAGTGGCTCAGAGAAAGGGTATCCACCAGATACTTAATGCCGTCCCATTCATACAGACAGCCTATTTCCGCTTCCGGCCGGGCATCACGCAGCAGTTGGAAGATGGTAGGGAATATGCCGTGCTGGTTCAATACGCGTGACGGGAGTTCGGGAGTCTTGGATCCCCATTGCGTATATCCGTGCAATTCGGGACCTGCCCCCATAAACATGCTTGCCCAGTTGATGGCGCTGGAAGAGGGCAGGGCGGAACGCTTCTCCAGAGTGTAGGAACCGTCTGCCATGAGTTGCTTGATGTGGGGGATTTCCGCTCTGGGTACACTGTAGGCACCCCAGCCGTCCAGACCGATTAAAACGACATGCTTTGCTTTCCCTTTTGCGTTGCAAGGAATGGAGAACAGGCAGGCTGCTATGACGGCAGCAAGCACTGTAAAGGTTGTTTTCTTCATTGTGTTTTTAGTTTATAAGATTAGTATGCGGCAAATTTACGGAAACATATCGGATTTTGGTGCAATGCCGTACATAATCCGGCCGGTTTTATATCGTTTCGTTCTTTTCCAGCCGTTGCATGCTGAATTCACAGCCGCAATACTGCTGGTTGTAGAAGTCATACTCTTTCAGCAGTTGGTTGCGTCGGTCCTGAAGTCCGCCTTTCCGCCAATTCTGTTCCCAGAAGAGGGTGCCCGGGTAGAGCGCGGCGGCACGGCGTCCTGCTTCATTGATTTGTTCCAGACTTTTCCAGCGCGAAGAGGCGAGGGTGGTGGTGAATACGGAGAAACCATGCTCGGAGGCGTAGCGGGCTGTCTCTGTCAAGCGCAGGGTGAAGCACTTCAGGCAGCGACTGCCGCGTTCCGGTTCATGCTCCAGGCCTTGCATGGTGTGCAGCCAGTGTGCATAATCGTAGTCTGCATCGATGAAATCGATGTTTTTGGAGGTTACGAAACGGATAGCCTCGTTTTTCCTTATCTCATATTCCGCCTGCGGATAGATGTTGGGATTGCAGTAGAATACGGTGGGGCGTATGCCGTTTTCCAGCATGCACTCGATGATGGCAGAGGAGCAAGGTGCGCAGCACGAATGCAGCAGCACCTTGTCTTCACCGTTGGGTGTTTGGACTTTCAACATTATACTTTCAGTTTAATTTTTACTTTCACCAGCAAGCCGGTCAGCCCGACAATGACAAGCGAGAACACGAGGGACTTGATCAGTCCCGGCACGCCGCTTCCCAATGCTTCGGGATAGTGCAGATGCAGCAGTTGCTGGACAGCATACCAGATGTAAGGAATAATATAGCAGGTCAGCGTTGCCGTGCCTGCGGGTTTGATAATATCGAACCAGTTGGTCTTGCCTTTCACGTCCGTCAGCCAGTAGAAGAAGCCGAACAGCGGGAAGAACATGGCGAGGCAGTAGAACAGCCATGTCGGTGTGGCTTGTATTTTGGATATAATCCAGAACGGGTGTGAGACGAGGGCAAGGACAAGCATTCCTACGCCGAGGGCACAAAGCATGCCGATGAATCGTCCCGGCCGTTCCCGGTCGGCATAGCGCTGCATGAGCAGGGAGGTCAATACGCCGGACATACCGAAGGCATGCAGTGTCCAGTCACTCGGGATAAAGGGAAGCAGGATAATCCGGCTGCCGTACTCTCCCGGTATCAGGTCTGAATGGCTGATTACGGCAAGCAATACGACCACGAACCAGGCAATGGCATTCTTCCGCAGGCTTTCCCGGGTGAACAGATAGATGCCTGCACATACCGCATACGTCCAGCCGATAAGTCCGAGGATGCCCCACCAGCTTATCTGGAACGGTTTCCCGTTCATGTCCTTGTAGATGACGAGGAAGGCGAGCAGCAGCACGCCTGCTGTTTTCATTGCGGTGAAAAGGGTCTTTTTCGTTCCTTCCGCTTTGGGATATACCCCCCAGGTGAGGAAGAAGCCGATGACCATCAAGATGGAAAACCATTGATGTGAGAGGCCGCCTTCGATGCCTCCGCTGTTCAGTGAAAACAGTCCCATGGCAATCAGTGCCACTGTCCGCCAGAAGATATGGGCCACGACTTGCAGGGTGTTGTCTCCCTTTTTGTACCGGTTTTGTATGGCAAAGGATACGGACATGCCCATACAGAAAAGGAAAGCGGGGAAGATGGTGTCGGAGAATCCCATCATGTCTTCGTCCATCCTGGCATGCATCAGCCAGTGGGGCACGTTTTTCAGTCCGGGAATGTCGTTGACAAAGAGCATGAGGAACATGGTGAGTGCGCGGAATACGTCTACCGCGGCAATCCGTTGGAGTGTTAAGCTTTTCATGATAGATAATTTGTTTGGGGGGTTTGAACGCAAATATAGGAAACTATTCTTTCCGATGCTACTGCTTTGCAGGATTTCTTGCTATATTTGCATGAACTTTATGGTCATGGAAAGGAGATTGTTCATTTTTTGTTTTCTTGCCGTCGTGGTATGGCAAAGTGTGGCTTTGGCTGCCGGCACGTCGTCTTTCACTGCACTGACGGCTTCTTTGGATGAGGCTATCGAGGCGCATCGGCACTATGTCGCCGTGCGTGAAGGGCGCATTGCCCGGCTGAAGCGCCAATTGCTGGATGCCGACACCGCCAATCTCTCTTTTTTTCGATGGAATGGAGAAATTTATAAGGAGTACAAGGCATATATCTGCGACTCTGCCATCCATTATCTTCGTGTCAATCTGGATTGGGCAGAACGCTATGGCCAACGGAATGCAGCACTCGAAACAAGGCTGGAGCTTGCCCACCTGATGGCTTCGGCAGGCATGTACGAGGAAGCCGCCGAACTCTTGAGGCAGACGGACAAAGCCTCCCTTCCCACCCATCTGATGCCGGATTATTACAATGCCTGTCATAAACTTTACACAGAACTGAGTTTCTATACGCTGGACGATTCTTTCAAGAAGCATTATCAGGCTTTGGCTACCCATTATGACGATTCTTTGATGCAGGTACTTCTGCCTTCATCCCCCCTCTATCTGGAACGAAGAGAGACGCGGGAGGCCGCTGCAGGCCATCCGGACGAAGCCTTGAGCATCAATGATACGCGTCTGGCACATGCCAAGCCCAATACTCCCGAATATGCGCTGGTGACCTATCAGCGCTCATTGCTCTACCGCCGGCTCGGGAACCGGGAGGAGGAGAAGCGCTATCTGGCTTTGTCTGCACTGACCGATATTCGCCTGAGCATCACAGACCATGCCTCACTCTGGAACCTGGCGGAACTTCTTTATGAGGAAGGGGATATGGAGCATGCCTACCGTTACATCCGTTTCTCGTGGGACGAAACCAACCGATACAACGCCCGTAGCCGCAGCCTCCAGACTGCCGGCATCCTTTCACTGATAGACCTCACTTATCAGGCCATGCGCGAGAAGCAGAATGACCGGCTCCGGCTGTACCTCTGGCTCATCAGCGCTTTGATTGTGCTGTTGGTGGTGGCAGTGGGCTTTATCTACCGGCAGATGCAGCGACTCTCTGCCGCACGGAACAAGCTGGAGCATGCCAACGAGCAACTGCAACTCTCAAACAACATCAAGGAGGAGTATGTGGGCCGTTTCATGAATCTCTGCTCCGTTTATATCAACCGGCTGGATACCTACCGGCGGATGGTCAACAAGAAAATCTCTGCCGGGCAGATGGAAGAGCTGCTGAAGATGGTGCGTTCCCGCGAGGTGCTGGACACCGGACTGAAGGAACTCTATGATAACTTTGATACTGCCTTCTTGCACCTTTTCCCCGATTTTGTCGATAAATTCAATGACTTGCTACAGCCCGAAGAACGCATCGTGCTCCGTAAAGGCGAGTTGCTGAATACGGAACTCCGCATTTTCGCCTTGATTCGTCTGGGCATCGACGACAGTTCGCAGATTGCAGAATTCCTCCGTTATTCCGTAAACACCATCTATAATTACCGTGCCAAAGTGAAGAACAAGGCCCGCATTTCGCGCGAGGACTTTGAAATACGGCTGATGCAGATACGCTGACAATACGTCAAACCGGCTTTTTGAATCCACTTTCTGCCTTTCTCTTCTTTTGCTTATATTTCTGATTATTAGTTGTTTGTTTGTTCATGCTTCTTCACTCCTTCCACCTATTCCCGATTCGCCGGTACGAGGTGTTCTTATCTTTCCTAACTTTGGGGAAGCAAAAGCGAATATCGCAACTAATACTATAACCAAAATTATTGCCATGAAACATTTATTAGCGACAAGCATTACCATCGCCCTGCTCTCTTTGGGCCTTGCGGGATGCGGTGAGAAACAAGCGACAAAAGAAGTAACTTCGGATGCATTCGTAACCATTCAGGGTCAGGACTTGATAAAGCCCGACGGTACCAAACTCTTCATCATGGGTACCAACCTGGGCAACTGGCTGAATCCGGAAGGATACATGTTCAAGTTCAACAAGACCAATTCCGGCCGTTTCATCAACGAGATGTTCTGCCAGTTGGTGGGACCGGACTTTACGGCCGACTTCTGGAAAGCATTCAAGGACAATTATGTAACGCGCGAGGACATCCGCTTCATCAAGGAGCAGGGTGCCAACACCATCCGCCTGCCTTTCCATTACAAACTGTTTACGGACGAGGACTATATGGGGCTGACTGCCGACCAAGACGGCTTTGCCCGCGTGGACAGCCTGGTAGAGTGGTGCCGCGAATCGGACTTGTACCTCATCCTCGACATGCACGACGCCCCCGGCGGACAGACGGGCGACAACATCGACGACAGCTACGGCTATCCCTGGTTGTTCGACAGCGAAGTCAGCCAGCAACTCTACTGTGACATCTGGCGCCGGATAGCCGACCGCTACAAGAACGAACCGGTCATCCTCGGTTACGAACTCTTCAACGAGCCCATTGCCCCTTACTTCGAGAACATGGAGGAACTCAACGGCAAGCTGGAAGATGTATATAAGAAAGGTGTAGCCGCCATCCGCGAGGTGGACAGCAACCACATCATTCTGCTGGGCGGTGCGCAATGGAACGGTAATTTCAAGCCTTTCAAGGACTCCAAGTTCGACGACAAGATAATGTACACTTGCCACCGTTACGGAGGCGAACCTACCCAAGCTGCCATCCAGACGATTATCAACTTCCGCGACAGTGTGAACCTGCCCATGTACATGGGTGAGATAGGCCACAATACGGACGAATGGCAGGCCGCTTTCTGCCAGACGATGCGCGAGAACAACATCGGCTATACCTTCTGGCCCTACAAGAAGATGGACGGTTCTTCTTTCGTCGGCATCACTCCGCCGGAGAACTGGGCAAACATCGTGTATTTCTCCGAAGCACCGCGTGCCACGTACAAGGAAATCCGTGAGGCACGTCCCGCGCAGGCCATGTCCCGCAAGGCGATGATGGACTTTATCGAGGCATGCAAACTGAAGAATTGTGTGGTTCAGGAGGGTTATATCCGGTCATTGGGAATGAAGTAGCGGGTGCTGCCTCGCTACAAACAGTACGTATCAAGTCCCAGAGGATGAGATGCCGGGACTTAGCATGAAAGAGGTAGGGACTGAGCTGTACACACCATAGGACTGAGCACCCAAAACATCCGGATGTTTTAGGGCAAAACATGGGGATGTATTGGGATAAAACATCCGGGTGTTTTGGGGTAAAACATGGGGATGTTTTGGACAACAACATCCGGATGTTATGGGTACTCACTATACGGGTGTAAGGACTTCAGTTCCTATGTAGGTAGGGCTAAGTCATATTCCCTTGTATGTCGGGGATTATCAATGGTACGGACTGATTATGATTGCTTACTTATATAACAACTTAATTATACAACAATGAAAAAAGTATTATTCGGTTTGGTTCTGGCCGCTGTCGCGCTGCCTCTTTCGGCCCAGCAGAAGCCCGTCTATCTGGACGCAAGCAAACCTATTGAAGAAAGAGTGGAAGACGCCTTAAGCCGTCTGACCCTGGAAGAGAAAGTGAAGTTGACCCATGCGCAAAGCAAGTTCAGCAGTGCGGGTGTGCCCCGTCTGGGCATTCCCGATGTATGGACGGACGACGGCCCCCACGGCATACGTCCCGATGTGTTGTGGGACGAGTGGGAACAAGCCGGATGCACCAACGACTCCTGCGTGGCTTTCCCGGCCCTGACCTGTCTGGCGGCAACCTGGAACCCCGAAATGTCTCTCCTTTACGGACAGAGCATCGGTGAAGAGGCGCGCTACCGCAACAAGTCCGTCCTGCTGGGCCCCGGTGTCAATATCTACCGCACACCGCTCAACGGACGCAACTTCGAGTATATGGGTGAGGACCCTTATCTGGCCGGAAAGATGGTGTCGCCCTATATCCGGGGCGTGCAGCAGAACGGCGTGGCTGCCTGCGTGAAACACTTCGCCTTGAACAACCACGAAGTGAACCGCCACACCACCAACGTCATCGTGGACGACCGTGCCCTTTATGAAATCTATCTGCCTGCTTTCAAGATGGCCGTGCAGGAAGGCGGAGCGTGGAGCATCATGGGTGCCTACAACCTATACAAAGGCCAACATCTTTGTCACAACCAATACACATTGAACGATATATTGAAGGGCGAATGGGGATTCGACGGCGTAGTCATTTCCGACTGGGGCGGCACGCACGATACCCGGCAAGCCATCACCAACGGGCTGGATATGGAATTCGGCAGTTGGACCAACGGGCTCTCGAACGGTGCCAGCAACGCATACGATAACTATTATCTGGCAAATCCCTATCTGAACCTCATCCGCGAAGGTAAAGTAGGTACCACGGAACTGGACGACAAGGTACGCCGCATTCTGCGCCTTATCTTCCGTACGGTGATGAACCCCGACCGTCCGTGGGGAAGCATGCTCTCTCCGGAACATTACGAGGCTGCCCGCCGCATCGGTGAGGAGGGCATCGTACTGTTGCAGAACAAGGGCAATGTGCTCCCGATAGACCTGAACCGGGCTAAAAAGATTCTTGTAGTGGCGAGAATGCCATCAAGATGATGACCGTAGGCGGTGGTAGTTCTTCCCTGAAGGTACAGCGCGAACTCTCTCCGTTGGACGGCATCAAGCAGCGTGTGGCCGGCAAGGCCGAGGTGGTCTATGCCCGTGGCTACGTGGGCGATGCAAGCGGTGAATACAACGGGGTGGTGACCGGACAGAATCTGAAGGATGACCGTACTCCCGAAGAGCTGATAGCTGAAGCCGTGAAAGAGGCCCGGGATGCCGATTATGTCATCTTCATCGGCGGCCTGAACAAGAGCAACGGCCAGGACTGCGAGGACTCCGACCGTAAGGGTCTGGGCTTGTCCTACGGTCAGGATGCCGTTATCTCCGCACTGGCCGAGGCGAACAAGAATCTGATTGTCGTCAACATCTCCGGCAACGCCATTGCCATGCCGTGGGTGAACGAGGTGCCTGCCATCGTGCAGGACTGGTATCTGGGTTCCGAAGCCGGCAGTTCCCTTGCCGCCATCCTCATGGGTGATGTCAATCCCAGCGGCAAGCTTCCGTTCACCTTCCCCGTGAAGCTGGAGGACTGCCCGGCCCACAGCTTGGGCGAATATACCGGCAAACGGAGCAAGGACATCATCGACATCAAGTATAATGAAAGCATCTTCGTGGGCTACCGTTGGGCCGATAAGCAGAAGAAGGTGAAACCGTTGTTCCCCTTCGGCCACGGTTTGAGCTATACCACTTTCGAATATGGCAAGCCGACGGCCGACAGCAAGACCATGCAGGCCGACGGTACGCTGACCGTGAAGGTTTCTGTAAAGAATACCGGAGCGCGCGAAGGGCAGGAAGTTGTCCAACTGTACATCAGTGACAAGAAGTCCTCTCTGCCTCGTCCCGTCAAGGAACTGAAAGGTTTCCAAAAGGTGAAACTGGCTCCGGGCGAAACAAAGGAAGTCACATTTACCATTGATAAGGAGGCTCTTAGCTTCTTCGATGACACCCAGCACGCTTGGGTGGCCGAGCCGGGCAAGTTCGAGGCTGTCATAGCAGCTTCGGCAGCCGATGTGAAGGGAACGGTTCCTTTTGAATTGAAATGATGTAGGAAAATAAAGTTTCCTTTTAGGTTATTATCAAAGATAGTGTAGATGGAGGGTGTGGCCGTGAGGTTGCACCCTTTCTTTGTACTCTTTACAAGCCAATATGTTTTCTTATATTTCTGAGTTTCTTCGGGTTGGCTAAGGAAGATGCAGATATGCTGGATGTTAGAGTTAAAGCAGTGATGTTTTGTAGTAATGGGTGAGTTTTTACCGCCGTGTTTGGGCAGATTTTCATCTTTTATATTTATTTTTACAGAAATGATCGGGACAATGGTTCTTGTCCTGATGGGATGTGGTAGTGCTGTCTTTGCCGGAAGTGCGGCGGGGGCGGTTAGTGCAGGTGTCGGAACGCTGGGAGTGGCTTTTGCTTTCGGCTTGTCCGTTGTGGCGATGGCATACGCTATCGGAGGAATCTCGGGCTGTCATATTAATCCTGCCATTACCCTGGGCGTTCTGTTGTCCGGCAGGATGAGCGGGAAAGATGCAGCCATGTATATGGTGTTTCAGGTTATCGGGGCGGTTATCGGTTCTGCCATTCTTTATGCATTGGTGTCTACGGGCGCTCATGGTGGTCCTACGGCTACCGGTTCCAATGGGTTTGCTGACGGAATGATGTTGCAGGCATTCATTGCAGAGGCTGTGTTCACGTTTATCTTTGTGCTGGTTGTCTTAGGTTCTACGGATTCCGAGAAGGGGGCGGGTAATCTTGCAGGATTGGCCATTGGTCTTACGTTGGTATTAGTGCACATTGTTTGTATTCCTGTTACGGGAACTTCTGTCAATCCTGCCCGTAGCATCGGTCCGGCACTGTTCCAGGGTGGCGAGGCTCTCTCTCAGTTGTGGCTGTTCATTGTAGCTCCGTTTGTGGGTGCTGCGCTGAGTGCCGTTGTATGGAAAGTGCTTGCTGCAAAAGAAGGTAAATAAATGTCGGCAGACAGTGCCTTAAGAAGAGGCGGCTGATGGCAGAAAACTTATAAAGGGGAAGCCCTCCGTCCGAAACTTTGAAGTTTCGGAC
>ENA-OPYY01000158-OPYY01000158.1-human-gut-metagenome-genome-assembly--contig:-NODE-158-length-29087-cov-3.047928_pt1 | contig 29087 bp, 27 predicted proteins | sample MGYA00242472_ERZ504481 | MGnify/ENA primary metagenome ERZ504481 (study PRJEB26092, sample SAMD00036265) | human gut metagenome | host: Homo sapiens | study: EMG produced TPA metagenomics assembly of...
ACCCAATTTTTATAATGTTCTCCATCTACTTCCAACGCCTTAATTGCCTGATACACAACAAAAAAGGGAGTAACTAATGTTACTCCCTTTCGCGGTGCGTACGGGACTCGAACCCGTGACCCCATGCGTGACAGGCATGTATTCTAACCAACTGAACTAACGCACCATTATTTCATTCTTTCGTTGCTATCTCTCTCGATTGCGGTTGCAAAGGTAGACAAAATTCTTATATCTGCAATAGCTTGAAAGAAAAAAAATCATCTTTTTTTTAACATAGCTTGATTATAAGAGATTTATGTTACCTTTGCAAAACTAAATTAATATTGAAATCATGAGAAATACTCCTATTGAACGTAAGTTGATAGATGAAACTATCGCAGATTTTCATATCACAGACTTTGCCAAAGCAACCATCCGTGAAGTAAAAGCCATTGCAGCCAATGCCGAAGCGGCATCGGGTGTGGAATTCATAAAAATGGAAATGGGTGTACCCGGACTCCCCCCCTCAGCCGTCGGCGTAAAGGCCGAGGTGGAGGCATTGCAGAATGGTATTGCCAGCCTCTACCCGGACATTAACGGACTTCCCGCCTTGAAAGAGGAAGCATCACGTTTTATCAAAGCCTTTATCAATGTAGATGTAGCCCCCGAAGGTTGTGTACCAGTTACCGGCTCCATGCAAGGAACTTTCGCTTCATTCCTCACATGTAGCCAGTGCGATGAGAAAAAGGATACCATTCTCTTCATCGATCCCGGTTTCCCGGTACAGAAGCAGCAGTTGGTCGTGATGGGACAGAAATATGAAACCTTTGACGTATATGACTACCGTGGCGACAGGTTGAAAGCGAAGCTGGAAAGTTACCTCAGCAAAGGCAATATCTCCGCCATCGTCTATTCCAATCCCAACAACCCCAGCTGGATTTGCCTGAAAGAAGAAGAGTTGCGCATCATCGGCGAACTGGCAACCCAATATGACGTCATTGTGTTGGAAGACCTCGCCTACTTTGCCATGGACTTCCGCCAAGACTTGAGCAAACCGTTCCAAGCGCCTTACCAACCTTCTGTGGCACACTATACGGACTATTACGTGCTGCTCATTTCCGGTTCCAAAGCTTTCAGCTATGCCGGTCAACGTATCGGTGTCAGCTGCATTTCGGACAAACTGTATCATCGGGCCTATCCCGGGTTGACACAACGCTACGGCGGCGGCACCTTCGGCACAGTATTCATCCACCGCGTACTCTATGCGCTCTCCTCCGGCACCAGCCACTCTGCGCAGTATGCTCTTGCCGCCATGCTTAAAGCAGCCAATGAAGGTCAATACAACTTCCTTGATGAAGTGAAAGTATACGGTGAGCGTGCCCGCCGCCTGAAAGAAATCTTCTTGCGCCACGGTTTCCACTTGGTATACGACAATGATTTGGGTGATCCCGTTGCCGACGGTTTCTATTTCACCATCGGTTATCCGGGCATGAGTAGCGGAGAACTTGCGCGGGAACTAATGTACTACGGTGTAAGCGCCATTTCGCTGGTGACCACCGGAAGCCATCAAGAAGGATTGCGTGCCTGCACTTCCTTTATCCAAGACCATCAGTACGACCAGTTGGACGAACGTATGGCGATTTTTGCCGAGAATCACCCCATCCAATAAAAAATATCCCTATATAAATAAGGTATCTCTACCAGTTGATGCCGGTATCCCACCACAATCGGGTACCGGCATTGTCATCCCCACCCAGTGCCTCTACCAAAGCGGCATACTGCTCGGCATTCTCCGTCTTCAGTCCGCCGGGAAAGTTCAGACGGCGAATCATTGTCTCAGTATCTATACACCCGTCTTTACTGTGATTAAAGCGTACGGGGAATAGCCGGGGATACCCCGTCCGGCGCTGTTCAGCCCAAGCCTCACACCCTTCGGGAAACATGGCAATCCATTTTTGGGTAATAATCTTCTCCAGTTTCGTATCCCTATCCGCTGACTCCAGCCAGCGTGGCGAAACTTGGCAACGGGCGGTAATATCATTCTCCATATCGTAGGTATCCACAAAATCGGCAGGCAACAAGTCGCTCTCCAGATAAGCGTCGGACTGCAAGATGCCATACTGACGGAAAGAAGCCATTACCCCTTCTTCATAGCAGGTTTTCGCCGACTCATCGGTCCATCCCCGTAGGGCAGCCTCGGCACGCAGGAACCAGACTTCTGCTGCCGGCATCAACACTGCATCAGTCTGCTGGGTGACTTTCAATTTTGAGAGTGTATTATAATAGTTATGTGCAAAGCATGTACCCTGACGAATGCCGCGATACTCGCCTGCAAACTGTTCATTCTGGCAAGTGGCAAAATAGATTTCACGACGGGGATCTTCATATCCGTTCAGTATGGACTCCATCGGCGCTCCCATATAAGCTTCATTCCAAACAAGGTTTATCTCGCCCAACGGATTGGTATATCCACTCGCCGTGGAAACCGCCACCGACTCGTCCGCCTCCCGAATGACTCCGTATTCATTATCCATCGCTTTACGGAATTCCGTTTTTGCCTTCTCCGGACTGGCTACCGCAATGCGCATGGCAAGCCGCATCCGCAACGAATTGGCAAACTTTATCCAAGAGTCATAATCACCGTCCAACAACATATCGAAACGCGCAAACTCCGAAGCTCCCGGATGCTCGACAATATAATCGGAAAGTACAGCAACAGCCGTATCGAGTTCACAGAAAAATGCATTATAGACCTCTTTCTGCGTGTTAGGCATATAACGGGCTTCGGGATCGGCAAAATGACTATACACAATAGGGCCGTAATAGTCCGTGACACGGTGCATCACTTCCACCTTCAGTATCTTGGTAATGCCGAAAAAGGCAGGCATACGGTCACGTGTGGCATTCTCCGACTGATATATCTGCGGGAAAACATACTCATAGGTATGTCCCCACATGGCGCTGTTCCATCCATCCTGCAAGTTGTAGTCCGAATTGTGCGAACCTCCATTCAGAGGCTTGGCATCGTGCATGTAACCGCTGAACATGTCGGCATTCAAATTCTGGGTCAATTGAAAAGGCCAGTTCTTCCCCTTTCCGTAGTCGTAATTGAAATAGATGCCTTGCTGGATGATTCCAAGACGGATGCCATGTTCGTTATAGTCGGCCTGCAAGTTCTCGTCCGTCACACCGGACTTGTCCGTATTGATTTCCTTAAAGTCTCCCGTACAAGCCAGAAACACGAAAACCATGCCAATCAGTACTATAATCCTCTTCATATCAAGTCTCCCTCCCCCTCTTAAAATTCACACTTCAAAGAAAATCCCCAACTACGCGTGGTAGGCATACCGTAGACTTCAATTCCCTGGTTATCATTGCCCGTAGAGAGTACCAGGTCAGGGTCGAAAGGCGCCTTTTTGTAGAAGAAGAACAAGTTGCGTCCAGAAAAGGACAGTTGTGCCCGCTTGAGGACTTTGGTCTTTTCCATCCAGGCTGCAGGCAGTTGGTAGCCCACGGACAGCTCACGCAGCCTGATGTTCGTGGCATCATACATATAATATTCCGTCACCCCGGCCCGTCCGCCTACAACATTCTTATAAAATCCTTTCACATTATCTATCCGGTTACCTTCAAGCATTACATAACCTTTGTCTCTGGCCCGGGCCGTGACTTCAGAAACGCCATACATATCCATATCCGCCTGCGTCTGGGACAAAATATCGCCTCCAAAGCGACAATCCACCAGAAAATAGAAAGAAAAATTCTTGTAAGACAGCATATGATTCCAGCCCAGCATCAGTTTTGGATTGGCATTACCCACTTTCACCGTATTGCCATCACCTTCCACCAAAGGCATGCCGGTATTGTCTCCTTCCGTGCCGTAAACGATATTGCCCGCATCGTCACGTACAAAAGCTTTTCCGTAGATGTCACCGATAGAGCCCCCTTTCACCAATTTCATGGCATAACTGGACGAGAAGCTGGTAGGACCGTAAAGAAACTCCTTCAACGCTTCGTGCAGTGAAATTATCTTGTTGCGGTTGGTGGAGAAGTTTACCTCTGTTTTCCACTTGAAATGGTTTGTCAGCAAAGGAACGGCATCCAATGAAACCTCCCACCCCACATTCTGTATATTACCCGCATTGACATAACGGTAGGCATATTTATCGCCCGACAGAGTAGGAAGCTTGAAGAACTGGTTCCGGGTATTCGTCTTATAGAAAGTGGCATTCAAACCAATGCGGTTCTTTAAAAAACGCGCTTCTATACCCGCCTCAAAGGAGTGCGTCATCTCCGGTTCCATATCCTTGAACGGCGCGGCATCACTTGCCAGGAACTCTCCGCCCGCCGTGATATGCGAGGAAGGATTTGTGATGAACATGGGAATATCATTGCCCACCATGCTGTATGCCCCCCTTATCTTTGCCAGTGACACCCATTGGGGTAAAGTCATCAGCTTATTGAATATCAGCGAAAATCCCACGGAGGGATAGAAGAACCCGCTTTTCTCATGAGATGTATAAGCCAGCGTGGAAGACCAGTCATTACGGGCCGACAAATCAAGATAGACAAACTCGTTGTAGCCCAGTTGTGCCGTCGCAAACAAGGACTGCAATTGGCGCCGCGCATCAATCTTCTGGTCCAGCCCGGCAGAACCATTCATGATGATATTGGCCAGATTGAACACATTGGCATATTTCAGCGAAGCTGTTTTAGAGTCATAGCGGGTGGAGTTCACTGTCTTGTCATTGATACTGGCACCGAGCGCCGCGTTGAGAGAGAATGCATCCCACTGCTTTTTCATCATCAGTATGGCGTCTCCGTAATATTGGGTTTCCTGATAGTCCATCTCGATATAACGCCCATTGGCTCCCGCTAACGCCGGAGCGGTAGAGGCATAGAACTGCTGGCGCACCTTGTCGTTAATATAGTCTACATTGCCACGGGCCTGCAGGCTTAACCAATCGTTTATCTTCAGATTGGCGGATAAGGAGACTATGACATGCATGCGGTTCTCCTTGCTCAATATGCGATTGGTAATCCAGTAGGGATTCTGCTCAAAATCCTCGTAGGAGGTATGCCAATTCTGTATGTTCAAGTTTCTACCCTCATCATAAACCTCGAAGTTCTCCTTATAATAAGCAATATCCTCACCCCGTGGAAAACGGTAGAGCCCCACCAAAGGATTCATGTAGAAACCACCCACGGTAGGCTTGTTCTTCACCACCTGGCGCATCAGGTTCATACTGCCATCTAACTTCAGACGGGAATTCAATAGAACGGAAGTCTCTCTGAAAGTGAGGTTGTGCTTCGAAAGGTTATGTTTCCCAATGATGCCATGCCCCGTAGTATTAGCATAGGAGAAATAGTTCTGCAACTTCTCATTGCCGTGACTCAAGGAGATGGAAGTTATGGAGGTGACACCAGTAGAGAAGAAGTCTCTCAGATTATCGTATTCGGGAAGGTTTGCCCGTTCTCCCCAACTGTCCACACCGTCACTTACTCCATAGCGGTTCTGCATCTTGGGTAGCGCAAAAGCATTGTCGAACATCAGGCTCGTCGAGAAAGAAACACTGCGCTGCCCGTGCGACTGCCCCTTCTTTGTAGTAATCAGTATCACCCCATTGGCAGCCTGGCTACCATACAAAGCTGCCGCGGGAGCTCCTTTCAGGATACTGATACTCTCTATATCTTCAGGATTCAGATTGGAAATGCCGTCTCCTCCGTCACGGTTGCCGGCATTGGCCGTTCCGCCTATGGCAGAGTATGCTTGCTCGGAAGTGGAGTTCAGAATGGGAACACCGTCTATCACATACAGCGGTTGGTTGTCACTCGCCACCGAACGGATTCCACGGATACTGACTTTGGCTGAGGCTCCCAGACCGGAAGAAACCTGATTGACACGCACACCTGCCGACTTGCCGGTCAACGAAGTAATTAAGTTGGCATTTTTACTCGCGTCAACTCCTCGTTTTTTATTAAATCTGTGGCGTAAGAAAGAGAATTTTCTTTCTTTTCGATACCCAAAGCGGTAACAATAACGTTATCCAGCTCTATCATATCTTCTCTTAGTGTGATATGAAAGGTCGAATGTCCTTCCACCTCAATATCCTGGGACATGTAGCCGATAAACGAAACACGAAGCACTGCATTATCGGCAACCACCAGAGTGAATTTTCCTTCCGAATCCGCTATCGCACCATTGGCAGTTTCTTTCTCTTGAATAGTGGCACCGGCCAACGGAAACCCGCTTTCATCCAGCACACGGCCACTTATCGTCACTTTAGAAAGCTGTATTTCAGAATGTCCCGGACGCTGCATACGCTCCATAAAATCCTCCGGGCAATCCGTCCATCCTATAGAAAACAGCCCTAAAATTAACGTATATAATGTAGTATATTTCATTGCATTAAATTGCCAATTACTTGCAAACTTAAGTATTTTCTCCGAATAAAAAAAGCCATAAAATCTGAGAAAAGAAACTTTTAAAATGAAAAACAGCGAAGAACTTTGGTTTATTGTGGAATATTATGTATATTAGGGGCATGTATAGCAATATAAATCTATTCAAGATAGAAACAAACCATGTGGTTCCTGCCCAGGGAAAGGTCTTGATTTCCGAACCCTTTTTGTGTGACCATATGTTTGGACGATCCGTCATTCTACTGGTGGACCATACACATGACGGCACAATGGGACTGGTTCTGAACAAACCGCTCCCCCTATTCTTGAATGATGTGCTGAAAGACTTCGACTGCCCGGAAAGTATACCTATCTATAAAGGAGGACCACTCAGCACAGATACATTGTTCTATCTGCACACGCTCGAGGGTATTACCGGAGCGCTGTCCATCGGCAAAGGCTTCTACCTGAACGGTGACTTTGAAGCCATTAAAAACTACATCATGCAGGGAAATCCCGTTCAAGGCAGAATCAGATTCTTCTTGGGATACTCCGGCTGGGAGTACGAACAACTGGGCCGGGAAATTGAAGAAAACACCTGGCTGGTAGGCAAAGAAAACATCAGTTCGCTAATGAACGAGGCGGCCAGCGGCACACTCTGGAAGAGGCATTGTGCAAGCTGGGAGCAAAATATGAAATATGGTCGCGTTTCCCTCAGATTCCAACGCTCAATTAGTGCTTCGGAGAAGTTGCAACAGCACGACATCCTTATAGCATCCTCCTACGCGCCACCACTCCTTCAAAAGCCCGCAACGCACAAAACCGCAGGATTCAAAAAGGCGGATACTTGCCTCATTATCCACCGAGATATGGACTATCAACTGTTTCAGATACAAGAAACTGAAAACATAGTCGCACAGCAAACGCAGCGCTTCCTTGGCATAACCATTGCCTGATACTCCTTCCGTATGGCAATGCCCACCTCTCCCCGGGCATGCATGGGAGAAAACTCTGTAATATCGATGGTACCTATCACCACATCATCCTCTGCACGTACAATCATCATACGCAGCTGGCGGTCGGCAAACATATCGCACTCGGAATTCTCAATATATTGTTTCAAGACAAATCTGGAATAGGGCACGGTGAAGTTCGTCACATCCCAAGTCTGGGAATCATTCTCCATGGCATACATCACTTCCAGATCTTCCGGCTCCATAGCACGGAGACGCACCCTTTCACTGCAGAAATAAGATTTATTCATATCTTCCAGTCGGTTACATTTCTTCTTCTTTATTGATATGCAGTTCTTTACGCAGGCGTCCCTCACCCGGTAGGCAGAACAGAGAAGCCGTCAGTCCTATCAGTGCACACAGTGCACCCGTACTGCTCAACATGATATAATAGGTGAAAAAGCCTGCAAGCACCGGTATGGCAAGCAATGCCAGCCGCACGCCACTCCACAGCGCATAGAGGCGGAGGGCTTCGGGAAGCGTCACTACATCTATTTTCCGGATTAATACCCATGAAAAGAGTTTCAAGGCTATGGGTACGCAAGAGGCAGCCAGCAGAATGGTTACCGTCTCAGCCATATAGGTGACACGTACATCTCCGGCATACATACCTACCCATCCGCCTCCGGTTTCTCCAAGTAGAACGAGCAGGATGGGAAGCATCCAGAAATAGGCAAAAGTTGTTCGGACACGCGCTGCGGTCTTCTTTATTTGTTCTTCCATTTAGTAAATTGATAGTGGATAATGAATAATTGATAATGGCCCAAACAATCAGGCAGTTCCGGAAAATGGAGTGCGGTTCACAATACTGCGTCCCAGAGTCACTTCATCCGTATACTCCAATTCGTCGCCGATGGAAATGCCACGGGCTATGACAGAGAGCTTCACGCCCAGTTTTTCCAGCTTGCGGTAGATATAAAAGTTGGTGGTATCTCCCTCCATCGTCGTGCTCAGCGCAAGAATCACTTCATTGATGCCGCCGGCGGCTACCCGCTGCACAAGGCTTTCTATCTGCAAGTCTCCGGGGCCAATGCCATCCATCGGCGAGATGACACCTCCCAGCACGTGATACAAACCACGGAACTGTTGTGTGGCTTCCACAGCCATCACATCGCGGATGTTCTCTACCACACAAACCACAGAGGCGTCCCGTTGCGGACTGGAACAGATGCAGCACGTCTCCGTATCTGATATATTATGGCATACCTTGCAATATTTCACTTCATGCTTCAGCGTCACGATGGCATTGCCGAACGCTTCCACCACTGCCGTATCCTGGCGGAGCAGGTGAAGAACCAGCCTCATAGCCGTCTTGCGTCCCACTCCGGGCAACTTGGCAAACTCATTTACCGCCTTCTCCAATAATGTAGAGGGAAACTGTCCATTCATACTTAAAATTCTCCTATTGGCCACAAAGATAGTGCAAACCGAATGCAGAATAAAATGAACTCGTTCATTTTTTATGCTGAGGTGCAGCCTATCTTCGCTTTCTGGACAAAGATAGTGCAAACTTATGAAATTAGTGCTACCTTTGCCACACGTAAAACCCCAAAAAGGCAACAAAATGGATATTACAAACGCTGAATTCGTCATCAGTAACACAGACGTGCGGAAATGCCCCGCCGGTACATTTCCCGAATATGCTTTCATCGGACGCTCCAACGTAGGAAAATCCAGTCTCATCAATATGCTGACCGGGAGAAAAGGGCTTGCCATGACCTCTGCCACACCGGGAAAGACCATGCTCATCAACCATTTCCTCATCAACAAGAGTTGGTACATTGTAGACCTTCCGGGATACGGCTATGCCAAACGGGGACAGAAAGGGCAGGAACAAATCAAACGTATTATAGAAAGTTATATACTGCAACGCGAACAGATGACTTGTCTGTTTGTTCTTATAGATAGCCGGCTGGCTCCCCAAGCCATCGACCTCGAGTTTACGGAATGGCTGGGCGAGAACGGCGTACCCTTTGCCATCGTCTTCACAAAGGCCGACAAACTGAAAGGCGGCAGACTGAACACCCACATCAACGAATACCTGGAACAGTTGAAGGAACAGTGGGAAGAGCTGCCTCCCTACTTCATCACCTCTTCTGAAAACCGCATGGGACGGAAAGAGCTGCTGGACTATATCGAAAGTATCAACAAAAGCCTGAATAGCAAACAATAGACATAAGTAAAATGAAAAGATTAGTTTTTTGGCAACTGTTTGTTGCCGCACTACTGCTGACCGGCAATAGTCACGCACAATCCATCAAGGATTTGTTCAACAAAGAAAATATAGAGAAGGCGGTAAATGCCGTGACCGGCAAGTCAACAGCGGATATGACCGGCACTTGGTCGTATACCGCTCCGCCATTGAATTCGAATCGGACAACCTGCTGCAGAAAGCCGGCGGTGCCGTTGCCGCCACAGCCGCAGAAAAGAAACTGGACGAACAGCTTGCCAAAGTAGGCATCAAAGCCGGGCAAATGTCATTCACATTCAACGCCGACAGCACATTCAGCGCCAAAGTAGGGACAAAAGAGCATGAAGGGAAGCTACTCCTACAATGCATCCACCCAAAAGGTCAACTTGAAATTCGCCAAGCTGATAGGTATGAATGCCAAGGTCAACGCTACCTCCACAACTATGGACCTGCTGTTCGAATCGGACAAGCTACTGAAACTGATAACCTTCCTCTCCAGCAAAAGCAGCAACTCCACTCTGAAGAGTATCGGCTCGCTGGCCAACAGCTACGACGGAATGATGCTCGGATTCTCATTACAGAAACTGTAACAACAACTTCCATACAACAAAAAAATCCCGCAAGCACCGAACAATGCTTGCGGGATTTTTTTATCTGAAAAGAGCGGAAAACGAGACTCGAACTCGCGACCCTAACCTTGGCAAGGTTATGCTCTACCAACTGAGCTATTTCCGCATGGGATGACTCTCCTTTTTTGAGGAGTAAAGTGCCCAGAACAGGACTCGAACCTGCATGCCTCTCGACACACGCACCTGAAACGTGCGCGTCTACCAATTCCGCCACCTGGGCATAAGTCATCTTCAATACATCTGAAAGAGCGGAAAACGAGACTCGAACTCGCGACCCTAACCTTGGCAAGGTTATGCTCTACCAACTGAGCTATTTCCGCAATGTATAAAAGCGTGAAGAGAAGGAGACTCGAACTCCCACGACATAATTGTCACTACCCCCTCAAAGTAGCGCGTCTACCAATTCCGCCACCTCTCCAACTTACTTTCAACAATTCAAAGAACCGACTGCTTTACCTTGGTGCCCAGAACAGGACTCGAACCTGCATGCCTCTCGACACACGCACCTGAAACGTGCGCGTCTACCAATTCCGCCACCTGGGCATAGGTAATTGCAATCTAACTGCGTTGAGCGGAAAACGAGACTCGAACTCGCGACCCTAACCTTGGCAAGGTTATGCTCTACCAACTGAGCTATTTCCGCGATTGCGGATGCAAAGGTAGATATTTTCCTTAAACCTGCAAACATTCCGCAGACTTTTTTCACACAGAAAAGTGTACATTTTCGCCAGGCATACAAGCAGACTTTTGATTATCAACTCATTCGCCCACGATAATCTTCATAAGAAAATTGCTTGAAAACTTCAGCTTTTCCTTCTTTTGTCCACATTGCAATGGCCGGATGGTGAATTCCATTGAACATATTCGTCTTTACAGTGGTGTAATGTATCATGTCCTCAAAGACGATTCTCTCCCCTATCTGCAGCTCATGGTCGAAACTCCACAGTCCCATATAGTCGCCGCTCAAGCAGGAGTTTCCTCCAAGGCGATAGACGTAAGGGCCCGCATCGCCCATCTCCGCTCCACGCACTGCAGGCTGATAGGGCATCTCCAGACAATCCGGCATGTGGCACGTAAAGCTAACGTTGAGAATGGCGGTACGAATGCCGCGGTTTTCCACGATGTCCACTATCTCCGAGCTCAGCACACCGGTCTGCCAAGTAAAAGCGGAACCGGGCTCAAGAATGATTTGAAGATGTGGATAGCGCCCCTTCAAGCCCTGCAACAGACGGACAAGATGCTCTACATCATAATCCTTACGCGTCATCAGATGCCCGCCTCCTAAATTCAACCACTTAATCTGTGAGAACCAGCGGGAGAATTTTCCTTCCAAGTGCTCCAATGTGTGTTCCAGCTCGTAGGAAGAAGACTCGCAATGACAATGACAGTGAAAACCTTCAATACCCGCCGGAAGTTCTTCGGGAAGCTGGTCGGCCATTACACCGAAGCGGGTACCGGGTGCGCAGGGATTATAAAGCTCCGTTTCCACCTCAGAGTATTCAGGATTGATACGGATACCGCAGGAAATGCCGCTTCCCTCCGCCACCACTACCGGATAAAAGCGGTGGAACTGCGAAAGCGAATTGAAAGTAATATGGCTGCTGCACCGCATTATCTCCGGAAAATCGGCCTCGGTATAGGCAGGCGAGTACGTATGTGCCTTACTTCCGAACTCCTCCAATGCCAGACGGGCTTCGTAGACAGAACTTGCCGTAGAGTGGTCTATATACTCCCTGAAAATGGGAAAGGAACGCCACATGGCAAATGATTTGAAAGCGAGGATTATCTCCACACCTGCGCGGTCGGCCACACTTTTTATCAGTGCGAGGTTCTTTCTCAGCAATCCTTCTTCCATAATATAGCAGGGAGAAGGGAAAAGGGAAAAGTCTTTATTTGTCATTTTATATATATTTTTTTACCATTTATGATTCCATCCTAATAAACACGCCACAAGGGGTTGACAAGCCCTCTCCAACGATTTAGTAAAACTTCGGAGAAGATTTACTAAATCGTCCTCCTCATTTTAGTAATTCTCCGGGGAATATTTAGTAAAACAGATGCCGCCCTTCTGCAAAGTCATTCTTTTGTAAACAATATTCATCACCCTATAACTTTGAAACGCGCGAAGCGCAGCAAAAGTTGTTTGTCTCCCGCATTCTTGAAGCGGATGGTGGCTTTCGCATTGTCTCCTTCGCCCTCCACTTTCAAAACTTCACCCAGGCCGAAACGTTCGTGCTCTATCAGTTGTCCCTGCTGTACACGGTTGGCAGACGCGCCGGCAGAAGGCGATGTACTTGCCGTATTTGCAGAAGGCGCCACCCGTTTCAGGTTACGTGGAACGGTCGGCGCAATAATCTGCTGCTTCGGCCGTACAGACACACGCTCTTTTCCTCCATACGGAGTATCTTCCTTATCAGGCGCAAAGCCTCTGGCGTTCTCCCTGCGGAAAACGGCAGCTTCCTCCTCTACCCTGCGGAACATTCCCGCATCCTGAGGCAGGCGCAGGAACCGTACGTCTATATCCTTCAGAAAACGGCTGGGACTGCCAAACTCCATCTTGCCGTACCGGAAACGCGTCTTTGCATACGATAGGAAACAGTGTTCTTCGGCACGTGTGATGGCTACATAGAACAGCCGCCGTTCTTCCTCCAATGCCCGGGGAGAGTCACCCACCATGCTGCTGGGAAAAAGATTCTCCTCCATCCCCACTACAAACACATTCTTGAACTCCAATCCCTTGGCCGAATGTACAGTCATCAGGGTTATCTTCTCATCGTCCCCATCCTTATCCGAATCCTGGTCGGTAAGAAGGGAAACTTCCGAAAGGAAGTCACCCAACAACACGTTAGGGTTTCCTTCCTCCTGCCGTTGGGCGCAAAAATCACTCATACCGTTCACCAGCTCCTCTATATTCTCCTTACGGCTCAGATTCTCGGGAGAGCTGTCTTGACACACATCATTGATGATGCCCGATTGGCGAATAATGTCAGCACCAATCTCGTAGGCATTCTTCTCCGCAGCATCTGTGATAAAGGCAGATATAAGTTCGCGGAATGCCTGCAACTTTCCCACCGTACCTTTATTGAAGTTCAAGCCATACGCCAACGGCTCACAAAGCACGGTCCACAAACTTACATTGTGCCCGGTGGCGGCAGCAATGATTTTTCCCACTGTCGTATCTCCGATACCCCGTGCAGGATAATTGATAATACGTTTGAAAGCCTCTTCATCATTGGGATTCACTATCAGACGGAAGTAAGCAATAACATCTTTGATTTCCTTGCGTTGATAGAACGACAAGCCTCCGTAAATACGGTAAGGCATACTGCGTTTGCGCATGGCTTCCTCAAAGATACGGCTCTGCGCATTGGTACGGTAGAGTATCGCAAAATCAGAGTAGGCATAGCGCTTTTCACGCCGCAGTTCAGCTATCTTATTCACCACAATATCCCCTTCTTCCACATCACTGTATGCCTGGTACACACCAATGGCCTCTCCCTTCTCCTTTTCCGAGAACACTTCCTTGCGTATCTGCCACTGGTTCTTTTCTATCAGGCTGTTGGCCGCGCGGACAATGGTCTGGGTGGAACGGTAATTCTGCTCCAGCTTGAAGACCTTCGTATCGGGATATACTTTCGTAAAGTAGAGAATATTGTCAATATCGGCACCACGGAAGGAGTAAATACTCTGTGCATCATCCCCCACCACACAGACATGCTGATGGTTCTTGGCAAGTTGCAGCACGATGCTGTGCTGTGCAAAATTGGTATCCTGATACTCATCCACCAGAATGTAACGGAACTGCTCCTGATAACGTGCCAACACCTCGGGGTGGTCTCGGAACAGCAGGAATGTGTAGAACAGCAAATCGTCGAAGTCCATCGCATCCGCCTGCCGGCAACGCTCCCAATATCTCTGGTAGATGTCGCGAAGCGCCGGAACCTTGGCAGCACGGTCTCCTTCGTAAGCCTCCTTGTTGTTGGCATAGCCTGCCGGAGAAACCAGATGATTCTTGGCATTCGAGATACGCGCCTGCACCATCCCCGGCTTGTACACTTTCTCATCCAGCCCCATTTCCTTGATAATGGAACGTATCAAGCTTTTACTGTCTGCCGTATCGTAAATGGTAAACTGCGAAGTGAAGCCGATATGCCCGGCCTCGACATGCAGAATGCGCAGGAACATGGAGTGAAAGGTTCCCATCCACAGATGGCGCGCCCTCTCCGGCCCCACCTGACGGGCTATACGCTCCTTCATTTCGCGCGCCGCCTTGTTGGTAAAGGTCAATGCCAGAATGTTCCAAGGCTGGTAGCCATTCTCCAGCAGATAAGCAATCTTGTAGGTCAGCACGCGCGTCTTTCCCGAACCGGCACCGGCTATCACCAGTGACGGACCGTCATTGTATAACACCGCGTTCCGTTGTCCTTCGTTCAGTTCCTCTATATAATCGGGCATATCCGTATAATCTTAAAATGATGATATTTTTTCTTCCTTTGTTTTTACGGAGGCAAAGATAAAAAAAGCTTCGGAGACGTACGAACATTTCTATAGGTTATAGTGTTTATATAGTAAAGTTCCAAAATTAAATAATTGAAACTTATGAATACAATATTAACGATTTTAATGATAACAGTTATGACTTACGAAATGCCAAAACTTCCCTACACCAACAATGCACTGGAACCTGTAATCAGTCAGCAAACCATAGATTACCACTACGGTAAACATCTGCAAACCTATGTGAACAACCTCAACAACCTCGTTCCGGGAACGGAATTTGAAGGCAAAGACCTGGTAACCATTGTTGCCACAGCACCGGACGGTGCCATCTTCAACAATGCAGGACAAGTGTTGAACCACACATTATACTTCTTACAGTTTGCTCCGAAGCCTGCCCACAGCGAGCCTACCGGCAAGCTGGCAGAAGCCATCAAACGCGACTTCGGCAGCTTTGAGAATTTCAAGAAGGAATTCAACGCGGCAGCTGTCGGCTTGTTCGGCTCCGGATGGGCTTGGTTGTCTGCCGACAAGAACGGCAAACTCCACATCACCAAAGAAGCCAACGGTAGCAATCCGGTACGCGCCGGTCTTGTTCCGCTACTCGGATTCGACGTGTGGGAACATGCCTACTATCTTGATTACCAGAACCGCCGTGCCGACCATGTGAACGAACTGTGGAGCATCATCGACTGGGATGTAGTAGGTAAAAGACTGAAATAAGTAACAAGGTCCCACTAAACATGTTAATGACGCATTCTTGAGCAACTAAGGTTCAAGAATGCGTTTTCTTGTTTAAAATAGCCATCTAACATATTTTAAAGAAATTCTTTGGCTTCTACCATAAGTATTCATTAACTTTGCTAAACTTAAAAGTTAAACAAAAGAAATGAAACTCATCGTAGTAACAGCACCCACATTTTTTGTGGAAGAAGACAAGATTATCACGGCACTATTCGAAGAGGGGCTGGATATTCTACATCTGAGGAAGCCGGAAACTCCCGCCATGTATTCAGAACGGCTTTTAACGCTGATACCCGAAAAATACCATAAGCGCATCATTACCCATGAGCACTTCTACCTGCAGGAAGAGTTCAGCCTGATGGGGATTCATCTAAACACCCGCAATCCCAAAGAGCCCCACGACTATTCGGGCCACATCAGTTGCACCTGCCATTCACTGGACGAAGTGCAGAACAAGAAGCATTTCTATGACTATCTGTTCCTAAGCCCGATATATAATTGCATCACAAAGTCCGGAGTCACGTCCGGCTTCACAGCCGAAGAGTTGCGGCAAGCAGGAAAAAGTAAGGTCATAGACAGTAGAGTCATGGCTTTGGGAGGCATTACTCCCGACAACATACTGGAGATTAAGGATTACGGATTCGGTGGTGCCGTTGTAATGGGTGATTTATGGAATAAATTCAATGCCTGCACCGACCGCGATTATCTGGAAGTAATCTGCCACTTCAAGAAGTTAAAAAAAATGGCTGATTGAGCCTTGCCTTGGACTGGCAAATCAAAATTTACCGTACTCTTTGTATTCAATACCGGCAGGCAACGTGAAATAGAAGGTGGAGCCTTCCCCTTTCTTAGACTCCACACCGATACCTCCCCCATAGTGCTCCACAATAGATTTGGTGATGGAAAGCCCCAACCCCGTACCTTTGATATTGTAGTTCATCTTCACAAACCGTTCAAAGATGGCATGTCTTCCCACTTCATCGATACCACAGCCTGTATCTGCCACATAAAAATAGAAGTTATGGTTGCTCAATCTCCTGCAACCGATTTTCACACTGCCCATTTCCGTAAACTTCAAGGCATTCCTCACCAAGTTACCTATGACTTGGGCAAAACGCACACGGTCTACCACCAAACGGCATTGAGGCAACCGTTCTACAAACTCCACCTGAATGCCCGTGGGATGCGAGCGCATATTCTCCGTCGTGCAGACTTCATCAATCAGCGCGTTTACATCCACTTCTCCATCGTTATATTCCAGGGTATTTGCCTCAATCTTCGAATAGTCCAGCAAGTCATTGACCAGTTGCAGCAGCGAGTCCTTGTTATCATTAATCTCTTTCAGGAAAGCCATACGGGTTTCTCTGTCCAGATTATCCATTTCGGCAAGCATGGTTGTAAAGCCTACAATAGCATTCAAAGGAGTACGTATTTCGTGAGTCATATTAGCTATGAAAGCATTCTTCAGCTGATTGGATTCTTCGGCAACCTCATTGATGCGCTGCAACGTCTTCAACCTTTTGCTCTTGCTGATGGAAATGATTATCATGATGACCAAGAGCAGAATGACAATTATCCCAAAACTATATACCAATGCTTCATTATTCTGATAGAAGTCATTCGTCCAAACATCGTATGCTGCCGTAATTGTCAATATCATCGTTTTTTGCTTGCTTATTGGAAACTATAAAATTATGGGAAGCAAATATACTAAAGAAAATACAAATAAATTAATAGAAACTACAGTTTTTTCCAACAAAATAGGCCGCATGCCATTACCAAGTAAAGCATGCAGCCCATAAATGTCATTATTCAGTATTATTGAAATCAGCCTTCAATGGCAGCCTGCGCCGCAGCCAGACGTGCAATAGGCACACGGAACGGAGAACAGCTGACATAATTCAAGCCAACTTTGTGGCAGAACTTCACAGAAGAAGCTCACCGCCATGTTCGCCGCAGATACCGCACTTCAAATCCGGACGGATAGCACGTCCCTTTTCAGTAGCCATGCGCACCAACTGTCCTACACCATTCTGGTCGAGTACCTGGAACGGGTCTACTTTCAGAATCTTCTTCTCCAGATAAATCGGGAGGAAGGAAGCGATATCGTCGCGTGAATAACCAAATGTCATCTGAGTCAAGTCGTTCGTACCGAATGAGAAGAACTCGGCAGAGGAAGCAATGCGGTCGGCAGTCAAGGCGGCACGCGGAATCTCAATCATTGTACCTACCTTGAAGTCGATGCTGTCACCCACTTCTTCAAACAACTGGGCAGCCTCAGCACGAATCACTTCTTCCTGCTGCTTGAACTCATACAAGATACCGGTCAGAGGCACCATGATTTCAGGATGGGTTTCAACGCCTTCCTTCTTCAATTCCAAAGCAGCGCCCAGGATAGCACGCGTCTGCATCTGCGTAATTTCAGGATATGTATTTCCCAAACGGCAACCACGATGACCCAACATCGGATTATGCTCACAAAGTGCCTCAACACGTTGCTGGATATACTGGAGGCTTACGCCCATCGTATCTGCCATTTCCTGCTGTCCCTTCAGGTCATGGGGAACAAACTCATGCAAAGGAGGGTCGAGCAGACGTACAGTCACCGGACAACCGGCCATTGCTTTGAAGATACCCTTGAAGTCAGCTTGCTGGTAAGGAAGAATCTTAGCCAGAGCCTTGCGACGTCCTTCGGCGTTTTCTGCCAGAATCATCTCGCGCATGGCTTTAATCTTCTCGCCTTCAAAGAACATGTGTTCCGTACGGCAAAGACCGATACCCACCGCACCAAAATTACGTGCTACTGCGGCATCATGAGGAGTATCCGCATTGGTACGAACTTGTAGTCTCGTATATTTATCAGCCAAATCCATCAGTTCCGCAAAGTCACCGGACAGCTCAGCCGCTTTTGTCTCCACCTTGTCTTTATATACTTCACCGGTGCTTCCGTTCAAGGAGATATAGTCACCTTCTTTCAACAGTACACCATCCACTTCCACTGTACGCGCCTTGTAGTCGATGTTCAAGGCACCTGCACCAGACACACAGCACTTACCCATACCACGAGCAACCACTGCCGCATGCGAAGTCATACCACCGCGGGCAGTCAGGATACCTTCGGCAACTGCCATACCTGCCAAATCTTCCGGAGAAGTCTCGATACGTACCATCACCACACGCTTGCCGGCAGCATGCCATTCGGCAGCATCATCGGCAAAGAATACGATTTGTCCCGTAGCGGCACCCGGAGAAGCGGGAAGACCACGAGTCAACACCTTGGCTTGTTTCAGAGCTGTCTTATCAAATACCGGGTGGAGCAGTTCGTCCAACTTATTGGGCTCACAACGCATCAATGCAGTCTTTTCGTCAATCATACCTTGATGGAGCAAGTCCATGGCAATCTTCACCATAGCGGCTCCGGTACGCTTACCGTTACGGGTCTGGAGGAACCAGAGTTTACCCTCTTGTACTGTAAACTCCATATCCTGCATATCACGGTAGTGATTTTCGAGTTTTGTCTGCAAAGCATCCAGTTCCTTATAGATTTCCGGCATAGCCTCCTCCATGGAAGGATATTTGCTGACACGTTCTTCTTCGCTTACACCGGCTAATTCAGCCCAACGTTGAGAACCGATTTTTGTAATCTGTTGCGGAGTACGGATACCGGCAACCACGTCTTCACCTTGTGCATTAATCAAATACTCGCCATTGAAAAGGTCCTCACCGGTAGCAGCATCGCGGCTGAAGCAAACACCCGTAGCAGAGCTCTCGCCCATATTACCGAATACCATAGCCTGAACGCTTACGGCAGTACCCCATTCGTCAGGAATTCCCTCCATCTTACGATACAAAATAGCACGTTCGTTCATCCAGGAGTTGAATACGGCACAAACGGCACCCCACAACTGCTCGTAGGCACAAGTCGGGAAGTCTTTTCCGGTTTGTTCTTTCACCGCAGCCTTGAACTTCTTCACGAGTTCCTTAAGGTCTTCCACCTCAAGCTCGTTATCCAGCTTCACGCCTTTAGCATGTTTCACCTCTTCTATAATAGCCTCGAACGGGTCTACATCTTCCTTGTTCACCGGTTTCATGCCCAGCACCACGTCGCCATACATCTGCACGAAACGACGGTAAGAGTCCCATGCAAAGCGTGCATTGCCCGTCTTGCGCGTCAGGCCTTCCACCACTTCGTCATTCAAGCCAAGATTCAGGATAGTGTCCATCATGCCCGGCATGGAAGCGCGCGCACCCGAACGTACGGAAACCAGCAACGGATTCTCCACATCACCGAATTTGGAACGCATCAGTGTTTCCACATGGGCAATGGCTTGTTCAACTTCATTCTTCAACAGAGCAACGACTTTATCCTGCCCCATTTCATAATATTCCGTACAAACTTCTGTCGTTATTGTAAAGCCCGGAGGAACCGGAACCCCTATAAGGTTCATTTCTGCAAGGTTAGCACCTTTCCCACCCAAAAGGTTTCTCATATCGGCCTTTCCTTCTGCCTGGCCGTTACCAAAGGTATAAACTCTTTTTTTGTCCATAATATAAATTTAAAGTTTTTGATAGTGATTTCTCTTTTCTGCTCGCAAATCTAAGTATATTTCGCAGACTAGAAAACTTTTTCAGAAAAAACTTTATGCTAAAATGCAATTTCGACATTGCAATCTTTAATATTTCATTTCATAGAGAGAAATCCCGAAAAAATGTCTATTTTTGCCGAAGAATTTATTAGATTGGTGTAAAAGTGGCAAGAAAGAGAAAAGAACTTCCCCTACTGGAGAAGGTGACAATTACGGATGTGGCTGCCGAAGGAAAAGCCATCGCAAAAGTCAATGATTTGGTGATTTTCGTACCATATGTCGTCCCCGGCGATGTAGTTGACCTGCAAATTAAGAGAAAAAAGCATCATTATGCTGAAGCCGAGGCTGTGAAATTCCATGAATATTCGGCAGTACGGGCAGTTCCATTCTGCCAACATTATGGTGTATGCGGCGGTTGTAAATGGCAGGTTCTCCCCTATTCCGAGCAAATCAAGTATAAGCAAAAACAAGTAACGGACAACCTCACCCGCATCGGCAAAATCGAATTGCCGGAAATCTCTCCGATATTAGGTTCAGAAAAAACTCAGTTCTACCGGAATAAACTGGAGTACACTTTTTCCAACAAACGTTGGCTGACGACAGAAGAGGTTCAGCAGAATGTAGTGTACGAACAGATGAATGCCGTAGGCTTCCATATTCCCAATGCTTTCGATAAAGTGCTTGCCATAGAAAAGTGCTGGTTGCAGGACGATATATCCAACCGCATCCGCAATGCGGTACGCGACTATGCCTACCAGCACAACTATTCCTTCATCAACCTGCGTACGCATGAAGGAAGCTACGCAATATGATTGTGCGTACCTCTACCACCGGCGAACTGATGGTAATCCTCATCTGCAAGATAGAGAAAGAGGAGGAAATGGCTCTGTTCAAGCAAATGCTGCAATACATAGCAGATACATTCCCCGAAATCACTTCCCTGCTATACATTATTAATAATAAGTGCAACGATACCATCACCGACCTCGAGGTACACACCTTCAAGGGAAAAGACCACATCTTCGAGGAAATGGAGGGACTGCGCTTCAAGGTAGGTCCCAAATCTTTCTATCAGACCAACTCCGAACAAGCCTACAACCTCTACAAAGTAGCACGCAACTTTGCCGGACTGACCGGTAACGAGCTTGTTTATGACCTTTATACCGGCACGGGTACCATTGCCAATTTCGTATCCAAGCACGCACGCCAGGTAATCGGCATAGAATATGTGCCCGAAGCCATTGAAGACGCCAAGGTCAATGCCGAGATTAACGGAATTAAAAACACATTGTTCTTTGCCGGAGATATGAAAGACATGCTGACACAAGACTTCATCAACCAATACGGCCGTCCCGATGTCATCATCACCGACCCTCCCCGTGCCGGAATGCACCAGGATGTAGTGGATGTCATTCTGTTTGCCGAGCCCAAACGCATCGTATACGTCAGCTGTAATCCGGCTACGCAGGCGCGCGACCTGCAACTGCTCGATGCGAAATATAAAGTGAAGGCCGTTCAACCGGTAGACATGTTCCCGCACACCCACCATGTGGAAAACGTAGTATTATTGGAATTAAAAGATTGAAAGTCCAAGTAGTTTTCAATCGTAAATTGTAAATTGTCTAATCGTAAATTAAAACCAGTCGTGGCAAAAGAAAAAATTACAGCAAGAGCCCGCACACAATATACGGACTACATGGTGAAGGAACCGATGGAGCTCATGGAGTTTCTGGCAGCTAAAATGCCGGACGCCAGCCGCACCAAGCTGAAATCATTGCTGAGCAAACGCATTATATATGTGGACAGCGTTATCACTACACAATACAATTTTCCCCTGAAACCGGGTATGAAAGTACAAATCAGCCGTGAGAAGGGACGTAAAGAGTTCAACCATAAACTGATGAAGATTGTATACGAGGATGCCTATATCATCGTGATAGAGAAGATGCAGGGTTTGCTGTCCGTCAACACTGACCGGCAAAAGGAACGTACCGCCTATACCATCTTGAATGAATACGTGCAACGCTCGGGCAAGCAGCACCGTGTACACATCGTGCACCGCCTGGACCGTGACACCTCCGGCTTGATGATGTTTGCCAAAGACGAGAAGACCCAACGTACACTACGCGATAACTGGCATGACATTGTAACAGACCGGCGATACGTAGCCGTAGTGGTCGGCGAGATGGAAAAAGATGCAGGAACCGTGGTTTCTTGGTTGACAGACCGTAAGCTGTATGTATACTCCAGCCCGACAGATGACGGGGGACAAGAATCCATTACGCATTACCGTACCATCAAACGAGCCAATGGATACTCTCTCGTTGAACTGAACCTGGAAACGGGACGAAAAAACCAGATACGTGTACACATGCAGGATTTGGGGCATCCCATTATCGGCGACGGACGCTATGGACTGGAAGACGTAAATCCTATCGGACGCTTGGCCCTGCATGCTTTCAAACTCTGTTTCTATCATCGTCACGGGAGAGCTGATGCGGTTTGAAACACCTTATCCGGGAGAGTTCAAGAAATTGGTTTTGAAGAATAAGTAAAAAGCTGACATACAATAAAAAGAGAGAATTGATTTGCTCCGTTTTTTATTGATAAGCATGTCGTCATTGCCGACGCATACGAAAAGGCTGTCCGTGAATATTATCTTGATATTCCCTCCAGCTATTATACCAAGTACCACTGAAAGAATAAGAATCAGCCATGGCTCCTTCAATGTAAGCCATGCTGCCATCATCATAGAATTCCAATTCCATCAGATTGTAAGCCCCACTAACCCAATTCCATCTGAAAAGCAAATAATTCGGGTCGCCATATGAACCAATAGTACCTTGGTTGCGCGCGTTAAAGGTCATAATCGTCCCCCTACCCCAAGTATATGCCCCGAAATCTATTTCTTCAGATGTATACCATTCACCGGGCAGATTATATTCCGTTTCTTCCTCACTATCACATGATGTCAATCCTAATACAAGGACAAACAACAATAACATTTTTGTGTATTTCAACATATTATTCATAAGCCATACTTTATTTATAATTAGCATCTACCATCATAACAACCACTCCATCCAGTTTACCGGATAAATAATGTTCGCGCACCCATACATTATCAAAGTACTTGATTTCACCGGCACCATAATTCAGAGTCAACCCCTCCATAGACTTATCCATCCATTTCCAAGTAAAAGTACGTGAAGTCGTTTCATAGGGACGGGACTCGCCTCCGCGATAATACTCCCAGATTTCCTGTCCAGAATTATCAGCCTTGGCAAACTTCAGCTGATGACTGCATAACACTTCAACTCCATCTTTGTTTTCCGTCTGATATTCTTCTATCCACGTCTTCCCACACAATTTGTCGTCGCTATTCTGCATGGTATAATATACATCATCCCCACAAGACGCCAGCCCAATCGTAAATACACACAACAGCAATATCTTCACATAATTCAAAGTCTTCATAAGTTATCGAGTTTAGTTAATACTTGCGGACAAACATACACAAAAAAAATGAAACACTTAATACTTCGCCTGAAATTTCTTGTAGAAGACAAGGAATAAAATAAATCCCATCAGTGCAAACGGTACGCCTGCCAATGCGGGATAACGGTATCCTCCACTCAAGGCAAGACCTCCGATATAGGCTCCGATAGCATTCCCCAAATTGAAGGCCATCTGCACACAAGCGCCTCCCAACATTTCTCCTCCAGGGGCCACACGAATCATCAACACCTGCTCCGGACTGGAGACGGCAAACAAACCTGCCGTACAAAGCGTCATCAATATTGCCGAACACCACGGATGGGGAGAGAGTAAAAATATCAATAATAAAATAACACATATCATCCCTTGCACCACCGTACCGACCTTCCCCGGAGTGTACCGGTCGGACATGCGCCCACTGACCAGATTGCCGACAACCATTCCGAATCCTGCCAGTACCATCAGTGCCGTAATGCTGTCCGCACTAAAACCGGAAACCTCAGTCAGCAACGGAGTGATATAGCTATACCAGCAGAATACACCACCGTTGCCCAAAGCTGTAGCTCCCAATATGAGCCACGGCGCCGGCTTTTTCAAAAAACGGAACTGTCCTTTAAATCCCGTGTCTTTCAGACCTTCGACCTGCGGTACCCAACGCCAAATGTAGTACAATGTTATCAATCCCCAGGCACCTACCAGCAGAAACGTGGCACGCCAAGACAGCGTATGGCTCAACGAAGTACCCAACGGCACCCCAAACAGATTGGCCACAGTCATTCCCGCTATCATAATTGAAACCGCCTCCGAGCTTTTCCCCTTATCAGCCAATTTTCCCGCAACAATGGAAGCCACCCCAAAATAAGCGCCATGAGGAAGTCCGGAAACAAAACGTCCCAACAGCAAGACCCAATAATTGGGTGCCATAGACGCACAAATATTACCCACAATCATTAATGTCATCAAAACCAGCAGAATCTGCTTCAACGGACGTTTGCGGGCCAGGAGCAGCATGGGTGCACCAAAACAAACACCCAACGCATACGCAGAAATGAAATGACCGGCCACGGGAATGCTGATTCCCAAATCAGTAGCCACATAGGGCAAAATACCCATCATCGTAAATTCGGCAATCCCCAGCCCCAATGTACCGAACGCCAATGCAATAAGACTCTTCTTCACACCTTAAAAAACAACCTATATTTTTACCGGGCGCAAAGATAGTGACATTGCATTCTCCAAATAAAAAGGATACCGAATTATTTTCAGTATCCTTCTTCATTTTTTATCTTATATCAATTGTATACCCACCTTTAAAGACTCCTCCCGGCGCCAAATGCTGCATCCAGTCCTTATCCTTATATTCATCCTTATAATGGGCACGGTCACAACGCCCGTACCACGGCTCGATGCAGACAAACGGAGCATTCTTGGCCGGAGGCGACCATAACCCCACCACCGGAGTGTCGAAATACAGACTGAGATAGGGCTTCTTCTCCTTATTATATAATGTAACTTCTTTCACTTGACTGTTTTCCAGAATCAGGGCATCTTTATCAAAGGAGTGGATGTTCAAAGGCAGCAGGCCACCTGTCAACTCAAGTAAATATTCCTTATCCGGAGCGGCACATCCTTTCTCGGAGATAAGGATATAGTACAAACCTTCCGTCTTATCAAAGCCGAAATATCCACGGTCCGTTGTCTCCGCATCATAGTCCGGGTAATAGAAAGCCGGATGGGCCCCTATCTGGAAGTGCATTTCGCGTGTTCCGGTATTGATGACTTTCCAAAGCACTTCAATCTTCTTTCCCTCTATCCGATAGCCTATCTCAAGGCAAAACGGGAAAGGATATTTCTTGCGTGTTTCCTCACTGTCAACCAGTCGATAACGCACTTCATCTTCCAGTTCAAGCATCAATTCAAAATCCATATCGCGGGCAAAACCGTGTTGCGTCAATGCATAGGAAACGCCTTCGTGGCGGTATTCATTCTCCCAAACGCTGCCTACAATGGGAAAAAGCACCGGAGAATGCCGTTTCCAGAAAGCAGGGTCTGCCTGCCAAAGATATTCTTTTCCATCATGCAAGATACTGCATAACTCGGCTCCATGCGGTGAAACTTTAATTGTCAGTTCTGAATTAGAAAGTGTTTTCATATCATATATCATTTTGTTATTTTCTCATATAGTGTGGCATCTCTCCGGGTATTTCCATCGAAATCTCCACCAGGCCACCGACCACTCCGTCCTGCTTCCATGCCGTCTGATAAATCATTTTCTTGACACCGTTCTTCTCAATGGTGTAGGCATTCACTCCCCCCGTCTCCAGCAGTTCGCGTATCTTGGCTTGCGATTGCGGGTTGTGGCAATCAAAGAGATTCTTGCCTATCAGGTCACCGTGTTTGGCAAACGTACGGCATGCTTTCTCGTTCATATATAGGATGATTCCCTTTGTGTCGCATACAGTTACGGCACAGTTCATTTCATTGGCCCATTCGTACATAATTCTTTATTTTTAATTGGCTATTTTCTATGCACTTGAAATACATTTACAGAAAACTCTTCAAAGTCAAATGTCCTTTTCTCTATCGAATTATTATTGCATTAATCCTCCTTCTATGAAGAAAACGACTTCATTCAATCGTTCTTTATTCGATTCTTCATCTTTGAAAATAGCTGGAGTGAAGATTATCCTATCTTGAATCAGATTATCTACCAAATCCCACATGACTTCATGGTACAGCATCACCATTGCCACTTTTTCATTGTCAATACCATATTGGCTTGCTAAGGAGCCACAATTATTCTTTAGTTCCGCACTGATAGAGTTTACCAATTTTTCAGTTATTTGATGAAAGCGGTCTTGCCGTTTCTTTATAATAGGAAATAATACATCTCCATTATCATCTACCAGCCCATAAGGTTTTAACTGAGAAACGAGTTTGGCATCTGTTACTTTTCCGAACTGTGCTATTTCATCAGCACAATGGTCCATAATGTCGTTGTCAGGAGCAATGCCGCTATTGATGTAAGTCAAAATCAAATTCTGTTCTCCGAAACCATTCGTACCGCATGCAAAGCCATTTCTTGATTCGTATAATACCCAGTAACAGCCACTCCAGCTGTATAATTGTCAACATCCTCAAACAAGACTAACTTTGTCCACATTTTTCCATCCAGAAGGTATGAAAAAACAAGTGAGAGTACATTGTTCTTGAATCCCATTTCACTGATAGTTTGTGCCAATGATATAAAGTCTGCCTTTGTTTTGACATACATGGATTCAGCAATCTCCTTACTTAAGCTTCTTAGAGAATTGGTCTGTTCTTTGTCGAGAATGGGTATAGTAGCTTTCCATTTTCCTTTTGTTTTACTGACAAGTCCACCTACTTCCAATAACAATAATTGGCTATCAGAGCATTTAATACCCATTTCACGAAGTTCGGCTTGAGTACGTGGAGTCCGTAAATTGTATAGTATTTCCCAATTATTATCTGGCGTTACATAGTCTTCGGGCTGATGTCCGTTCACTGCAACAAACTGGGTTGCTTCCCATTCGCTATAAGGTCTTATCGATATTTGTGCTTTAATCATTGTGGTAACGGACAATAAGGTAAACAACAATAATAAGTCCGGATAATATTTCATATATCGCTTAATTTTAGTTTTGTTCATCATTCATGCACTTCTCTTATGTAACAAAGATAACGTTTTTTTCAATTCCTCTCTCAAACCTATAACAAAAAACTTCCCGACTACCAATAAAAAACTTCCTAACTACTAATAGTAAAGTTTGCAAGTATAGAGATAAAGAATTACCTTCGCCCTTGGTTTGTCTATCCCAAGCCTTGGGATAGAAATCCCCAACCTTGGCATACACATCCGCAACCTTGGGACAAACTTTGTAAGCCCCAATAAACAAACGAACCTCATAACAACGCTACCATCATGGCAGAATACAACATGCAGGAACTGAACCTGCCGGGAGAAGACGGCAAACGCATCCTCTACCCACGAATGAAACTATACGGGCAGGTGGACTTGGAAACCATCACCGAAAAGATAGCATACGCCTCATCCTTCACACGAGGAGACATCATCGGACTGATGCAAGCCATCACCGACGAAATAGCCTACCAAATGGGGCAAGGTTACTCCGTGAAGATTGACAACTTAGGAGTATTCACCCCTGCCCTCGGTCTGCGGCAAGACCGTGAACGGGAGACGGGCGAAGAAGGAGACACCAAGCGAAACGCCGTCAGCATCTGCCTGAAGGACATACATTTCAAGGTGGACAAAGAACTGCTGTACCGCACCGCTCGCCATTGCCACCTGAAACGTTCCACCGACAAATTCCAACGCTCCTCACAAGTGTTTTCTCCGCAGGAACGGCTGGAACGGGCAAAAAAATACCTGGAAAAGAACAGCTTCATGACCCAAGCCGACTATTGCCAACTGACCGGCTTATTGAAGTCTGCCGCCTCCCGCGAGTTGCGCGAATGGATAGCCAATCCCGAATCGGGCATCGACTACAAAGGACGAGGAACACACAAGATTTATATTCTAAGGAAACCATAACCCACATCCATTGAAACCATAAAAACAATGAAGATACTACACACCAGCGACTGGCACCTGGGACACACCCTCTACAACTACGACCGTACCGCCGAACAGCAGGCCTTCCTACGGCAACTCACCCGCATAGTAACCGAAGAGCAGCCCGACGCCATGGTGGTAAGCGGAGATATCTACCACTACTCCTCTCCCGCTGCCGCCACGCAGAAGATGTACACCGACGCCATGCTGAACATCCATCAAGCCTGCCCCGGAATGGCCATCGTAGTCACCGCCGGAAACCACGACAGCAGCTCGAAACTGGAGATAGACAGCAGCCTCTGGCAGCACTTCGGCCTGAATGTCGTGGGAAACATCGAACGTACAGCCGAGGAAGTGAATCTGGACAAGCATATCATCGAGATAAACAATGAAAAAAAGACAATAGGCTACGTCATTGCCGTGCCCCACGTCTATCCGCAAAACTTCCCCCTGCTGGACACTGAAACACCGCGCGACCAACGGCAGGCACGCTTCTTCCAGGCACTGCTGGACGAAGTGAAGAAACGGAATACGGCACAGCTTCCCGTCGTCCTCATGGCCCATCTCTCCATTGAAGGCAGCGACCGTAGCGGGCACGATGAGAGTATCGGCGGAATAGAGTATGTTCCCCTCAGCGCTATGGGAGAAGGGTACGACTACCTGGCACTCGGACACATCCATTGCCCTCAGGACATCAAAGGCAGTCATCACCACGCACGCTATTGCGGCACTCCCCTCCCCGTCAGCTTCGACGAAACCTATCCGCACTCCGTCTCCATCATCGAGTTGGAGAAAGGGGCAGAGCCACAAATCAGTACAAGGGAAATTGAAAATCCGATTCCGCTCGTCACACTTCCCCATGACCCGACACCTTTCGAAGACGCCCTTGAAACTGCTGGAAGAATATCCGGAAGAGAAACCTGCATACCTCCGTCTGAATGTGCTGACAAAAGG
>ENA-OPYY01000159-OPYY01000159.1-human-gut-metagenome-genome-assembly--contig:-NODE-159-length-29020-cov-0.899699_pt1 | contig 29020 bp, 33 predicted proteins | sample MGYA00242472_ERZ504481 | MGnify/ENA primary metagenome ERZ504481 (study PRJEB26092, sample SAMD00036265) | human gut metagenome | host: Homo sapiens | study: EMG produced TPA metagenomics assembly of...
ATCCGGAGAGCGGATACGGTATCGTGACGGATGTGTGCTTAAAACGTAAGATACGCGATTATGTGGAGACACTGAAGGAAGACGAACCCGGGTATAAAATATATATACGGGAGGATGTACCCTTAAACAGAAGCGACAATACCGCGTACATTGAACTTAAGACAGATGAAAAAGGAATCAAGGAACTGAAAAAGAAAGACCCTCAGGTAGACCAGAAAATCCGTGATTTTATGTGCCGTAACTTTTTTGATATCCGGACCTTTGGCGCGGTCATGACAACCTTTGTAAAGGCTGCTTTAAACTGCGGCCAGGTGCGGGGACCTGTTCAGTTAGGCTTTGCCAGGAGTATTGATCCCATTGTAAGCCAGGAAGTGACCATTACCCGTGTGGCCATTACCACAGAAAAGGACGCGGAAAACAAGAGTACGGAAATGGGAAGAAAAAATATCGTTCCCTACGCCCTGTACCGCGCAGAGGGGTACATATCAGCTAATCTGGCCAGAAAATCCACGGGCTTTTCAGAAGAGGATTTGGAACTTTTGTGGGATGCCATCATCAATATGTTTGAAATTGACCATTCCGCAGCCAGGGGAAAAATGGCGGTACGCCGGCTCATTGTGTTTAAACACAGTAAGGAACTGGGAGATTGTCCTGCGTACAAACTCTTTGATGCCGTGGTAGTAAAAAGGAATGAGGATGTGGAGTATCCCAGAAAATACGGGGATTACACGGTTGCCGTCCATAGGGATCAGATTCCGGAGACAGTTGAAGTATCGGAGAAGATATAATGGAATACAGGGAGGATGACTTCCTCATGCTGTCCGGTATCCAGCATTTTATCTTTTGCAGGCGCCAGTGGGCCCTTATACATATTGAACAGCAGTGGAAGGAGAACGAGCATACCATAGTAGGAGAACTGCTCCACAAAAAAGCCCATGACCCATATTTGGCAGAAAAGCGGGGCGATGTCATGATAAGCAGGGCATTGCCCGTATATTCCAGGAGTATGGGTGTCAGCGGGGAATGCGATATTGTAGAGTTCCACAGGGCGGAGGATGGAATCGGACTACATGGTCACAGGGGTCTGTTCCGGGTATTTCCGGTGGAGTATAAAAAGGGGAGCCCAAAGGAGTCGGAAGCAGATATACTGCAGCTGACGGCCCAGGCCATGTGTCTGGAGGAAATGTTGTCGGCCAGGATTGAGGCAGGGGCACTGTATTACGGAGAGATTCACCGCAGGAATATGGTGGAGATTACAGATGAACTGCGAAAACGGGTGAGAGATATATTTCAGGAGATGCATGAACTTTATGACAAGGGATACACACCAAGGGTCAGATGGTCAAAGAGCTGTAATGCCTGCTCCATGAAAGATATATGTATGCCGAAACTGGGAAAAGCATCATCTGTCAGAGATTATATCCGTGGGAAGATTGAGGAGGATGTATGAGGAAGTTATTAAATACCCTGTATGTTACATCTCCTGACAGTTATCTGTCGCTGGACGGAGAAAATGTGGTAATCTATGACAACGATACGGAACTGGGGCGGATACCTCTCCATAATCTGGAGGCAATTGTTTCTTTTGGGTACAGGGGAATGAGCCCTGCCCTCATGGGCGGATGCGCGGAGCGGGACATATCACTTTGCGTCCTTTCGCCCCAGGGAAGATTTTTGGCACGCGTGACCGGACGTGTGCGGGGAAATGTACTGCTGCGCAGGAAACAGTACCAGGTATCCATGAATCAGGACGCAAGTCTGACCATAGCCAGAAACTGTATCCTTGGAAAAGTATACAATGCCAGATGGGTTCTGGAGAGAGCGGTGAGAGACCATGGACTTCAGATTGACACAGAGAAGGTGAAGGAAGCGGCCGGATTTCTGAAACAATCCCTCAGGCACATAGAGGAAAGCCGGGACATGGCCCAGCTGCGGGGGTATGAAGGTGAGGATGCAGGCATTTATTTTGGAGTTTTCGACCAGCTCATATTACAGCAGAAAAAGGATTTCTATTTCAAGGGACGGAACAGGCGGCCGCCTTTGGATAATGTGAATGCCATGCTGTCATTTGTGTACACGCTGCTGGCCAATACCGTTGCATCAGCACTGGAAACAGTTGGCCTGGATCCTTATGTGGGATTTATGCATACGGACCGGCCAGGCCGCCTTTCCCTGGCTCTGGACTTAATGGAGGAGCTGAGACCGGTTCTTGCAGACCGTTTTGTGCTGACCCTGATTAACCGTAAGATGGTAAACAAAAAAGATTTTTCCCGGAAAGAAGACGGTGCTGTCATCATGAGAGACGAGGCACGGAAGCTTTTGTTGTCAGAATGGCAGAACAAGAAAAAGGAGATGATCACCCATCCATATCTGAATGAGAAGGTGGAATGGGGAATGATTCCTTTTGTTCAGGCCATGCTTCTGTCCAGATATCTGAGAGGTGACATTGATGAATACCCGCCGTTTTTCTGGAAATAGAAAGACATCCGACAGCTGCGGCCGGAGGAGGAAGGTACATGCTGATACTGATTACATATGATGTGAATACGGAAACCGCTGCAGGCAGGACCAGGCTGAGAAAGGTTGCAAAGCAATGCGTTAATTACGGCACCCGCGTCCAGAATTCTGTATTTGAATGTATTTTGGATAATACCCAGATGATAAAGCTAAAAGCCATACTGACAGATATCATTGATGAGCAGACTGACAGCCTTAGATTTTACAACCTGGGAAATAAACACACTACAAAGGTGGACCATGTTGGGGTGAGTAAAGGGATTAAAGTGGAAGAGCCGCTGATATTCTGCCTGGCTGCGGGCGGTAAGGAGGTTTCAAATAGTTTGGTGCGAACCAGAAGCAAACATGAATTTACGGGGGGATTCGCACCGGAAAACTGCACAGTGAGAACGGTTTTGGATGTGTGCAGGGCAGGTTGGCGGTGATTTGAGGGAGTATGATGTGATTTGATTGTGGAAATGTGATGAAGAATTGTTTGTTTTTTTGTGTAGTATTGCTGTCTCCGTCCTCGCGGGCGGAGTGGGTTGAAATTTATACCAGCTAGTGGTGTCAATGCCCCGCACCAGGTCTCCGTCCTCGCGGGCGGAGTGGCTTTTCCTTTCTGGTCAGTCTCTGCCCTCACAGCGAAGCAAGCTGAGAATCCGCCAAATTCAGGATTACGTTTAGTCAAAACATCATTCCCCTTTTTCTAAGAAAACAGTATAGTTTGAATCATAAACATTAGCTATAACTAACAACACGCAACAAGAAAGGTGGGCGAACACCCACCTTTGCCATAAAACTGTTATAGGGTATAAAGAACGCGGGCCCTCCCTCACCCTTTCCATGCCCGAATCTCTCTAAGCCCCGGCACCAGAACCTTGGCGCTGGTTTCCAGAATAATCCGTCCTTTTTCAGCCGTGGCGCCTGACGGGTCTCCGCCGATTCCTATGGGTTTGCCGTCTGCTGTTTCCAGTCCTCGGACACCCAGCCAATGGATACGTTTCCATAAGGCTCAGTGCCTGATTGTCTTTAAATGCAGTTGGAATTCCTGCCTCTGAGGTATCTAACTTTACCAGGGACGGGTCCACGGCCATGACCATGGAGGTTTCCATCTCGCCTCCATGGAAGTCCCAGATATTTCCCTACTGAAATGGTGGCCGTCACATCCGGATGGCTAAAGGCCCCGGATGAAAGAATGAAGGGAGAGATGCCGAACTCACTGCGAAGCTCCCTGCTCAAAACCTGTACAATAGGGGCATTTCCTCCATGGCACACCAGAAAGGCCAGCTTCTTAAACCCGTGGTGTACCAGGCTGGTGCTGATATCATACAGCATATGGTAATAGGTGTCGGGTTTCAATGTGATGGAGCCGCAGAAGTTCCTGTGTTCTGTGCTCAGACCTATGGGGATGACCGGAAATACCAGCATGGGAAAATCTGAATCCTCAGATGACGGTCCTCCTTCCAACTCCCTGCGTATATAGTCTGTCATGGCCTCTGCGATGATATCGTCCGTACCCAGAGGCGCCTGGTTTCCGTGCTGCTCCAGCGCGCCCAGGGGAATCAGTACAATGGTTTCATCCTTGTTGACCTGCTCCATCTCTAACCGGGTTAAGTCCCGATAATTTCGTATCATGTGTATATAACCTCCTGATTGTTTTTTAACCCGCATTTCCTCACGCGGTTCTCACAGCCGGATAAACTGCCAGCAGTCTGGTGTACAGCAGATATCCCACAAAGCAGTTAAGCCCAAGCTTAATCAGGTTGAAGGGAATGGTAGCTAAAAAGATGAAGGTGGTCAGATCGCTGATGGCCGGATTGACCGCGGCCACCATGGTAATCACCTGGTTCAGAGGGAGTCCCATGGCCGCTGCATAAAGGGGGAGGGTGATAAATGCATTGCAGAAACAGGCGAACAGGGTCCGGATGGGGACGCTGACTGCCATAACCCAGGCGGCAGAAGCAGGTCCCATGAGGAACAGGGCAATAATGGGCGGAACATCGCTGAAGTCAATCTTGTAAAAGGGCGGCATCATTGGAACGGAAAATTCCAGTGACATGAGGGCGCCGGCAACTGTGGCCAGCATACCGGTGTAAATTAGTTTCTGAATACTCCATTTTGTTTTCATAGCAAATCCTCCTTGATAAGTGCTTTTGATACGGTGGTTCGGCAATGAATGAAGTTCCAGGAAACAAAAAATCTCAGGTTCCGGGGAACCTGAGATTAACTTCATAGTCAATATAAATAAGGGATAACACCCAATATTCATATGAACAAAATTGTCTTCTCTCATCCAGACTATACTGTCGGTTTTGGAATCACACCAAATCAGCCGCATGCAGCGGGTCGCGGACTATACCGCCGGTAGGGAATCACACCCTGCCCCGAAGAACCTATTCATTTGCTTTTCTCGTTTAAAACTATCACAAATAACAATGGATGTCAACTGCAAAAGATGCAGTTTTTGGTTGCTTTTTTCACGATTTTGTTGATAATAGATATAGACGCATGTTTAGGGCATAATCTGACATATAAAAGGCATATTTGACAGGGGAATCGACTTCCGATATACTAGAATGAAACGTATCCCGCGTTTTGTCCTGTCAGGGCCCGGTATTATTGCCGGGATTGATGGATTATAAGGGGCAGGACTCAGGCGGGAAAGCAGTAAGGAGGTATGTATGGATTGGCAGACACTGCTTTGCGACGACCGCATCCGCAGTTACAAGAAACAGTCCTCCACGGACCTGCGGACAGAGTTTGAGAAAGATTATCACCGGATTATCGGCAGTGCATCCTTTCGGCGCCTCCAGGATAAGACCCAGGTGTTTCCGCTGGACAGAAGTGATTTCATCCGTACCAGGCTGACTCACTCCCTGGAGGTTTCATCCCTGGCCAAATCCCTGGGACAGAACATATCGGAGAGCATCCGTACTATTATCAAGGATGAAACCTTTACACCGGAGCATAAGGCGGCGGTGTGTGACATTCTTCAGTGTGCCGGATTGATTCACGATATCGGGAATCCCCCTTTTGGCCACTTTGGCGAGACAGCCATTCAGGATTGGTTTAAGAAGAATCTGGAGAGACTTACATTTAAGGGGAGAACCCTGGCGGAGATTCTGGAACCCCAGATGGTACAGGACTTCTGCCATTTTGAGGGCAATACCCAGGCGTTCAGGGTGGTGACAAGGCTTCATTTCCTGGTGGATGAGCACGGCATGAACTTGACAAAAGCTCTCTTGGGAACTATTATCAAGTATCCGGTATCTTCCCTGGAGATTGACAAGGACAGCGGTGATATCCGAACGAAGAAGATGGGATATTTCCACGGCGACAGGGAGAATTTCCAGGATGTGCAGGAGTCTACCGGCACATTGGGAAAAAGGCATCCGTTGGCATTTATATTAGAAGCAGCGGATGATATTGCCTATAAGACGGCGGACATTGAGGATGCGGTTAAGAAGGGCTGTATTTCTTATGAACGCCTTTTGGCTGAGTTAAAGGCGTATAAGGCCGGCAGCCAGACAAACCATTATGTCCAGATTGTGTCATGGCTGGAGGAGAAGTATGGGAAGGCCGTGGGTAAGGGATATGACAGGCCGGACCAGTATGCGGTGCAGAACTGGATTATCAGCGTCCAGGGCCAGATGATTTCAGGCGTTACGGAATGTTTTGCCGGCAACTATGAATCTATTATGGAGGGCACCTATACCAGAGACCTTTTTGCAGGTACGGATGTGGAGCTGTTGATGGAAGCGCTGGGGGATATTGCTTTGCGGTATGCGTTCAGTACCAGACCCATCCTGAAACTGGAGATAGCGGCACAGACAATATTTGATTTTCTTTTGGACCGGTTTGTGGACGCTGTGATTCCCTACGACACGGACCTGCCCATGACCCAGGTGCAGAAAAAGCTGGTTTCCCTTATATCTGACAATTATAAGATGATATATTCCATATGCGCCCGGGACAGGGATGAGGAGGAACGGCTGTATCTGCGTCTGCTGCTGGTGACGGATTATATCTGCGGAATGACAGACACATTTGCCAAGGATATGTATCAGGAACTCAATGGCATACGGTAGATGGAGGTCCAATGGATAGCGGGAAAAAATACAGGGCCAGGTGGGGATATCTGGCCGCAAGCATCATTGTATTTATAATTGAATTAATTATCGCCCTGTATGTTCACGATCGCATTATCAGACCTTATATAGGGGATATGCTGGTGGTGGTGCTGGTGTACTGCTTTGTCAGGGTGTTCGTACCAAGGGGCTTGAAGCGGCTGCCGTTATATGTGTTTCTTTTTGCGGTATGTGTAGAGGTGCTGCAGTATTTCCGTCTGGCAGAGCTGCTGGGGCTGCAGGGGAACACTGCGGCCAGGATTATCCTGGGTTCTGTTTTTGACTGGAAGGATATTGCCTGTTACGGCACGGGATGCCTGCTTATACAAATATTTGAAATTCGAAGGAGGGCCTTATGAAAGGTTATCAGTTGAAAATTACCATAAAAGGCAGTAAACCGCCTATATGGAGACGCGTGGTGGTGCCGGAGCAGTTTACGTTTTGCCAGCTCCATCAGGTGATTCAGGAGGCCTTTGGCTGGTATGATTACCATTTGCACGAGTTTGAGTTTAAGAAACTGGGGCTGCTTATAAGGGATCCGGGAGAGGAAGACGATCTGATGGAGTCTTGCAGCTGCGATGTGCTGGAGGAAGGAACACAGATTGGAACGCTCATAACGGAGAACCCCCGTTTTATATATACCTACGACTTCGGGGATGCATGGGAACACCAGATTCTCATGGAAAAGGAAGTGGAGTATGAATACAGCTATCCCCAGGTGTTAAAGTATAAGGGAGACAATATTCCGGAGGACTGCGGCGGCATAGGTGGTTACTATGACCTGTTGGACCAGCTGGCTGACCCTGAAGCTGAGGAGCATGACTTGATGGAGGAATGGGCCAGCCGGCAGGGAATGGAAGAGTATGATTTGGATAAAGTAAATGCCAATTTAAAGGCACATCCGGCATTCGGACAAGGCGGAGCGGGAGACGGGCAGGAGAATGCAGCTCAGGAACGTGGGGGACAGGAGGATGCGGTACAGGAGGACGCGGCTCAGGAACATGGGGCTCAGGAACATGGGGCTCAGGAACATGTGGTACAGGCACATGCATCCCGGGAACATGCAGCCCACAAGCAGGTAACCGGCCTCCGGGATACTGAAAAGCCGGAAACACAGAGGCCGGCCCCAAGGGTAATCCACAGGCTGGAGGACCTGTTTTCCAGGTTTGAAAAGACCGAGCTTCTGCGCATTGCCAAGGTTCACCATATTGGGGGATGCGATGAGCTGGGAAAGAATAAGCTGGCCCCGGCTCTGGCTGCAGCCCTGCTGGATTCCCAGCGCATGGGTCAGTTTTTCGGCACCATAAGCGATGAAACCGCGGCAGAGTTTGAGAAGGCCGCAGCAGCCGGAGGAATGGAATACCAGGGGGACCTGGAAGCGCTCCGTTTTCTGCACTACGGCGGTTACTGCGGGTTTACCAGTATGGGCACAGCAGTTGTTCCTTCGGATGTGGCAGAGGCATATGATGAACTGAATACGGAGAAATTCCCGGTCTGAGCGTCATTACCGCAGCCGGGTATGGGCCTGCTGTAAGGCGGCAGTATACCTTACGGCGCCGCTGACGCGGGTCAGGTGGAGACAATCTGCAAGGCAGTTGGCAGTGAGGCAGATGCAGGGGAAATCACCCGCCTTTGCCGTGAGATGAAAGGGGTCTGGACTGATTTTGCTTATTGGGACGGCCGGTTGATTGACTGGGATCTGGTTCAGGCAGATGCCTATAAAGATGTCTTGAATTATCAGAAGGGCAAGGAGTTTTATATACCTTCTGCCGCCCAGGTAAAGGAGATTGCCAGAACCGGAGCAGTGGAGATTAAGAGGCATATCCGTCCGCTGAAGGCATTTTTCCTGGCCATGGTTGGCTGCGATGAGGAGACTGCTCAGGAGGCAGCGTCCTCCATCCATCACCACATAAGGCTGGGGACAACGCCTAAAGCAGTGGAAGACATCATGGAGCATTTCGGACTGAACCTGGATTCCCAGGAAAAGATGAATGGATTCGATGAAATCATGGAACAGGTATGGAAGGAAACCAGGACGGTTGGAAGCTGTGGTTATAACCGGGTGGAGCTGGACGCCAAGACAGCCCGTATTGACCCGGATGCGCCCTGTCCCTGCGGCAGCGGTAAGCGTTACCGCCAGTGCTGCGGCCGTAAATAGGAAGCGGAGGTGGAATACAGCCATGTTTGAGCGTGTGGATTACAGAGTGGAACGGATTGATGGGGATTACGCTTATCTGAAACGCACGGATGTTTTGGATGACGATGAGAAATGCGTGGCCAGGGCCCTTCTGCCTGGTGATATTAATGAGGGCAGCAGGCTGGCGTATGAGATGCTGGAGTATACGCTTCTGTAACATGCCGGAGCGGCCCCGGCGATATGTATAAGAGGCAGTATGGAACAGGAGCTGAAACTGACCAGGGAGCTGGACAGCTACCACGAGATATATCATGTCTGGGAAAACTGGATGTGGCGCTGGCCAATATCGGGAGTTTTCCTACCGTACCGGATTTTGCATCGGAGGCCAGATATGGAGACCTGCTCATACGTCAACTATTTCTCCTACATGTCTAACGCGGGCGTGAAGGCAGTGAAGAAACTGCTGGAGGAGAAGGAAGTCAAATACTTCCATGATTTGGCTAACGCGGCAGTGGATGCAATGGAGCAGGATGTGCTGAATGCCATGTCTATGTTTGCGTTAGAGTAGGTTTGAGATAAGAGAGCTGTATTTTGTTCCGGCGGGTCATGTGATGACGTGTCAGGGCTGGCAGCTCTTTTTTGATGTCCAAATGAATGCTTTATTATGCCCTGTTGAAATGATTTTTTATGGACAATGAGCAAATTCATCTTGTATTTTATATAATGTTATGATATGTTATGTATAACAATATATGACGTCAAGGAGGAGCTGTTATGTTTAATTTTGATGAGGCAAAGGTTCTGCAGGAGCACAAAAACGGACTCAGCATTGTGGGAGCAACAGAAAAAGCAGTAGATGAGGTGGTAAAGAGAGGATATAAAAATATCTTCTATATCGGAATCGGGGGTACTGTGCTCTATGCCAACCAGATGGCCCACATCGTAAGGGAAGAAGGTTCTACCATCCCGCTGTTCATCGAAAACGCAGCGGACTTCTGTGTGGTGGACAATCCCCATTTTTTTCAAAGATTCCGTGGTAGTTATCGAGAGTATTTCCGGTGATACGAAGGAAGTGGTGGCTGCGGTGGATAAGGCCCATGAAATCGGGGCAGCGGTTATAGGGTATGTGGAGAAGGAAGGCAGTCCGCTCTATGAAAAATCAGATTATCTTATAACCACCACAGGCGGCGGATATTACTTCTGGTACACCGTGACCCTGCGTTTCATGTATCATGCAGGCCAGTTTCCACGGTACGAGAAGTTTTTTGAGGAACTTAAGAATATGCCGGAGAATGTGGTGGAGATTTATAGGAAGGCGGATAAAAAAGCAGCAGAATATGCAAGGGCATATCAGGATGAGCCCATCCAGTATCTGGTTGGTTCCGGCAATCTGGAGGACTGGGCTGTCTGCTATGGCATGTGTATCATGGAAGAAATGCAGTGGATGCGCACAAGGCCCATATCGGCCTCTAATTTCTTCCACGGGACATTGGAGGTTATTGACAGGGATACCTCTGTAATTTTAATCAAGGGTGAGGATAAAACCCGTCCGCTTATGGACAGGGTGGAAAATTTTGTCCACAAGATCAGCGCCAAGGTGACTGTGTTTGACAGCAAGGAGTTTGAGCTTAAGGGGATCAGCGACGAGTTCAGGGGAATGCTCTGCCCGATTATGATGCGCTCTGCGTTCCAGAGGGTGTCCACGCATTTGGAGTATAACAGGCGGCATCCTTTGGCTATCAGAAGGTATTATAGGAGGCTGGATTACTAAAAATAGGAAACGAATAAGGAGCAGCTGCCGTCCGGCTGCTCCTTGTTTCATTATGCATCAAACCTTTTTTCAAAGTTTCCAGTGATAGCCTGTCCATCACTTGATACCAAAAAGGCGCAGTGGTCCTTTTGACTAATCAGGTGCCTGAGCCTGTAGGCTTCATATTTTGACACAACTGTCAGATAAATATACACGGGAGTCTGAGTGTAGCCGCCCACGCCATTCCATATAGTGACACCCCGTGAGACTTCATTTGTTATTACGGAAGCTAAATCAGGATTCCGTGAGATGATAAAGGTGCTTGTCTGGATGTTCTGATAATGGACCCGGTCAGTCACATATCCCGCAACAGCGGAAAAGATGATGGAATAGACGGCAGTCTCAGCGTCATAACGGACAGCGCTATAGGTATATATAAGTATATTGACAAGAATGGATACTTTTCCCACACTGAATCCGGGAAAACGTTTAGACAGACAGATACCTGCAATATCTAATCCGCCGCCGCTGCTGCCGCATTTCAGGGTCAGACCCACCCCTAAACCTGACATACAACCGCCCAAAATACAGCATGTCAGGCGGTCATTAACCAAGGGACCGGCCGGAACAGGAATTACAGCAGTAAGGAGAGACAGGATACATACGCTGATCACAGTCTTAATAAAAAAGATTCGGCTTACTGAATGGAAGGCCGCCGCAAACAGGGGAATGTTGAGCATCCAATATATGATTCCGGCCGCATCAATTTCGGAGTCCAGGACATGGGGGATAGCATATGATAATAGTTCCTGAATGAGCTGTGCAACGCCCAAGAAACCTCCACTGTACAGGTGGAGAGGGACAAGCACCATGCGGAATGCCAGAGAAAAAAGAACACAGCCCGCAATTGCACCTGTGGTTGTGAATATGATACTGGCCTTTCGATTCATCACCAAAATCCTCCTTATAATACTTATATTGATGACAAACATTATATAACGTTATAATAAAAGTGTCAAATAAACTAAAAAAATAATTTAAATTAGTATACTGTACTAAAATACTCTATTTATATATGTTAAAAATGCACAGTTTTTATAAAAATATATAATATCATATTGCAAAAATACATAAATATGATATACTTATGTCAATAGGTCATAAGACGTTATATATCAACAAATAAAAAGGAGGAAATAGATGTGGACATCACAAGAATCATTGCAGAAATAAAAAAAGAAAGGCCGGATGTAAAAGCTGTCTTTTTTGTAGGATGCGGTGCATCCAAAGCAGAGCTGTATCCTGCCAAGTACTTTTTGGAAGAGAAGGCGAAAATGCTCAGAGCCAGCCTTTACACAGCAAATGAGTTTGTACACGCCACGCCGGCAGCTGTAAATGAAGACAGCATTGTTATTACATGCTCCCTGGGCGGCAACACGCCGGAGACAGTGGAAGCCTCCAAGAAGGCTATGAAATCAGGCGCAAAGGTAATTGCAGTTACTCATGACGGTAATTCTCCTCTGGCAAAGAATGCGCATTATGTCATTGTTCATGGATTTGAAGCCAACTATGCGGCTAAGCAGGAAAAGGCGGTAAATGTTCTTGCCCTGGCAGTCGAAATCCTGAACCAGTATGAGGGATATGAAGACTATGACAAGATGCAGAGTGCGTTTGCAAAGGTGTATAATCTGGTGGAAAAAAGCGTAAGTTTCGTACTCCCCGGGGCTAAAAAGTTTGCGGACAGCTATAAAGACGATCCGGTCATTTATGTGATGAGCAGCGGAGCCAGCCATGAGGAGGCCTACGCATTCTCAATCTGCCTTCTGATGGAGATGCAGTGGATGAACTCTGGTTCATTCCATGACGGCGAATTCTTCCATGGTCCCTTTGAGATTGTGGATAAGGATGTTCCGTTTATTTTACTTATGAATGAGGGAAAGACAAGGGCGCTGGATTCCAGGGCATTGGACTTCCTCAACCGATTCGGCGCCAAGGTGACAGTGCTTGACGGTAAGGACTTCGGTCTGGGATCTGAACTGCACAAATCGGTGGTGGATTACTTTAATCCGATTGTGCTCTCAGCAGTATTACGGGTATATGCAGAACAACTGGCTATTGTCAGGAATCATCCTCTGACCAAGAGGAGATATATGTGGAAGCTGGAATACTAATAATGTATAGCGCAGACTCCTGTGATATACGCAGTGCCGGACAGGTCATTTCGGAAACGTCAGCAGGGAGGGAAGGACGTTGTGGGAACAATCAGTAAATCGCAGGTTGCCATTGGTAATTATCATTACGTAGCATATTCCTTTGATTACTTCCTGAATTCTGTTAAATCCATTGGTGCGGAGAATATTGAACTTTGGGGGGCAAAACCTCACTTCTGCGTGGATGACCAGAACAGGGAAAGTGTGAGGGAATTCAGAAAGCGTGTAGAGGACAAGGGATTGAGTCTGATTTGCTTTTGTCCGGAACAGAATACATATCCGGTGGATATCAGCTGCAGGGATACAAGCTTAAGAAAACGAAGCATCGAACATATGAAACGGGCCATCGAAATCACCTCATGGCTGGGCGCGGACAGGATGCTTTTGTGCCCGGGTAACGGATATGCGGATGAACCGGAGGAGGATATCTGGAAGAGATGCCGGGCGTCCATGGAAGACCTGTCTGGGACAGCAAAGGAGCAGGGGGGTATGTCTGATGCTTGAGACTCAGTCACAGGAAGAGTCTCTGTTTATGAATAACAGTTTATCAGCAAAAGGAAATGATGAACCAGGTGGACCATCCCAGCCTGAAGGCGATGCTGGATACGGTACAGTTAGCACAGTTCGACCAGAGTGTAAGGGACGATATTAAAATCCTGGGAATAGAAAATGTCAGACATGTCCACTTGGGCAATACCCTTGTTCAGGAGCGGACATGGTATGACACGCAGCTGCCGGAACGTCTTAGAAGGGGAAGGAAAGTAACTGGGCATATCGGCCTGAGGGAAGGAAACCTGCCGATTGGGCAGTATCTGGAGGAACTGGCCGCGGTAGGATATAAGGGCTATATAACCATTGAGATATGCCAGCGGGCCTATTTCATGGATGCCCACAGATATGCCAGGGAGGCATTTGACTATGTTACTGGTTATATGGCAGGTCAATGACAAACCAAAATCAAAAAAACAAGGAGGAGAAACATGAAGATTAGTACCAGAAAGAGATTAGCGGCATTGGTTACTATGGGGGCGATGCTGGTGGGAATGCTGGCAGGCTGCGGCGGAAGTTCATCCGCACCGTCAGGTACCACAGGCGGCGGTACTGCTGCAGAAGCAGCGGCAGGCCAGACCACCGCAGGTCAGACCACTGCGGCTCAGACAACGGCAGCAGGCAATGCCCAGGGAAAACAGGAAATCAACATATGGCATTATTTTGGAACTGAGAGTATACAGGTGGAATTCCAGAAATGGGTGGATGAGTATAATGCCCAGAGCGACACGGCCTTCGTAAAGGTTACAGTGCTTCCGTTTGCTGATTTTAAGAAGCAGCTTTCCATGAGTGCAGTGGCGGACAGCCTGCCGGATATGGTGTTCATTGATAACTGTGACTGTGCTGCATATTCAGCCATGGGAATTTTTGAAGATATCACGGACAGAGTGGCTCAGTTCCCTCAGTTTGACGAATACTATGACCAGATTATGGCAACATGTACCTATGACGGCAAGGTTTACGCCCTTCCCGCAGAATCCAACTGCCTGGGACTTTACTATAATGTGGACATGGCTGAGGAGGCAGGGGTTAAACCTCCTACCAATTTCGAAGAGCTGAAAGAATTTGCAAAGGCCATGACTACATCGGATCATTACGGATTTTCATTCTGTGCCCATCCTTCTGAAGAAGGTACATCACAGTTCATCCCATTCTTCTGGTCGGCCGGCGGCGAGTCCATGAAGTTAGACAGCGAAGCCGGTGTAAGGACGCTGACCATGTTTACCGATATGATTAAAGACGGTCCATGCCTAAAGATGTAGTCAACTGGACCCAGGGGGATATCCCCACCCAGTTTATCAACGGCAAGGTGGCTTCCATGGTTATGGGATGCTGGAGAATCCAGTGGCTTAAGAACAACGCGCCTGATTTAAACTGGGATGTGGTTCCCCTTCCAAGCGACAAGGTTAAGGCAAATGTATACGGCGGGGAAAACCTGGCCATCATCAAGGGCAAGAATGTAGAAGAAGCATTTAAGTTCATGGAATGGTTCATGGATTATGACAGGAATTCCCAGTGGAACCTGGCAACCGATGAGTTCCCGGCTACAGAGAAAGTTCTGACGGATCCAAACTACACAGAGGCTGAGTACTGGCCTGCATTTATTGAGCAGATTCCTTATACCAGGGCCCGTGACGTAACTCCTAAGTGGCCTGAGATTTCAGTTGGCTACCAAACCGCTCTCCAGAATGCACTGACACTTAAGCAGACACCGGAGGAAGCAGTGAAGGAAGGCCAGAAGATTATTGACGAAGCTTTGGCAAAGTAAAACAGCCGCCAGGTGGCTGAATGACGGCAGGCACCATTTGGCAGGGGTTTTGTAAGACAACGGATAGTGCTTGGCTTGTAGCATGCCCCGTGCCTGAGCTTTAACTGGTGGTTTAAGATGCCGCTAAACTGGTCTAACGGTTTGCGGCATCTTATATGATGATAATTCTTAAGGGGGCTTAAGACTACATGAGACGAAGTGATAAGGTAGGATATTGGTTTGTTGTACCGGCGTTTCTGTTTATGGCCATGTTCATGTTCTATCCGGTTGTTTACAATGCCATTCTCAGCATGCAGCATGTAGATGTAATGACGCTTTTGTCAAAGGAAAAGGAGTTTGTCCTGTTTGACAATTATGTAAAAATATTTAAAGATAAGATGTTCTGGAATTCGCTTAAGAATACTTTTTATTTTTTACCATTGGAAGTATTGCGTTCCAGTTCGGCATAGGATTCTTCCTTGCGGTGCTATTTAACAGAGAATCCAAGGGATTTAAATTCATGAGGGCAGTTATGATGGTGCCTTATATCATGCCGGCTACCGTAAGCGCGATTTTATTTAAGTTTATATTCAATGTAAGCGGCGGTATTGCAAACGAGGCCCTGATGGCCCTTGGTATGATCAAAGAGCCTATTGAGTGGCTGCTGACAGGAAAAACTGCCATGATATCCGTTATTATTGGAAATATCTGGTGTGGAATTCCGTTCAACATGATTTTGTTATCATCGGGTCTGGCAGGTATCCCTACAGAGCTGTATGAAAGCGCGATTCTGGATGGCGCTAATATATTCCAGAAGTTTTTCTATATCACGGTGCCCCAGCTTAGAAGTTCCATAGAAGCAATTCTGGTCCTGGGATTCGTCTACACATTCCGTTGTTTTGAAATGATATATGTAATGACCGGCGGAGGACCTGCTAACGGAACAGAGCTCATGACCCTTCTGTCTTACCGTTCATCCTTTGTGGAATTCAATTTCTCCCAGGGGGCCGCGGTTGCCAATGTGCTGTTCCTGATTTTATTTGTAGTGGGACTTTTCTATACTAAGATGCTGGGAAGGGAGGATGCCTCATGAAAAAACAGACAACGTTCCTTACACAAAAGCGCATGAAACAGCTGCAGACAGTTGTGGCAGTGGTTTGTTTCCTCTTTATGATATTCCCCCTGTACTGGCTGTTCTCCAGTTCACTGAAAACAGAAGCATCTGTGTTTGCCAGGCCGCCGGAGATATTTCCCATGCATCCCACACTGGACGCCTATATAACCCAGCTGAATCAAGTGACATTTGACATTTTGGGCTCATTCAAGAACAGTTTGTTAATATCCTTTTGCACCATGATTATCTCAGTGACACTGGCAATACCGGCAGCATATGGTCTGGCCAGGTTCAGAATCAAGGGAAAGAATCTGATTGTATTCCTGTTTCTGGTATCTCAGATGCTTCCTCAGATTTTTACTCTGATACCAAACTTTATTATATTTAAAAAGATTGGTATTTATAATACATATTGGGCGCCCATTTTGTCAAACTGTACCTTAGCAATACCGTTTTCCCTGATGATGATGAGAGCCTTTTTTGTGGGTATTCCCACAGAAATAGACGAAGCAGCCAGGATTGACGGGTGCAACGCGTTCCAGTCCTTTATACGTGTCATGCTTCCAATGAGCGCCAACGGGCTGGCAGTAACTTTTGTGTTCAGCTTTCTCTTTGGATATCAGGACATGATGTACAGTCTGACTTATGTAACGGACAGCGCCATGTGGCCTGTTACAACGGGAATATATAATGTAGTGGGACGTTACGGCGTTGAGTGGTGCCGCGCCATGGCTTTTGGCTGTATGGCCGTATTACCTGTAATACTTATATTTGTGTTCATGCAGAAGTATATCGTACAGGGGCTTACGGCAGGAGCAGTGAAGGGATAACAGTCATCCGGCCGACGGCCGTCCGGCCATACGTAAAACAAACAATGAAAGGTGGTATAACAATGGTTATAGATATGCATGTACATCCTGGTTTTTATGAAAAAATCAGCGAGGATAAGAATGAAATAGATTTCAGGAAAAAGGCTATGGGGTGGGATTTAATGTCTACCTTTCCGGTAGACCTGACCCGGGTACAGATGAAATTTGCGGGCGTGGATAAACTGGTGCTCCTTCCGTTAGATTTGACCACACAGATGAAGGGGTGGGTAGTGACCAACGAGGAGGTCCGGAAGATGATGGATTTGGCGCCGGATTTGTTTTACGGCTTTGCCAGTGTTGACCCGCACCGTCCGGACGCGCTTGAGGTGCTGGACTACGCGTTTAAAGATTTGAAACTGATGGGGTTAAAGCTGAATCCTTCCAAGCAGGTATTTTATCCGGGTGATTCCATGATGGATAAGATATATGAGAAGTGTATCCAGTATAACAAGCCAATCATGTTCCACGCGGGGATGTCCTGGGAACCGGACTGCCTTATGAAATATTCCCAGCCTCTCAACTTTGAGGAGGTAGCTGTCCGGTATCCTGAACTGAGATTCTGTCTGGCTCATTTTGGCTGGCCATGGATTTATGAGACCGCAGCTCTTGTATTAAAATACCCTAATGTATATACTGACACCTCCATGTTATATATGGATTCGCCGGAAATCTTCCTGCGGGAGGTCCTGACAGAACAGCTTGGACATCTGTGGATTGACCACAATATCCAGAATAAGGTCATGTTTGGTTCCAATAACCCCCGTTTCCGCACGGCCAGAATTAAACGCGGTCTGGATTCCCTTGACTGGAAACCGGCTACAAAGGAAAAGGTGCTGGGCGGCAATGCAATGAGATTCTTAGGACTGGAGGCTTAAATCATGGTTAAGATGATGGAGAAAAAATACATAACAGAGAAGGAATTCCAGTTAATTCCAGTAACCCAGGTGGTCAGGGATTTTGTGGCTGAAAGCGGTGTCCAAAACGGAGTGGTATTTGTCATCACATCCCATACAACTACGGGAATCACGGTGAATGAGAACCTGGACTGCCTGTATGCCGACATAGAGGAGACATTGGAGCGTCTGATTCCCACAAACTATCCATATGCCCATGCTCACTTTCTTCCCAGCTATGGGGCTACAGGCGGCAATGCTCCGGGACATTTAAAGTCTCTGCTTTGCGGCAATCATGCTGTGCTGCCCATTAAAGACGGTGTGATACAGTGCGGATTTGCCCAGGATATATACCTGGCTGAATTCGACGGACCCCAGGTCAGAAAGATATTCATTCAGGTTCAGGGAGAATAGGAGATAAACATGAGGAACCTTAAGACAGAACAGATTGCAGCGGCCAATTACCCCTATTTCAAATACTCTTTGGAATATGCGCTGGATTCCCTGGAGCGGATGGGGGCTGCCAGAATGGAGTTTTATGCATGTTATCCCCATCTTCATGTGGACGATGCAGGGCTGTCTCAGGTAAGAGCCGTAAAGAGGCAGCTGAAGGACCACCACCTGACCCCTATCTGCTTTACTCCGGAGCAATGCCTTTATCCGGTGAATATAGCTTCCCGAGATGTGAACGCCAGAAAGAGAAGTCTGGATGTTTATGTGAAATCCATGGAATTTGCCGCAGAGATGGATATAGAACTGTGCCAGTTCCTGTCAGGATTCGGCTGTCTGGATGAGAAGGATGAGGATATATGGAAACGAGCTGTGGAATCTGTGGCCTATCTGGGAAGAATAGCCCAGGGGTATGGTATTACCATAGCTCTGGAGACATCACCCAAGGAATATACGGCTACAGAGACTGCAAAGGATATCACCCGTATGATAGAGGAAGTGGGATGCCCTGCGGTAAAGGGAATGATAGATACGGCCACGTTGGGATTTGCAGATGAAACCATGGAAGGCGCAATCGCAGATTTGGGACCGTATCTGCGTCATGTACATGTTGGAGACGGAAAGCCTAACGGGCACTTTGCCCTGGGAGAGGGGGAGCTTAATCTTCCCCACATGATAGATGAACTGGATAAGGCGGCATATCCCTATTATCTCAGCCTGGAGATATTGAATAATCTGTATACGCGGAATCCGGAGTACGCCATGAAGAAATCCTATGACTGGCTGGTGGGATATATCTCAGGCTCCATAAGACCACAGGAGGGGTAACAGATGAGGGTTATTGGCCTGGGGGGATAATGTGGTAGACATGTACATGCACAGGAACGTGATGTATCCAGGCGGAAATGCCATGAATTTTGCGGTATATGCAAACCTTATGGGAGTGGAATCCGCATATTTGGGTGTCTTTGGCTCGGATGACGCGGCAGCCCATGTCCATGATACGGCTCAGACACTGGGCCTGGATATGTCACACTGCAGGTATGAGGACGGGGAGAATGGATATTCACGGGTGGACATTAAGGAAGGGGACCGGATATTTACCGGATCTAATAAGGGCGGTGTTCTGAGAGAGCATCCTGTAAAGCTTAGCAGGCTGGACCTGGAATACCTGTCAGGCTTTGATGTGGTCCACACCAGCATGTTCAGCTATGTACAACTGGAACTGCCCAAGCTGCGTCAATGGTGCAGTTTCATTTCCATGGATTTTTCGGACCAGTTTTCAAAAGAACATCTGAAGACATACTGTCCTTATATTGACTGCGCCTGTTTGTCCTGCAGTCATATGGAGGAAGAGGAGATTCTCCTCCTGATGAGGGATATCGTAGATGCTGGATGCAGACACATCGTTCTAGCTACCAGAGGTAGCAAAGGTGCTATAGTCATGGTGGACGGACGGATATACCGGCAGTCTCCATGCCTGATTAAGGCGGTGGATACTATGGGAGCCGGTGACTCCTTTATAACAAGGTTCCTGGTGGGGTATTGCGACGGCATGAAATGGGCCAGGAATTTTCCGGAAGGCTCTGGCAACCATGGACTGACACAGGCAGAAGGGTACCAGGAACACCTGGTGCAGGTATGCCTGAGCCAGGCAGCAGTATTCTCATCCGGCACATGCAAAAGAGACGGAGCCTTTGGATATGGGAAGGAATGGTAAAAACAGGGGCTGACCAGCAGCCCCTGTTTTACTTGAGCATATGATATCCATAAAATCAGATGGGGATAAAGGAGGGGGTACGCCTGGTATAAGACGTGATGTAATGGAAGCCGCACTGTTTGAGGCACTGCAGGGCCAAATCAAAATCAGCGCCCACATCATGGCGGGCATGGGAATCTGAACCCACGGTAATAATATCTCCCCCCAGCCTGTGGTAGAGCATCAGGATGCTGGTTCCGGGATAACCTTCGTGGGGTTCCTGACGGAAACCGGATGTATTTAATTCAAGCCCCTTTCCCCTCTGTATCAACAGCTTAAGTATGGCCTCAATAGCAGGCTGATACAGGTCTGAACAGTCAGGAAGACCGAAGCGGGACGTGTGGCGTTTGACCAGATCCAGATGGCCCAGACAGTCAAAATCACCAGTCTCCGCCAGGCGGTAAAGGCCGGAATAATATTCGCCGGCAATGACTGTCAGATTATCCTGGGTAAATGTGAATCCCGATAAATCTGTATTGTGGAGCTTATGTACGGAACCGATGACGTAATCCCAGGGATACCTGCTGAGTACAGCCGCAGATGATTCCGGAGTCAGGTACATCTGCCCCAGCTCCAGGCCGCGTTTAACAGTCAGGCGTCCGGAGAATTGCTCCTGGCATCTGTCCAGGGTATTTTGATAATTGGTTAAATAGGAAGATGTAAATATAGAATGTGGTTTGCCGAATTCCAGACATTCATAGTGGTCTGTGAATGCGATTTCCTCCAGACCCTTTTGGATGGCGGATTCACACATTTCCTTCATGGAGGAGGATGCATCGGGGGAGATACTGCTGTGGACATGGTAATCGGTTAAAATCATGGTGGCCTCCTTATGGCATTTTTACATAACGATATAATACATTATATTATAAAATAGACGAAAGGGGAAGTAATATGAGAGAATTAGTTAAGGATATTTTAAAGACAAGGGAAAGAGACGGCGGCATCAACAGTGTGGTATGGATTGCAGCAGGAGGTTCCTATGGGGGCTTCTATCCGGCTCAGTATTTTATGGACCGGGAGGCTACGGGTATCCGGTCCCAATCTTTACCAGTAATGAATTCGATTTGCCCCACCCCAAATTTTGCGGTCCTAATACCCTGGCTGTTATCTGCTCCATGCGGGGAACTCCTGAAACCTGTGAAGCCGCCCGAATAGCCAAAAGAATGGGAGCAGTTACGTTAGGGCTGTATGTCCAGGAATCGGATCTGACGGAAATCTGCGATTACAGCATTCAATATCAGAGTATTGCTTTGGACGACAGTAAACAGGATAATGTCAACTCCAGCATAGGCCTTAAACTGGCTATGACCCTTGTGGATGAAGTGGAAGGTTATGGGGGATATGATGACGCCATGGACGGGTTCCGGATCCTGGATGACATATACAGGAAAGCAGTGGACTATGCCACGCCGCTGGCTAAAAAGTGGGCGGAGGATAATAAGGACAAAGACACTATCTATGTTATGGGAAGCGGTCCTGCCATGGGGTCAGCCTACATTTTCTCCATCTGTAATATCATGGAAATGCTTCAAATAGATTCGCCCACTGTCAACAGCTGTGAATTCTTCCATGGTCCATTTGAAGTAATTGATAAATCGGTGTCTGTCTTCCTGCTCATTGCAGAGGGACGTACCAGGCCGGCAGATGAACGGGCGGTTGATTTCCTCAAAAAATATGCTGGCGATAACGTATATCTGCTGGATGCGAAGGAGCTGGGAATCAACAGAATCAGGGATTCAGTCAGTGAATACTTTAATCACCTGATTTTCTCTCCTGTGCTGAACAATGTTTACATGAGACAATTGTCCTACGCCATTAAGAAGGATTATAATACCAGGAGATATATGTGGAAGGTTCAGTACTAGCCATAAAAAGACTGCGTGAGGCAGTCTTTTTATGAATTCTTTTTTATCAAAGTCATGGACCAAATGCAGACGGCAGATAGAAAACAGAAGGAAATCAGATGAATCCTCTGGCGGTAAACCATCCGATGCTCTGGGCATAGGCGGGTTCCGGGTTTTCATGATACTTGTCGCTTAAAATTTCAAGAGTGAGATACTGGTCATATCCGAAGTCTTCCAGGTCTCTTACATATTGGTCAAGAGGCAGGATACCATCGCCTAAGGCCAGATGTCCGCCCGGCATGCCGTCTATAAAGTGTACGTGCTGTATCTCTTTGCCCATGGCTTCCAGATATTCTCTGGGTCCTTCTCCCACACGGGCAGCCATATCCACATCTACCATGGCTTTGAGACAGGGGCCGCCGGTTTCACGTATCATGTCCTTTAACTGGCTGGCGGTGACGCACAGGTTAGTAGTGGTTTTTGTGAGGTGTTCCAACATGATTGTGGTACCCATTTTACCTGCATATTCTGCCAGCTGCAGCAGGGAATCCCGGCAGCGTGCCCATGCTTCATCCCGGGATTCATTTCTGTATCCCTGGCCTATGGTAATCAGGGTTCTGGGAGCTTCCATCTGGCTGGCGATTTCCAGTGAGCGTTTCAGATAGTTGACGCTCCAGTCACGGATGCCCTTTTCACGGGAAGCGATGTTTACTGGATACATACATTGTTCCGGTGTATAACAGATGACATTCAGATGATGACTTCGTATCTTTTTTACGATTGCATCCACATCTGACACAGAGCACTCATCCTGGTAAAGATGTGGCCCCGCGCCCCAGAATTCAATGTTTGTCTGATTCAGCCGGTTCATGGAATCCAGAAAGTAGTCAAGACTGAATAACCCGTAGGAATAATTGCCGCAGACGATATTGTCTCTGTTCATAGATAAACCTCCTGACATATATAATATATTTGTTTTAACACAAATATATTGTATCATAACGTCATATAATAATCAATACAAATATGGCGCTGTTATAGAATTATTGAGTAAAGGTTGACAGGTTAGGGCAGAAATGGTATACTCATTACATACAATATGTTATATAACGTTATAATAATTGCCGGAGGAATCGCATATGAATATGGCTGCAATTGGATTTTGTTGTATTGATGTTTATGAGAACATTGGAAAGAGGTATGCTACAGGAAATGGAGTTGACTGTATTGTCCATCTGGCCAGGAGGGGGGTATCCACAGCAGTTGTATCTGTAGTCGGAACAGATGAATATGGGGGTGAAATGTTTGATTTATGCAGGGAATATCAGATGGATACATCCCATCTCCAGGTAAAGGAGGGAAAGACTTCTGTGTACCGGATGGCTTTGAAGGACGGAGTGGACAGAGTCCATCTGGAGAATATTCCTGGTGTGATGGAACATTATGAGCCTACACGAAAAGATATTGAATTTACAAAGACCTTTGATTACATACACACGGATCTGACAGGCAGGGTGCTTCATTTGCTTCCGGAATTCAAAGAGGCAGGCTGCAAGGTCATCTTTGATTTTTCTATTAATAAAGATGAGGAAAACATGGCCGCGGTACTTCCCTATGTACACTGTGCTTTTTTCTCCTGTGAAAAAAAGACGCCGGAAATCAGAGAGTTCCTGATAAAGGCCAGGTCCTATGGTCCTGAATATGTGGTGGCCACCTTTGGGGAAGAGGGGAGCATGTGTTATGACGGGGAGCGGTTCTGCGAGCAAGGAATAAGGGTGGTTCCAGTTGTGAACACAGTGGGAGCGGGAGATTCCTTCATAGCCGGATTTACATGGGGGCTGATGGTAGGCAGGGATATTGAGGGCTGCCTGAAGGAAGGTGCGGATTTATCTGCACAAATTGTACAGAGATTCAATCCATATTAACAGAAAATGCCCCTCCCTTCATTGATTTTTACGTCTTAGGATGTTATACTTCCATTAGTAACATCCTATAAGATGGCCTATGACGGAAATAGGGAGAGTTTATATGAATAAGTTAAACAAGAATTCAAGTGTCCCGCTGTACCAGCAGTTGGTGGACGAAATTAAGTCCCAGATTGACAGCGGTATACTTAAAGAAAATGATCGTATCATGACGGAGACGGAATTAAGTGACGCGTATGAGGTCAGCCGTATTACGGTGCGCAAGGCCATATCTGTTCTTGTGGATGAAGATTATCTGGTGAAGCAGCAGGGAATCGGAACCTTTGTTGGTGTTAAAAGACTAAGCCGATCTATTAATTCCTTTATGGGTTTTACACAATTCTGTGAAGCTACGGGCATGAAGGCTTCGTCCATACTACTGACAGCAGATTCAATCGAAGCAACCATCAGTGAGTGCGGAAAGTTGGGGATTCCGGAAGGGAGCCGGGTCATACGTATCCGCCGGGTCAGATGCTGTAATGGTATTCCGGTAATAGTGGAGGAGAATAAATTTCCTTCTAAGTACTCCTTCCTGATTGCTGAGGATTTGACGGGCTCTATTTATGAGATTTTAAAGAATCATGGAATATTCCCTGTGGGTGGTTCAAAGATAATTGATGTCTGCTATGCGACAGAGGAGGAGCAGAAGCTTTTAAATCTGGAGACAAGCCAGGCCTTGTTGCTGCAAAAGGATACGGCCCATGATGCCAATGATGAGCAGATACATATTTGTAAACAGGTGATTAATCCGGCGCGCTATAAGATAGAAATACGCTGGTAGAACGTTTTTGTTAAATACGATTGTTATAAAATAAATGGCAGGGCCAGATCTGACGCAAGTTTGTCAGCCGTGGCCCTTTTTCTATGGGCTGCGGGCATGCAGACATAGGCTTGAAGGGGTACGCTGGAGGAGCTAATTGTAAAATCTGCATAAAAAACAACCGGAATCATGTGCATTTTCACAATTTACAACCAACGTAGGATGTAGTATATTTATCTCATAAAACATAGGATGTTGGATGTTGGTTCTAATAGAAATATATCAGGAGGATAATTCATGAAAGTAGCATTGGTTTACACAAGCACAACACCGGAGTTGATTGAATTAGTAGAAAAGGAAGTGGGGGATGTCCTTCCCCGGGAGACTGAGGTGGCCAGTTACCAGGATCCTTCCATCCTGGCAGAGGTCAGGGACGCAGGTTATGTGACGGCTCCTCCGGCAGCCAGGCTGGTGGGCATGTATATGACAGCTGTTTCGGAAGGAGCGGACGCTATTTTAAATCTTTGTTCTTCCGTAGGCGAGGTGGCGGACGCTGCCCAGGATATCGCCAGATACACGGGAATCCCTATTGTGCGTGTGGATGAGGAGATGTGCCGGGAGGCAGTAAGGCAGGGAAAAAGAATCGGGGTTATGGCAACCCTTCCCACCACACTGAATCCTACTAAGAACACCATCCTGAGGGTTGCCAGGGAGATGAACCGCCAGGTGGAGCTGGTGGACGCGCTGGTGGACGGGCGGCTTTGGCCTGGACCAGGAACAGTTTAAGGCCTTATGAGTGAGTATGCGGGAAAGATTGGCGGACAAGGTGGATGTGATTCTTTTTGCCCAGGGCTCCATGGCCTACTGTGAGGAGTATATTCATGAAAAGTATGGTAAAGTAGTATTATCCAGTCCGAGATTCGGCGCTGCTGCACTAAAGGACGCTCTTGTTAAGAAGGGACTAATGTAATATACGGGATTCCTTGGGATGTATTGCTCAGAATATATTGCTTAGAATCTATTACTTAGAATGTATTGCTTAGAATCTATTACTTAGAATGTATTACTTGAAATGTACTGCGTTAGAACATATCGCGCACAGGCAGCGAAAGCACAGAGGCCGGGTGCACGCAACGAAGGGAGAGGGAAGTATGTTTAAAAGGTTAAAAAAGGCGGCGGCAGTCATATGCGCTGCGGCCATGGTTTTGTCCATGACGGCCTGCGGTTCTGCCGGAGATAAGAAGGTAGTGCTTCATTTTACCCATACACAGAGTCCGGGGTCCATCAGCGACCTGACTGCCCAGGAGTTTAAGAAGCTGGTGGAGGAGCGAAGTGACGGAAGGATTGAAGTCAGCATTTATTCCAACTGCGGACTGTCCGGCGGAGACCTGACAAAGGCCATCGAGCTGGTACAGGCCGGCAACATTGACATCCACTCCTGCGCACCGCCAAACATTGCCAATTATGATAAGAAGTTTTATTCCTTCTGGCTGCCGTTCCTGTTCCCTAATTCAGATGATCTGCTGGCGTTCTGCCACAGCGATAAGGTGCATGAGGTGGTAAACGGCTGGTGCAATGACCTGGAGATGGAAATGCTGGGCATCAATAACGCCGGTTCCAGACAGATATCCAACAGCAAGAAGGAGATCACAAAGCCTGAGGACCTGAAGGGCATGAATATCCGTGTGCCGGGCGCCAATATTTTCATTGACCTGTACAGGAATTACTTTGGGGCAAATCCCACTGCCATGGATTTCTCAGAGGTGTACACCTCCCTTCAGCAGAAGACCATAGACGGGCAGGAGAACCCAATCGCGGTTTTTGACTCTTCTAAATTTGCAGAGGTACAGCAGTATGTTACCCTGTGGGACGGGGTAAGGGATACCACCATCTGGGTCATGAGCCGCAAGACCATGAACAAGCTGTCCCCTGAGGACCAGGAGCTGGTAAAGGAGTGCGCGGCAGAAGCCCTGGACTGGGGAAATGATTATCTGGCTGACAACGAGGCTGTGATTATCCAGAAGCTGAAGGACGGAGGCACCGTTATCACAGAGCTGACAGAGGAGCAGAAGGCGGAGTTCCAGAAGGCCTGCGCCGGAATCTATGATGATTATGCAAAATCTGTGGGACAGGATGTAATCGACTTGTTTACCGGCGGTTATAAGAATTAGGAGGGGCGTTATGAAGGAAAAAGGATTGTTAAAGGACTTCTGGGAGAATTTTGAGGAATATCTCTGTTCAGCCGCATTGCTTGTTATGACCTTTGTCACATTTATGAATGTGTTCTCAAGAAAGATTACATGGTTCAACATGTCATTTACTCAGGAACTGGTGACCACCATGTTTGTGTGGGTCTGCTGCCTGGCCGCGGCCAGTGTGTTTAAGACAGATTCCCACATGGGCTTTAATTACCTGACTGATAAATTCACCGGAACTAAACGTAAGGTTTACCGTATCTGCAGGCTCCTTTTATGCTCTGCCAACTATGGAATCTGGATTATATGGGGAGCACAGATGGTTTACAGGCAGTATCACTATCATCTGCTTACAGGCGTTCTGGAGATGCCTCAGTGGACCATCGGAATCGCCATTCCATTGTCAGCGGTTTTTTCCATAGCCCGTATGGTACAGTATGAGATCAGATTAGCAAAGGAGGGAAATTAATATGTCGGCAGCGATTCTATTTGGTTCCATGGCAGTGATGATTGGATTCGGCATTCCCATTGCCATTGTGCTGGGCGTGTCCAGCGCACTGACCCTGATATTTTCAGGCGCCCCTCTGGGCGTTATTCCTTCCATGATGCAGGCCACTGTTCAGAAATTTTCCCTTCTTACCATTCCGCTTTTCGTCCTTGCAGGCGCAATCATGGACAAGGGAGGCATTTCCAAACGCCTTATCAACCTGGCGGACAGCATCATCGGACCGGTTCACGGCGGACTGGGGTATGTGGCAGTGGTGGCAGCCCTGTTCTTTGCGGCCATCTCCGGATCCGGCACAGCAACCGTTGCAGCCATGGGATCCATCCTGATTCCGGCCATGGTGGCCCAGGGATATGACGCAGGATTTTCCAGCGCCCTTTCCGCTATATCGGGCTCCCTGGGAACGGTTATTCCTCCCAGTATTACATTCATTATCTATGGCATGATTACAGGGGAATCAATTGGAGACCTGTTCCTGTCAGGTATTGTACCCGGACTTATATTCGGCTTCATGCTCTGTATTATGGTGTTCATTAAGTCCAAGAAGAACGGATGGAAGGGGGAAACCCAGAGGGCATCCTTAAAGGAAATCGGCAGGCTGTTCCTGGATACAATATGGGGACTTTTAAGCCCGGTCATTGTACTGGGAGGCATTTATTCAGGACTTTTTACACCTACGGAGGCAGCGGCGGTTGCCGTTGTTTACAGCCTGATAGTGGGAATTTTCATCTATAAGGAGCTGCGCCTGGCGGAGCTTAAGGAGACACTGTTTTCCACTGCCAAGACAACGGGCATGATTCTTCTCATTATCATGAATGCAGGCATTTTCTCCTGGGTACTGACTCAGCAGGGGATTGCCGCTTCCCTTACGGAGATGGCCCTGGCCCTTACAGATAACAAGTATATCATGCTGGTTATCATCAACATTGTATTCCTGTGCGCAGGCTGCGTTATGGATAATACAAGCGCCCTCTATATCCTGGTTCCCATCATCATGCCTATCGCAAAGGCCCTGGATATTAACATGATTCAGCTGGGCGTCATCCTGGTATTGAACCTGTCCATTGGCCAGGTAACGCCGCCGGTAGGACCCAATCTGTATGTTGCGGCTGATATCGGAAAGGTTAAGTTTGAGGAAATATGCCGAAAGATGGTGCCGTTACTGCTTATGTCCCTTCTGGCTCTGCTGTGCATTACATATATACCGGCATTGTCCCTGTGCCTGATTCCTTCCTAGCCAGGGAACAGAAGATTGCGCTGAACCAACATATGATGTATACTTATGGATAAGTGGACTGCCACGCCAGGCCCCTGACGGGCCTGGTTGAGCGGAGGCGGTAAGCACTGCACATAGGCGGCCAAAGCAGGGCTGCCAGGTGTATGCAGCAAAGGAGGTTCAGCATGGAAAAGACCAGTTTTTTAAAAGAACCTGTCGGAGGACAGTCAGTTGTTAATAAGATTGTAGACAACATTACCAATGCTATCATAAATGGAGAGCTAAACCCAGGGGACAAAATCCCTACAGAAGCAGAATTGTCGGAGTCAATGGGGGCCGGAAGAAATTCGGTCCGGGAAGCCATCAAGGTGTTAGAGGCATATGGCGTGGTACATATCAAGCGGGCAGAGGGCACCTTTGTGAGTCAGG
>ENA-OPYY01000160-OPYY01000160.1-human-gut-metagenome-genome-assembly--contig:-NODE-160-length-28807-cov-2.416039_pt1 | contig 28807 bp, 32 predicted proteins | sample MGYA00242472_ERZ504481 | MGnify/ENA primary metagenome ERZ504481 (study PRJEB26092, sample SAMD00036265) | human gut metagenome | host: Homo sapiens | study: EMG produced TPA metagenomics assembly of...
CGCAAGTAAGCGGCGCTGTATTTGACGTGGAGCGAAGGATTTGACCTTTACGTAAAATGCTTGCATTCTCTATTGATTATTATGGAGTACTTTTTAGGGCAACACAATCCGTTGGATTATTTTGCACTTACAAATTAATGATTATATATCTACACTCAAAGAAGAAAGCACAAGCTGGCTTTCAATCCGGTACTTAGACGAAAACATTGACCCCATTCAGCTTGCATTGAATGAAGAAGAATCTGATACCCCTGAACTTAAGCAACAAAAATACGAAATGCGAAAGCATTTCAGAAAAGAGGGCCTATATAAAAAAATCAGCGATATATTATACAAAACTCAGCTAAAAATATTACCCAGTGGCATAAAATCGCCTTTATTTGTTACTGTCAAAAATACAGAACTTCCCGCTGTAGATATCTCTGTAGATAAAAGAACTCTCAATCAGGTATTTATGGAGATACAAAATACCCTTACTCAAGATAAAGCAACTGTAAACGGTTACCAGATAACTGATACACGTAGAATACATGGTCAAAGTGTAATTCGATACTATTCAAATCTTCAGATTGGTTTAGGATACACCACAAATGCATATGTATACGGGAATTTCAGCATTAATATGAAGGGGATGTTAAAAAGGGTTCTCAAAAATAATATTCCTGAATTTTCCAATCTTTATGAGAGTAAAGCCATCAAAACTCTGGCAGATAATATAGAAGAAGTAGAGTTAGACCGGCTTATAGAGGAGCTTGACAACACAAAAACTATGACAGACTCTGCATTTGCAGATGTAAATCCTGTTTTATTAGAATATTTGCCAACTAAAGAACAGAAATTACAAGTGTTACACTTAATATTTAGAAATTATTTTGCATCTTCTGAAAAATTTTATATGGTCTTTGATAAGGTAGCCTTTAATCTGTCTTATGGAAATATAAAAGTCCACAAGATGGTAAATGATATTTATCATGAACCATCTTTCACATATGATGAAATAATCCGAAAAATTCAAACAGGATTTTTAGAATTGTTTTCCTCTGAAAATTTCATGGAATTATTAGCCCAGGAAATCGGAAATGCAATGACCGAGCTTGTAAACAAAATGTTTATAATCATTTAATCTGTTGCATATGGATTGGGAGAAAACGCTCACTCAATTTATGTTTTCTCCCAACTATGAATAACAGTAATATTGCCGTATCTTTCTAATGCTTTTTATTTTCCATAACCTTATTCAAAAAATCCCTTCAAACTCTCCGCCATCTCAGCCTCAATCCGACCAGCCATTTCCATATCCTCCGCACTCACAGACAAATACACCTTCATCTTAGGCTCTGTTCCTGAAGGCCGAATCACCACAGAGCAATAATCCTCCAGCATAAATTTCAGTACATCCGATTTCGGAAGACCATCCAGTCCCCGGGAATAATCAAGGCACTCCAGCACCCTTTTACCGCCAATCATATCAATCCCCTGACGCAGGGAAGCCATAATTTCCTTCATCCTCAAAAATCCGGCTGCGCCCTCAAAGGTAAAGGAATGGAGCGTATTCAGGCAGTAGCCATAGGTCTGATACAGCTCTTTCAGCTTCTGCCACAGGCTGATTCCCTGAGCCTTATAGTAAGCAAACATTTCACAGATCAGGAAAGCGGCATTTACTCCATCCTTATCCCTCACATAAGAGCCGCTGAGATAACCATAGCTCTCCTCAAATCCGAAAATATAACTGCTCTCCTGCCCTTTCTCTTCCAAAAGACCAATCTGTTCCCCGATAAACTTAAACCCGGTCAGCACATTTTTCGTCTCAACTCCGTAATGAGCTGCAATCCGTTCCGCCATATCAATGGTCACAATGGTCTTTATCATAACCGGATGCTCGGGCATGGTTCCATTGGCTCTTCTGCGGCTGCAGATATAGTCAAGAAGAAGCATACCCGTCTCATTTCCGCTCAAAAGAACATGATTGCCCTGCTCATCCTTTACCGCGATTCCCACGCGGTCACAGTCCGGGTCCGTAGCCAGTAAAAGATCTGCATCCCGCTCTTTCGCATACTCAATTCCCAAAGCCATAGCCTCACGGATCTCCGGATTGGGATAGGGGCAGGTGGGAAAATGACCATCGGGGGCTTCCTGCTCCTTCACCACTGTAATATTCGTAAAACCGCTCTCTTTCAGAGTCCGGAGCACCGGCTTTAAGCCCGTACCGTTTAAAGGCGAATAAATAATAGCCACATCCCTGTCAGCAGCGTCCTGAGGCCCAAGCACGCTCTGAGACTTCACGCAATCCACAAAATCAGCTGTAACCTCTGAACTAATCCACCGAATCCGTCCGCAATCCACAGCTTCATCAAAGTTCATTTTTAAAATGCCTTCAAATATATCAACCGCTTCAATTTCATCCAAAATTGCAGCCGCAGCCTCTGTGGTGATCTGGCAGCCATCGGAACCATACACCTTGTAACCGTTATATTTAGACGGGTTATGTGAAGCGGTTATCATAATCCCAGCTTCACACCCCAGCCTTCGAACCGCAAAGGACAGACAGGGGGTGGGCATCAGTTCATCATAAATATATACCTGAATTCCATTTCCGGCAAAAACCTGAGCTGCCACTCTGGCAAATACATCAGATTTAATTCGTGGAATCATAGCTGACTGCAATCCCCTTCTTCTGGCCTCCATGATTTTTTACATACTCTGCCAGACCCTGGGATGCTTTTGCCACTGTATAAATATTCATACGATTGGTGCCCGCTCCGATCACTCCGCGCAGGCCGCCGGTGCCAAATTCCAGATTTCGGTAAAAAGCATCCTCCTGCTTAGCGCCATCCTCCTGCATTTCTATCAGTTCTGCTGTTAAATCCTTATCCTCAACGGCATACTTCAGCCATCGGGTATATTCCTTTTGTATCTGCTGTTTTGTAAACACAGATCAGCTCCTTCCGCCAGTAATCCAATGTCTCTTTAATTGTCTGCTCCAGTGAAATCTCCCGCTTCCATCCGGTACACTCGCACAGCTTAGATATATCCGCCTCAATCACAGGCACATCCACTGGACGCAGGCGGCTTTGATCCACCTCAACTTCGATCTTTGCCTTGGAATAATTCAAAATCATATCCAGTATATCCTGAATGGCAACTGCATGGCCTGAACCTACATTGTAGCTTTCTCCCGCAGCCCCCTGCTCCATAAGCATTGTATATGCCCGAACCACATCACGGACATCGGAAAAATCCCGCTTTGCACTCAGATTTCCCACGCGGATCACTGATTCGCGTAATCCTTTTTCAATTTCTGCCGCCTGCCTGCAGAAATCTGCCACTACAAATACAGGTGTCTGATTGGGCCCCACATGATTAAATGCACGAACCATCATCACATCCATCCCATATGCCTGTGCATATATCTTCCCGATCATATTCTGACAGGCCTTTGTAGCTGCGTAGATATTCCCCGGCCGAAGCACATTCTCCTCATTTACAGGAATCTCCTCCGGCCGCACATGGCCATATTCTTCTCCTGAACCGATCAGAAGAACCCTTGGCCTATAATCCAGTGCTCTGACTGCATCCAGTACATTTAAACTGCCCTTTATATTCACATCCACTGTAAGACCGGGATTCTTCCAGGACACAGCTACAGAGCTCTGGGCCGCAAGATGGAAAATATAATCCGGCCGCATCTCATCCAGCAGTGCTGCCACTGCCTCTTTATCCAGAATATTTAAATCACAGATCTCAATTCCCTGCTTCTTTATCGTTTCCTGCGGCATCTTAGTAACAACAATAGACCATACGCAGTTTTTCTGTATATGGTCTATTAAATAGCTGCCTACGAAGCCTGCCGCACCTATAATCAATGCTTTCTTCATAGTCTTCCTCAATATTTATTTTAAATTGGCAATCTTAATCTCTTCTTCAACCAGAGCCATATCATTGTCTACCATTCTGGTTACCAGCTCTGCAAATGGAATCTCTCTGGTCCATCCCAGCTTTTCCTCTGCCTTGGCAGGATTTCCTAAAAGCACATCTACCTCTGCCGGACGGAAGAATTTCTTATTTACCTTAACAATCACCTGACCGTTTTCAGCGTTGATACCTACCTCATCTACGCCCTCGCCCTGCCATTTTACCTGAATTCCCACATGGGCAAATGCAGTCTCTACAAACTCACGTACGGTTCTGGTCTCATTGGTAGCAATTACGTAATCATCCGGTGTCTCCTGCTGGAGCATCAGCCACATAGCACGGACATAGTCCTTGGAATGGCCCCAGTCACGCTTGGAATCCATATTTCCCAGCTCCATATACTCCTGAACGCCCTGCTTGATTCTTGCAACTGCATCTGTGATCTTTCTGGTAACAAACTCCTTGCCGCGGCGCTCACTCTCATGGTTAAACAGGATACCGCTGCATGCATAAAGTCCGTAGCTCTCACGGTAATTCTTAGTAATCCAGTGACCGTACAGCTTGGCAACACCGTAAGGGCTTCTTGGGTAAAATGGAGTTTTCTCTGTCTGAGGCATCTCCTGAACCAGTCCGAACATCTCACTGGTAGATGCCTGATAGAAATGAGCAGAGGGCTTTACAGTGCGGATTGCCTCCAGCATATTGGTAACGCCGATAGCGTCAATATCAGCTGTAGCAATGGGCTGCTCCCAGCTGGTTGCCACAAAGGACTGCGCTGCCAGATTGTAAACCTCATCTGCCTGAGAAATTCTCATAGCGTTAATCAGAGAGATCACATCGGTCATGTCAGCATAGATAAAATGAATCTTATCCTTAATATGCTCCACATTGCCGTAATCTACAACGCTTTTTCTTCTCATAATTCCATAAACATTGTATCCCTTCTCCAGCAGAAGCTCTGCCAGATAAGAACCGTCCTGACCTGTAATTCCTGTAATCAATGCATTCTTCATTTTCTAATCTCCTTAAATATATTCATCTCTGTTGCAGATTTTCAGATTTTCCAAAACCTTCTTTATATCACCGGCACTGTCCTTGGCGCAGATCAGCGTAGCATCCTGTGTATCCACTACGATCAAATCATCCAGACCAACTGTGGCAATCAGCTTCTTTCCGCCCTGAATGATGCAGTCTCTGGTATTTACTGTGATAATATTCCCATTAACTACATTTCCAAACTCATTTGTCTTTTTGATCCGCTCCACTGCCAACCAGGAGCCCACATCATCCCAGCCAAAGGTACCGGGAAGAATATAGATATTCTCCGCCTTTTCCATAATGCCATAATCAATAGACTGAGATTCCATGGCATGGAATTCCTTATCAAGCACCATCTCCTGCTCCGGAGTACCAATAGACTCCTTAACTGTCATCAGATGGCTGTAGGTATCCGGCATAAATTTCTGCATATTTTTAAGAATCGAAGAAACCTTCCATATAAACATACCGCTGTTCCAGAGGTATTCTTCACTTGCCAGATACTCCTTGGCAACCTCCAGGGTAGGCTTTTCCACAAAACGGTCTACCTTAAAGGCCCGTCCCTCCATCTCACGGGAATCAAACTTAATATATCCGTAACCGGTTTCCGGATAATCCGGAGTGATACCGATGGTAACCAGATTGGTATTTTCCTCTGCCAGCGCACAGGCATCCTTTATCGTGGACAAATACATCTTATTAAATTTAATCAAATGGTCGGAGGGAAGCACCAGCATCACTGCATCCTCATACTTTTTAGAAATATGAACTGCCCCCAAACCAATACAGGGCGCTGTGTTGCGGCCTATAGGCTCACAGAGGATGTTTTCCTCCGGAATTCCCGGCAACTGCTCCAGAGCCAGCTGCTTGTAATCCTTATTCGTAGCAATATAGATATCCTCCAGCTCAACCAGCGGCGAAATTCGCTCTACGGTCAGCTGAATCATCGTCTTTCCGTCATCTGTCAGAGATAAAAACTGCTTCGGCAGGCTCTTGCGGCTTCTGGGCCAGAATCGCTCCCCACGGCCGCCTGCCATGATCAGTGCTGTTACTTTCATGATATACACCCCTTAAAAATATAGCTGTATTTATGGTAAAACTATTGATAGTCTAGCAGATTTGTGGGGGTTTTTCAACTGGAAGATGCGTCTCAGGTTGTTATGGCACCCTTTATCAGCCCATGATTAACTACTAGTTCCTCATTCAGCACAAGCACCTTGGCATTCCATATCTTCAATATATGTTTAAGGCGGGTTTCCAGTTCAATCCGCGGTCCTAAAAGCCATTCTAAACCAACCGCACTTTTTATTACCAGAATAAATGTAAATTGTGTTTTGGCATAGTCCTTTTTTGACTTTATTTTGTCTCCCATACCATCCAGATTTTCATTTCTCACAAGCACAGTGGTTAAAAGCATTTGCAGCGAATCTATAAATTTGTTTACTATATCTGAGTAATACTCCTCAAATTTCTTTGATTTGTCCGGGCTTTCATCCTTATTTGCACCATTCGGACATGATTTTTTATCCTCAATAAACAGTAGCTGCTCCTTTTTTCGGTATAATAAAAATTCAACTGTTTTTACACCATTTCCGCAAGACTTCTGCAGTTTGGAATTTTCAATCCGAAACACACTGTCTTCTGCATAATCTCCGAAAGTCATATCAGATTCTTCAATACTTGTCATTCCAAAACCACCCCCACCTCGTCCCGATATAGCTGGCGAAATGTGCTCAAAATCGCATTATGCTCCAACAGGGCAAAGCTCTCTGCTTTTTCACACTCTACCATACCCTTATCATCTTGTTTATAAAATGAATAATATGCCACATTATCCCCGCAAGCACGTTTAATCTCTATATATTTAGCCAGAAAATAATCGTGGGTAGAAACAAATACCTGAACTCCATCCCGCTGAAGCATCATAAGCATCTCTGCCAGCACAGGTATGTGGATTGGATTGATATTGGCCTCCGGTTCGTCCCAAAATAATATTGATCCACGCTCTAATGTGCCATTTTTAATCAACTGCCAGAGTAATGCCATCTTTCTGATTCCTTCCGCTACTAAGTTAAATTCTATTTTATCCTGATTCCCCGGCTTTAAATAAAAACGATCTTCTTCAATACAGACTTTTCCCTCATTTATTTTTTGAAGAGTTTCAAGGTATTTTCGGCGGCTCTCTGTGTCCTTTCCGCTGGATATATGTAAAGGTCAAATCCTTCGCTCCACGTCAAATACAGCGCCGCTTACTTGCGGCGCTTGTAACACTCAGCCGGAAGGTCTTTTGACCACGGCATGAGTGGTTCTAAATCTTTTTCATCTATACTTCCATCGGCACGAACAACCTGCGTCAGTTCTGTCAGCAAATACTTCATGTAGTAGTAGACATTCAGATCATTTGCCCGGGCGGTCTCCGTAACACTGTAGATGATTGCGCTGGCATCGGCTCCTCGTACTGTATTGATGGTCATCCAGTTCTTACGACCAATCGTAAAAGTTCTCAGCGCACGTTCGCTGGCCAGGTTATCAATCGGAACTTCTCCGTCTGACAGGAACACCTTCAGGTATTCTTCCTGATCCAGGCAATAGTTGATGCCTTTGGCTGTTTCACTCTTTGGAAGCACCGACCGGTCCGCCTGTATCTTTCGGAGCCAGGAAAAGAATTCTTCAACCAGAGGCTTGATGGAAGCCTGCCGCTCTTTTAAGCGTTCTTCTGGAGTCAGCTCCTTCAAAGCTCCTTCCAGATCATAAATAGCACCGATTCGTACAAGTGCTTTATACGCAACGGATGACTCGACTGCTTTGGGATTGCTTTTTCCAATCGCCTTAATCGCATTTGCAAAGTGACGTCTTGCGTGAGCCATGCAGTTCGCATTTTTTACACCGGTCAGATCCCGTTCCAGCTTATGATACTGTTCCAGACCATCTGTCATAAGAACACCGTCAAAGTCCTTATAGTACGCTTTCGGATGATCGCTGTGCCGCGTCTTCTGGTATTCATACACAATGATCGGCGACACCGGACTTAACTCTCCGGTGATGTGAACCCACATATAGCTTTTACTACCTGCAGGTCTGCCATCATGGATTACATCCACAGGTGTTTCATCACTCTGATTTACGTGTGCTTCCAGCTGACGCTTTCTCATGAGATCACACACTGGTGATAAATAGCGCTCAGCCGTCCACACCGTCCAGTTGGACATCGTCTGTTTGGACAGATTCAGGCCGTTTGCCTGGAAGTCTCTGGAAATGCGGTCAAGCGGATTACTGTTTACATACTTGGCATTGATGATCGCGGCTTCAAGAGAAGGAGTTGCAATGCTTCCCCTGAACATCGTTTCCGGATGATCGCCACGAAGAAATTCATCCTGATGCGCACCATCTGTTCCAACATACACTTTTATGATGTGTTTTTCCGCAGTCCATTTGGCCGGTTCGAAACGAAGCTGCCAGAAAACCTCATCCGGCATACTTTTCCAGTTCCCTTCACCGAAAGCTTCATTCAGTTCCTGTTCCGGTATATCATGAGGGATTACTTCCTGCGGAAAATCCTTCAGGTCTTCTTCACGCTGGCCTTTTTTCTTAGGCTTTCGTACTGCCTTTCTGGATGGATCAATGACATCTTCCACGGTTGGCTCTTTGGCTGCTTCATCATAATCCGCTTCTGCTTCATTAAAAAAAGAAAGCTGTCCTGCGATATCATCCAGTTTTTCTGTCTGGCGGCCAAAACGCTGCTGATTTGCCAGCCGGATCTGCTCTATGAGATTTTCATAGTTCTGTTCCAACCGGTCAAGCCGATCCTGCATGTGGTAGATGACATCGTTCTTGGTTTTGTGATCCATCTTGTTCAGTTCATCTGGAGTGAATTTTTTGCACATGATATCCGCCTTTCTTATTAATAGTAGTATAGCAGAAATCTGCGGCAAATGCGAATCAGCCCTCAGGCAAAGTCCGTCATTTTTTCCTGCCATGAAAGTCATCAGAATCCGCATGCCAGCCTTTGGAAATATAGGGTTTTCAAGGTGCAGTTGCATCATTCCTGCCTAACAGCAGGCGAAAGAATTGTTCTGGTTCATGCATCCGCTGAGAACGAAGGCAGTTCTTTTCGGTGTAAAAACAGAAAAGTATTTTCTCTGTTTTGCACAAACATCTCAATATATTTTTTTCGGATCGACATCTTTGATCTTGGGATCCAGGGGATTTAAACCCATCATGAGATACTTGTACTGTTCCTCGGTAAGATCCGCTGCTTCCTGCGTATTCCTTGGCCAGGATAACCGTCCCGCTTCAAAGCGTTTATACAAAAGTAAAAACCCGGTACCCATCCACAGGAGCCCTTTGCACCGATCAGAACGCTTCCCGCAAAACAAAAAGAGTGTTCCCTTCTCAAATGGATTTTGACCATATTTATCGCCTATGATCGTTGCCAGCCCGTCAATGCCCTTCCGCAGATCAACCGTACCGCAGGCAAGAACAACGCGGCGAATACCAGCAGCATCTTCAAGCATGGGACACCTCCCGAATGATCCGGGTCAGGAGAGCATCCGAGATTTCATTGGAAATATCAATCTGTAATGTTGCCGTCCGGATCGTTGCAACCGATTTATCGGAAACCATGTATGTATTTGTTTCCGCAGAAGTGTGGCATGGAATTTCAACAAAAGTCAGTTCTGTTTTCTCTGCCACAGCAGGAACAGATGCATTTCCTTTCATTTCTTCATAAGCCTGTTTCCGGAACCGTCGCTGCCAGTGATAATAGCTTTGTTCGCAGATGCCATTCTCATCCATCCAGCTTTTGGCTGACTGGCCTGCAGGTCTCTGCCCACAGGCCTGAATGATCTTTTTCCAGTACTCTGCACGGACTTCATGAGTGCACTGATCCATAGTCTTTAGTCCTCCCTTGAAAAAATCTATTGTTTTTCTCAAGTATGCACTAAAAATGGATTTAGTGAAAGGCGAGTGGTTTGACCTTTACGTTATTAATGGTTTGAATAAGTTTTAATAGCAATTTTCTGTTCGTGAAAATAGAAATCCTTCATTTTTCGGAACTGACCGTAAAGATGAAGGATTTTATTTTTTAGACAAAAATGCAGTTTATCTGATACTTACTTATAAAATATGGTACTCCTCATACAGCTTTTTCCGATATTCTGTGTCAATGGTTCCTTTTTTCAAGTCATTATACCGCTTATCTTTGAGAAGCTGTCGGGTGAGTTCGGCAAAGAGGGATTCACCTTTCTGTTGTCCTTCCCTTAAGCCTTCCTTTAAACCTTCTTTTAAGCCTTTCTTTAAGCCTTCTTTTAAGCCTTCTTCCCGTCCTTTTTCGATATTTTCCTGATCGCGCATTAACAATGTCATATATTCTCGCCTCTACTCTTTATGCTGCTTCGCTAAAGCTACTTCATGGCTTAGTTCTTTTATAAATTCATGGTTTGGCGGACGACCTCCCATATAGTCCAGAAAGGCTTTTAAGTCAGTGCTTACATCATCCATGATTCCTTCTGTATTCAGGAACAGCTTATAGGCCTCATCACCTAACTGCAGAGAACGCTCTTCGCAGCACTGATTTTCAAAGGTGTATACATGCCGTCCAAGTTTAAAGAGATCAAATGTGCAGATAAAGATGATATAGGTTCGTTTCAGATTCCGGTAGCGCTCTCCCTTATTCAGCTGCTGCATATCTAATACGGATTGATAGTACCGGCTCCGCTTAGGCAGATCCCCGGTATTTGTTGTCTGTATCTCAATATTATAAGCAATATCCTTATTATCCTGCACATAAATGTCAAGACGGATGCTTCTGGCATCCCATTCTTCATCTATGCTTTTCTGGGATTCCAGATATTCAATCCGGTCAATTTTTATTCCCAATATAATTTCCAGCATCCGTTTGCATAACGCTGGCTTTCTCATAATTTTTCCAAAAAGAAAGTCATTGGATAAACCGATACTTTCCCAGTTTGTTTTAAGCGGTTCCATACATACCTCATTTTTACAGTGATTATACGTCCTATTTGTTGACGGTTTTACTGTGTGACAGCAATTATTTGATTCACTTTTATCATATCATATTTTAAAATCAGGAACAAGGCGGCTCCCAGCCAAAACCGCTAAAATCCGTCTGACTGCTTATTTTACATATATATTATACTCCGGAATCAAGTAATCAAACAATGTACTTTTAATGAGTACAGACCACATTTAAGGAGGTATAATTTATGTCAGCAGAAGTTGAAACTATGTTTTACACGAGGGTAGCCCCATGGCACGGTTTGGGAACCTGTGTGGAGAATGCACCGGGATCGCAGGAGGCTTTGAAGGTAGCTGGGCTTGACTGGAAAGTAGTACAGAAGCCGATTTTTACAGAGGAAGGACAACTGGTTGGTGGCTTTAAAGCCAATATCCGGGACAGGGATAACCAGATTCTGGGAGTAGTAACAGACCGCTATAAGGTTGTACAGAATGAGGAAGCCTTTGCATTTACAGACCAGCTGTTGGGTGAGGGCATCACCTATGAAACTGCAGGATCTCTGCAGGGAGGCAGAAGAACATGGATACTGGCAAAGCTGCCACAGCGTTATATTATCAGCGGGGACGAGATCACGCCTTATCTTGTATTTATGAACTCACATGATGGAACGGGAGCAATTAAGGCAGCCATGACACCAATCCGTGTAGTATGCCAAAACACGCTGAATCTGGCTCTTTCAAATGCAAAACGGAGCTGGTCTGCCAATCATGTAGGGAATATTAACGGGAAGTTGGATGACGCCCGTTATACGCTGCTGTATGCAGATAAGTATATGGCAGAGCTTGGGCGCAGCATAGACCGATTAAATCAGATCCGGCTTTCCGATCAAAAGGTCTATGAGTACATCAATGCCCTGTTCCCTCTGGCAGACAACGCCACAGAGCAGCAGAAAAAGAACCTGCTCCGCATGAAGGAGGACGTAAAAGCCCGGTATTTTGAGGCACCTGATTTAAAGCATATTGGAAAGAATGGTTATCGTTTTGTAAATGCAGTATCTGATTTTGCTACGCATTCCAAACCATTGAGGGAGCGGAGCACTTATCGCGAAAACCTGTTTTCCCGTACCATTGAGGGGAATCCTATGATCGACCGGGCATACTCTCTTCTCCAGACGGCATAGATCAGCTGCACAGGGAGAGGAGGTGAGAAAATGCGTCTGATTAAGATTATTATTGAGATCTTTTTAAGATAAGGCAGAGGAGGCATGATACAGGAAGATTTCCATAGGAATTTGTATAAGAGTCTGCTATAATGGAAACAGTGTTTGAAAAAGAGGTGAGGTTATGCAAATTGAGCTGGAACGGTCTGCATATGGAAAGCTTGTTGAATGGAAGAAAAATGCCGGACACTCTACATTAGAGGTGTCAGGTGCAAGACAGGTAGGGAAGACGTACCTTGTAAATAAGTTCGCAGATAAGGAATACAGACAGAAAATCTATATCAATCTGTTAGAACTTTCAGGAGAACTCTTTTTAAATGATTATAAGGAACTCTGGCAGGAGATGAAGCATGGGAAACGCTATGAAAATCCGGTCTATGAGCTGATCCGCAGATATGAGCCATCCTTTAAGGATTCACCGGATACAGTGGTTATCATTGACGAGATTCAGGAATCAGCAGAGATTTATAACCGAATCCGTGAGTTTACCCGCCAGCTGTCCAGTGATTTTATTATAACGGGAAGCTATCTGGGCCGGGTTTTGAATAAAGAGTTTAAGTATTCTTCCGGAGATTTGGATTCCATTGAAATACAGACGCTGAGTTTTGAAGAATTTCTCTTGGCAATGGGAAAATGGGAGCTGTATGACCATTTGGATCTTTATGGAGGCAGTAAGGAAGCAGTTTATAAAGAATTAGGAGAGCTTTACCAGATATACTGCACGATTGGTGGATATCCGGCAGTGGTTTTATCGTATCTTGATCAGAAGGATATACAGAAGTGTCAGGCAGTTCTTGAAAAGATTGTCCATCTGTTTGCCAATGAGAGCAGACGATATTTTGAGGATATTCTGGAATATGATACCTATGAAAATATCTTTACCAGTATTGCCAGAATCCTTGTGAAAGAGAAAAAAGGGTTAGATGCTGATAGTTTCAGCGAGGAACTGCAGAGTATTGCAGTTAAGGAATACTCCAGCATCCTTTCCAAAGCGTCTGTAAACCGTGCCATTGATTGGCTCCACAGCGCCGGGATCATAGGATTTGCGGGAAAACTGACAGGCTGCGATATTTTATCATATAAGGCAAAATCCAGAGCGTTCTTTATGGATCTGGGGCTGACAACTTATTTTCTGGTTCAGACAGGCTGTGCTCAGGGAGATATACAGGGAGTAGTGAATGAAAACTTTGTATTTCTGGATCTGCGCCGCCGAATTTCATTTCCAAGGGAGATTGCGCTGGAGACACCTGCCTTTGCCACATGGGGAAATTATGAGATTGACTTTTATGTGAAGTCTATTAAGGGACAGCATACCTATGCAATTGAGGTGAAATCGGGTAAAAACAGCAGCCGAACAATGGAAGAAGTGTTGGAAAAAAAGAAAGCAGACTATATTTTATATGCCAAGGGAAATACCTATGGAGGAATCAGGGGAACGATCTATACAATCCCAATCTATGGTATTCCCAAATTTGAATTTTCTTAAAATAAGTAGTGAAAAAACAGGAAGTGCCTGCCGAAATGGTGAGTGCTTCCTGTTTTTCGTTAGAAAGGAGTTTGAGGTGGTGAAAACAACGGAAATGGAAATAAAAAGCATGATGGAACGCCCGATTCCCAAAAAGAAGATTGGGATTATCCGTTTGAAGGTGGAGAAGGAACAGAAAAGCCTTTGGGGAATGAAACGGTTCCGAAGCCCAAAGGAGGCTGTGGAGGCAGTAAGCCCCATGTTTGCATATTCTGACCGTGAGATTGTAGCAGTATTGTCATTTAATTCAAAAATGGAACCCATGGCGGCAGAGATTGTAGCCGTAGGCGGTCTGAATGCAAGCTATGTAGATGTGAAAAACGTATTTAAGTTCGCAATTTTGAATCAGGCAGCCTATGTGATGTGCTTCCATAACCACCCGTCAGGTGATCCGGAGGCCAGTCCGGATGATGAAAAGCTGACAAGCACGGCTGACAGAGGCAGGGGAATTATTGGGGATTCCTCTGGCGGATCATATTATTCTGGGGGACGGATCATTTTATAGCTTTCGGGAGCACAAGCGGATGGATAAAAACGGTGTGGCAGCGTAGAGGGAGGAAAATGAGATGTATGAGACAATTTCAACGAAAAATATGACACATGAGGACTGGCTGTACCTGCGTAAAAGCGGGATTGGCGGTTCGGACGCAGGTGCTGTCTGCGGTCTGAATCCTTATGCAAGTCCTATGAGCGTATATCATGATAAGATTTCCGATGAATTGAATTTAGCGGACAGTGAATCCATGAGGCAGGGAAGGGATTTGGAGGAATATGTGGCAAGGCGGTTTATGGAAGCTTCCGGTAAAGAGTATGCCGTTCCAATAAGATGTACCGGAGCAAAGAATATCCGTTTATGCTGGCAGATATTGACCGTCTGGTAGTGGGAGAGGATGCCGGACTTGAATGTAAAACCGCCAGCGCATATCTTGCAGATAAGTGGAAAGATGGGGAAGTACCGCCTCATTATCTGATCCAATGCCTTCACTATATGGCTGTAACGGGAAGGAATGCATGGTATCTGGCAGTAGTGATTCTGGGACAGGGATTTCAGTATGTGAAAATTGAACGGGATGAGGATATGATACGCAATCTGATTTCCATTGAACAGTCCTTCTGGCAGGATCATGTAGTTCCTGCGGTTATGCCTGATCCGGACGGATCAAAGGCCTGCGACGCTGTGTTAGAACAGTATTTCGGAACTGCCAGAAAAGGGGAGGAAATGCCTCTGATCGGTTTTGATAAGAGCTGGAGCGCAGGGCGCAGATCAATGATCTGATTGAAACGCTGGAACAGGAGAAAAAACAGATTGAGCAGGAAGTAAAGCTTTATATGAAGGATTGTGAACGGGCAGCCAGTGAGCATTACCGGGTAACATGGAGCAATGTAGAGACTGCCCGGCTGGATACCAAAGGAATTAAGGCCCAATACCCTGAGGTGTATCGGGATTTTCTTCATTCCACTGTTTCACGCCGTTTTGTCGTAAAGGCTGCGTAGGAGATAGAGGAAATGGCAGAGGAAAATTTGTGGAAGGAGTATATAGAAGAACGGGTAAAGCAGATTCTGGAGGAGATGGATTCAGTAAAACGGGGCAGGTCAGGAAGACTTCAGGAGGATATTTTAAACGGTATGCCTCAGGAATACCGAAAACAAATGGAGCGCTTTGCAGACAGTCTGGCTTTGCAGCAGGCCGAGGAACAGTTGGAAATTTATGAGAAAGCATTTTTAGATGGCCTGCGTTTAGGTCATCAGGCATTTTAAACAGTTATGGGGTATTGTAAAGAATCCTTTGCAATACCCTTCTTTTATTTGGAGGAAGAGAAATGGCAGCAAAATGTAAAAGAGGAACTTCAGAAAAGGGCCTCTGGACAGGAAGAAGCGGTGAGGCTTACAAAAAATATGTCAATCGTGCAGATGGTAAAGGCGTTGGAACCGGAGATCCGGCGGGCGCTTCCAACGGTTCTTACCCCGGAACCGTTTCACACGGATGGCGCTATCGGCAATCAATAATACCCCTGCTCTTGCAGAGTGTACCCCCATGTCCTTTATAGCGGCTCTTATGAATGCCGCACAGCTGGGTTTAGAGCCGAATACGCCGTTGGGACAGGCGTACCTGATTCCCTATAAAAATAAAGGGATTATGGAGTGCCAGTTTCAGCTTGGCTATAAGGGAATGATTGATCTTGCTTACCGAAGCGGGCAGATACAGATGATACAGGCCCATATAGTAAGGGAATATGACTATTTTGAATATCAGTACGGCCTGAATCCCCAGCTGATCCACAGGCCCGGAGAGGAAGCAGACAGGGGAGAGATTACGTTTATCTATGGGATTTTCCGGTTGGTAAACGGTGGGTATGGCTTTGAGGTCAGCAATAAGGCGGATATGGACGCATTTGCAGAGAAATATTCAAAATCCTTTGGAAGTAAGTACAGCCCGTGGACAGAAAACTATGAGGATATGGCAAAGAAAACGGTGATTAAGAGGGCTTTGAAATATGCTCCTGTGTCCGTTGATTTCCAGAAAGCATTATCTACGGATGAAACAATTAAAACGGAATTAGCCATTGATATGAGTGAAATACAAAATGAGTGCCAGAATGTAGCAGCAGAGGGAGGTGACGTTGCGTGATACGGGAAGATGGAAAACTGCCGGATGGGTTGGAGCTGTTTATAGGGGAACGGATCAATGAGCTTTGCAGGATTCGGAGGCCCGAAAGCGCCGATATTGTGAAGCAGGGGAACGGCTGAGGAGAGAGATTGGAAATAAGCACTGGAGGCTGGTAAATACGCTTTTAGAAGAAATGCTGGAACTGGGATATGAAGATACCCGTAGCGCTTATTTTGCCGGGATTGAGGATGGAATCCGATTGACACGGAAAATATTTACTGTTTGAGAGAAAAGGAGACAGAGAGATGATGAGTTTTGAAAAATTTACAGTGAAAATGAAGGAAACAGTGGATGAAATACTGGGAGCAGAATACTATTCTGAACTAAAACGTATGTCGAAGAATAACGGAACGGTACTTACAGGGCTGACTGCCGGGAAAGCGGATTGCATGGTTCAGCCAGTTGTATATCTGGAATCTTATTATCAGGCATATTTAGAGACAGACGGAGAGGAGGGGATAGAAAAAATGGCTGAGGAGATCAGCAGATATTACATAGATGATAGGAGAGAGAAGCTGAATCAGGAAATGCTTGGAAGCATACAGGATATGTTTGACTATGAAACGATAAAGGATCGGATTATATTTGAATTGGTTCATGCAGAACGAAACCGGGAACAGCTGCAGGATACCATTTGGATTCCCTTTTATGATCTGGCAGTTACATTCCGACTTTATATTAAAGAAGATGGGGATGGGGTTATGTCACTGAAAGTCAGCCGTGAAATGGAGCTGATGTGGAATGTTTCGCTGGAAGAGGTTTTTGCAAAAGCCAAAGAAAACATGGAACGGCTGTTTCCGGCCTGTATTGTCCCCATGAGTGAGTTATTGGAAGAACTGATAGGGATTTGTTCCGTGAATGCAGAAGAAGATCCGGTTCCGTTCTATGTTCTGACAAATAGGAAAAGGACAATGGGAGCAACCACTCTGCTGTATCAGGGTGTATTAAATCAGTTTGCAGAAACAGTAGGCAGTGATTTCTATATTATTCCCTCCAGTGTAGATGAACTGATCCTTCTTCCTGATATGGAGGGGATGGATGCGGAAACTTTGAATGAAATGGTAAAGCAGGTCAATTATGAGGTAGTTTCAGAGGAAAAACAGCTGTCGGATCATGTGTATCGTTATGGGAAAGAAACAAAAGAAATCGTTAGCATAGAGGGGGTGTGAAAAGGAATGTTGATTGATTAAAAGAGATATTCAGGAGCCACGTTCAAAACAGAAGAAAGTTGAGCGTGGTTTCTGAAAAGAAAGACTGTTTGCATGAATTTTATGATATACTGGATATATTATATAAAAAGAAAGGGGGACTGACCCATGGCTGAGTTAAAGCGTGATATTTATTCGGAATTGTTAAAATGGAAAGAGCGGGACAGTGGCAAGGTATTGGAACTAAAAGGCGCCAGACAGGTGGGAAAGACCTATATTTTAGATAAGTTTGCAAGAGAAAACTATAGACAGTATCTTTACATCAATATGACCCATGTTTCAGGGGAGGAATTTTTAAAATGTCTGGATCAGGCAACTCTTTGGCAGCCGGGAATGCCGAGGCTTGATAAGCCTCTTCACGAAGCCTTTCATTTATTTGAAAATAAATTTATGGACGGAAAAGAAACAGTGGTTGTGATTGATGAAATTCAGGAATCTTCCAGGGTGTATTCTCTGATTCGTCAGTTTGCCAGAGAGTTTCAATGCCACTTTATTGTGACAGGAAGCTATTTAGGAAAAACTGTGGAACAGGGTTATTTCCTTCCGGCTGGTGATACGGAAGAACTTCGTATGGATACTCTTTCTTTTCCGGAATTTTTAGGGGCCGTTGGTGCAAGGGAGCTTTATGAGTCTATTGATCTGTATGGAGGAGACAGGCATGACCATTATGATATACTGAAAAAATGGTATCAGATTTATTGTACCATTGGGGGATATCCGGCAGTTATAAAACGGTATCTGGAAACCGGGGATATGAAGGCCTGTGAGGATGAGTTATACCAAGTAATACGAATCTTTATAGAGGAATCAATCCGCTATTTTGATAATATTCTGGATATGAATTTATTCGATCAGCTGTTTCCGGCGATTGCACAGCTGTCTGTAAAGGAAAAAAAGGGAAGCGGAGATATAATCACAGAGTTATTGAATCTGATCTATAAAGAAGAAAGTAATCGTGCTGCCAAACAGAGTATCAATCACGCCATTGCATGGCTTTACCGTTCAGATATTATTGGATATTGTGGAAAAGCACTGGAATGCGACCCTACAGATGTACGCCTGAATATGCGGTTTTATTTCCGGGATTTGGGAGTTGCGAGGTATTTTTTAAAGAAAGGAATTATCCGTGGAGCTGCAGCGGAAGGATATATCAATGAAAATTTTGTATACATTGATCTTATAAAGAGGATTGAGCGAATGGAGATTGGGGGTACTTCTCCTGTATTTGGAACCTATAAGGATGGAGAAATAGACTTTCTGGTAAGCAGCCTGCAAAGTGAGTATGATTATGGAGTTGAGGTAAAAGCAGGAAGATCGGAAGCTAAAACTGCTAAAAAGCTATTAGACGATGGAAAAGTGGAAGCGGTGTATTTTCTGAAAGGGGACACTTATGGAGGAATCGAAGGAAGAAAAATTACAGTTCCGATTTATCTGACAGGCAGGGTGCGATTTGATTATATGAGATAAAAATGGTTTGAGTTTGCGAAAAAATTTTATTTATGGGTAATTTGTGTATGGTAAAGTTACAAGATCCCCACTATATATAAAAAGAAAGTTGTGAAAAAATGACTGAAAGAGAAGCAACCAGAATAATAAATTCCATTCTATATTGGTCTTCAGAAGAAATTGTTTATTTTTATGAAAAAGAATATGGGGAAATACAATTAAACAGAGTGGAAGGTGATTCCGAAAATAATCTGATAGAAAAGAAATATGCATACTTAATTAAAAAAATGCTCAAGACGTTGAAATGTGCATTTCCCAAGGTAATGGATACAATAAAAGTGGGAAGAGGAAAAAAGTATTCTTTTGTATGTAATTATAGATTAGGGATATTTTCTGATATATTTTTGAAAAATGAAGATCAAAAATATGAGTTTATTTTTGAAATGGTTGAAAAAGAACTAGAACGAAGTGGTATTAGAAGGAGGATAGAATTAGAGCAAATTAGAGAGTTTTTGTACCTGTGTGTAATGTATAGGGAAAAAGAAACAGGTGCTGATGTTATAGATCGAATGGAAGAATTATTGAGGGATATTCATGTGGGAGAGTTTGGGAAATACGGAAATTATAAAATAAAAGAAAGGCTTATGGAAGGGGATAGGGAAAAAGAAAGGAAATGCTATTATATGATTATCTGGAAAGAATGAGCATGGGAGAATATAGCAATACTAAATTTTTATTTACACAATTACAGAAGGATCGACACGCAGTACTCGAATATGTATATACAACCGGAGTTGAAATTTTAAAAAAATATATCATTTGGGGAAAGGGGATAAAGATTTTAACAGATAAAGAGCGACTCTATGCTCAAAAGACAGCTTGGAGATATAATTTGATAAAGAAATATGTATCAATATTAAATTTGAAGGAAGAAAAACACTTTGATAAAATAACATGCGAATTGGATTATATGAGAAGAGAGGTTAAGTCTGTTCTGAAAGGCATACCTTTAGAGTATAAAAATATGTTTATTTCCGATATAGTTTCAGAGATAGAAGGCTGGTATAAGGACACCTGTGAACTTGTTGAAGAGATAAAAGAATATCGTTATCTGGAATGGAATTTGAAGAAAGATGGAGAAACAAAGGAGGAAATTCCAATAGAAGAATTAATAGAAAAATTAAAATCATCGACGCCAGACAAACGATTTAGTATTATGTCATATATGAATGGATAGAGAAAAAAATACCTCCATATAAGGAGTGGGCTATCTTTACAGGAAATAGAAAAGGCTGGTCATTTATGAGCTTCTTTGAATCCCGAGTTGTAATTTTGGGATTTAAAGAAGCTTTATTTTGTAAAAAATCGGTGATTTGTTACAGAATGACACCAAAAGTTAATCTGGTACACAGATAGCTCAAGTGATATTTTATTGTAAGAGAAATTTCTTGCGAATAAAAGGAGGTATGTATTGTGGATCAACTTGCAAAAATTGTTATGGATGACAAGAAATACGCCGATTTTTGTGTGAAATATTGCGGTTATGATCTTCACATCGAAAATGAGGAAGTGCATCCGATCTATCATCTACAGGTAGTGGGAGCAGAGGGAGAAAGGCAGGATTTATTTGTGTCATCACAAGAATTGAATGCAGGAAAATGGCACAAAAAAATAGGTTTTTTAATTCAGCTGCGATCGGCAAAAAAGCTCAATGATTTGGTGATTCGCACTATACAGGAACAGAAAAATACATGTTTACCGGAAAAACGGGTATACCATAAGCTTGGTTGGAAAAAGTGGGAGGGAGAATGGAGATTTTTATTTACAAATGGAGCGATTACCTCAAGTGGGTTTTCTAAACAGGAAATTTCCAGTATTCAGGGATATGAATTTGGAGCGGAATTACCTCCAAAAAGAAAAAGTGACAGAGTTGGAAACACAGTTTGCAAAATTGTTAGTCAAGGGCGATAGCATATCTCTGGTATTTCTGCACAGCTTAATGAGCATATTAAGAGAGCCTCTAAGGGAAACTGGATTCGATCTTGGGATTACGCTATGGATTTATGGAACGCCTTCATCTGGAAAGACAGAGATTCTTAGATATTTGACGAATATACGGGGAGTATCACGGTCAGAAATTGATAAAAGGATTTTTTTCGCCTTCGGAAGGAATACCGTTGGTTATGAGTGGTTTGGCAGAGTCGGCAGGAATACCATTCCTTCTCGACGATGTTAAAAGGGAAAAAGTTCAAGGAAGACGGGATAACGCCAGAGTTATTATTGACTGGGTTTTAAGAAGCACTTACCGTGGAAATCTGGTGAAGACGTATGATAAAAGCAAGACAACCGTGGATACGAATGCTGTGATTACGGGCGAATATATGGAGACAGACCGTTCCCAATCCGGGCGTCTTCTCTATATGGATATTTCGGGCTATTTGAATTTAAAGGAACATTCGGATGTAATCCGAACATTTCAGGAAAATCCTAAAATTACAGGTTATATTTATGGCAATTTCATCAGATGGTTTGCCAAAAAATTAAATTGTAGCGAAAGCTGATGGAATGGAAGCAGTTTTACAGGGAAAAACAGAGACAGAGTAATCCGTATTTGAAGCTGGGAGATGGTGTTAGGATTTACGAAAATTATTGTATGCTGCAGCTGACTTATTATATATGGAAGCAATATATAATGTACTGTGGATTGGAGAATCAGATGTTTGAACTGGGGATGTATGCAGTAATGGAGAAGAGCATAGATAAGGTGATCGAGGAGACAGCAATTCTTGTAGATGGTATTACGTCTTTTTTGTATATCAGTCATGGGAGAAGTTATAAAATCTTCTCATATAAGGAAGGCAAACTTCTATGAACAAAAAAATCATGGCTAGATCATACTTCTCCTTCATGGGATATGAGGGAATTTTGCCTAGATGAGGAAGATGAATTTTTGCTGATTGATGACGTAGAAAGGGTGTGGCAAAGCATATCATACATAGGAAGTGCAAGTCCAAGAATAGTTCTTCTTATGGCACAGGATAAATTTCAAAAGAAGTTGGATCAGGCAGTTCAAAAAGTGATTGAGAATAACAAAATGCCTCAGGGATTTCGAGGAAAAATTACATTGAAGGAACTGGCAGACTGCGGAATCATCGCGTATCGAAATGAGACATCAGGAAGGACGACAAGACGACGTTATATAAAGGATTATCCAGAGGCGAAAATAGACTGGAATAATGATAAGCAAACAGTCTATATGGAAGAGACTTCTGCGATCCAGTTTAATTCATTTTCTCCATGTTTTGAAGGGCTTGCAGAAGCAGAGCGCTATACGTTGGAAGATTTAGAGTGGGGGTGTGCTAATACTATTGATAGAGGGGAATGTAATACTTTGGTAAAGGCATTTGTTGCAGGAAAGGTAGCTCAAGGTAAAGATTAAAGTTAAGACATACGGGTCGTGCGAACAACGGCAGGAAAGTACAAATAGAAAGGAGTCGGAGCCTCCGGCCGGATAAAGGTGTACACCGGCTCCTGTATATAAATATGAACACCACGAGAATCGGTATGTTGCAATATCTTATCGAGCATGGTAAGATGGATGAGTCGGAATTACAGAAAACATATGAAGATATGAAGCGAAAAGAAAAACTGGAGCAGCATACCTATAAGATATGGAAAGGAAAAGACGGTAAGTGGCGTACATACGTTAACTCTGGCAGTGAACGGAAGCTGCTGAAATATAAAACAAAGGAGGGGTTAGAAGAGGCTCTGATCCGATATTATCAGGATTTAGAGGAGAAAGAAGAACCGGTAACATTTCAGGATGCCTATTTTAAGTGGCGTAGGGCTAAAGATGAAGAACTTTGTGATAATTCCATAGTCAAATACGATACGGACTATAAGCGGTATTTTGAAGGAACGGAATTTAGCCAAATGCCGATTGAAGCAATCACAGAAGAGGATATTCTGATCTTTATTAATCAAACGATTAAAAAGCAGGAGCTTTGCAAGAAGGCAGCCAAGACGTTGTTCGGCTATTTAAAAAATACATTCAACAGCGCGAAAAAGAATCATTTTATTTCGGAAAAACCGATGGAAGAAATGGAAGCAAAGCAATTCTACAAACACTGTATAACCATAAGGAAGAAGCCACAGGAGCGGGTTATATCCGATGAGGATATGAAAAGCTTTTTCGGCAGTTTGGGAGGGATTATGAGAGTAAACCGGATTATATCCCTACATACGCAGTAGAGTTTGCCTGTATGACTGGAATGAGAGTGGGGGAAATAGCAGCCCTTACCTGGAGTAAAATCACAGATGAATATATTTTAGTTGACCAGTCAGAGAAGTATAACAGGAAAACAAAAGAATATTATATTTCTATCACTAAAAATGGTATGGAGAGGCAGTTCCCATTGACACCGGAGATAAAAGATCTTCTGGAGCGTATTAAAAAAGCGGAAGCCCGGTCAGGCTGGATTTCAGAGTGGGTCTTTTCAAATAAGGAAGGAAGAATCCATGCCCCGGTTATATCTTCCTGCATTAAAAATAAATGCAGACAGGTGAAGATCAGAGAAAAGGGAATCCACGCCTGCCGGAGAACGATTAATTCAAAAATGAGGTGCAGCGGAGTTCCGGCTGTGATGGCAGCTTCTATTTTAGGCCATTCAGAAGAAGTAAATGATATGTATTATACATATGACATGAGTGGAATCAGGGAAAAGGCACAGATTATTTCTCAGATTAATAAAAAAATGCCGATAGCCAATTAAATTTATGATCTGAGAAGACGAGGTAATCATTAGGAGCCAGAAAGGTAATCATGGGTAATCAAAAGGTAATCAAGGTAATCAAAAAAATAAGAGCTTTCGATGACAAAAATCATCGAAAACCCTTGATTTTAAAGGAAAAATCGGAGTAACAGGATTTGAACCTGCGACCTCTCGGCACACAATTAAAACTGAAAAAGTCCAGCAAAATCAAGGAATTTTAAGGCTGTCATTTTATAAGGTAATCAAAAAGGTAATCACGATCCCAAAAAGGAGGAAGTTTTCTGTAAATACGGCAGTAGAATTAGAAAATAAAAGCTACAAATAAGTTACGATAGGGTTTAGGAGTGAGTATATGAAAGGATATGCTCACTTCTTTTGTATTATCCCAGTAAAAGTTTCAAGTATTAAGTAGTTTTTCTGATTTAAAAGTAAAAAGTATTGATAATTCAGAACTTTTTCGATCTAATCTATATTAGAGAGAGGAGGCGATAACGTGATTCACAGACCATTTTATATGGAAACGCTGAAAAAATACCGTGATGTACCCTTAGTAAAGATATTGGCAGGAATCCGCCGCTGCGGAAAATCAACTATTTTGGAAATGCAGCAGATGGATTTACAGGAGAGCGGCATTGCATCCAATCATATTATCAGTATGCGATTCACCTCAGAAGATTTTCTGAGGGAATGACGGATAAAGAGATGTATCAGTCCATTCGCGAAAAAATGACAGAGGAAGGGAAATACTATCTTCTGCTGGATGAGGTACAGGAAATAAACGGATGGGAAAAAGCGGTCAATAGCCTGTTGGAAAATATGGATACAGATATTTATGTCACCGGCTCCAATTCAAAGCTTATGTCCAGTGAAATATCCACCTATCTAACAGGGCGGTATATTTGATTCCGGATATTCACATTATCATTTGCAGAGTATATTGAAATAATGCGGTCGCAATCCCATTAGCTTTAGATGATGGGTTAAGACCGCAAAGTAGTGGTTGCCATAACATGACTTTCCTGCTATGATTTTTTCATATACGAACATTGATAACTGTATATAGGCGGTTGTGCTGAGAAATATTGTGCGAAAACCAAGCCTTCCTTCAGCACGTAAAATATACAAGGTACTTATGTTTCGCATATTCCTTTATAGGGCAGGGACTGCCCGAATTAACGCCTGTGGAGATAGTAGGTTACGAGGTCGATGAAGCAGGAAGCCCATTGGCTTTAGACAATGGGTAGTTCACCTTCTGCGCAGGGATTATCAGGTATATATCGGAAAAAATGAAGCAAAGGAAATTGATTTTGTAGCTGTACGCCGTGATGAACGGATTTATGTACAGGTATGCCGCAATCTGCCGGAGGAATCTGACCGGGAAGTAGCAAATCTTTTGGAGATAAAAGACCACTATCCTAAATATGTTGTTACTTTGGATGAACTGGCAGCCGGAAATATTAATGGTGTGAAAATACGGCATTTAGCAGATTTCCTTTTATGTAAGGAATATTAACATAAGGAATAAATGGTGTTTTAGCTGATCGGATTCGTCTGATCAGCTTTTTTTCATTTTCAGAGAACAGTTCGGTTTAATTTTTCTAAAAACTTGTGATAAGCATGAGGTTATATATAATCAAAGCTGAATCAGCTATAAAACCGTTTCATAGCAGAATCAGAATATTTTTGGAGTGCAGTTCTGGATATTTTCCAGCACTTCCCAATTTTCTGGGCGGGAAGCTGCCCGTTTCGTATCATTCGATAAGCAGTAGAAGAGCTTATTCTATAATTCTCACAAAACTCCCGAAGAGTCATAAATTCACTATTCATGATAAATCCTCACTTTTATTTTATTTACAAAACTGTTTATGTGAATAGGTATAAATATTTATAAACAGGTATTTAGGACAACAACTTTATAAAATTATTGCGAAAAATTGGAATATAGAAAAAATAAATTTTTAAATCGGCAAAACATTTCAATAATGTCAGACAATTTTGACAGATGAAATTCGGATTTATAATAAGGAGAGTAGTTATAAGAGTGAAAAAGCCTGATATAAGATGCCGGTGTATGCGTATTTACTATGTATATACAATGATTGTAGATATGCATAGAAATATCTCAAGATAGAAGCTGAAGTATTCTATCATATGAGTAGTTATACATAACTGAAATTTTATAATATCATCTAGCAGAAGGAGGTAATTATTATGAACAATAGAAAGAAACCTGTAAAAAGCAGAAAGGTAGAAAAATTGGATTTGCGAATGACCAGGTCTGAAAGTAAAAAGCTGGATCAGATTGCAGAGTTGAAAGGAATCACCAAATCCCAAGCAGCCAGGATGCTTATGTTTGATAATAAGGCATTTTGGAGCTTAATTCGGGATGCAATTACAATCATAGATGAAAAAGAGGGAGGAAAATGGAATGTTGGAGATTATGAATAATCCGGGGAAAGTGTTTGTTCCAGAGCAATCTTTTGATAGTTACCGTGAGTCAGAGAACCTGTTGCGATACATCACAAGAACCAGAGCCAATGATCCAAAGAAAGGAGATCTGATCGCATGGAGTGGACGGGGCGTAAGAGTGGGGAAAGGAATTGAAAGAGTGATTAAGGAATTTGAATGTGTGCAGCGTTTATATGTGCCTAAGGGTACGGAATATGGAAGACATTGTTTCCATGAGTTTTATTGCATTCGTAGAGAATATGTCGAATTGTTGGGAGAACAGATGGAATCAGTTCTGTGTGCACTTGCTGAGGCGTGCATGACGATATACTGGCATGAAGGGTTTCAGGTAGTTTGTGCAATTCATAAACCTCATAAAAATACCCTATTTGCCCATATTCATTTTGCGGTGAATGCCGTATGTTTTGCGGACGGGACAAAATGGCATTCCAATGGTGAGGATCGCAGATTCAGGGAATACCAAATGAATCAATTTGCGGTTGGCTTGTGTCCATTATGGGAAGAAGTGTATGGATCGGATAATAATTGGATTTTCCAGAAAGTATGAGATACGGTAACAGGGCCTTTGCGGAGTATTATTGGAAAATCGCATAGGCCCTGTTGTATTAAAGGATTCGTATAATCTGCAAAATTTTTTTCTTCTTGTCGAGAGGTGACTCTGATACAGCTTTCAGGATTTCTCTGTCAATAGCACTGGCTGTTGCCGCTTCCGTGTATTCCTGTTTTAGAATATAGTCTACGGATACATTCAGGACATTGCAGATTGCCACCAGTGCAGTGAGAGAAACCTTCACTCGATTGTTTTCGATATTACTAATATGCGAAACGTTCACATCAATGGTATCAGCAAGATATTCTTGGGTGAGATTCTTCTGGATTCTGGCAGCTCTGATATTTTTTCCGATTTGTTCAAAATTGAGTTCCTGACGCATAAGTGATATATCCTTATCCTTATCTGACTTTTTTCCATTGTAATATTAAAAAAAATATAATATAATTATCTATAACTATATAAATATTGCTCATTACTAAAGTAAATGGTGATATAGTGGAGGTAAGGGAAAGTGAAAAAGTTTTATTATCAAGGACTGGAATTTTTAGTTCCGGTAGAAGTTGAAAATTATGCGATGGCAATAAAGCGTAATATATCATTTCAAGACCAGGCACAGATAGAATTTAGAAAGAAATATCAACAATATGGAGATATGGATCAAACAATAACCCATATGGAAGATGATTTGTATCATTTATTTGGCTCAGTTATAACATCATATGTAGATGCATTAATCAACAAAGGATATTATGAGCTTAGTACCACATCATTTATGCAAGAATATTATACTGAAGCTAGTCATATAGAGTATGCTTGTTCAAAAATTTGTGATGCGTATAACGAAATTGTTATGACAAAAGAACAGCAGGAGGAGTATAGACGGCTACGAAAAGCTTCAAGAGGACGTTGGCAAGGGGGAGGATTTGGTATAGGGGGAGCAGTAAAGGGAGCTGCTTTAGCTGGTACTGCTAATATAATTACTGGAGCTGGTCATACAGTATTTAATGCGATTGGAAATATAGGCTCAAGTATAGCAGCTTCCGGTAAAAAAAGAAAATTATATAATGATCCTAATACATTAAATACTCTATTGACAGCACTTCGTAGTGATATTTTTGGCATTATCAAAGCATATGTTACATTTATGGAACGAAATACGGAGTGCAGATATACTGTACGTTATACAAATGTCTGTAATGAAGTTCAAAATATATTAAATAATATCAAGCAAAGAAACTTGGATGAGGATGAGTTTCGGAAGGTCATTTATAAAGCTTTTGAAAAAGATCCGTATAATCCTGATATATATACACTATTATTACATAGATATGGTGATGATAAAAACGAATTAAGTGAGATTACAGAATTATTTGGCTGTACGAATGAAGTGGAGAAAGAGAAAACGCGCATTTTAGAGGAAGTGGTTTCAAAAGTAAACGTTAATACATTAGAAGATTCAGAGCAGTTAATTCAGAAATTGGATCAGGTTGCTCAAAAGTATGGTGTGACAGAAGAAAATGTTATAATAAAAAATGCTCGTAAGCAGCATGATGAATTATATGATAAAGCACGTACATTTGATGGTATACTTTATGATACAATAGAGCAGGCAGAAACAGCTCAAAAAGAAAAAGCAGAACTTGATGAAATAATGGTTGGGTATGATCCAGCTAATTTAGATGTAATGAAAAAGAAGCAGAGAGAAATAGAGTCTAAACAGTTGACTGTGTACAATAAGGAGGAATATCTAAAAAAGATAGAAATAGATATTGAGAATTATGATCAAAGTCTTAGGACAGTACAGGGAGTTACTTATGATACCTTAGATGAGGCTAATCTTGCTAAAAAAGAACAGGAAATAGTGGAAAGTATTATTTCTAATATTAATGAGAAAAATCAAGAAGATATTTTAAGAGATATAGATAAAATAAATGCACAGAAATTTTCTCACATTAATCCCGAACCGTATATAAAAAAAATGTTATAAAAGATTAGAGGAATACAAAGTAAACGGAATTTG
>ENA-OPYY01000162-OPYY01000162.1-human-gut-metagenome-genome-assembly--contig:-NODE-162-length-28645-cov-1.778280_pt1 | contig 28645 bp, 28 predicted proteins | sample MGYA00242472_ERZ504481 | MGnify/ENA primary metagenome ERZ504481 (study PRJEB26092, sample SAMD00036265) | human gut metagenome | host: Homo sapiens | study: EMG produced TPA metagenomics assembly of...
TGAGTCAGGTAATGCTTCATTTGGGATATGAACACGATAAAAATGATGTGCATGATGTGATGCTGTTGTGTGAAACATTTCAAATAGCAATACCAGATGAATATAAGGAAAAGTAAAATTTCAGTTTTGTGTTGAATCTCTAAGCAAAATAGCTTATAATTTGACATGCTACATATAGTTATTATCCACAGTTATCGAGTAGGTGTTATCAATGCCGATAACAAAATGATAACATTAGCTCGTATAGGCAGGATAATATGGATATATCAAATAATCAAAAGAACGAGAAACATTACAGAGAATAATTCCTAAACAAAAAGCGTTAGTCTTTGTAGAGTTTGAATAAGGGGCCCCCTTCAGAAAGCCAGTAAAACCGGTACTTGCAAGCAAATTTGTTTAAAGTTCTGGCAACGAATCGGCAACTTAAGGGTCTTATTCAAAAGAATAAATGCATATCTTATTTCATATTAAAACCTTACTGATCTTCAGTTTAAAAAGCTGAAGGACAGTAAGGTTTTTTTAGTTCTGATCATTTATTTTCATTTGTAAACAGATCACTGAGTTCCTGAGATGGTATTCTGGCCCATTTGGAGTATGTGTCCAGTGCCGGGTACCTGTATCTCCACTCATCGTATTCATCCTTGCTGATTTCCCCTTTTTCCAGTTTCTCCGCCTGTTGCTGCCATGAAGAAAACATGTCAAACAACGAAGAGAAGGAGGTGTTGGATTTATCTAGACAGAGGCAGAGTTCCCCGTCAATATCTTTGATCTTCAAGCCGTACATATCTTCCAGGGCAAAAAGGGTATGCATCAGGCCGACATAGGTGTCAATATCAGGCACGGTAAGGGCACGTGAATCCACATGAAAAATCTGTGCCAGCTGGTTGATCAGATCTTGTTTCGGGGGATCTTGCCTCGGATTCATATTGTGCCATGCGTACATCAGATGTTCTTCCGGTAAAACCAAGTTTCTCTCCGAGCTGTTTTTGCGTCAGCCCTATTTTGGTACGGAAGAATCGGATTCGTTTTCCAGTTGCCATGGTAAAGCCTCCTTAAATTAATTTGTTTAGTAAAAGTATAACATGGGCAATATGGAAGAACAAGAATAAAATTAAACAAAAAAGTTTAAGTTTCTCTTTCTGAAAGTATTGACTTAAACAAATATGTTTAGTATTATGGTTATGCAGGAACTTAAACAAAAAGAGTTAAGAAAGGAGAAAAACTATGGATGAAAAAACATTTATGACAGTGGATGATGTTGCAAAGGAGATGAGCGTATCTAAATCCTACGCCTACAAGGTAGTGAGGCAGCTTAATAAGGAGCTGAATGATATGGGCTATCTGACTGTGGGAGGAAGAGTAAATACGAATTATTTCCTAAAAAAAGTATGCTACAGAGAATGATGAGAGAGGAGTGATGATATGTCTGTATACAAAGACGAAAAAAATGGTACCTGGCGATGTATTTACCGTTATACCAATTGGAAGGGCGAGAGGAAGCAGACCCAGAAAAGAGGATTCCGCACCAAAAGAGAGGCTCAGGCCTGGGAACGGGAAGAACTGTTAAAACAGGGTGCCAAACTGGATATGACCTTTGAGAGCTTTTACGATATTTATTCGAATAACAAGAAAGCAAGAGTGAAGGAAAGCACCTGGGAGATCAAAGGCAATCTGGTAAGGACCAAGATTCTGCCTTATTTCGGGCAAAGAAAAATTGCTGAGATTACACCCAAGGATGTGATTGCATGGCAGAATGAACTGCTGAAATACAGAGACGAGAAAGGCAAGCCTTATTCAGGAGAATATCTGAGAACAATCCATGCACAGCTGTCCGCTATTTTCAATCATGCGGTGAACTTTTATAACCTGCCCAATAATCCTGCAAAAAGGGCCGGAGGGTTCAAAGCAGAGAAACCGAAAGAAGTGGAGATCTGGACTCAGGAGGAGTATCTGAGATTTTCCGCAACCATGATGGATAAGCCAAGATCTTTCTACGCATTGAGATGCTGTACTGGTGCGGGTTACGATCCGGAGAGCTGCTGGCTTTGACAGCATCAGATTTTGACCTGGAGGCAAAAACCGTGAAGATCAGCAAGACATTTCACCGTTCAAAGGGAAGAGATATTATCACATCGCCCAAAACGGTGAAAAGCAACAGAATCATTAAAATGCCGCTTTTCCTGTGTGAATCCATGAAGGAATATATGGCAATGTTCTATAATCTGCAGCCGGGAGAGAGAATTTTTCCTTTTACCAAATCGTATCTGGATCACGAACTTCGGAGAGGAGCAAAAGAAGCCGGATTAAAAAGGATTAAAGTACATGCACTCCGTCACAGCCATGTGTCCTTAATGATCCATATGGGATTTACTCCATTTGAGATTGCTGAAAGGATGGGGCATGAAGCTGAAAAGATCACACTGAAATATGCACACTTGTTTCCGGATGTTCAGGATAAGATGGCTGAGAGACTTGAACAGGAGCGCATGAACATGGAAAAGGAGGATCTCTATGCAAAAATCCAAAGATAGTAAAGGAAGGTGGAGAAACCGGACAGTTGCATTCCGTGTTTCACAAAGAGAGTGGGAGATGATAGACGGCATGGTTTCGCTGTCGGGACTTCAGAAACAGGATTATATTCTCAGAAAACTGATGGACTGGGAAGTAACCATACAGGGAAGTTCCAGAATCTATAAAGCACTGAAGGTACAGATGGACAAGATCTATCAGGAATTGAAAAGGCTGGAAACCGGAGAAAGACCGGATGAAGATTTATTAACAACCCTGCAGATGGTGGCTCTGACATTGAACGGGATGAAGGAGGAATCACAGCATGCAGAGATCAGGAAGTGTTTCTGAAAAAAGAAAATGTCCCTGCTGGTAACAAGGACATTCTCGCACTAGATGAAAAAACTAATGCGGGCTCTGGTAAAGCCCCATAAACAGAAAACCTTCCTTCTACGGGAGGAGTCTGCCTAAATGCAAATAGTTCTATTTGCATTATAGCAAATTCCTCCTGTGAATGAAAGAAAAAATATGACAAAGGAGGAAAAGACATGAACATTTTTAAAGAAATCAAAGAGTATCTTACTGCTTTGCAGGCTGCGGAACAGTATGGAATCAAGATCAACCGGAATAAGATGGCATGCTGCCCCTTCCATGATGATCACCATCCCAGTATGAAGATTGACCAGAACTACTATTGTTTTGCCTGCGGAGCAAAAGGAGACGTTATAGATTTTACTTCCAGACTGTTCGGAATATCCCAGTTCGAGGCGGCACAGAAGCTGATCACAGATTTTGGACTGCCGATCAGGTCTGAAAAGAAGACACATGCACCGGGGAAGTCCCAGAACAGGGCATCCTCAATGGTACAAAGTCGGTATCATTTTTCTGTAAAAAACAAGATCCTGGACTGGAAAAATCATGCGGTAAAGGTTTTGACTGATTATCTGTCGTGGATCAGATTCTGGAAGAAATTTTACTCATCGCGACAGGATCCTTTTGAGGAGGAACATTTTCTGGAGGCACTGAGTAATGAGTGGAAGATCAATGCATATCTGGATATCCTGCTGGCCGGAAGCGGAGAAGAGATTGCCCAATTCTTTATGGACAAGAGGAAGGAGGTGGCGGAGATTGAGCAGCGAATGGAAGAATATCAGCGAGGAGTCCTGGAAGAAATTAGAAAAGATTGTAGAGGATGAAATGCTGAGTACAGAAGAGATCCGCGGATCCCTGGAAGTAACGGAGAAAGGACGGATCCGGCAGTCTATCCAGAATTGCAAACATGTGTTGGAACATGATCCCTGCCTGAAAGGCGCCATCTGCAGAAATGAGATGACCTGTCAGATTGATATTAAGAAAAAAGTGCCATGGAAGAGAAGAGGTGTTCAGATGACAGATACGGATATGAACAACCTGTCTCTCTACCTGGAAAAAAAATTACGGACTGACCAGTGACCGGGTGATTACCAAAGCCGTGGACATTGTGCAAATAATAACAGCTTTCATCCCATCATTGATTTTCTGGAAGGGCTTACCTGGGATGGAACGCCCAGGATCAGTCATATGCTGACACATTTTTTCGGAGCAGAGGATCAGAAGTATACCGGGGAAATCATGAAGATGCACATGATGGCAGCTATCAGCAGACTGTATGAACCGGGAACCAAATATGATATCATGCTCTGCCTAGTAGGCGGACAGGGAACGGGAAAATCTACCTTTTTCAAGTATCTGGCAATTAAGGATGAGTGGTTCACGGACGATATGAAACGGCTGGATGACAAGAAGGTTTATGAATATCTGCAGGGCCACTGGATCGTGGAAATGTCGGAAATGAATGCAGTGGCCAATGCCAAGAGTATTGAGGAAACCAAATCTTTTCTGAGCAGACAGAAGGACACATACCGAATCCCGTATGAAAGGCGGGCGGAGGATCGGTACCGCCAGTGTGTATTCTGCGGGACCTCCAATGACCTGGCATTCCTTCCTTTTGACAGGACCGGAAACCGGCGGTTCGGTCCGGTGAAAGTATGCCCGGAAAAAGCGGAAGTGACGGTATATAAAAATGAGAAGGAATCCAGAGGGTATATTATCCAGGCATGGGCGGAGGCGATGGTGATCTATAAGACGGAGAAGATCCTGCTGACCTTCTCCCCGGATATGGAAGACTATGTGAAATCCCTGCAGAAAGATTTTATGCCGGAGGATACACAGACCGGAATGATCCAGGCTTTTCTGGACAACTACGAAGAGGATTATGTGTGCTCTACCATCATCTACCAGGAAGTGTTTCATCAGGAAGGCATTGTGCCGAAATGGCAATCAAAAGAGATCGGAGATCTGATGGACAATGAGATCACCGGATGGGAAAACATGGAAATCACCGGTTCTCCGGGGGATTGGGAACTCAGCGTTCATGGAAACGGATCCGTCCGAAAAAGATCCAGATGGATTCATGAAAGTGGATGAAAATGAGGGGTTACCTTTTGAGTAAAAGTTAACTTTAAAAATGTTTTGAGCCTTGTTCACAAAAGTTTGTTCACAAGTTTGTGAACAGGGAAGTGTGAACAGGAAGAAAAAAACTTTGAAAGTTAAAAACACAGGAATGAAATAAGGCCCGGATACGGGCAGAAAGAAAAAGGCGGATACGCCAGAAACTAAGCCCTCGGCGATTGAGAGCGAAATACACCCATCGCACAAATCTGACGATTTATACTCTGTGTATTTCGCGATTGCATCGAGCCTTTCCCTTAAGAAACTGCCACCGGCATTTCCTTAAGGGAATCCTCCGGAGGCCTTGCGGGGCAGACCGGCGTGTAAACAGAGGGATGATCTGACGTACCACTGCCGGAAAGGAGATACATGACAAATGGAAAAAACAGTTTTCTTCAGGTGGTCAAACTGCCTAATGTTAGAGGAAGGGTGCGTTATATCTCGGATCCGAAACGACAGGAAAATTTATATGCCACCTTTACAAATGTGGAGCCAAAATATTGGACTTACCTCTCAAAAGAAAATCAGGAGGATTTCAGAAAAAGCGGTACAGAGGGCAAATGCATTGAGGCGAGAGAGCTGATCATCATGCTGCCGCCAAGCCTGATCCAATATGATCCGGATATGCTGCTAAAATATTTTCCGCAAAGTTTGTGGAGAAGTATGATGTGGCGGTGGTAAGCGCTCTTCACCATAATAAGGCAAAAACCAATCTTCACATTCATCTGATCTTTTCCGAAAGGCAGGCGTTTGATGTTCCGGAAAGAAAGATTGCTGCAAGGAATCTGTTCTATGCTGAAAACGGGAAACACGTCCGGACGAAGAAAGAGATCCTGGATGAACGTGGAGAGATCCGGCCGGGATGCAGGATCGTTAAGAAGGGAGAAGTTTATGAAACCAATCTTTTCAAACCAAAAAACCAGGAATTCAAGTCCAAGAAGTTTACGGAAGAAATGAAATACTACTATACGGATCTTATCAATGAACTGGTAAAAGATCCGGCAGAGAAGTTAAAGGTGTTTGATAAGAACAGTCCTTATCTGCCGACCAGAAAGATTGGAAAGAACAATCCAAAGGCAGAGGAGATCCGAATTGATAATTATCTCCGGCAGGAATGGAATCATATGGTGGACCGGGCAGTGACGGAAGGCGTGACAGAGGAAGAATTGTGCCAGGTGAAGAAAAAAGAGATCACTGTGCCAGCTCAAGAATCGATCATGAAGGAAGGATGGAAACCGGATCAGTTCCGAAAGATCCTGCAGAAAGCGATTGGGAAACTGAGGGGATTCATTCAGTTTATGAAAGAGATCCGGAACGGAGAATTTGACGCAAGAGGAAACCCGCTGATCCGCCATGATCTGAGATTTGATGTGACACCGGCACCACTACCGGAGTCGGCAAAAGGAGAAAGACCATCTTCCGCTCTACAGGAAGCGGAAGTAATGAGACTGGATTGTATTTTGCAGAAGATGAAGAAAGCAGAACAGAAGATTTACGCCATTGAGAAAGCAAAGCTCAGGCTGGAGAAAGATCTGAAAGAAGTGCAGAAAAAATGGTTTCATGGGAAAGAGAAGAAAGAACTGGAGCAGAAGATCGCCGGAAAACGGCAGGAGCTGAAGAAATCCCAGGAGACTTTAAGCGAGATTCCTAAAATGCAGGGATATGAAAATGCACTGGAAGTAAAGAAAGCCTATAAAGCTGCAGTTACTGAACTGGAAGGTGTGCGGAAACTTCAGAGTGAATGGGATCAGAAGGGAATCCCGGAAAAGAAGTACTGGGTGATCAAAGCTAACGTTCCAGAGCAGACAAAGCAGAAAAGTATTCATGAACGTCTGGAAGAAAAGAAACGAGACGTGGAGCAGAAACAGAAAAAAGAACGGAAAAGGAGTCATGGAAGAGATTGTCTGTAGAATTAGGTTTTGATGTGATAGAGGAGGAATTAGGAGTGTACATCGAAAAGATATTTGAAAGAGCAACCATACGGGGAATAGCGGATTATCTTTTGTTTGGGAGTGGACCAGACGAAGATAACAGGAGTTATGAGGAACGGTTGGAGGAACCGTATCTTAGATTTGAAAAGGCAGTAGCAAAATATGATAAGAATCCCACATCGGAGCTGCTGGATCTTTCCAATGAAGTGACCAGTGAAACTGCCAGTGTGTATATGGAGATAGGGATTCAGGTGGGGGTATTATTGATGATGGATATTATAAAAAAATGTAAACCAGGAGCAAAATAAAGAAATAAATTAGAAATGCAAGATCCTCTTCCGGAATTTCCGGGAGGGGATTTGTAATTTGAAGATTGATTTGAGAAACAATTTATATACTAGGTTTTAAACTCGTCATTTCCCAATTAATCTCGTCAAAATATTGAAAATGACGAGATTAAAATTGATTATGACGATGTTATATGATAAGATGAAACTAAGTTAAGTTTGAGATTTTGTAAGGAGATTTCATGAGAACTTTTGATTATAAGAAAAGATATGAACGTTTATTACAACCGGACATCGTTGCTTTAGTGGCACAGATTCATGAGTATAAAGGGGAGCAGACGCTGTTTGTGGAGGCAAAAGCAGATACGCTTACCCAGCTGCTGGAAGTTGCAAAAATTCAGAGTACGGAGGCATCCAATAAAATCGAAGGAATCTATACTTCGGATGATCGTTTGAAAAAAATCGTTCGTGATAAGACGATGCCGAAAACAAGAAGTGAGAAAGAAATTGCGGGTTATCGAGATGTGTTAAATACGATACATCAAAATTATGATTATATACCCGTAAAATCATCCATCTTCCTTCAACTGCATCGGGATTTGTATAAATTCGCAGGAAATGCGGGCGGCAGTTTTAAGTCATCCGATAATGTGATTGCACAGGAGGATGAACAGGGAAATAAATCGATACGATTTCAGCCGGTTCCGGCATGGGAAACGCCGGCATATATCGACGCAATCTGTGATGCCTTTCAGGATGCCTGCAAGGATTCCCAGTGTGATCCATTGATTCTGATCCCTATGTTTATATTGGATTTCTTGTGTATTCATCCGTTTAATGATGGAAATGGACGTATGAGTCGTTTGCTGACGCTGCTTTTGTTATACCGGGCAGGATATATTGTAGGAATGTATATCAGTATTGAAAAGCTGATTGAACAGACAAAAGAAACTTATTATGAAACTCTGCAGGAGAGTTCTTATAACTGGCATGAAGAGGAAAATGATGATGCACCATTTGTCCGGTATATGCTGGGAGTCATTGTTGCAGCTTACCGTGATTTTTCATCCAGAGTACAGCTGCTAGCTACCAGCGGGATGTCGAAACCTGAGCGTATTCGTGAGATTGTGCGTGGGTCTATAGGAAAGATGACAAGAGCGCAGATTATGGAGAAATGCCCGGATATCAGCCGTGTAACGGTAGAACGTGCTTTGACAGACATGGTGAAAAAAGGTGAAATATTAAAAATCGGAGGCGGTCGTTATACTGCCTATATATGGAACAGGGAGAATGAATCGTATGATAACAGGTGAATTAAAAAATAAAATTGATGGCTTATGGGAAATATTCTGGACCGGAGGACTTACCAACCCGCTAGATGTGATTGAACAGATGACATATCTGATGTTTATCCGTGATCTGGACGATGCAGATAATCTTCATATCAAAGAAAGCGCAATGCTTGGTCTTCCATATGAGAGCATTTTTGCAGAAGAAGTCCTGATCGGGGATCGCCGGATTACCGGCAATCAGTTGAAATGGAGCGTATTCCATGATTTCCCGGCTCAGAAAATGTACAGTACCATGCAGGAATGGGTGTTCCCATTTATTAAAAATCTTCATGGAAATAAAGAAAGTGCGTATGCCAAATATATGGGTGACGCAATCTTTAAAATACCGACACCACTGATGCTGGATAAAATTGTGACTGCCATGGATGAAATATACGATCAGATGGCACAGCTGAAAAACGCAGATACAAGGGGAGACGTCTATGAGTACCTTTTGTCAAAATTAGCGACAGCAGGAGTAAACGGGCAGTTCCGCACTCCAAGACATATCATTAAAATGATGGTGGAACTGATGGATCCGAAATCGAATGAGATCATCTGTGATCCTGCTTGCGGAACATCTGGTTTTCTGGTGGCTGCCAGTGAATACCTGAAAGAAAATAAAAAAGAAGAAGTATTTTTTGATCGAAAAAATAAAGAGCATTATATGAATCATATGTTCCACGGATTTGATATGGACCGGACCATGCTGCGTATCGGAGCTATGAATATGATGACCCATGGAGTGGACAATCCTTATATCGAATATAGAGACAGTCTTTCTGATCAGAATACAGATAGGGATATGTATAGTCTGATTTTGGCAAATCCGCCGTTTAAGGGAAGTCTTGATTACGATATCGTATCCCAGGATTTGCTGAAAGTTGCGAAGACGAAGAAAACGGAACTTCTGTTTTTAGTACTGTTTTTGAAAATGCTGAAAACAGGTGGAAGATGTGCCTGCATCGTTCCGGATGGAGTTCTGTTTGGATCTTCCAAAGCTCATAAGGCGATTCGCAAAGACTGGTGGAAGAAAATTGTCTTGAGGCAGTAATCTCCATGCCTTCCGGAGTGTTTAAACCTTATGCAGGAGTCTCCACTGCTATCCTGATCTTTACGAAAACAGGACATGGCGGCACGGATAAAGTATGGTTCTATGACATGAAAGCAGATGGATTCAGCCTGGATGATAAACGGAATCCAATCAATGAAAATGATATACCAGATATTATTCAAAGATTCCGAAATCGAGAGCAGGAGACACAGAGAAAACGGACGGAACAGTCTTTCTTTGTAGAGAAGCAGGATATTGTTGACAATGAGTATGACCTTTCCATTAACAAGTATAAAGAAGTGGAATATGTACCGGTAGAGTATCCATCTACACAGGAGATTATGGCGAATCTGCATGAGCTGGAAATGGAGATTACAAAGAATCTGGCGAAGCTGGATGAGATGTTGGGAAAAGATGATGAAGAATAAATCGGATTTGTAGGGATGAACAGATGAAGAAATTAACTGATATAGTGATATCCAATATGGATATGCATTTGATTCAAAATGCTTTACGGAGGAGCCATTGTATCCTCCATTGGTTCGCATAAGAGATGTGAAAAGAGGGTATTCTGAGACTTATTATTCAGGAGATTATTCTGAAGAATACCTTATAACATCAGGTGATCTTCTTATTGGAATGGATGGAGAATTCAACATTGCTCGTTGGAAAAGTGATAGGGCACTATTAAATCAGCGAGTGTGCAAACTAACCGCAAAAAAAGGGACGAATGAAGAGTATCTTCGTTTTGCTATGGCGAAAGTACTTAAGGAAATAGAACAAAAAACAGCATTTGTTACAGTAAAGCATCTTTCGGCAAAAGAACTAAACAAGTTGTACTTGAATGTTCCTGTGATGGTGTATAAATAAAGTTGACACCCTATTCTCAAGGATTTTGATATATAATCATAATCAATACGAGAACAGGAGAAAAACCTATGGCACAGAATCAAAAATCTTATGACAATGAATTTAAAGCACAGGCGGTAAAGCTTGCCCAGGAAATCGGCGGTCATAAAGCTGCTCAGGAATTAGGGATTCCAAAGGGTACTATGTACACTTGGATAAAAGCCTTCAAAGAGGGGCGTCTCAGTGCAAATGAAGCAGTTCATACGCCCAAGAATGCTTTATCCCTCAACGATGAGCTTATTGAACTCAGAAAGCGTGTAAAAGAGCAGGATAAGGAAATTCGTCGCTTAAAAGAAGAAAACGAATTCCTTGAGGAAGCAAGTGCTTTTTTCGCAGCCAGCCGTCGGAAGTCAGCAAAAAACAGAGATTAATGTTTATTGCAATCAAAACGGATGACGGCCGGATTAAGGGTAAAATTTCTTTTTATTGCAAAGTGCTTCATGTTTCAAGGCAGGCATTCAACAAATTCCTAAAAGCAAAAGATACCCCTTGGAAATATCAGGCACTGGCAGATGCAATGCTTGATATTTGCAGCGAAGATGAATGCAATGACACTTATGGAAGAATCCGTATGTATCAGGCCTTACAGCTCAAACAGCCTGAGGGAGTACATATTCCCGGTGAGAGAACTGTTTATCGTGTCATGGCAGAAATTGGTCTTAATCATAAACCAAAACGTAAGCCGAATGCTATTACCAAAGCTGATAGAGAAGCCAGTAAATCCGACGATTTAATCAAGCGTGACTTCGCTGCTGAAAAGCCTCTTGAAAAGTGCATGACCGATATGACTGAAATAAAGGCTTCTGACGGGAAGCTCTATGTTTCAGCTATCTTTGACTGCTATGATTTAGCAGTATTGGGACTTGCTATGGATACAAATATGAGAGCTACCCTATGCGAACAAACCTTAGAGAATGCTTGCAAAGCTTACCCGATGCTCCGTGGAGCTATTCTTCACAGTGACAGGGGAACCCAGTATACCAGTGAGCTATATCGTAAAGCTATCAACAGATATGGCATTGTTCAAAGCATGAACAGTGCCGGTGGCAGATGCCATGATAATGCCAGATGCGAAAGCATGTGGGCACGCTTCAAAGAGGAATTACTTTATGGTCGTTACGATCCTACCTCAATGACCGTAGAGCAGTTAAAGACGCTCATCTGGAGATACTTCATCAGCTACTGGAATAATCGGAGGATCTGCTCTGCTAATGGTGGACTACCTCCAATGGTTAAGCGACAACAATACTATGCTTCGCTACAGGAGGCAGCATAAGGTCGAACATTCTTGAGAAAAAAGTGTAAACCAATATTGACAATATCATTTTGTTTCTCAATAACAGCATCTAATGCAGATAAACAATCCGCAATTTTTTGTTGTTCAGGAAGAGAAGGAAGTGGAATTATTTTCGACAAAAATAACCCGTTGTATAATCTTTTAATTGTGCCACCTTCAATATTATCCCACGATGTTTGATTATAAAATTGAAGCAAAAATTTATCTAAAACAGAAGAATCATTGTCTAACCATACAATATTTGAATCCTGAAAAAAGGCATCCTCACCATCATAAATCACAGTTCTTCCAATTGTTCCTGCTGCTGAAAGCAAAATATTTCCTTTTCTCGGAAAAGAATATTTTGTTTTAAGTTCCTCATACAATTCTCTACTGATAAAAGCATCTGGAATACCACCAAATGTTCCAATTTTATAAAAAGGAACATCACCACTTTCACTGGTTTGTTCTTTTAGTACACGTTTACACATTTTAACGGTACCAATATCTCCTAATTTCTTTTCTTCCCAATCTGGAAAATCACTTCCGTCATCCGCTTTGAATCTCACTTCTTGACTGAACAACTTCTGCATCACGCCTTTTTTGCGTTCTTCCCATGCCAATACCGTTGCCCGTTGCTTTTCAATAATCGTGTCAATCGTGGATAAGAAATCGGCGATTTTTTGTTGTTCGGGAAGGGATGGAACCATAATAGAAAATTTCATCATGTGTTCTTTATCACCACGAGGCATTTTTACACCTTTAGCACCAGTCATTACGTAAGAAATAAACTTATCCGATGCAATCAGATAATGCAAATATTCACTAACAACATCAATTGGATGAAATACTAAGACATCTGTACTACAAACACCCTCTCTATCAGCTTTCCATGTTTTTCTTAAATATGGACGAATATTAGACATTAAGGTATCACCTTCGCAATAACAAACACCTTTCATTTCCGTTTCCTCATCTAACGATTCAAGACCAGAAAAATTTTGTTTCATATTTTCAGTGCCAACGTAGTTTTTCCAACACTTTGTTTATTCTTATATTCACAAATATCAAATAAAGATTTTGCTTCAAGTTCTGGAAAGTCACTTCCATCATCGGCTTTGAATCTCAATTTAGGTACAACCATTTAATCACCTCTTTCCAAGATTCAATGCACAAATCTGTTTTACAAGTTTCTCAGACAAATCCCTTTCATCATGCCAACTAATTGTCTGCACCTGTTGAATATCAAAATGTCTATTTCCAAAATCAGTATCTTTACATGTAAAGATAACAGTCTTTCCTAATGCTTTCGCATATCCAGCTTCATAATACACACCAAGATTCTGAGTTGTTAAATCTGCCACAAGAAACTTACAGTTATGAATGTGTTCAAGCATAACATTGTAAATGTTTTCACTATGAAAGTCTTTGTCTAAGAAATATGCTTCATTCCCCGTATTTATCAGGCTGTACGAATTCCATTTCTAATCACAGCCACACAATCACATTTTTGTTCATTCATAGGCATAGAAACAAACACCTGTCCCGCAGCGTCATCTGTAAAATCTACAACAGGTATATCAATATGATTTTTACAAATGTTAGCAATTACTTTCAGTTGGTCATCAGTAGCTTGATTTACCATGAAATCATGAAGTTTACTAAGATTATTAGCATGTACCGCAGAAGAAGCTCCTAAAAATTTCTCTGACGGAATATTGAACCATGCTAATACATCTTCAATTACTCCATGTTTTCCCCATGTATAATACTGGTCATCTGCTTCAACAAACTTAGCAAACTGATTAAAAACCATTTCTGCATTCATGTTGCTCACCTTCCTTTACAATCCTAACAATCGCATCATGCTTTCAGCTTTATCAATAGCAGCCTTTGTTTCTGTATCCAATTTCTGAATTTCAGCTTTCACAGCTACCAAATCCACAGGTTCTTCTTCCTCAAAGGTATCCACATATCTCGGAATATTCAAGTTATAATCATTTTCAATGATTTCACTCATCTTTGCTTTATGAGCAAATTTCTCAATCTCCTCACGCTGCACATAAGCATCTACGATTTTATCAATATGTTCCTGCTCTAATGTGTTCTGATTCTTTCCCGGCTTAAATTCTTTGGATGCATCAATAAACATCACATTATCAGAATTGCCGTTTCGTTTGCTCTTTAACACCAATACACAAACAGGAATCCCTGTTCCGTGGAATAAATTTGCTGGAAGACCAATCACAGCATCCAAACGATTCAGGTCTTTGATGATATATTTACGAATGGCTTCTTCTGCCCCACCACGAAACAGAACGCCATGTGGCAATAATACTGCCACACGCCCATCTTCATCATCCATGTGATAAATCATGTGTTCCACAAATGCCAAATCTGCTGCTGACTTCGGAGCCAGTTTCCCAACGCCAGAATAACGAGGGTCATCCTCAAATTTCTTATCCGAAGACCATTTCAAAGAATACGGTGGATTGCAAACCTGTACGGTCATTTTTACATCCCCATATTTGTCATCTACCAGTGTATCCCCTTTGTAAATGTCAAAATTCTGCCAATCCACACCATGCATAATCATATTCATACGTGATAAGTTGTATGTGGTTGCATTCTTCTCCTGACCGTAAAAGTGACCGACCTTGTGCGTAGTCAAATGCTTCTGTACCTCTAACAACATGGATGCGGAACCACAGGTACAGTCACCAACCGTTTTCGCTTCATCCAATCCCAAGGATGCAAGTGTGGCACAAAGTTTTGATGGTCCGGCAGGGGTAAAGAACTCTCCACCCTTTTTCCCGGCATCACTGGCAAATAATCCAATCAAAATCATATATGCCGTACCAAGCACATCAAACTGAGAATCCTGCAAATCAAAATCAATATCGGATACCCGAACCATGACTCGGCTAATCATATCTGTTCTTTCAGAAACCGTTTCACCGAGACGGGTATCCTGTAAACGCATATCACTGAATAATCCATCAAATGCTTTGTTGGATTCATGCCCCATTGTAGAACCTACAAGGTCATTGATTGCCTTTTCAAAATCCTCTACACTAAATTTATCTGCATCATCCTGAAACTTTGTAATCTTGCGAACCAGATTGCGGAACAAGTTTTCAGGCTTAATCACATAGCCTAATTTCGATAAAGACCATTCCTCTACTACAGGTCTGTAATCCTCATCTGCAAAGGCATCTCCGTATGTGATGCCATCATTTTCCAAAATCTCAGCCATATATAACTCTGTACGCTCTGACAGATAGCGATAGAAAATCACACCTAAAATATAATTCTTAAATTCACTGGAATCCATCTGTCCTCGCAGCTCATTTGCAATCGCCCAGAGTGTTTGAGAAAGCTCATTTGCCTGAGCCTGATATGTATTTTTGTCTCCCATGTTTATTCTCCTTCAGCTCTGTATTTCTTATAAGTATCCTCCACAAAGGCTTTTACTGCCTTTGTCAGCTTTGTCATCTTCAGCAGTCCTAATTTATATGCAGTCAGTCGTTTACGAATCTCATCTTCTGAAACAGTACCACTGAATACATAACCCGAAAACAGTTCCGAAACAATGCTATAATCAATCTGATTTTCAAATGCAAAGGCTTCCATATCCGCCTGCATCTGCTCTTTCTCAAACTGTTCAAATGCTTCCATTACATCTACATCATCCGGCAACTCATAGAATCGAGATAAAATAAACTCTCGCATCACATCTTTTTTCAATCGCAAAGATTCATTGTCAGAACGTTCAATCTCACGTAAAATCAAATCTACATCCTGCTGTTTTTCTTCCTCTGTTTTCGCATGAGATTTTGCATTTTTCAGCAGATTCAAAATATACACGACATTGATACGGTCTGTACGGACAAGCTCAATGTCAAAATCCACATCTACTGGCACTGGAACTGCTGGATTCTGCTTTTGCGTCTGGTCTTTGTAATACAAATACCAACTCTTGAATCCTTCGTATTCATTCTCATCCATTACAACCGCAAGGTCATCCCAGTTAAACTTTGAAAATGTCTTTAATGTTGCCAAAGTCTTTGCCATCGACCGAAAGGCAATGATAAAATTACGAATTTCATCTTCGGATTTTAACTGCCCCGCTGTGTCCACATCCGGTGCGGTTTTCCTCAATACAGGTTCCTGATTCATCCACTGATTCAAATAATAATCATAATTTTCCAGCAGATATTCATTCGGGTCTCCGTCACCAGAAAATAAGGTCAACGCATCATCCTGCCACTGTTTGATATTCCGATAGGTCACAATCTGCCCAAACTGTTTTGTCATCTTATCTACACGATTTGTACGGCTATACGCCTGCACCAAAGAATGCCAAATCAAGTTTTTATCCAGATACAACGTATTCAATGGTTTTGCATCAAATCCAGTTAAAAACATATTCACCACAAGCAAAATATCCACTTGTGGAAGGTCTTTCTGCTTTAATCGCTTTGCAATATCCTTTCGATAGGCATCGAAGGTATCAGCTTAAACGCTGTTCCATACAATCCATTGTACTCATCCATGCAGCGTTCCAAAAGTTCTTGTGAATGTTCGTCAGAACCATCATCCATATCCTCATTTGCCTGATAAGAGAAAATTGCAGCCACTTTTAACTTCTTATCTGCTGGAACCTGCTCATTCAATTTCTTAAATTCATCATAATATTTCCCCAAGGTCTGAATGGAATCTACTGCAAACAAAGCAGTATAAACATCCTTTCCCTGTGGATGTACGTGCTGTTCATGATGCTCAAAGATGTGCTTTGCAATGGTTTCCATACGTTTATCATCATGATACAGTTGACTCATGTCAATCTTATGCCGTTTGCAATACTCTGGGTCATCTAACTGTTCTGGGTCAATCCCTTTTGCAGCAAGATTTCTCGCAAAAATAGTACGCTGATATTCCACTGAGAAACGAAGCACGTTTCCATCTGCAATCGCATCTTTAATCATGTATTTATGTAAACAGGAATCCAATTTATCTCCTGCATGAAAAATATCGGCTGTTGTACGACCATCTGCCCCTTTATTCTTCTCAAAAATCGGTGTTCCTGTAAATCCAATATAATTTGCTTTTGTAAAATGTTTCTGAATCTGTCCATGCATTTTTCCAAATTGAGAACGATGGCACTCATCAATAATAAATACCACCTTTTTATCTCTATACGCATCCATGACTGGTGCATATTTCGGATTTTTGACTGCATTTGCCATCTTCTGAATGGTTGTGACAATCATCTTTTCGCCAGATGATTTTAACCTTTGGATAAGCGTCGAAGTGCTGTCCGTATTATCAACACAATCCTTCTCAAAAGAATTGTATTCATCTACTGTCTGGTCATCCAAGTCTTTTCGGTCAATCAGGAATACCACCAAATCAATCCTTGCTTCATCTCGAAGAAGCTGTGCCAGCTTAAAAGAAGTCAGTGTTTTTCCAGAACCAGTACAAGCGAATACATAACCATTCTGATTGACTTCTAATACACGCTTCTTTGCTGCTTTCACTGCATAAATCTGATAAGGTCTCATCACCATAAGAATCGGCTCTGTACTCTTAATCACCATATATTTATCCAGCATTTCGGTCAAAGCTGTCTTACGGAAAAATTCCCCTGTGAATGTATGTAAATCATTGATACGTACATTCTTTTCATCTGTCCAGAAGAAAACCAATGATTTCAAAATCGGATTGTATTGTCCATCTACCATTTCATTCTCATTACAGAAATATTTTGTCTGTACAGAGTTTGACACAACAAAAAGCTGTAAATATCGGAATAATCCCTTAAATGAGAATTTTCGATAACGGTTAATCTGATTGATTGCTTCGTTGATTTCCACACCGGGACGTTTCAGTTCAATCTGTACCACAGGTAAACCATTTATCAAGACCGTTACATCATATCTGTTTTTATACACCACGTCATCTTTATGAGCTTTATCCATCGTAACCTGATGTGTCACCTGATAAAGATTTCGTTCTGTATCTGCTGAGAAAAACTCAATATATACGCTTTCTCCATTGTCCAACTCTAACACAAATTTATCTCGTAATATTTTGGCTGATTCATATACGGAATGATTATCCACATGAATCATAATGCGATTGAACTCAGCATCCGAAAATGATGCAGCGTGACCTTTTTCCGCCAACTTTTTTTCATTGAATTTTGCAAGCTGTGTACGGAAATTTTCCAATACATCATCATAAGAGTTCATTTTTACGAATTGATAACCAAGACTCTCTAATCGGTCAATAAACATATTCTCAACCGCATATTCAGACGTATGTCCCATATTTTCATCCTACTTTCTTACCAATTATGATTTGCCATATATTCATCCGCAGCCAAACGGAAAAAAGCTGACAGGCTCAAACCGTGTGCTTTTGCCTTACTTGTCAGTCTTTCCTTCTCTGCTTTCGTCATAGAAACCAAAGCAGTTGCCCTTGAACTATCGGCTTGTCCTGTGGCTACTGCCACAGCATCATCATGTTCCTTTGTTGTATCACTTTCAAAGCTGTCTAACATACTTGCCATATCTTTTTTTTGCCATGTCTACCTCTCCATTCATTGTAAATACTCAATATCTATATAATAGCTACATTATAGATATTAAATATCTATTTTGCAACCAGTTTCTTACTCTTTGTCTGTCGTTTTTCCACTGGAAGACCTGTAAGAACACTGATTTTATCGCACAATGCATTGACTGCCTGTGTTGCTGGGGATGTACGGTTGATTTCATTGACAGAACATCTATAATTTTCTGCCTGAACCAACACTTCTGATTGAGGAATCACCATAATGGCATCCAGCTTCTCTTTTGTACGAAACTTTTCCAACCACTCCATAAACGATGTGGTTGCACTGAACCGATTCGCCCCATTTACTACAATCATCACAGGACAATTCGCATGGTCTTTTACAAGAGCAATCGTTCTAGTAAAGGCTTCGATATTTCCACCTGTTGGACGTACTGGAACTACCACCATATCAGCACCTTCAATGGTCTGTGTCGTTTTCGTATCCATGATACGTCCCGGCGTGTCTACAATCGCAACATCTGGATTCGCTACCTTTTTATCTGTATTACGGTTCTTATACTGTCCATCAAAGGAATACAGAGAAGCCGGAACACCTTGACGAGTATAATAAAAATACAGCTCATCCGAAAGACGAGTCTTTCCCACTCCACCTTTCTCTGACACAAAGACAATTGTTTTCATAAGATTCTCCTTTCTTAGTATCTATTTTGTATATACTTAATATCTATTTATAGATATATAATAGATACTGAATAACTATTTGTCAACCTATCAAGAAAGAAAAATCCAATATCACAGACCACATACAATGTAAATGGCAAGGGCTACGCCGTCCTCGGACCCATTGACATTGTATTTGTCTGTGAATAAGGGTAATCAAGCAGAACATAGCGTTGTTCTGCTACGCTTAATTTTAATGTTCTAAAAGGGAAAGTTGTAAGGAAGGGGAAGATAGACGATGCTCTGCCCAGAGGGCAGAGCATCAGGTAATAAGCAGTGATACAAAATAAATCTCGAAATGAGGAGTGCCTGTAAATTTCTCGGTACCATTTTTGAAAATAAAAACGGTACCGGAAAAACCGCACCAGCACTAGGAAAAGTGCTTCGGTACCGTTTTTCCAGCATTTCTCTCCTATAATATATATTTTTTTTACCTAAATCAATACATTACACAAAGTATTGATAATAGTACACCCGCGTAATATTATAGAGAATATATATGGAAAATGGTACTTTTTTAAGAAATCCTAGTGTACATCAGGGATTGCGGGTACCATTTTTGTTTTCAAAAATGGTACCGCCCTTCGTTTCCACAAAAAAAGTAATGCTCTTACAGCATTACCTCTAAGCTTTTTCTGTATTATGTCCGGCTTTGCGAAGCAAAGCCTATAAGTCCAGCGTAGCTGGACACCTAACTAGAGACGGCACATCGTGCCGTCTCCATCTTTTAATTATCGTTTCTAATAATTCCTCTATAATTGGCTTGTAACACGGGATGACATCGTTTCTCGATGTCATGACTACCGGACATCATAGGATTCATCCAATCCTTTAAATCGTATTCCGCAATCAGCGGTTCTGCTTTGTCCATTTTTGTACTCGGTTTGTATTTTTTTGACTTATCCTCACAGATAAATTCAGAATTTTCATCTAATACAGCTATCAGATTTTTAATGAATACCTGTTTCCCAACAACGTCACTTCTTCCGACATTCTTTACGTACCATGCTTTGTATAAATCATATAAGAATGTAAACGGAACCAAATCCCATTGTAATTCTGGAAAAATATCTGAAACAAATTGTCGTACTGGGTCATTAAATTCCTTATATTCATTTAATGCCTGTTGACAACTTGCTGGAACATCCAATTCATAATAATCCATGTGTAATACTTTATGTAACACATACTCCAATACATCTTGTCTATGTAAGTAATCCTGTTTGATATACTTTCGTTCTACTCCAGTAAAACATTTGGTAAATGGAATGAAAATCTGTCTTCTGTAAAAAGAATCCGATTTATCTTTTACTCTCGGCATTTCATTTAAGCACTGTACCATAAATCCTCGGAACTGATAAGTAATCGGGTCTTTGAATTTACGGTTAATCATAATAGCATCTCCCGTAACAACTGCTTTTAAATTTGCAGCTTTATCAATATACGTTCCGACGTCATTTTCATCGACGATAATAGCACTGGCATTTAAGAGTTGTGTAAGATAAAAATCCTTACCGAAATCCGCAAGTGGAATCGCTGCATAGGATTTCTTTCCACATAACTCTCTCATCAATTCACAAAGGGTTCCTTTTCCGTTATTTCCAGACTCGGAATACAGCCAAGCAGATTTATCCCATGCCACATTCGGTCGGATAATTGCCCCTAAGATTTGCCATAACAGATGCACAACTTCTGGGTCATCCGATAAATCTGCCATCCAACTTTCTACATCCCAGTCTGTTCCATCGTCATTGTTATGAATCACTGGATTCTGTACATTTACTTTATAACTTACTCTGGACTTTGACAGAAACACCAGGTCCGGTGTAAATGGACGTAATTGCTTCGTGTCAAAATCAAAGATTCCATTGTTTACGGCAATCAAGTTTTTTGCTTTGCATTTTTGCTTTCGTGGAGCACAATCCTTCAAACAAGCAAACATTTCATTCAAGTCACCTGTTGAAATAAATGGATGATATTCTCTCGCTATTTTAATAAATACATCCTCTGAAGTAATATAAATACCTTCGTCCAGTCCATCTTCCTGATACAATCCCAGAATGTTACCTGTATCGTCATTACGACCATCAATTGTTTCGATTAAGCAAATTGGATGTAATGTGTTTAATACCCATGCGACTTGTTGTGGTAATAAGGTTTCTGCAAGCCTTATTTTTTCTCCTTTTTCACGATTCACATTTTCCAATTTCACAGCACCACGGACATTTTCCATAATCTGATTTCTTACTTCTTCCGGTGTCACACTTTGCGTATTTGATTTAATGTCTTCCAATGTTTCCATTGTTACTCTATGCATAATTGAAATTCTATCATTTCCCATAGCTTTCAACTCCTTTTCATAATTCTCATATTAAATTTTGAAAATCGGTTGATTTATGGACATTTTTTGCTATAATTAACTTATAAAATATTGCATTTATCCACAATGCCATAAATCAACCAACAGTTACGAACGCCCATTCGTAGCTGTTTTTTCTTTGTATTTTACTTTTTCTTTTCTTCTTTGTCAAAGAACATAGTCTTAGAATGAATATAATCCTCTAACTCCTGTCGGCGAACCAGCATTTTCTTCGGACCCACCCAAATTAAAAATGGACAATCCGGCTCTCTTAACCATTTTCTCAATGTGACCTGTCCAATTCCTGTATACACAGATGCTTCTGCTATAGACAGATTCATTTTTTCACCCAATGGAATATTTCCAATCGTTTTATTGGCAGCCATAGTTTTATACCTCCTGTTTGTTTTCTATTTATTCTGATATTTTTTCTATTTTTCTATATTATATCACATTTCGTTATATTTTCCTACCCAATTTTTTAATTATTTTTCAATCGTGCGTTTATCTAGTGCCAGTGCGGGATTTCTGATTTTATAGTAAATCCAATCACTAATTTTATAGCTAAAATATCTACTTTGTATCTATTTCAAGCATAAAAAAGAGTTCGACATTCCTCAGCATCCTGATTCCTGTCGAACCTTTCCTACCCACTATCTCTTATATCATTCTAAAGTGTTTAAATGCCTCTAAAATCGCCTTTTCCTTCTCAGGCGGACAATTCGGCACATGAGCTTTATTTTCGCCTATATTGTAATTCTGACGCTTCTCAAAGCCACATTTCTCTTTTATCTGTGCTACATAAAGAGAAGATACGGACATTCCATATTCTGCCTTTATCCATTCCTTTATTTCCCGATACGTTGCATTGCCTTTTATGCCCTGTAAATACGTATCATCTTCTGGCTCATAATCCACATACGCATATACCATATCCTCGGTGGATTTTTTCCTACCCAACAAGACAACCGTCTCCACATGATAAGTCTCCGCAAACATATCCACCCCAACCGCATTTCCATCCACGCGATACCCAAGCTTCTTCATATACCTCAAATCCCTTGCCAATGTCTCAGGATTACATGAAATATACACCAGCTTATCCGCCCCCATTTTCTTAATGGAGTCCATAAATTCCTCTGTGCTTCCGCTTCTGGGCGGATCCATGATGACTACATCGGCCCGGTCTCCCCGCTCCGCCATATTTACCATAAACCGGCCGGCATCATTGCAGTAAAAACGGATATTGGAAATCTGATTCAGCTTTGCGTTATTTACAGCATCCCGGACTGCATCCTGATTTAACTCCACTCCGATCACCTGACCGGCTTTGCGGCTGGCTATGATGCCAATGGTTCCGATCCCGCAGTAGGCATCCAGCACTGTTTCCTTTCCTGTAAGCCCAGCCAACTCAATGGCCAGATTATAGAGCTTCTCTGTCTGTACCGGATTCACCTGATAAAAGGATTTTGAAGAAATACGGAAGGTACAGCCACAGAGCTGGTCCGTGATATATCCCTTTCCATAAAGAACCTGCTCCCGGTCTCCCAATACCATACTGGTTCCCCGGCCATTGATATTCTGTACAATGGTTGTGATCTCCGGATGCCTTTCCCGAAGTGCCTTTATAAAATTGTTCTTTGAAGGAAATACCGGTGATGCAGTAACCAGTACCACCATGATCTCCCCTGACTGAAATCCTTTCCGGATCAGCACATGGCGCAGAAGGCCGTATCCCGTATCCTCATCATAGGTCCGGATCTTAAAGGATTTAAGCATTCCCCGGATAGTCCCGATAATTTCATCCGCCTTTTCATCCTCGATCAGGCATTTTTCCACAGGCACTACGATATGGGTATTTTCCTGATAAATCCCGGAAATAATATTTCCTCTGCGGTCGCGGTCAAACACCGCATGAACCTTATTTCTGTAATGAAATGGCTGTTCCATTCCAATCACAGTCTGAACCTTGCAGATTCCCTTTAATGTCTCTTCCAGCTGCTTTTTCTTTAATGTCAGCTGCTGGCTGTAGGGCATATCAAGCAGCTGACAGCCACCACATTTTTTGCTTACAGGACAGAGACTTTTCTGTTTTCTTTCCGGTACGCCGGCTCTTCCTGCATCCTTCTTTTTTCCATCTGGCCTTACATCTTTTTTATTCTTTCCTGCATCTGTTCTCTTAATTCGTTCATTCGCCTCTCTCTTTTCCATATATTTACAAACTCTCCTTTTTCATAAATCTATTATATTCTTTCTTATCTGCTATCGACATTTTATCACAGATTCCTTATAATGTGTAACAAAACCGCTGTATATCCGGCAGCTGCCCCAACCGCACGGTTATTCCTTCACTGCATTTAATTCTGCCGCACAGACACTGCAAAAATACGAGGTATTCCTATGACAAACCAATTACAACCACCGTTATCTTACCATATTGATCCCACCATCTATGCCGGACGCCCCGCCGATTCCTCCGGACGCCTTCCCAAGGAACTGAGAACCTATGACCTTCTGGATTCCCTACATATTTCCTACGAGCGTGTAGATCACGACGCCCTTCCCACCATTGAAGCCTGCAGACAGGTGGATGAAATTCTGGGAACCCCCATGTGCAAAAACCTGTTTCTGCGCAATGCCCAGAAAACTGCCTTTTATCTTCTTCTCCTTCCCGGTGAGAAAAAGTTTAAGACAGCCGCCCTGTCCAAGCAGATTGGAAGCGCCCGCCTGTCCTTTGGAGAACCGGAATTTATGGAACAGCTGATGGATCTGACTCCCGGTTCGGTTACGGTTCTGGGGCTTATGAATGATGCCGAAAATAAGATCCGCCTTCTCATTGACCGGGACGTAATAGAAAATCATGCTTTTATCGGCTGTCACCCCTGTATTAACACCTCCAGCCTTAAACTAAAAACACAAGATCTGATTACAAAAATTCTGCCTGCCATCCATCACGACTATACTCTGGTAGACCTTCCGGATGTAAAATAAGTCTGTTATCCATAAAAAAGAGACGCATTCCTCGCCTAAACAGCGTGAAACGACGTCTCTTTCTATTTACACAGTTACATTACAAAATGCTCCGAAAATATGGAAGATGCTTCCAAATCTCTATTCCTCCTGTATTAAATCGCAGCCGTTACCTTCTTAAGCCACTCCTTCTCGTCCCCTTCCAGATACGGACTGATCTTCTCATAAACCTCTTTATGATATGCATTAAACAGCTCCACATCCCGCTCTGTCATCAGGTTCTTGTCCACTGCGTCCACATCAATAGGGACAAAGGTCAGGAATTCAAATTTCATAAACTGACCGTATTCATTCTTCTCATCCTTTTTGCAGAGAATCAGATTTTCCGTACGGATTCCATGCTTTCCTTCGATATACAGTCCCGGCTCGTCCGAGGTAATCATTCCCTCCTCCAATATTCCGTTGTCACAGCGCTCCGGAACCATTTTGAAACGGATTCCGTTGGGGCGCTCATGGACACTTGAAAGATATCCCACACCATGTCCGGTTCCGTGGTCAAAATTCAGTCCCCTGCTCCAGAATGGCTCTCTTGCCACATAATCCAGGCTTAAGCCTCTGCAGCCGTATAAAAACCGTACTGCCTGAAGGCGGAGCATACTGATGAGAACCAGGGTAAAATGCTCCTTTTCTTCTGCTGTCAGTTCTCCCAGTGCAATGGTTCTTGTGATGTCTGTGGTTCCCTCATAGTACTGGCCGCCGGAATCCACCAGATAAAAGCTTTTTGCATCTAAAACTGCATTGCTTTCCTCTGTAGCGGAATAATGGCACATGGCCGCATTGGGGCCGTAGGCAGAAATGGTATTGAAGCTGGGCTCAATATATCCCTCCTGCTCCTTTCTGAAGCCCTCCAGCTTTTCAGACGCACTCATCTCTGTAATGGTTTCTTTTCCAATCTGATGCTTTAACCAGTACATAAACCTGGTTACTGCAATGCCGTCCTTAATATGGGCCTTCTTCTCATTCTCCACTTCCACCGGATTCTTTTTAGCCTTTGCCTCTGACGTAGGGTTCATCCGGTCAATGATCTCATTCTGCGCTGCCATAGCCTGATACAGGGCATAATTTCCCTTCTCCCGCTCAAACAGCACCTTTTCTCCCTGAAGCGCTCCTGCTTCCTTATAGATATCATTAATATGGAAGAATCACAACACCCATAGACTCCAAGTATCCACAAATCTCATCATTAAGAACAGCTTCATTGATGAACAGAGACGTCCTCCATAGTAATCATCACATAGGAAAGTACCACAGGGTTGTAAGAAATATCATTTCCCCTGATATTTAACAGCCATGCAATATCATCCAGCGTTGTAAGCACATGAACCGTGGCATGAACCTTTTTCATAGCGGCTCTTACATCTGCAATCTTATCTGCCGCAGGCTTTCCAGCATACTTTTTCTCCAGAATCCAGGCCGGTTCACTTGAAAGCTCCGGGCGCTCCTGCCAGATCATTCCCACCAAATCCTCTGTGCAGGCAATACGGGCACTCTTTTCCCTTAAATTTTTCTCCAGACTTAAACCGGTAAGTGAATTTACTACCCTTCCGTCAAAGCCCAGACAGCCGCCCTCCGGTACATTTTCCTCCAGATATTCCTGTACAGACGGAACGCCCTCCTGCCCCATTTCATCATTTTACACAGCTGCCTTTTAATTCTGCGGCAGCCTGAACAAAGTATCTTCCGTCCACCCACAGACATGCCTCGTTCATGGTAATTACCGCTGTACCTGCTGATCCGGTAAATCCGGTAAGATATTTTCTGCATTTGAAATATTCTCCCACATACTCGGATTCATGGAAATCAGCCGTAGGCACCAGATAGGCATCCATCCGGTATTCCTTCATTTTCTCTCTTAAGCTCTGGATTCTTTCATCTGTTATATGCATCCTTTTTCCTCCTGTCTCTTTCCTTAAGCCTTTCTCAGCGCATCCTCAATGGCTGCACCTATGCCTTCATTATACGTCGGTTGGGCCCGCATTGCAAATGACATCTGCTCTGCTGTCAGTCCATTTGCGATTGCAGTGGCAATTTCCCCGATCATATCCGTTGCCCTGGGGCACATCATCTGTGCTCCTACAATGGTATTGCTGTAGGCTTCAAACACCAGACGGATAAAGCCGTCCTGTTCCCCTGAGATAATGGAACGTCCATTTTCCTCCATGGAAAAATGACCACATCGCACCTTAAGCCCCCGCAGGCCCGCTTCCTCCTCCGTAAGGCCAACGGTAGCAATCTCCGGATCCGTATAAATACAGTTAGGCACAATGGGAAGGGAAACATACATACCGCTGGGTACTGACTGAAGCCGTATAGTATGAGGACGGCCGGCAATTTTTTCCACCACATATGTACCCTGGGCTGCCGCTACATGGGCCAGCTGAATATCTGCACACACATCTCCGATGGCATAAACACCGGGTTCACTTGTCTCAAACCCCGGTGAAACCGCAATTTTCCCATTTTTCATCTCAAGGCTCACATCCGGTCCGCAAAGCCCCTGTACATTCGGTTTACGGCCAATGGCCATCAAAACCTGACCTGCTCTGGTCCGGATGGGTTCACCTCCTTTGTTGGGGGTAATGACGCAGTTTAAGCCATTTTCCCCCTGTGACAGCTCCGTAACAGTAGAATCGCAGTAAACCTGGATTCCTTTCCTGCGCAACACACGCTCAAGAGCCGTTGACATCACATCATCCATAGGGGCCATGAGATGCTTTTTCTTCTCCACAATGGTTACATTGGAACAGAGATTGTTAAACAGGGTGGCAAATTCCACAGCGATCACTCCGCCTCCCATGATGGTCAGCCGATCGAAATTCCAGCTTTTAGCCGCCAGAAGCCGGTCGCTGTTCCACACTCCAGGAAGATCTGCTCCGGGAATCTCATTCATCATCGGAACCGCTCCCGCTGCCAGGATCACCGTCTTACCCTCAAAAAATTCCCGGCCTCCCTCTGCCAGCTCTACCTCCACCGTACGTCCCCGGCGCAGTGTGCCTTTTCCGTATATTACCTCCACATGATTCTTCTCAAACAGTCCCTCTACACTTCCTCTGTACCGGTCCACTGCCTTCTTTTTGTAAGACTGCATTTTTTGAAAATCAAAGGAAATAAAATCGGTAGACACGCCAAATTCATCACAGTTCTGCATCATCCGGAACATACCGGAAGCATACAAAAGCGCTTTGGTTGGAATACATCCCCTGTTTACACAGATACCGCCTATTTTCTTCGTCTCAATCACAGCCACCTTAAGTCCAAACTCCGCTGCCTTAAGGGCGGCTGTATAGCCTCCCGGCCCGGCGCCGATTACTATTACGTCAAACTGTTTTGCCATCTCATTCCTCCTCATATCCATCCAAAATGCCGGCAGGCATTCCATACCCCGTCCCGGTCAATGGGATCTGTCACATAATCGGCAGCCGCCTTCAGCTCCTCCACGGAATTACCCATGGCAATCCCGATTCCCGCCCTGGAAACAATCTCAAAATCATTCATACTATCCCCAAAAGCCACTGTTTGTGACAGATCCATTCCGTAATACTCACAGAGGCGCTTTAACCCCTCTGCCTTGGACGCCTCATTTTCCACTACATCTGCCCCGGTTTTTCCTGCAAACATGAAAAACTTACATTCCGGAAAATGCTCCTCAAGCTCTCTCACGCGATCCGGGCCTCCTATATAGGCCAATGTCCGCACCGGAAGCTCCAAAAGCTTCATAGGATTCTCAAAATGGCGGCTGGTTTCTCCCCAGCGCAGCACATCAATCCGCTCTACCTCCTCGGGCGCAGTATAATAATCCCCATTCTCCATCGTTGCGCCAAGAGCAATCCCTCGCTCCTTCCCAAATGCCAGTAGACGTTTCAAAAGCTTCTTGTCCATAGTATGCTCATACAATGTCTTCCCTTCCGCAACTACACGGGTGCCGTTCATATGGATTACCGCATCCGGCTGGAGCTGATCCCTGTACCCAACACTCAGGGGCAGATCCATATTTCGTCCGCTGGCAATCACGATCACATTATCTTTTCTCAAAATTTCCAGCGCCTTAAGAGCGCTTTCTGTAATTTTCCATGTCTTATGATCCAAAAGGGTCATATCCAGATCAAAACTGACGATCCGTTTTCTTATTCTGTCCATTTTCTCTGTCCTTTCCTGTCCTTTCCTGTCC
>ENA-OPYY01000164-OPYY01000164.1-human-gut-metagenome-genome-assembly--contig:-NODE-164-length-28440-cov-2.988486_pt1 | contig 28440 bp, 28 predicted proteins | sample MGYA00242472_ERZ504481 | MGnify/ENA primary metagenome ERZ504481 (study PRJEB26092, sample SAMD00036265) | human gut metagenome | host: Homo sapiens | study: EMG produced TPA metagenomics assembly of...
CCCGATTTCCGCGCCAAACCCAAATTCAAATCCATCTGTAAATCTAGTGGACGCATTGACATACACTGCTGCTGCATCGATCTCATCCTGAAAACGCAGCGCACTGTCATAATCTTTTGTAATGATCGACTCGGAATGTCCGGTATTATACCGGTTAATATGACGGATTGCCTCATCCAGAGAAGCCACTGTCTTCACGGAAATAATGGCATCCAGATATTCCGTTCCCCAATCTTCTTCTGATGCAGGCAGAATTTCTGTGCAGACTGCTCTCGCCTTCTCATCTCCGCGAATCTCCACCTGATGGTTCTTCAGTCGTTTTGCAATTGCCGGAAGTGCCTGTTCCAATATGCTCTCGTGAATCACTAAGGACTCACAGGCATTGCACACACCCAAACGCTGCGTTTTCGCATTTTCAATGATCTCAGCCGCCATATTCACATCCGCACTCTCATCTACATAAATGTGGCAGTTTCCGGTTCCCGTTTCGATTACCGGAACGGTGCTGTTTGCCACAACAGATGCGATCAGTCCGGCACCTCCTCTCGGAATCAGCACATCAATGTAATCATGCAGCCGCATCATTTCTGTTACCGTCTCCCTGCTTGTATCCTCCACAAGCAAAATCAGATCCTGAGAAAGTCTCGCTTTGCGAAGTCCGGCCTTGATCACCTGCACGATTGCTTTATTGGAATTGATCGCATCACTTCCTCCTCGCAGAATCACTGCATTTCCTGTTTTAAAGCACAGACCAAAAGCATCTGCCGTTACATTCGGACGGGACTCATAAATAATGCCCACAACACCCAGAGGAACTCTCTTTTTTCCGATACGCAGTCCGTTCGGACGGTTTTTCATGGAAAGAACTTCTCCGATCGGATCTTCCAGCGCCGCAATCTGCCTTAGCCCTTCTGCCATTGCCTCAATCCTGGCTTCTGTCAGTTTTAATCTGTCCTGAAGTGCTTCGGACATCCCCTGTTCTCTTGCAGCCTCCATGTCCTTCTCGTTTTCTGCCAGCAGATCTTCTTTTCGCAGACATAATTCTTCTGCCACAAATTCAAGCCCTCTGTTCTTTTCAACGGTCGTCAGCTTTGCCGCTGCCTTGATGCTTCTTTTGCTCTGCATCCCAATGTCTCCATATACGTTTCCATACAGTCTCCTTTCCTGATACCATCTAAACCTTCTTTTCCCGTTTTGCCTGTCTGCGGAACTCTGCCCGTTCAGGCGCCACCTCTTCTGACATCTCTTTCTGATGCTGCTCTGACAAAAACAACGTTCCTACTTTTTTACCATTCATCACATCATTGATCGAATAAATATTATCCCCGTTTGCAATGATCATATCTGCCCCTGCTGCAGTGGCAATTTTGCAGCCTTGATCTTAGTTGCCATACCGCCTGTCCCGCAGTCACTGGATGCTCCTTTTGCCATGTTTTCCAGGCTCCGCCCGATCTTGCCGACCGTATGGATAAATCTTGCATTCGGATTTTTTCGCGGGTCATCTGTGTACAGCCCGTCGATATCTGACATCAGGATCAGAAGATCCGCATCCACAAGCCGGGACACATATGCCGCCAGTGTATCGTTGTCTCCGAAGTTCCCATAAGAAAGCTCGTCCACCGAAATGGCGTCATTCTCATTCACAATCGGAACAACCTGCATCTTAAACAACTCATCAAATGTCTGTTTTGCATTTTTGCGGCATTTGGCATTTGTCACAGATTCTTTTGTGAGCAGAACCTGTGCCGTGAGCTGTCCGTATTCGTTAAACAGCTTTTCATAGATCATCATCAGCTTCCCCTGACCGACTGCCGCACATGCCTGTTTTTCAGACTCCGTCTGAGGACGCCTGTCCATTCCCAGGGCATTTTTCCCAACTCCGACTGCACCGGATGAGACAACGATCACTTCTTTTCCTTTATTCCTGAGATTGATCAAGATACGAACAAACTTCTCCAGCTTCTCCAGATTGATATTTCCTGTTTCTTCATAAGTGATCGTGGAAGTTCCCACTTTGATCACAATCCTCTGCTTATTCAGCAGTATGTCTTTTCTGTCCATCTTTTTGTACCCTCTTTTTTCATTCCTGTATCTTCTATAAAATGTCGATCTGACACATCTTCATTGCCTCCAGCGCCTGCATGTGACTCTCCACCGTCACTCCTGCACAGCAGGACGCATCCACCTGTACGGGAACCTCTGGCAGAAACGCCTTACAGAGCATGGCATTGGAGATCACGCAAATATCTGTACAAAGCCCGATCAGCGTGATGCTCTCGATCGAAGTCTCTTCCTGGATCTGCTCCAGCTTTTTCACAAGCTCCCTGCTTCCGAACGTTTCTTTATCAACAGGCGCCTCTGTCAGAAGATCTGCGATCTCCTGTCTGATCTGCCAGCCTTTTGTTCCACGGATACAATGTCTGACCGGAAGTTTTTTTCCTTCTGCCGTCTCCAGATAGTTCTCTTCATGGGTATCTCTTGTCGCAAACACAATTCCATCAAATGTCTGTATCTTTTTCACTACTTCAGGAACAATCCTTTGCGCCTCTTCTGTGCCCAGAGAACCATCAATAAAATCATTCTGCATATCTACTACAACTAATATATTCATACACATTCTCTCCTAATCCACAGTTTACAATACCCTTATTATAACTGATATTGGATCGCTTTCCAACAACATATTTGCATCCGCTCTGTATTCCCCTTTTTATTTTATGCATACTTTTTGAATTTTATTGTATATTTTTCACTTTTTTCCATTTTTCTATTGCATATTTATGAATTTAGGTGTATATTACTGATTAGCTTCTAAAGCGTAACGGTTTTGTCATACACGATTGGCAACAACATATCAGACAATAGAGATTTTTTAAGGAGGATATCATTATGAGTAAAGAAAAAGTTGTATTGGCGTATTCCGGAGGACTTGACACGACTGCCATCATACCATGGCTGAAAGAGAATTTTGATTACGAAGTCATCTGCTGCTGTATCGACTGTGGTCAGGGCGAAGAACTGGACGGATTAGAGGAACGCGCAAAATTATCCGGCGCTTCCAAACTCTACATTGAAAACATCATCGACGAATTCTGCGACGACTACATTGTTCCATGTGTGAAGGCAGGAGCAGTCTATGAGAACAAATATCTGCTTGGAACTTCCATGGCTCGTCCGCCGATCGCGAAAAAACTGGTAGAGATTGCCCGCAAAGAAGGCGCTACTGCAATCTGCCACGGTGCAACAGGAAAAGGAAATGACCAGATCCGTTTTGAACTCGGAATCAAAGCGCTTGCACCGGACTTAAAGATCATTGCTCCATGGCGTATGACAGATGTATGGACCATGCAGTCCCGTGAAGATGAGATCGAATACTGCAAAGCTCACGGTATTGATCTTCCATTTGATGCAAAACACAGCTACAGCCGTGACCGTAATCTGTGGCATATCAGCCATGAAGGGCTGGAGCTGGAAGATCCTGCATGTGAGCCAAACTACGATGACCTTCTTGTCCTTGGTGTTTCTCCTGAAAAAGCACCAGACGAAGGAGAATATGTCACCATGACATTTGAAGCAGGTGTTCCGAAAAGCTTGAACGGAAAAGAAATGAAAGTATCTGAGATCATCACAGAACTCAACAAACTTGGCGGAAAACACGGAATCGGAATCGTTGACATTGTAGAAAATCGTGTTGTCGGAATGAAATCCCGCGGTGTTTATGAAACTCCTGGCGGAACGATCCTGATGGAAGCACATGACCAGCTGGAAGAACTTGTACTCGACCGTGCAACCTATGAAGTAAAAAAGGACATGGGAAATAAAATGGCACAGATCGTATACGAAGGAAAATGGTTCACACCGCTTCGCGAAGCAGTCCAGGCATTTGTGGATGTCACACAGCAGTATGTGACCGGAGAAGTAAAATTCAAGCTTTACAAAGGAAACATCATCAAAGCGGGAACAACTTCCCCTTACTCATTATACAGTGAATCCCTTGCAAGCTTCACAACCGGAGAGCTCTATGACCACCACGATGCAGAAGGATTTATCAACCTGTTCGGACTTCCTCTGAAAGTGCGTGCAATGAAAATGCAGGAATTAGAAAAATAAGATAAAATAAAAAGATGGCGAAAGCTCATACACGAACTTTCGCCATCTTTTTATTTGGAAGCAGCTGTTTATTCTGCCTCTCTGTCATTTGTCAGTTTTAATTGATCCAGTACAAAGAACAGAAGTCCCATCAGCATTCCTGTCACACAGGCAAGTACCATTCCGGAAAGCTGGATCCCGCCAAATTCTACGGAAATTCCGGACAATCCTGTCACAAAGATCACGGATGTCATTGCCATATTTCTGGAACGGCCGTAATCCACCTGCTCTTCTACCAGAATACGGATACCGGAAGTTCCGATCATTCCGTAAAGCAGGAACGAAATTCCACCGATAACCGGTCCAGGAATGGAATTAATCAGCATTGTCAGTTTTCCAATAAAGGAACAAATAATAGAAAGAACAGCTGCTCCTCCGATCACATATACACTGTATACCTTTGTCATTGCCATCACTCCGATATTTTCCCCGTAAGTCGTTGTCGGTACAGAACCGATAAATCCGGAGATCATAGTGGAAAAGTTATCTGCAAAAAGAGAACGGTGAAGTCCAGGTTCCTTCAGCAAGTCTCTGCCGATGATCTTACTCGTCACGATCTGATGTCCGATATGCTCGGAAGCGATCACAAGAAGAACCGGCAGCACGATGACGATTGCCTCCCACTTGAATTTCGGTGCAGAAAAATTCGGAATTGCCAGCCAGGACGCCGTACTCACACTCGAAAAGTCGACAATTCCACAGATAACAGCGGCCACATATCCGGCAATGATCGCGATCAGAATCGGAATTACCGCAAAAAACTTACGGAATACCACTGATCCAAGCACTGCAACTCCTAAAGTTACAAGAAATACAATCACATTTTTCGGTTCGATCACCTCGTCTTTTAATCCTGCATTGGATGCCGCAGTTCCTGCCAGCTCCAGACCGATCAGCGCAACAACCGGTCCCATGGCTGCCGGCGGCAGTACCACATGGATCCAGTCAGATCCGAACTTATAGATAATCAGCGCCAGAATGCAGCCTAAAAATCCGACTGCAACGAATCCACCCAGCGCATACTCGTATCCCCATTTGCTGATCACAACTCCTGCCGGAGCAAGAAATGCAAAACTGGAACCTAAATATGCCGGAGCTTTTCCCTTTGTGATCAAGATAAATAGCAGTGTTCCGATTCCGTTCATAAACAGTACAACTGCCGGGTTGATCCCGAACACAAACGGAACAAGCACGGATGCCCCGAACATGGCAAACATGTGCTGAATACTCAGTGGAAGCAGCATCTTAAAGGGCACTTTTTCTTCCACCTGAATGATTTTCTGATTTTCCATTGAAAAATCCTCCCTATCCTTTTCCTTTGTAGTTTCAATCTTTCCTATTGTACCAGATTCTCCTGCCGATAACCAGACTTTGTTTTGAGAAATATTTAAAGCACTTCCTCAAGCACTCTTTTGACATTCTGATACGAAAGCTTATCCAGCTGACGTTCCGTCATTCCTGCCTTTTTCAAAGCATCCCATACACACTCGATCTCTTCAATCCCGCGAAGCCAGTTCTGCCCTGCCTCAAATCCATCGAAATCTGTTCCCAGTGCCACAGAATCCTCTCCGGCTTTTTGCAGGATATGCATCCCATGCTTTGCAATATCCAAAACCTCCGCTGACCGATCGCTTTGTAAAAACTGCGGATAAAAATTAAGTCCCACAACACCTCCGCATTCCCCGAGTGCACAAAGCATCTCATCCGAAAGATTTCGCGGGTGCGCACAAAGTGCGCGGGCATTAGAATGAGACGCTATAATCGGTTTTTTGCTCAGCCGGATACAATCCCAAAAGCCACCGTCTGACAAGTGAGAAACATCCACCAGCATTCCTCTTTCGTTCATTTCTTCTACCATCTGTTTTCCAAAAGATTTCAATCCCTTTTGCATCTCCTGTGCATTTCTGCTGTTCGGATATCCGATGCAATTTTCATAATTCCATGTCAGTGTGATTAGGCGGACACCTCTCTGATACAGTTCTTCAAGGCGGTTTCTGTTTCCATTTAAAACGCCGCCTTCTTCCACGGTCAGCAGTGCCAGATTGAGTTCCTCCCGTTCTGCATATTCTAACTCTTTTGCTGTTTTTATAAGCTTTAATTTCTTATTTTCTTTTGTCTCACGCTCCATACGGGCAATCATCTCGATCACCTTCTGGTATGCTTCTTCCCACTTTCCATCTGGTACACATACAAAACATGCAAAAAATTCCGCCAGCATTTTGGTCTGTTCCATTCTCTTTCGATCCACACAAAGACTGTTCTCCTCCAGCGTTTCTGCCGACAGCAGCTCACTCAATGTATCACAGTGCATATCGATCCATTTTCTCATTTTCTTCTCCTTTTTTGTTTCGGATTTACGTATAAGCGCTTCTTTTTTACATATGCTAAAACCATCACTATTATATGACAGGAGACGCAAAAATGAAATCTGAATCTGCAAAACCTTTGATCGGCATTGTTGTCTGCGGATTGTCGGACAACCGCCAGTTTGTATCCAATCCTTATATTCAGTCTGTCCGGTATTCCGGCGGTATCCCCATCCTGCTTCCGCTGATCCGCTCAGATACCATGCTTGAACAATATCTACGGCTGTGCGATGGTTTTCTCTTCTGCGGCGGAAATGACATCACGCCTTTGTTATTTGGTCAGGAACCCAGAGAAGGCATCGGAAACACCAATATCACACTGGATCTGTTTCAGATCCGCCTGATGAAGCTGATTCTGTCTTCTGCAAAACCTGTATTTTCCATCTGTCGCGGAATGCAGATTTTCAATACTGCCTGTCAGGGAACCATGTTTCAGGATATCCGCTACCAGCCTGGAGAATCTCTTGATCATATGCAGCGATCTGACTCCCGCAGTGATGTCAGCCATCCTGTCCGGATTGAAAGGTCTTCCAGACTCTTTTCCTGTCTTGGCCGATCTGTTTACGTCAACAGCTTCCACCATCAGGCGATCGACAGGCCGGGAGTTGATCTGAAAGTCAGCGCTCTTGCCCCGGATCAGACGATAGAAGCCATCGAGCATTCTTCTCATCCTTTTGCCATTGGAGTTCAGTGGCATCCGGAATGTATGTTTCGAAGCAGCGAAAAGATGCGGCGACTTTTCCGTGGCTTTATTACAGCCGCCCAAAACTAAAAACGGAACCCACATCGGTTCCGTTTTTATACTTTTATTGAAATGTTGCCTGATTTGCATAATTGAGTGCAATATAACTTTTTCCGCGGTTCACTTTGATTTCATTTCCTGTTTCATCGTAAAAGGCAAGTTTTGATCTCTCATTGTTCGGTTCTTTTGCCCACTGTACCTTTTGTATCATCCCATTTGAAATGTAATATCCTACACTGTCAGAACCGCCATCCCAATCCAGATTTTTATGTCCTACTTCATCACGCACAGAAATTTCCGTTTCCAGAACAAACAGATTGATAAATGTAAGCGGCTGATTTGTATTTCCATCTATGTGCGGTGTTCCGTTCATGCTTTTTTGATATGTTCCTGTTGCTTCATCATACTCAAATGATGAGACACAAGCTCCAAAATTGATTTCCACTTTTTTACAGCTTTCCCCTTTTGGACTTACCGGCTCCTTGAAGCTGCCGAACTGAAATGCCGTGCGTCTCATATCCTCCGCAAGATCCATCCTGCGCCCTTCAGCCTGCGCCACCTCACCAAATCTTGTTCCGTCAAAGTATCCTGTATGTTCCAGAGAATAGCCGGCTGCCAGTCTGTTTTCATCGCGGCCAAAAAGACCTCCTGCATTATAAATCCCATCATACTGGTCCAGCTGAAGCGCCTCCAGATAATCCGCGATACCATCATCAATGCCCCAGTTTACATAAAAAGCATCATACCCCTGAGACAATGCCGGAAAATAATAGCGGCAGCTCGAATCGGACAGATTTGTGGAACTTTCGTATAGTCTGCATAGAGAGCCATCAATCTTGTAATATCGCCTTCCACCGGAATCTCATATAGAATGTCCGCCTGTGCAATTCCATATTGCGGACGTGCCGCTTCATGATTGTTCACCATAACTGCAACCGGACGTTTTCCAATTGCTGTCTCGGACAGGTCTGCAAGACCGGTCAGCAGATTTTGATTCGCCGGAATCGTTTCCTCTTTGCTCTCTGCCTCTTTTTCATCCTTTTGCCTGGTTTTCTGTTCCGTTTGAGGCTCTTTTAGTTTCTCTTCCTGCTTTTTACAGCCAGTCATATTCAAAAGCATCGTGCATGCCATCAAAACCACAGCCGCTTTTTTCCACTGTTTCCACATTTTATCCCTTCTTTCTTCCTGTTAAAAAGCTCCCGGTTCCACTGTTTTTCCCATATTCTCATGTACCCCGTCACGGTATGCCCGCAAGATTACTTTGATATTGGAATACTTTCTGCGGACCAGCGCCCGCAGGATCAGTTCTGCTGCCATATAAATCGGACACAGGTGTTTTGCTCTCCAGCTTTCTCCGTATAAATGAATAAAATGAATGGAATTTCTGTAGCTGTAGTAATCTTTCCAGGTCATGCACTGCTTCTTATCCCTCACCGGGATGATTGCTTTGTGAAGCATTGCAGACGGGATATAGCGTATTTTGGTATAGTTCAAAGCTCTTCTTGCATAATCGGAATCATCATATAAAATGATATAATTTTTGTCTGGAACTCCTATTTTTTCCACAATCTCCCTTGTAAACAAAGGTCCTTCAAATGGCATATCTACCACTTCTACATAGTCCTGTGTCAAATTTCCGCCCCGGATCACATTTTTTCTCTTTTCTGCATATCGGAATGCACTTTTTAAATTGATTCCAACTACCACTTCATCCTCATATCGGCCGTCACTTCTTGATGGGATACAGACCCCTGCATCTTTTCCAATGTATTTCAGCAAATTGGTCAGACAGTCCGGTTCCGGATATACATCGTCGTCCATCACCCACAGATAATCCCAGGAAAGCGACATCGAAAGTTCAAACAATTTTGCAAATCCACCTGCCCCTCCTGCATTTTCCGTATTTCGGAAATAATATGTTTTCATGGATTTCCATGTGTTTTCATGAAGAACTCCTATGTCATCTTTTTCTGTAAATCCAATTTCCATCAATGTCTGATTGGTTCCATCTGTACTTTTATTATCCAGCAACAGAATTCCTGATATCTTTTTCTCTGACTGCTGCAATGCTTCCAGCAAATTCAAAAGATATTCTTTTCTGTTATATGTAACAATTGCAACATAAACTTTCTGTTCTTTCATTTTGATTCTCCATCTGCCTTTTTTACGATCTTTCGTTTCAAATGCAACAACTTCCGGTAATTTTCTACCCCGATTGTCTTTTTCAATACATTCTGTACTTTTCTTTTCAGGGATGGCTGCAGCCAGGATCCTGCATAATGATGTACTGCTATTGTCTTATCTGTAATTACCTTTTCATGCACATCCAGATCCACAGCGCAAAAATATTCGGTAGGATAAACGGCAATGCCGTCAATTTCCTGGTATTCACCATTTGTCAGAAATCCTCGTCTGCCCATCACTTCGCTTGTATATGCATTGACAGTCTTATAACACGGTCTGCCGTCTACAAGAAACGAGGATTTCTGATATTCTTCCAAAATCTCCGAAATCAGATTCAGTCCTTTGATCGATCCCATCACCAGACCCGGACTGATCAATTTTGTACTTTCAAATCCGGTAAACGCACGTTTCGCCAAGATTTCTTCCGGAATTGGCTTGAGCAATTCCACATCGGTATCAAAATAAATTCCACCAAACTGATACAATACATCAAATCTCACATAATCTGATACAAATGCCCACTTTTGATTTTCATAGGCTTCCTTTACAAAGTTTACTTGTGTCACATCATAATTGTCTTCGTTCCATTCCCGTATTTCATAGCCTGGAAGATATTTCTTCCAGGATTCTATACAGTTTAATACCAATTCTGATTTGGGATTTCTCCCAAACCAGCAATAATGAATAATATGCGGTATTTTTTCCATGTTTTGATGGTATAACGCTGTTTCGTTATACACTCCTCCCGTGTTTTATTGTGCACTGTTTAATTCTTCTGCCATCTTCAGGGCAAGTTCTACGACCAGATCGGAATTGTAATGCTGATGTTCTCCCCATCTTCCAAGACCATACACGCGGCGTGTTTTTGCCCACTCCAGCAACTCCTTCATGATCTCTGGCTTCCCGATGGTATTGAGCGGATACGCGTACTGGTTCATATATTGAAAGGTACTTTCTGTTGTTTCGTCCACTCTTGTACTGTTACATTCCGTCCAATATCCTTTGCTTCCATTACAGAAATTATGACGCACCAGAATTCTATGATAAGACAGTTCCGGATCCGGATAGTAGACCCACTGTGCTTCTGTGTCCAGATTGTCCGGGAAATACGCCGTCTGAACAGAGCTGTATTTCAGATGTCCGATTTTTTCCTTCAACTCCTGCGGCATTCCTGTGATCTTTGCAAATTCCATCCAGGGAATCGTAGAAATGATCACATCTGCAGAATACGTTTCCCCCTCTTTTGTTGTCACTGTATTGGTATCAAAATCAATCGCGTGAACCGATGCATCGTACTTAATCTGTCCTTTGATTTCTTCTGCCATTCTCAGCCATAATTCCCCATATCCATATTTTTTTGGATAAAAGAACTGAGCATGTCCCGGCTGCTCTCCATATGCTTTTTTCGTCAGACAACTCAAAAGAGTCTCTTCAAAGCTGACATTTGGCAATTTTTCCAGCCAGTATGTCCCCAGCTGGTTCAGATCCTCTCCGAACATTTTCTGGTTATACGGAATCATATAGTTCTCTGCGATCTTATCTCCCAGTTTCCAGTAGATCCAGGACACAAACTCCTGTGGCATTTCCTCTTTCAGGTTACAACCTGCCACTGCAATGGATTTTAAATACTCTACTTGATTTTCCAGTTTCATCTGCCAGATATTTGCTTCGATCGGATGGCTGATCACATCTCCGTTGACTGCAATCCTGCTGTCTCTGTCAAATTTTTCCCACTCCTCCTCCGGCATAAATTGAAACAGGAATTCGTTCACTTTTGGACGTCTCACATCCAGAAAATGTCCGCCTCCAATATCAAACGGAGAACCATCTACCTGGGTGGAACGACAAAGTCCTCCGGCCTCTTTTTCTTTTTCCAATACGAAAAATGAAGTTTCTCCCATCTGTTTCAGTCTGTTTGCGAGCGTCAAACCGGAAGGTCCTGCTCCAAGAATCAAATATTTCATCTTCATTAGTTCACACCTCTCCATAATTCCTGATATCGCTTTGCAAGTTGTTTACAATTCAGCCTTATATCAAAATTCCTGTCTCTCAACTGCTGCTTAATCTTCTCCTGATTTTTTATTCTGTCATTTTCCGCGGCTTCTTTCAAAACCGCATCTGCCCAGACTTGATCCGATGCTTCCAGTTTTAAAAATTGAACTTCATCAATAATCTTTGTCATGGAAGCGATTCTGTCGCTCAAAATACACGGAAGTCCGGCTGCCTGTGCCTCAACCAGGCCCAAAGGCAATCCTTCAAACAAAGACGGAAAGACAAACACATCCATTGCCTGAAGCCATTGTTCTACCACATCACTTAATCCCACAAATAATACATCCAGCTTGTCCTCTCGGGCCTTCTCCTCGGTTTCCTGCTTCAGCGGTCCGTCCCCTACAAACACCAGTTTTATCTTCTGATGCCTTTTTTGAAGCTCTTTTGCAATTTCCAGAATCTTTTTATGATTCTTTTCCTCACAAAACCTTCCAACATGACCAATAACCAGTTTGTCCTCTAAGTCATATTCGTTTCTTAGCCTTTCTCTGACAACCGGATCATACTGAAATTTTTCCAGATCGATCCCATTTGAAATCAGAGAAAACGGCATCCCTTTGTACAGCCATTTTCCTGCCGCATCACTGCACGCATATCTGCAATTACACCACTTCAAAAAGAAGGGGCGCAGTATTTTGTCACTTGTTGTATGTGTACATGCTGTACTATGTGCATGTGCAGCTCTTACTTTGATCCCTGCTAATTTTGCCGCCAGCATTTCTACTGCCATCGTTCCACTGCATCCATGTACATGGATAATCTGATACCCTCCTTCTTTCAGGATTTTTCGCAGCTTCATCACATATTTCAGCGGATTTCGATTCCGGTAGGGCAATTGATAGTTTCTCCGGCCTTTTTGTTCCAAAAATGTTTTCAATTCCGGAACAGCTTCATTGATCGTCACCAGGTCCATCTGGATTTCGGGATCTTCCTGATATAAAAAATAATTTTTGATCACATTTGTGATTCCATCATATCCACACTTTGTCGTTTCGACCACCAGTACTTTTATCATATCTGCCAAATTCCTTTCCCAGGCACGACTTTTTAAAGACGACCTGCTTTTTTCTCCTGTCTGCGGAACTTTCTGTAATAAGAGAAAATCCGCAGATCTTCCACATATCGTTTTACAAGACGCTTTGGATTTGTCATACAGCGATGCAGCCATTCCAACCCATGATCACACATCCATTTCGGCGCACGTTTTACACTTCCTCCGATAAAATCCAATGCCGCTCCCATAGAATAGGACACAGGAATCTGATATTTTTGCATATTTTCATAAATGAAAATATCCTGCTTCGGGGAACCCATTCCCACAAAAAGCTGATCTGCCTGAGATTCTTTTAACATTGAGATGATTTTTTCCATCTCCTTTGGATCTTTTTCAAACCCCATCGGTGGGGAATAGGTACCTGCACACTGAAATCCCGGATATCTTTGTTCCAGATTTTTGGCTGCATTTGCGGCTACTCCCGGACCTGCTCCCAGCAAAAATATCCGGTATCCTTTTTTCGCAGCCCGTTCACACAATAATTCCATTAAATCCGGACCTGAAATTTTTTCAACGATTGGACGTTTTAACCATTTTGCCATCCAAATGATCGGTTTTCCATCTGTAAATACGATTTCCGCATCCTCAAATATTTTTTTAGAAACGGGATTTTCGATCACCCGCAGCGCCTGATCCACATTCACTCCGACGATCTGGCAGATTTTTCTCTGTGCAATACACTGATCTACATGATCCAAAATCTCCTCCGCCGTCAGGTTGTTCAGCCGTATTCCTAAAAAATCAACTACTTTTTTCTGATCCATGTTTTCTCCTTTGATTGTCTATCTTTCATTTTTTTCTGCCTTTAACACACTTTGCTCGGATGTTTTTCGGCTTTCTTCTTTTGACAGCCGCATCACTTCTCCGGATTCAAGAGACAGTGCCGGTGCACTCAATGACTGAATCTGCCATCCATCCTCCTGTCTGCAAAGGGTATAGCCTGTCAGATAATTTTTCCCGTTGTATGAATATAATCCGGCATATTGTTTGACTGTCTCTGTATTTTCCTCAGTTTCTATTGGAATCACTTTGATCAAATCCAGATATACCATATATTCCGGGTTCAACTTTCCGCGCAGCTTATTCAGCTGTTCTTCGCTTTTCCCGTACAATCTTGCATCTTCCGTACCTAAAAATCCATACAGCATTGTTTTTAACTCTTTTGCATATTCTCCCTGTTTTTTCAACAGTTCCGGGGATGTATCCTGACTGGATTCTGTTGTTGCAAACGCCAGCGCTCTTGTCAGATCCCCCTTTTCAATTGCATAAATAAACTGCTCCACTGCCCGCTGCGGTGTTTTTTCTGAAATTGGCATCGCCTGAAAATAATTGGCACCTGTCAGCTGATTTGGAAGCACATACGTTTTTTTGCCTCGCGCATCTCTTCCATCTGCACACAGGCAGGTATATCCGTTTCATAGAGAAGCCCTTCTTTTAGTGAATGGATTTTCCAGTTTTTCTCATATCGTACTGCCGTAAACCCCAGTCTGTAACTCTGTTCCCCACATTTCACATAAATTTCCAGTTCACTGACTTCCTGAGCCGCCAGACACTCTGCCAGCTGTTCTTCTCGTTCTTTCTCCTTTTTCTCTGCAATCTCCAGCACTTCCAACGTCTCTATCTCCGGAATTTCTGTCGACAATTCTTCAAACTGCTCAATATATGCTTTGGTCATTTCTGCCGATGTAAGCGGAAAATAATACGAATAATCTGATGTTGGAGCCGGCAGATCTATAAGCTGCATCCCCGGGAGTTCCTCTGCTGTCTTTACAAAATTGATCTGCAGAGCTGTCTCATCAATTGCACATCCTCTAAGTGCCATATCAAGGTCGTTCTTTTTCAAGGCACTCAACATATATAACACTGCCTCTTCTTCCTCTGAAAAAGAAGTGATCTCACTTTCTTTCTGAAGACTTTCTGTAACATTTAATACTTCTGACTCTTCCTTTTTCGCCTGCCAGCGCATTCCCAGAATCAGCAGGATCAAACAGAATATGACGATGCCATTGAAAACAAAAGGCCATTTTTTTCCATTTTTTCATATATTCTTCTCTGCTCCACTTATTTTTTTCTGTTTTCTTTTCTTTCCTGTTTCTGCAAACAAAATCCAAAGAAATGGATTATATGAAATATCCAGCAAATGCTGTTCCATAATACTCTGAAATGCAATGATCGCAAGAATCCACAAAAGCACCCAGTCTTTTTCTTTTCTTGCTCTCAATCCGATGATCCCCCACAAAATGAGAATCATCACGAACATGATCAGACCATACTGCAGCAAAATGGAAATATAGGAACTGTCCAGGAAAAAGTAATTCAATGGTGTCTCTGTACTTCCTCCATTGCCCTGCATGGGAATATACTGTCCGAATATGGAAAATCCATAGACCTCCATCCCTTTTTTGGAAAAAGAAAGCCGCTGACTCAAGATTGAGTCCAGTTTCAAAAATATACTGCTTCCTTTTGTATAAAGCATCGATAAAATCAGGATTCCCGCAGCACAGATGGTTCCTGCCGATGCAAGCAGACCAGAAAACCATGATGCCATCTCATACTCTTTTTCCTTTTTTTGCATCGTCTCTTCTGATTTTGGTATAGAAAAGGACACCTGCCAACAGCCAGATACACAACGCATTTGTTCTTGCTCCGCAAAAAATGTAGATCAGTCCGCCGATCAGAACCGTAATTGCCAATTCCACATATTGTATTTTTTTTCTTCTCAAATAAAAATAGCAGAGTAATAAAAAGAGTACGTGTGCCCCGAAATCTGTCGGATAACCGATTCCAAATGCCATTCTGGTCATTCTTCCCGGCTGTGCATAGGACAGATTTTCAATGATTCCCAGCAAAGAGGCTCCGATGGTTACAAACAATGCGGTTGCGATCGTCACGGTATACACACGAATCAACTTTTCTGACGCGATTTCTTTGGCTCCCAAAATCAAAAGCAATGTATCCAGCAGAATTTCTTGTCCATTTCTGTTTTTTACTGCCAAAAATACTGCGATCAAACCAATTTCAAAGACAAGCTCTTTCCAATTGGATTTTTTTTTCGCTCACACTTGCCTTTACTACGATCAAGGCAATCATGACCGTTCGAAGATCACTGACAAAAAAATCTGGCCATGACACCCAAAAAGTTGTTGTCCACATAAAGAAATACAGGCAAAACACCGCAAACACTGTCAGATATAAATTTTCCAGTACTTTCTTTTTATTTTCCAGTAACTTCTCTTTCATATTTTCCCTCACTCTATCTGTATCTCTCTCTTTTCATCGTCTATTTTTTTCGGACAATCGCATGAATCCCCGAGTTTAGAATTTCAGATACAAAAGGTTCTTTCAGGAGCAGAAGAACCACTGCATATCCTCCGAAAAATACGATTGCCGATACAAGAAGTGTTACAAACACTCCGGAATCGATCCATATCTTAACAGGAATCGTCATTACGGATGCCACTGCCAGTGCAATTACGATTTTCCAGCATTGTACTTGCCGGATATAACTCCACAACACATCTCTCAAGAACCAACATTGAAGCAGAAGAACCATCCCTTCTGCCAAAAGTGTTGACAAAGCGGCTCCATTTGCTGAAAATTTAGGAATCACGATCAGATTCAGCACAAAATCCAGAATCGCACCACCCCAGATGGAATACATGACTTCCCGTTCTCGTCCATTTGGAGTCAGAATCTGAATTCCAGTGACGTTGGAAAGTCCGATCAAAAGCACCGTGGGCATTAAAATCATCATCGGACCGACTGCAGGCAGAAACGCCTCACCTGAGAGCAGCAAAATGGATTCTCTGGCAAAAATACTAAAATATACGGTCACTGCACTTGCAGCAACAAATACAAACCGAAATGCCTTTCCCACCATCAGCTGAAACGCTTTTTTGTCCGCTGTCTCAATATAATAGGATAATCTTGGCAGCAGCACGGTTCCAAGCGATGTCACACATGTCACCAGGACTGTCTTTACCTTAATTCCTGCATTATAATATCCTACCGCTTCATTGCTCTGCAAAAAACGCAACATCACAACATCCAGATTCAGGTAAATACTTGCACCGGCTGACATGGCAAAAAATACCATGATGTGCTTCAAATGTTGTTTGAACTGATAGGTACCAGTCTTCTGAAATGTCACAAACTTTCTAAGACAGATAAAGTTCAGCACATAAGATCCAAAGGATGCGATGACATATACGCCTCCGTAAATCTGATAGTCTGAGCTCTCTTTCACCAGTAAAAACATCAGGATCATCCCGATCACTTTAAATAAGATTGAACAGGTTGTAATGTAAGAATACTGTTCCAGTGCATTATACAGCCACTGCACTCCTATGGTGTTCAGTCCGATCCCAAGTCCAACGATCAGAAGCAGTGTTCGCTCCTGTGCAAACTCCGGTATAACAAACAGGGAAATTCCAAACACAATGTACGTCAGAAGTGTTGTTCCTCCACTGATGATCAACAGTTCCTGAACGGTCTTGGAGAGTTTTTCTTTGTTGTCTCTTACAATCGCACATGCCCGAACCCCATATGTCGGGATTCCCAAGGAGGCAAACATTGTAAAATATGTGACCACAGATGTCGCAAATGCTACTTTTCCACTTCCTTCTACCAGAAGCACTCTGGAAATATAAGGAAATGTGATCAGCGGAAAGATGATTCCCGCCACTGTCAGAATCGCATTCATGATAAAATTGTATTTGACAGAATGTATCTTCATTTATTCCTCCATATTGTTTCTCTTTCTTGCCAGTTTCCGGATGAGCCGATACCCCCTGAATCCGGTTCTTCTCAAAAGGCGAAGTGTCCCACTTTCTCTTCCGGACAGCTCATAGATCGTTTTGCTCGTTTTCCTCAATTGTCTGTCAAACTCCAGAAACTGTTTCTGTGTCTCCGTATTTTCCTCCGGAAGCTCAAAAAAATGGTAACCTGATCTCCGATCATCTGTGCGATCCGTCTGGCAATATACGCCGTTTTTTCTGAATTTCCTGCATTTTCCCGGTATTCCTCAAAAAATTGGCTCAGATGAAAAATCACACGGATATGATCTTGTATATGTCTTTGATATCCCCGGATGCTCACGCTTTGTGTTTCCTGTGCCAGACGATACATATAAACAGGCTCCGGATAATATACAACGGTTTCCACATATGGTACCGGAAACAGCACATACTCCACATCCACATAAAAACAATGTTCATCCAAACGGATCTGATGTGTTTTTAAAAGATCCGTTCTGATGATCAGCGCATGCATAGGTATCTGCACCTTCTCTGCCGCATTTTCAAATCGGATTTCTCTGCAGACATCCAATGCAGGAAACTGTTTTCTCACCTGCTCTTTTGTCTTATCATTCACTTCACAATAATCTGTCACCACATAGTCGGCCCCGCATGTTTTCAGTCTGCGCACCACTTCGATCAATGCCTCTGTATTGACCCAGTCATCTCCATCCACGACTTTGAAAAATGTTCCTCTGCTCTGTTCGATCCCGCAATTGATTGTTGAACCGTGTCCTCCGTTTGTTTTGGAAATCACCCGATAGGTCTGCGGATAACGTTTCTCATATTCTTTTCCAATCTTTGCTGTGCCGTCTGTTGAACCATCATCTACGATCAACACTTCCACATCTTCCAGAATCTCTTCATTTCTCAAGGATTCCAACGTCTGACGCAAATACTTTTCCACATTGAACGATGGAATCACAACTGTTAACACTTTTTCCATTCTTATCTCCTGTTACTTGTTTTTCAGCCTGTCCATCCCTTTTCGCAGTACAGACAACATGCACATTCCTGCATAGCATCTGTGCCTGAGCAGCAATAAAAGGATTTTGTCTTTTCCTGATAACTGTCGGATATAGGGATTCTCTTTCCAATCCGGATACTGAAGATCCAAATACGATCTCCACTCTTTCAGGCACGGATTGTTTCTGTCTTTTAACACCACTTCTTTGGATGGTACAAAATATAAATGCTCAAATGCCAGATATTCCAGCTCTTTTTTGTACTGTTGTTCCATCCCTTTTTCTTCCAGCAGATTGCTTACATCCGAAATTGCTTTTCTTCGCTCTTCCCAGCCCTTTTCAAAAGCTCGCTCCGCATAATCGATCCTACTCTGAGCACGTAAAAATACAAAGGATCTCCTTCCAAATATACGACCCGTCCCGCCTGCAGCAAAATCCGCGGAATGACTGACAGATCTTCAAAGTTTCTTCCCTCCGGATAGACAATCTGTGTCATTTCCCAAAAACTGCGTTTATACAGCTTGTTACATGCAGATGGAGTGATCAGCAGAAGCTGTGGAACACTCTCTGCATGGATGACCTGCCCGGCAGGCAATGCAGATGTTCTTGTTTGTTTTCCTCCGCTGCACAATTCGATTTCCTGATAGTCAAAGACAACCACATCTGCCTGATTCTGTTCTGCACATGACACCGTCTTTTCCACCAGGCTTGCAGACACATAATCATCACTGTCCACAAACAGCAGATACTCCCCCTTCGCTGCCGAAATTCCGGCATTTCTTGCGGAACTCAGCCCACCGTTCTGTTTATGTATGACCCGGATTCTTTCATCTGCTTCGGCGTATTGATCACAAAGCTCACCGCTTCGGTCTGTCGAACCATCGTCCACAAGAATCACTTCTATGTTCCCCATGGTCTGCCGAATCAGACTTTGTATGCACGTTTCAATGTATGGTTCCACATTATATACCGGAACGATAATACTTACCAAAGACATATCCATCTCCTCATCTGTTTTCTCTGCTCTTCCAATGTATAGCACTTCATCTGTTCTGTCATCTGCACCTGCGTTCTGTCATACCTGGATATTTTTAAAATCTCTTCTGCCCAGATTTCCGGTGATTTATGCAGGCTTAAAAACACACAGTGATCCTGTATCTGAACTTCTTTTGTAATCGCATCACTAAATACACACGGTAGCTGCATACACTGTGCCTCTATCCCTACAAGAGGAAGTCCTTCAAATCTGGAGGGCAGTACAAAAACATCCATTCCCTGATAATAAGATCCGATGTCTTCTTTTTGTCCCGGAAACCGTATCTGTTCCTCTATATGAAACTTTTGTGCTAATTTTCGGATTTTTTGCTCATTTTCCCCTTTTCCAAGGCACCATAACCGGGCATTGGGACATCTTTTTAAAACCTCAGCCATCACCCGAACCAGAAACTCCTGGTTTTTCTGATAACAGAAATTTCCAACATGTCCGAGAACCAACGTATCTGTCCGGGGAACCTGCATTTCCATGCGCACTTGTTTTCTCATCTCTTCATCATACCGGTAATACTCCATATCAACTGCATTATACAATATTTGGAATGCTTCGGATTCTACGATTCGTTTGGGATACATCCAGTATCCCGCTGATTTCGAACAGGCATAATGCCGTGTTCCGAGACGGAATAAAAAGGTTCTGCAGATTTTGTGCAGTACGTCATACAACAGTCTTTTACAGACATTCCCACAGTCATTTCCACCCGAATGGCTGTGAAGGATCACTTCCTTCACACCGGCATCTTTTGCAGCTTTTGCGCCAATAAAATCCATTGCTGTTGAAATATTCAAATATACAACATCATACCCGTTCTCTTGGATAATCTTTTGCATCTGCCGATACTGTGTCACAGGATGCCATAAACTGGATACCTGAAACACTCTGCTTTTATATTTTTCTAATCTTTTCTTCAGCTCGTATGCACTGCGGTCACTCAAAAAATCAATCTGAATGTCTTCTTCCCATACCTGCTCTATAAATCGAAGCAGGTAGCGATCAATGCCTCCGGATGTTCCATCCATAATATATCCGACCAGTATTTTCTTCTTCATAAACTACATCCTTTATTTCACTGTCTGCTCTTGATCCTGATAAATTCCATGGATCAGATATCCGCCAAATACCCAGAATATACATGCTCCCGGCGAATTGGTATAAAACCCTTCCAGTAAAAACATCATTGCGATCAATATCATCAAAATGGAACATAACAGCATCCCGTCGTAATTTCTTATCCCGGATTTTTGAAATGCTTTCCAAATATACCGGCAAAAATAGAGAAACATCCCTACAAGCAAAATTGCCCCGATACTTCCCTGATACACCAGCACATTGATCAGCTGATTATGGAGATTGTGGTAATCTCCCTGCGAATTTTCTATAATGTATGTTCCTTTTACGTTCTCCTTTGCATAATCCACCACCGTGGAATACCCTGTTCCATATACCGGAGATGTCTTCCAGATCTCAATACCGCTTTTCCAGAGCTGAATCCGGCCATTGCTGACGTCCTTCTGCAGATCCTGTTCTCTCCCGGTTTGTATCTCCTGTGGTTTCTGCACCGGATCCACCGCCTGCGTATTTTCTGCCACAGGTACCTGCTGCTGATTGTATGCTTTTTTCATGAGATGCATTCCGGAAAATACCAGGATCACTGCCGCTGCGATCATCAGCCCTCCTGCAATCCCCCGCTTTGTTCTGTCCTTCTTATCTGCTGACTGTATCTGAGTGAACAGAAAATACGCACCACATCCTGCGCACAACATCAATGCACTGGTTCTGGAATCTGAAAATCCGATGTACAGCACAGAAAGCAGCATTGGAAACAGATAGATGTATCTCCACCATTTTTTACATTCCAAAAAAAGTACAACGCCATCAATGTACAAAGGGCATGAAATCCTGCACCGTAATTTGGATCGGTATAAATGCCCCACAGCCTTCCCCAGTGGTATCCTGACAGCATGACTTCACCACTTTGTGTGATCCACTTCAGTGCGGTTCCCTGAAGCAGCTGCCAGAAAGAACATATTGCTGCGATCATACTGTACCCCAGCATCACATGGGATAAAATCCGAAATTCCTTCTCATAAGATTCCCTGCTCCGATCCAGCTTACAAGTATACAAACATCCCATCTGCAAGATCATCCAGATCATCCATTTGAAATTTTCAGACATTCCATATCTTCTGTTCATAAAGGAGGACAATAGAAAACTCAGAACGAACAACGCCATCCACGACAGTCCCGGCATACGAATGTAATGCTTCCAATCCGCTGCCCGGAGAAATAGAAGAATCCCTCCAACTCCCAGCACCATTTTCACCAGAATTGGCTGCAGCGATGAATCGTAAATGAACGGGCAAAATGTTCCTGCTGCGAGCAGGAAATATAAAATTTTAAAGATCAATTCTACGTTCTCTTCGTATCGCCTTAATCGTGTCATCATTTTTTACCTTTCTGCCTTGACTTTGGAGTAAAGTACCGGCATCTTTTCTCTGACCAGATAGATTCCTCTTCCTAAAACCAGACAGAGCCCAACCTGTTTCCATTTCAGACATCTCAATGCAATTTTTAAACTGAAGCTGTCCTTCGCTTTCGCTCCCGGTATCAATTCCCGGAACAAAGGTCTTTCAAACAAATTCCTGCACCATTTTTTTCGCATCCTATATGACATGTTTGCTTCTTTGCTGCAGTTTCTCTGCAGTGCGGAAAGAATATATCTTCCATACAATCCGCCCAGTATTGCCCGTACATTCTCATTATCAAGCTTCCAGCTGCGATACTGATTGAGTATCATCGCAATTCTCCATTCGTGAAGTTCATAATAATTTTCCACAAATTTGTTTGTCAGGTTCATTTCCACTCGTTTTGCATAATGGTACGGTGTGATTGCCAATAGATTCATTCTTTGAATATTCATACAATATTCGACATTAAATTTGATATCTTCGATCAATTTCACATCGGTATACCACAGATTCTGTGATCTCAGATAATCCAGGTTATAAAATTTGTTCCAGGCATATCCATACAGCGTCTGCTGCTCCAGCCGGATGAACTCTTTCCGCAGTGTTTCCTGAGTGGTAAAATACTGTTCTGTCGGAGAGATCGGATGGGAATACTGCAGGTGTCCGTCCGGAGCATAATACTCTTCCTGCAGTCCAAACAGAACCATTTCTGCACGGTTTTTCTCCAACGATGCCGCTACAGCCTGCATCAATTCCGGTTCCACCCAATCATCCGGATCCATAAACCAGATATATTCTCCGACTGCCTCTTGGATCCCTGTGTTTCTTGCAGCACTAAGCCCCTGGTTTATTTCGTGATGTACGATGCGGATACGAGAATCTGTTTTTGCAATTTCGCAGGCAATCTCTGCACTTTGATCACAAGTACAATCATCAATCACAAGCAGCTCCCAGTTTTCAAATGTTTGTGCCTGAACACTTCGGATTGCTTTCTCAATATACTTTTCTACACCATATGTTGGCATCACCACACTAAATACCGGTCTCATTTTTATCCTGCCTTTACTTTCTCTTTGTGATCAGACTGCTGATCATTGCTTCTATTTTCCCATAGGATACCGGTCGGTCGAACTGTTCTTCTGCAATCTTCCTTGCCCGGTTTCCCATGTCGTTTCTTTCTGCCTCATTTTCGTACATCCACTCCACGGCATTTACCAGCTCCCTGACGTCTTCTGGCTCAATATTGATCCCAAATCCGTCCTGCTCCACTTTCTTTCGAAATTCCGGACTCATACACGTATTGATCATCGGTTTTCCCGCCGCCAGATAATCTCCGATTTTCGTGACAATACTTTGCGGTGCCTTTCGCACAAACGAATTGATCAAAACATCTGATTTCACCAGATATGCCGCCATCTGTTCATACGGCACATATCCTGTAAATTTTACATTTTGGATCTTGCGCTCTTTTGCCAGATTTTCCAGCATCTCTCTCGTCGGACCGTCTCCCAGTATCTGAAACCGGATCTTCGTTTTTCCCTGCTTCATCAACTCCTCTGCAGCCAGTACCATGGTACGAATGTCATAGCTCGTTCCAATTGTCCCTGCATATGTCACCCAAAATGTGCCTTCCTCTTTTTGTACTTCATCCGCATGCTGTTCTGCTTCTCTGTCAAATACGGAAATTTCATTTCCAACATATACCGTTTCCTTTAACACATCCCGCTTTTGATTTAAAAACGGTCTGTCACGATATTCGTCCGATGTTCCAATGACACCGGATGTCAGCGAATACACCTTTTCTGCATCCCTTTTGAGCGGATAAAATAAAAGATTGCTGACGATCGGAATATCAAAAACCATACGCATTGCTTCCGGCCAGAGATCGTTTACATCTGCCACAAACGGGATCTTGTTTCGATGCGCATACTCTGCCGCTGCAAGTGCCACGTCATTTGGAGGGATTTCTGCATAGATCAGATCATAGTCCCCTTCTTTTTCCAGTAACTTTCTTAAATTTTCTGCTGCAATTTTATGACTTCTTACTCTTCTCAAATCGATATTTTTCCGATATCCCGGCTCATATATAAATTTGATCCCAAATGGGTAGCTTTTCTGGTCAACAGATTCCAGATCCCTTTGCTTTTTTTCCCAATGTTGAAAGGTAGTCGTGATCAGATCTACTTCGTATCCTTTTTTCACGAGAAATTCACACAAATACCGAAATCTTGTGTATCCTTTTTCGCCGTCCAATTTTACTCCCATGGTAATCACTGCTACTTTGCTCATTCTCATTCCTCTTCCAAACTGCTATTTTAAAACCGCTGCTACTGTCATCAGCATCAGCTTCATATCTCTCCAGATACTAAATTCCTTCAGATATTTCAGATTGTACTTCATCTTTTCCGGAAGAATATATTCTCTGTAAATTTCATCCACACTCTTTCCGGTTTGTTTCTGATATGCGCCAATCCGTTCATCTTCATCTTTATACATAATACTTGCATAGGATGTAATACCTGCCGGGAGAAACAGCGTCGCCATCATCTCCTCCGAATACTGATCGACATATTTCTCAACTTCCGGCCGTGTTCCCACAAAGCTCATCTCACCTTTTAACACATTCAACAGCTGCGGCAGTTCATCCAGACGAATTTTTCGTAACAGTTTTCCAACTTTTGTCACACGATCGTCCTGACTGCTGGTGACAAGCGGCCCCTTTTTATCTGCACCTGTAATCATGGTTCGAAATTTAAAAATTCGATAGGTCATCCCATATCTGGTGACACGTGTCTGCCTGTAAAAGATCGGTCCTTTCGTATCCAGTTTAATGGCCGCTGCAATCAGCAGCATCACCGGAGATAGGAGTACAGTCAAAACAACCGCACAAAAAAAATCAAGAACCCTTTTCCATAAAATTTGTATTTTCTTTTGCTGCAGCAGTTCATAATATGGATAAGTTTTTTCATTTTTGATTCGCTCCGGTAAGTTTTCCCATTTTATCATTACTGATTTTTCCTCAATATTTCTGTAAATTTTTCAGTCACATACGAAACCTGTTCATCACTTAAACACGTATGCAGCGGAAGTGTGATCTCGTTCTCAAACATCCGATAAGAATTGGGATAATCTTCCATCTGAAATCCCATATTCTTGTAAGCCGTCAATAGCGGAAGCGGCTTATAATGCACGTTGCTGGCAATTCCCTGCTCTGCAAGCTGCAAAATGATCTGATTGCACGCTTCTCTTGTCTTTCCCGGCAATCTTGTCAAATACAGATGTCCATTGGAAATATGGTCCGTATCGTAATGATTCAAAACCTGAATCGGGTACTGCTTAAATGCTTCATCATATCTTTCTATGATACTTCTTCTTCGATGCAAAATTTCCGGATAACGTTTCAATTGTGACAGGCCGATGGCCGCTGTAATATCTGTCATATTGCATTTGAAGTAAGGTGCGATCACATCATATTCCCAGGCTCCGGCTCTTGTTTTTTCCAATGCATCTTTAGACTGTCCATGGAGGGAGAGCAGCATAAATTCTTTATAGAGTTCCTCTCCGTCTATCCCCGCCTGTTCGATCTGCTCTGACCATACAAGGGCACCGCCCTCCGCTGTCGTCAGATTTTTCACGGCATGAAAAGAATAACAGGTAAAGTCTGCGATCTGGCCGCACATCTTATGTTCGTGTGATGCTCCAAATGCATGTGCCGCATCCGCCATAACCAGTATCCTGCCCAGTTTTTTCTGCCGTTCGCAGCCTGCATGAAAAAGTGCTCTTTTCTCTTCTGCTATTTTAAAAATCTCATCGTACTTGCTGTACACAATTCCTGCAAGATCTACACAAATAACCGCTTTTGTTCGCTCCGTAACAGCTTCTCTCACCTTCTGCGGATCCATTTCATAGGAATCTGGCAAAGTATCCACAAGGATCGGCACAGCCCCTGTATGGCAAATTGCACTACAGGTTGCTGTGTAAGTATATGCAGTTGTGATCACTTCATCTCCCGCACCGATTCCCATTGCACGAAGTACCATTTCCATACATGCTGTTGCAGAGTTCAGACAGACTGCCCGTTTTGTTCCAACATATTCTGCAATTTGTTTTTCAAATTCCTTGGTCCTTGGTCCGGTTGTGATCCATCCGCTTCGCAAAGCTCTGGCGACTTCCTGTATTTCTTCCTCTTTAATGTCCGGCGGCGAAAACGGTACATTTATCTTGTTGCTCATCATTTACCGCGCTGTCCTTTCTCACAATTCTTTATTGTGCGATTTCTGAATCCGAAAATGTTTCTCCGGCTTTTACTGCAGCAATTGCTGTCTGAATCGCTGCCACTGAATTCTGATCCGGCTGTGTGACATACAGTGGTGTTCCCACCATGGAAAAGCACTCTTGTGTATCTCCCATTCCTTCTGCAGACATCGATTTGATATTCCATGCTCCGCCTTCTGAAAGCTGATTTTTAACCAATGTCTGAATCTGCTCTGTTGACATATTTGTATCTACATTTCCACTGACACTGTTAAGCAGACCATTCGCTCCGGTCAAAATTGCCGGTGAAATTGCTTTCTTGATCATCGCTGTGATCACAGCCTGCTGATTTCTTCCACGCTGGAAATCACCGCCATCCACATTTTGCCGTTCTCTTGCAAATGCCAGTGCCTGTTCTCCATTGAAATGATTTTCTCCCTGGATTACATCCATAACCAGTCCACTGTCATCACTTGTTGTAAATGCCTGTTCTGAGATCACATCGATTCCACCAAGTGCATCCACCATTTCTACCAGAGACGTAAAGTTCACTCTTGCATAGAACTCAATGCTTGTATTATACAACTGCCCCAACGTAGACATGGACGCATCCACTCCATAAATTCCGGCATGTGTCAGTTTATCCCGCATATCTCCGGAAATTCCCGGAATCTGCACATAGTAATCTCTCGGAGTTGTCACCAGAAGTACCTGATGTGTATTTGGATTGACGACTGCCAGAATATTCACATCACTTCTGCTGTTCGTTTCAATCGCACCGTACACGTCAATTCCACTGATGTACACGGTAAATGTCTCATCTTTTACCTCTACCTGTGCTGCTTTATTTTCTACCTTCGATTTCACTTCATATGTATAGATGACTTTAAAGTTTTCCTGTTCCTCGCCAAGCCCTTCTTCCAACATCTGGCTGTATGCATCATTGTAGATAATTGCCTGAACTTCGCCGCTGTGAAGTGCTGCTGCCTGTTCTGCAACGGATCCATACTCCACGGCCGCAATCTGGCTTCCCAGTTTCTCATTGATATTTGCAACTGCTGCCTCCACATCCGAACGCTGCAATGCGTACTGCACACCAAACTGATACGATGCTGCATCTTCCAGTTTTTCAGCCGGATCCGATTCCTTGACCGCTACCACCATTTTCGTGACTTTCGTATCTCCGCCACTGATATTTTCAATTACATTTGTTGTCTTAAAAATATAATAGGATCCGAAAATCAGCCCAATGCTTAATAAAATACTGATTACTTTTCCCGCAATTCCCTTCTTTTTAGAAAGAAGCTGCGTGGATACCACGCATACAAAGAAAAGCAGAAGTACCAGTCCGATTATTGTGACATATTTTGCCGGCAATAAATTCATAAGCCACAGCGCTACAAAAAACACTGCCGATGCGATCAGTTGTACTGCACATATGCATAATCCTATTTTTCTGCTGATATAATTCATTTTTCTTTCCTCTCATTTTGCATTTTATTCCCAGACAAATTCCGTCTCCCAAACATCTACGCCTGAATCTTCAAACACTTGTTTTAATCGTTCCCGCAGTGCTTCTTTGGTAACGCCTCTTTTCAGAATGACCTGAAGAAATCCTCCGCCGCCTGCACCGGAAATAAACCTTCCATCGATCATGTCCTCGCAGGACTCAAAGATCTGATCAATACAGGTATTGGTAGATCCCTGATCCAGCAGCTTTGATACTTCCCAGTGTTCATTCAATAACTTTGCGAATGCATCGATATTTCCCTGTTCCAATTCAAATCGCATCAGCACTGCCAGGCGTTTCATTTCTTTTAAAGCCTCGATCGATTCTCTTCTTCCGCCGATATAATTTCCAACAACTTCTCTGAGCAAGTTTCTTGCCAGACGCCTCTGTCCCGTATAGATCAGTACAAATCTCTCCTGCAGTTCTTTTTTGGTGTCCTGATCCAATTCCAGATAAGTCACATGTATTTTCTGTCGGATCCCCGGACGTGAAGTAATATATTTTACTCCCGGAGTCAGGCCGCCAACCTGATCCTGCCATCCGCCGCCGGTACTCATAATCTGTTCCATATTCAAGACCAGTTCATACACCTGGCTGTCTGACCAGCTCTGCCCCAGGAACTCTCCGATGGCTTTCACACAGGCCCCGGAAAGGATACTGCTTGTTCCAAGTCCTGACCCCTTCGGTACATTACAAACTTTGGTGGACAGATAAAAGCCCAATGTCATTTAGTTAAGACATTAAGCAGATGTATTCCTATCAGGCAGAGGTAGAAAATTCACTATCTTTGCCTGATTTTTCTTTTATAAAAACTTGCTCTTATATTTATGCAGCACAAAAAGACAG